>JGI24115J20150_1000677_pt1 | contig 12619 bp, 9 predicted proteins | sample Subbioar_CSW14AB_FD_20150 | JGI IMG/M metagenome (IMG submission 20150)
CCTGTTGTAACAGATAGTCTCATCAATAAAACAACAACAAAAGAACTTACAAATACTTCAGATACGCTAGCCATAGCTGTAGGCATCACTTTTGGCACCCCTATCACAGATCAACTTATTAAAACCAATAAATATGTGGGAGCAGGAAAGATATTGAGCGTGTATTTGCCTTCCTGATCTTATATGAAACACCGAAGCTCGATGCGAACTTCCATCTACGATACATGGTAAAAATTAGTGATGGAACGCAGATTTTTATGATGGTTTATGATGGTAATCTATCGGCGCTCATCATAATAATCATAAAAAATCTGCAGCCCATAAAAGTTGAGAGAAAACAATGATTGCGGAGACAGGTATGCACACGGAATAAATAAATTATTCCGCCGTTCAACGAAATTTTCAAGCGATTCAGTTCACCACCTTATCAGCACAGCAACTACTCGCAAAAGCTTCCGGCTTGGCTTTGAAGGCAAAGCCCATACCTAGGATATAACCCATGGCTTCGCGTAATGCATCATTGCTTTTGAATTGCGGATTGGTATTGATGTCGGCATGCACTTCCATGTCTACCTGGTGCTCAATAAAGAGATCACAGAGTTCATAGGCGATCTCTATACTTTTGGCTACTTCAACCAACATCCGCTCTTTGATGTGGTATTTCTGCTTGGTCTTCTCATTGTGAATGTACATGAACCCACCATTGTGTTCGCGCAGAAAAACGATGACCGTTGCAAATTCGGTATCATCGCCCTTAACCTGGCTGTCGGTTCCGATACATACTTTGAGCTTAGTGCCATTCGCAGACTCCCTTTTAATAGCTTCTGCTACAGCTTCTTTGATGGGAAGGTGAATAGGTTCACCATTGAATTTTCTCCAACGCATAAGTGGAAGGTTTTTGTAAGTTACCGATTAATCTGCTTTCCTTGAACGAGTTAAGAATTTCTTATTGTTCACAAGTGTGGATTAGTCCATAGCTGATGGTCCATAGTCCATGGCAAGCACAATTCATCTGCCATAAGCTTCCTAACATTGCTGTCCGGTAAAATCAGCTATGAGCTGCGTGCCTTGAGCTATGCGCCTTTTAATATTGAATTTGCAGCTTCAAATAGCATCGTTGTAACGATCAAATACTTCTTTTATACAAGTATTTTCCAAAAACTATTTCGCAAACCCCTCTATTTATTCTAGAAATGCAGATAGTCTACAATAGCCGGCAATCTTAGCACGGAGCTTGTGGCTCAAGGCTCACAGCCTATTTTCCCCGGACAATAATGGCTTCCTACTATGGACTATCGACCATGGACTATGGACTATGACGCCCCGCAACTTTGTCACATTTTCAATATTTGTACGGAAATTGAAGGTTAATTGCACTCAAATCTTATACATGAAAATTCTCCTGCATTATCTCAAACCTTATAAATGGCTCGTGGTGCTGGCTTTGGTGCTGGCTGGGATCAATCAAACTTTCTCACTTTTCGACCCTATGATCTTTGGTAAACTCATTGATCAGTTCGCCAATAGCCCTAAAATAAACCCGGATGGCAGTTTTCGTACAGAAAGTCAGTTCATCAATGGCATTATGTTCATGTTGCTGCTGTTGGTAGGAACTGCCATGGTGAGCCGAATCGCCAAAGCTTTTCAGGATTATACCGTAAATGTCATCATCCAAAAATTTGGCGCGAAAATCTTTACCGATGGATTGAAACATTCTATGCGCCTGCCCTATCAGGAATTTGAAGACCAGCGCAGTGGCGAAACTTTATCGATCCTTACCAAAGTTCGTTCTGATACCGAGAAATTCATCGGTTATGTCATCAATGTATTATTCGGCATCATTGTGAGTGTGGTCTTTGTATCTATTTATGCTACCAGACTTCACTGGTCGATTGTTCCTATTTATTTGGGTGGCGCTTTGATGATTGCTTTTGTCACCAACTTGCTGAGTAAGAAAATCAAAGTGATCCAAAAAAATATCGTAAAGGAAACCACTTCATTAGCAGGTTCCACCACAGAGAGTTTAAGAAATATTGAATTGGTAAAAAGTCTGGGACTGACAGATCAAGAAGTAAAACGACTCAATACCAACACGTATAAAATTCTGGGGCTTGAATTGAAAAAAGTGAAAAGTATACGTTCACTTAGTTTTATTCAGGGCACCATGGTGAACTTTCTCAGACAGGTCATTACTTTTACCTTGATGTGGTTGATTTATCGTGATGTTTTAACAGTGGGTCAATTGATTTCATTACAGTTTTATAGCTTCTTCATTTTTGGTCCATTACAAGAGATCGGAAGTATCATCATGAGTTATCGTGAGGCAGAAGCTTCCTTACAAAATTTTCATAACCTGATGGGCAAAAAAGTAGAACCCAGACCCGATCATCCTCAACAAGTGGGCACCATTGAAGAATTGGCATTTGATCAGGTAGTGTTCAAACACCAGACTGCTCAATATCGTGCATTGGATGGTATTTCATTTGATGTAAAGAAAGGAGAAACCATTGCTTTTGTTGGACCATCCGGTTCCGGAAAAAGTACTTTGGTGAAATTGTTGGTAGGATTGTATCGTCCACAAGAGGGACATATTTATTATAACAAAGTGAATGGCGCCAATATGAATTTTGATGAACTGAGAAATCAGATCGGATTTGTAACGCAGGATACACAATTATTCGCCGGTACCATCAGAGAAAATCTCAGCTTTGTATACCCACAAGCTACTGAGGCAGAATTACTGGAAGCTTTATCCAAAGCCAGTTGCAACAATTTATTATCACGTGCGGAAAAAGGTTTGGACACCATGATTGGTGAAGGTGGATTGAAATTGAGTGGTGGAGAAAAACAGCGCTTATCTATTGCCAGAGCATTACTCAGACATCCGCGTTTATTGATTTTTGATGAAGCAACTTCTGCATTGGATAGTATCACCGAAGAAGAAATCACCAATACCATCCGTAATATCTCGAGAGAGAAAGAACAGATCACAGTTATGATTGCTCACCGCTTAAGTACCATCATGCATGCAGATCGGATCTATGTTTTAGAAAAAGGACAAGTAGTGGAGACAGGCAATCATAGTTCGCTCATCAATGAAAAGGGATTGTACTATGCTATGTGGAGACAGCAGATTGGCGAAAGAAAAAATTTATCTATACCCGTTTAAACAGAGAAATAAGAAACATGAAATAAGAAATCAGGAAGTGAAATTTCTCTCCGTTTCTGATTTCTTATTTCATGTTTCTTATTTCTTATTTCCTAGTCCCTTCCAAACTTCTTTCTAAAATACTCAATCACCGAAGGATCTTCCAGTCCTTCCATATCACTGAGTTCTAATTCAAGGGCTTTGGTGCTGAGTTGGATTTCAATAAGAGAAAGAAACAAGGAAGCAGCAAAGCAGATCAAACTGATGGCAAATACAATATTGGCGGCGATCATGAATTGGGTATAGATGAGGTACATACAGATGATACAGCCTAAAAAAGTAACCACCCCCAATGCCTGCATATTTTTGATCAGCTTCAATCGGTAACGTAGGTTTTTGATCTGACCATGAATGATATGTTTCTGTTCATGGCTCTGGTATTTATCATGCAAGCTTCGAATACGATTCGATAAAGAAAGGAACCGATTGGTATATGCCAGCATGATGAGGCTAATGGCGGGGAACAGCAATGCGGGTGTGTTTAAGTTGATCTCCATGCTTAAAATTAAGAAAGAACCGGTATTTAGGGGGTGTCAAAAATGAAGTGACCGCCGCGAGATTGGTTTGATGGCTTATGGTTCATGGCTTATAGTCGATAGTCCATGGTCCATGGTCTATAGTAAAAGATTGGGGATGTCTCAAAATAAAGTAACCGCTGCGAGATTTGTTTGATGGCTAATGGTTCATGGCTGATGGTCGATGAACCATGGACTATGGACTAAAAAAAAGAGGCTGTATCAAAAGTCTGATACAGCCTCAATGCTTAAACTAAAACAAAACCCTGAGAAAAATTATTGAATGCGTGCTACAAAATTCACTTCAATATCTGTTTCACCAACGGTTACAGGATCATTGGATCCTTTAGAACCCGGCTTATGTTTCAGGGTAACTTTTACGGTACCCGGACCGCTTACAGCACCACAATTCCATCTGCTGGTAACACCCAAAGGACGACCATTCGGGTCTGTATTCAAACCATTTATAGTAATATTCACCCCATTTGGCTGAAAATAGAACTGATGATCGTTGGCTTCTGCATTGATTTCTATAGTAATATCTTTAGCCGGCGATTTACTTTCATCCAATACCTGAACGGTACAGTTGTACTGCTTGTTAGGCGCTAATATGATTTGTTCATTTTGTGTGGGAGCATTACCGCCCGGACCATCGGCATCTTTGAAAGTAACTGTTGAAGTAGCTGTTCCACCCACTTCAGTAAAAGTCAACCTTAATGTTGTGATCAATTCCTCTTCGTTCTCCGGTTTTTGGGGATCTTTTTTACATCCGGTTGCTACAAAAGTGACCATCAGTAACGCTACCATCAAATAAGAAAGTTGCTTTTTCATACACACTTGATTTTTAGAAATTATGATTTGGTTTTGGGTTCAATGGGAATCTTAATTTTCAATCCAATATTTCTACCCATTTCATCGGAGAAATAACGGAAGGCATTCATGTATTCTCTATACACAACATTCAAGGCATTACTCACGGTTATTGTAAACTGAATTTTTTGATGTTTGGTTTGTAAAATCGTTCCTACTTCTAATCCAAGTAAAGCATAAGCCGGTGGCGGCATCAGATAATCTGATTCCATGGCAGTACTTCCATCCGGTTTCACTACCGGAATATTACCGGTAGCAGGAACACGTGTTTGTCTGCTCACGTATTGTACGGTTGGTTTGATATAGGTTTCTTCCCATTTTTTAAAATCACCCAAACTATATTGAATGCCGGCTTCATAACGATCTGCCGGCATTTGTATCATCCATTCTTTGGTATTCCTGTTTTTAGCACGTACGATCGAGGATTTTGCATCCACTTGAAAATGTGAACTGATCGTATAGGCAGCATTCAAATCAAAACCATGCATGGCCACCGGTGCTTGTCCGAAACGGAAAGTAGGAAACGCTCCCCTGATGGTAAGCTCCGGAGGAAATACAGGAAAGAGATAAATAAATCCGTCAATTCTTTTTACATAAGCACCTGCATCGATATGCCATCTACCTCGGTTATACACCGTATTGAACAAAACACTATTCGATCGTTCAGGTTGCAAATTTGCATCTCCTTTCTCTATTCTTGCAGAGCCATGGTGTAATCCATCACTATATAATTCATTCACCTGTGGCGCCCTCCACGCTGTAGATGCATTGATGGTGAACTGAAGTCCATCAGCTGCTTCATAAGAAATACCGGTATTACCCGATACATTATTAAATCTGCGATCAGGATATTGAATACCACCATTCGAATTGGTATTCACCATACTACGATGATCAAAACGAAGTCCTCCTTCAATCAACCATCTTTGATAATTCCATTTTTCTACAATAAAAGCACCGAAATTGAATGCTTCATAATTTGGAATGAACAAACGGTATTCATAGCTATTTCGCTGATAGCTTCCGGTAATACCGGCTGTTCCTCTGAAATGTCCGGTATTAAAATGATCCCAGATCAGATCAGTACCCAATGTGGTCATTTTCAAATCCAGTTGTGGTACATTGGCACTGCTTTGGAAGCGTCTAACATCATATTCTCTACGCCAATTGTGTTGTAGTGATAAGATCATGTTCAGCTTACCGATATCACCCGTATTGCGAAAAGCTTTTACTTTCATCAATTGATGCTGTACTTGTTGATAAGGTCTATTGATCTGATAAGTAAATCCAACATTACGGATATAATCAGGCGGTTCTTTACTACTGATGGCTTGCATCAGATCTGTAACATTACCAATATGTGATCCGGAGAAGATCGCCAGTTTGGTATTGAAAATACTATAAAAAAATTCCAATCCGTTTGTAGCAGAACGCCAACCCATCGCTGCGGAACCATTGAACTCTTGATTACCTGAATTCGCTAGCCAATAATTCGGTGTTCTGGCATTACCACCACGTTTAACAGTTCCTTGTAAGCGCCAGGAGAAGGCATTATTTCTTTTTGAATTACCCTCTATAATACCAGATAAAGTGCCCTGACGATTATTCGAAAATGCTGCTATATTCAATTCTCCACTCACCCCTGGAACAGAACGTAGTAATTTAGGTTCTACCAATACAACACCTCCAATCGCATCGCCTCCATAGCGAATGGTGCTGGCTCCTTTTACAACTGATAATCGATTGGCCACATAAGGATCAATTTCAGGAGCATGTTCACTACCCCATTGTTGTCCTTCCTGCCGAATTCCATTATTCAGAATCAAAACACGATTGCTGTGTAAACCATGAATCACCGGCTTATAAATATTAGAACCTGTTTGCAAAACACTGACGCCGGTAATTTTCTGCAAAGACTCCCCTAATGAAAGTCCGCGTAGCGCTTCCAATTCCTTCCCTTTGATATCCTGAGAAATGGCTGCGCCTTTGGTGCTGATGGTTCCTCTTACCGTTACATCAGCCAGTTCATTACTGGTATGCGGAAGAAAAAAATTGTGTTTGATATCATCTTTGAAATGAAGATGCTCAGTGATAGGTGTACAACTTACGTGGGAAATATTCACATCATAATTACCGGCACAGATTCCCGCGATCTTGAAATTACCCTCTGCATCAGTAGCCTTACTGATCTTCAATGCAGGTATTTGTATCAGTGCCCCACTTAAAGGCAATCGGGTATCAGCATCGATGACTTTTCCGGAGAAAACAAGCGTACACTGCCCCAGCACCTGAACAATGCTTCCCCCCATCAGAATAAGGAGACATAATAGCCGATATCTTAATTTTTGAAACAAGGTTGTAAAAATAATAGGATTTTTTCATTTTTACATCATTGTTGCAAAAAATTTACCGATTATCTCACTTTTAACATCGCCCTCACCTGCTGAACTACCATATTCTGGAATCGGATATAATAAACCCCCGGTTGTAATCCGGAACCATCAAAAACAACATTGTAATTGCCTGCCTCATATTCTCTGTCGATGAGGTTCTTCAATACCCTTCCCATGGTATCCATGATTTGGATGAGGGTATGTCCACCCGCAGTTTTAAAACTGATATTGGTAGACTGTGTAAATGGATTGGGATAATTGGTAATGAAATTCTCCCCTGACAGGTTCACTGATTTATTACATGCCAATGAGTTGACGATGGGTAATACCTGAAAGTTTTTCAGCATGATCTGCTCCAAGTCATCGGCATCCACACAAAGCCATTTGTTTAAGATGGTAGCATATACACTTCTGAAATCGTATTGAAAAGGAAGGTTATCATTGAAAGAAGCGGTTACGGGAATATTGGGTGTATCTCCGATTACACCTGAATCAACATTTTTACCAAATACAAACATGGGAGCTGCAGATCCGTGATCGGTTCCGGTACTTCCATTGCTTTTGATACGTCTGCCAAATTCAGAAAATGTCATACCCAATACACGATCGTCTACCTTCTGTAATTTCAGGTCATCCTGAAAAGCTTTGATCGAATCGCTTACATTTTTTAAAAGGTTCGCATGTGTACCTGTAGTATGATCTAATGAATTCACCTGAGCAGAATGTGTATCAAACCCTCCATAGCTCACCATATAAATTCTTGTCTTTAATCCACCTGCAATCAATCTCGCTACAATCTTTAACTGAGCTGCCAATGAATTATTCGGGTATTCAGCCTGTTGTGTCACTTTCGCTGAAGCTGCTTTGATCACTTCAGCATATGCGGTGGTTTGTTGTGCTACTTTTCGGATATAAGTCAATTCCTTTCCTGCCGGTGTATTCGGCGCAGGATCCTGAACACCTGCAATGAGGTTATAAAAATTACTGGGATTGGAAATACTCATCCCCATACTTACAGCTGGTCCTTGCAAAGCTAAAGATGTGGTGGATCCAATTTGTATGGCCAAAGGATCCGGCATACTACTATTCGGATATCCATTCGGAAAGTTCGGATACTCATAATTCAAATAGCGACCTGTCCAACCACTGTTCACTACTTCTTTGCTATCACTGGCACTCATCCAGATATCGGTAGCCCTGAAATGAGAAAAATTGGGTTGAGGATATCCTACTGAATGTATCACACTCATCTTTCCGTCATTGTACAAAGCCTGCATGCCCGTCATAGCAGGATGGAATCCGACTCTATCATTCCCCGATAATCCCAATACTTTTTGTTGAGGGATATACATATTGGATCTGGCGCGGATATAATTAGGGAAATATTCAATGGGTATCACGGTATTCAGCCCATCATTCCCTCCATTGAGTTGAACAATTACCAATACATGATCCGTATCTGTTGTTGCAGGAAATAAACCTTGCATCAATAATGATTCAGCACCATAAGCTTTTACGGTCATACCATTGATCAACGAAGGCAGCATCACCCCGGCGGGTACTGTATGGCGTAAGAAATCCCTTCTTCTCATAGTATTGTATTTTATGCGAGTTGATACTCAGCGAGGTTCATTAAATATTTGAGGAGATCACGGATATAATTGCGAACGGTAGTGGCATTGGCCATATCACCCGGATTATTGATATACTGATTCCAGGCATTGGTCCAATAATAATCTTCTGATTGTCCACCCAATAAAATATCCTTTTTGATCTGTGCTTTGGAAGTATCTGAAATGTCCAGTCGATACATCAGTTTCGTGAATTCATTGATCAACTGATTGGGGTCTCCGGGATTGGAGAATGTTTTGGCAAACTCAGCTCCATTAATGATCATACGTTTACCTCCGAAAGTAAATCCATTCATCACCATGGTATCCGTAAACTGATTTCGTTTAGGAAGGGTATCGCTATTAATCCATATCTCATAGAATTGAGGCTCCTGATAATAAGCTTTCCATCCACTCACATCAGGTGGGTCTCCGATATTCTGCTGCAAGTTGTTACATTGATTTACCAAATAATTCCAATGACCATAGTTGATGGTATACTCAGGTGCAGGTTCAAATGGTATCTCGAATTCGCGACATAATCCAACAGTCAAATCTACCGGACTCTTAATCTGACAGCCTCTGGAAAGGATATCATAAAAATGTTCACTCATCAATAAAGTACGTAGTACCGGAGCTACTTCATAATTGGCATTTCGAAAAATGACCGCCAGGGGTTTGATGATATTGTTTTCAACTGTTTCATCAATATCATAATAAACAAACCAGCGATAAAATCTGCGACACATATACTCCGCCACTTCATTGGTAGCAAAGATCATATCGAGCATCGCATCCAGCTCTTCTTCCCCGGCAGTTGGTCCGTTTTTACCGATGATGACAGTATTGTTATAAAAGGAAGAGAATTTTTTGTCTTTTTTATCGTGTCGGTTATTATCAAAAAAGGAAGAGATGGTATTAACATTGTTTCTCCAACCGGTCAATACACGTGCCGAAGCTTGTACATCTTCTTCTGTGAACAATGAACCCGGACCTTTACCGCAACAGAATAGTTCTTGTAACTCACGGCCATAATTTTCGTCGGGTGCAACGGCTTGGTTTAATTGTCCATTCAAATACACCAACATCGCCGGATCAATGGTAACAGCTTTCATTAAGGCTTTAAAATTCCCCAAAGCAAAACTTCGTAAAAGCGCATGATGTTTGTACAGAAACTGGGCATTGACCTCGGTACTCTCCGTTGCGAGATGGTTATGCCAAAACAGGGTCATTTTCTCACGCAGGTTTTGATCTTGATTGATCATTAATCCCATCCACCATTTTTTGAAAGAGTTTCGTCTTAAACTATTAACGGTTCCGTCGTTGTTAGGGTCATTCACCCAGGTATCACCTTGTAAAATATTGGTATCGGGATTGGTAGCATTGGCAGGGGTTGCATACTCTTTTACCGGTGGTGCAGGTGGGTCTGGCGGAAGGGTCAACAACAAATCAACCGCCTGTGCACAAGTAAGTGTCTTAAAATAGGCAATATCACTTCTTTTGGCGCCAAACAATGCACGCTTCAACAAGTGAATGACTTCACTCTCGGTCCAGGGACCCGTATAAGGTGCTAGTCCGGTAGTGGGTGGCGGGGTATCATCTTTCGACTGCGATAATATGCCGCCGGAGGGTTTAGTTAAGGTTACTTCCATACTCAGGCTTTATATAGGATCTTGAAAATCAAATCTTTCCGTTAAAATAACGCTTTTGTACGTTCCTTTTTGCTTTTCGGAAAGCTTTAATGATCAGTTAATAAATTAACAGATACAAATCCGTTACACAATGCAGCATCAGAAGGTAAAATATGTCTATATTTAGGGTAAATCTATTTTACCCCTCATGACCGAGCAGGCTATCATTGCAGGCTGTTTACAAAACGACGCTGCTGCGCAGCGCGAGTTGTACAATCGGTACAGTCCTAAAATGCTGAGTGTGTGCTATCGTTTTGCACCCAACAGAGAAGATGCAGAGGATATGTTACAAGAGGGGTTTATTAAAGTATTTACCCAAATACATACGTTTCAGAACAAGGGCGCATTTGAAGGATGGATCAGACGCATCATTGTGCATACTTGTATCAACTTTCTAAAGAAGCATAAAAAATTCAATGAAAGTTTGGATATCAGTTTCGCTACATCGGTGCATATTAAAGAAGAAACCATTCCTTCCATTATGCAAGCCCGACAGATCATTGAATGCATCAGGTTATTACCGGTAGGTTATCGTACCGTTTTAAACCTGTATGCGTTAGAAGGGTATAGTCATAAAGAAATCGGCATCATGCTGGATATCGAGGAAAGTACAAGTAGAAGTCAGTACACTCGAGCGAAAGCCATGCTGGAAAATATATTGATTCGTAAAAAGATCATTGAGGCACCCAAGCAGGATTATCAATGGCTCGCAGCCTTTAATAAATCCTAGTGTGTTGAATATGGAAAACCAGAAGTACCAAGACGAATTTGAGCAGTTTTTACACGATGAGGTAAAGCAGCACCGTATGTATCCATCCGATCGGGTATGGACCAACATACGTACTGAGTTACATGGACATCGTTCATGGCCGGCACTTACTTTTATTTCTTTATTTATTATTACGGCGCTTACATTAAGTACGGTATTAAGTACCCAAGAGAATTTTCATCCTCAGCCATTGTCAATCCCTAACATTGCCAAGGTGGAGCAAGAAACCATTGCCGCGCATAAAGCAGCCGGTGAAAAAAGCCGTCACTATTTCAATAAACTGGCTCCGGTTCATATTACCATGAATACCATTGCAGCAATGGATTATCCGGCTGCAGATCTGTTTGCGACCAATAATAGTCTATCTCAAACCGATCTCACACTCGCGAAAGAAAATATTCAACAACCGACGATTTCAAATACTAAAAACAATAATAGTTTAGCACTTTTTCCTGTCAAAGCTTTACTGCAACCTCTAGAAGTGATTCAACATTCAGAAGTGGTTGCATCAGAAATCAACACCGCAAAACCGGTTGATGAAACAGTTTCGGCTCAAGATATTCATTTGCTACAAGAGAAAGATCCTACAGCAGATGATTATCTGAAGGATTTTTCTTACAACAAAACTCAGCCATTAAAACGCTCTGCCGTTTCAAAATTTGGTTTTCAGTTTTATATTACGCCGTCTACCAGTTATAGACGTTTATCCGACGAAAAAGTGAAAGAGATCATTCAGCCTGCTGTTGCTTCTTTACCTATAAATACACCGTTGAACCAATTATCAAACGTAAATGAAGTTGTACGCCATCGTCCGGCAGTAGGTTTGGAAGTAGGTTTTGCAGTACTGTACAATATAAGCAGTCGCTTGAAACTCAAAACAGGTTTACAACTAAATATCAGACAGTATCAAATCGAAACATTCCAATCTCGCACTTATGATCCTACTACGATTTCATTGATCAGCTTTAATGGCGTAGAAAATATTACACGTTTTTCTCCTTATAATAATAATGTTGGCTATAAGCAAACAGAACTAGAGAACAAAGTATACCAATTGGCCATTCCAATAGGTATTCAGTGGGATGTGATCAAGGGTAAACATGTAGGTATTAATATGGAAGCTTCTGTGCAACCTACTTTTAACCTGAATAAAAGTGTTTATCTCCTTTCAACCGATTACAGACATTATGCAGAAGGCAATGATTTGGTCAGAAAATGGAATATCAATACCAGTATAGGACTGAATCTTAGCTATAAAGCGGGTAAAACCAGTTGGCAGATCGGACCACAGATTCGTTATCAGCACTTACCTACTTATTCCAATAAATACCCCATCAAGGAATACCTGATGGATTATGGCATGCGTATAGGCTTTACAAGGGCTATTCAATAACCAACTACTATCTGTTTATGGCCATCCACCTAAGGCGGATGGCTTTTTTATGTGTGGTTTAAATAATTTTGTCGGATGAAACAATTAGCAGTGATACTGATGAGCTATTGGCTCTTGGCTTGTGGTGAAAGTGTACAAACAAACCCTCAATTACAACCATCTCCGGATAG
>JGI24115J20150_1000678_pt1 | contig 12607 bp, 10 predicted proteins | sample Subbioar_CSW14AB_FD_20150 | JGI IMG/M metagenome (IMG submission 20150)
GCCGCCTCTGCCCGCGCGCACTCCAACCTGCTATGCGCGGCCGACCCATGTCGAACCCGACCCGCGAGCGCCTCCGCTTCGCGCCTTCCCCCACGGGCTACCTGCACATCGGCGGCGTCCGCACTGCGCTCTTCAACTGGCTCTGGGCGCGGAAGACGGGCGGGGCCTTCGTCCTCCGCATCGAGGACACCGACCAGGAGCGCAGCACCGACGAGAGCCGCAAGGTCATCCTCGACTCGATGAAGTGGCTCGGTCTCGGGTGGGACGAGGGGCCCGAGGTCGGCGGCGAGCACGGTCCGTATACGCAGATGGAGCGCCTGCCGCTCTACCGCGAGTACGCCGAGAAGCTCATCGCGCAGGGCAAAGCGTACCGCTGCACCTGCACCAAAGAGATGCTCGAGGCCCAGCGCGAGGCGCTCAAGGCCAAGGACCCGAAGGCGAACTTCAAGTACCCGGGCACCTGTCGCAACGCGAACCACCCGCGGGACTCGGTGCACGTCGTCCGGTTCGTGATGCAGGACTGGGGATCGGTCGTCTACCACGACATGGTCTTCGGCACGGTCACCACCCCCAACGCCGCGCAGCAGGATTTCGTGCTCCTCCGGAGCGACGGCATCCCGCTCTACAACTTCGGCGCCGTGGTCGACGACCTCACCATGGGCATCACCACGGTGGCGCGCGGTCGCGATCACATGGTCAACACGCCGCCGCAGATCCTTCTCTACCAGGCCCTCGGCGCCAAGGCCCCGCAGTGGGCGCACCTGCCGATGATGCTCGCTCCCTCGGGCGAGAAGCTCTCCAAGCGTCACGGCGCGGTGAGCGTCGGCGAGTACCAGGCCGCCGGCTTCTCGCCCGTCGCGCTGCTCAACTACCTCGTGCGCTTCGGCTGGTCGCACGGCGACCAAGAGGTGTTCTCGCGCGACGAGATGATCGCCGCGTTCGACTGGGAGCACTGCAACAAGTCCGACGGCAAGTTCGACGGCAAGAAGCTCCTGGCGATCAACTTCGAGCACCTCAGGCAGGAGCGCCTCACGCCGTACGCCGAGTACAAGGCCAACACCAAGGTCTTCCTCGAGAAGCGGGGAATCACCAATCCCGACGAGGCGAAGCTCGATCAGGCCATCCCGCTCATCCGCGAGAAGGCCCGCACCTACGTCGACGCGGCCGAAGCGCTCGACTTCTTCTTCCGCGACGAGGTGGTCTTCGACGACAAGGCCGTCGCCAAGTTCCTCGTGCCGGCGAACGTCGAGAACCTCGTCAAGGCCGCCGAGTTGGTCGAGCAGACCACCGAGTGGACGGTCGCGGTGCTCGAGGCCTCGTTCACCGCCTGGCTCACGGAGAAGAACCTCCAGATCAAAGACGTCGCCCAGCCCGCACGTGTCGCGTTGAGCGGCCGCACGGTGAGCCCGAGCATCTTCGAGACCATCCACGTCCTCGGCCGCGAGGTCTCGGTCCAGCGCCTGCGCGCGGGTGCCGAGCGCGCCGGGCGCGCCGTCTGATCCGTGCTCCAGGAGCTGCTCGTCCCGCAAACGGCGCCCATCGTGGCGTCGCCGCCGGCGTTGCCTTGGCACAAGGTGATGATGGCTTGGATCGAGCAGCCGCGGGTGAAGTGGGCGGTGCCCATCCCGCTGCTCCTCGCCCTCGCACCGCTCGTCTGGCTGTTCTTCCGCAGCACCTGGCGTGAGCTCGAGGCCGACGCGCTCGCCTACCGGCAGCGCCTCCACGAGCAGGGCAAGGTCGACTACCGGCCGATGGTCGCGCTGGCGATCGGCGCCGTGATCCTCACGCTGCAGGAGTACTACGGCGGTCGCGCCACCTACGACGAGATCGTGCGCAAGGCGCTGGTCGCGCGCGAGGTCCTGCACCCCGGCGGGTTCATCAAGGTCGGCAAGTTCGACGAGCTCTATGCGCTCACGTGGTGGGCGTTCACCCGCATCGGCGGTTACATCCTGCCGCTCGTGGTGTGGAAGGCGATCTTCCGCAAGGACAGCGTCCTCGACTTCGGCCTACGGACCAAGGGGTTCCTCGAGCACGCGTGGATCTACGCGATGTTCGTCGGCGTGATGATCCCGACGATGATCATCGTGTCGCAGCAGCCCGACTTCGGCACGTACTACCCGTTCTACAAGAACGCGACGCGCAGCTGGATGGACTTCCTCACGTGGGAAGCCATGTACGTCGGGCAGTTCTTCGCGCTCGAGATCTTCTTCCGCGGCTGGTGGGTGCGCGCGTGCCGCTCGTTCGGCGCGGGCGCCATCATGTGCATGGTCGTGCCGTACTGCATGATCCACTACGGCAAGCCGTACCTCGAGGCGTGCGGCGCGATCGTCGCCGGCACCGTGCTCGGCTCGCTCTCGATGAAGACCAAGAGCATCTACGCGGGCTTCCTCGTGCACATCACGGTCGCCATCCTGATGGACTTCCTCGCGCTGCACCACCGCCACGCGCTCCCGCACAAGCTCACGCCGGAGAGCACCCACGAGATCGTCTTCCGCTTCACCCCGCACGTGCTGTGGAGCGTCTGGGTGTTCGCGCTGCTGATGATGCTCGTGAAGCTCGTCCGCGTCTGGCCACAGATCCGGGCGTGGATGGAGCGTCGTCGCGCGACGACTCGAGCCGCTGGTTGACGGGGCGTTCAGTCGACCCAGTCGTGTTGGAAGTCCAACGGGTAGGTCACGCGAACGGTTCCCTTCGTCGGCGCGGGGAAGACGATCTTGCCGAAGATGCCTTCGACACACCTCACGACCTGCGGATCCTGGAGGGTCCGCTCGTACGAGGCCACCTCACGCGGCAGTCCGGCCGAGTCGACGACGAATCGGGTCAGGACCGTCCCCGCGAGCTTGTCGTTCCGCAGTCGGCCCGCCGCGTAACACGAAAGGAGCGCGGCACGTCTCGCACGAATCGCGCGCTTGATTTCCTCCGGCGCGATGGCGCCTTCGATCTCGGTGCCGCTCTCGATCACCTCGTCGACCTCGTGCCGCGCGAGCCAGTCGAGCTCGAGACGCGCCTCCCCCCGAGCATCGACGTCGAAAGTTCGCTTCTTCAGGGCCGCAATCACGCAGGGTGCCAGCTCGGGATCGTTGGCGCTGCCACCGACGCCGCGCGCCGCGGTCACCAGTCCTCGGGCGTCGATGGTGAGGGCGACGACGAGGTCGCCGGCGAAGCGATCGTCGCGAAGGCGGGCCTCGAGACCGCAGAGAGACAGATCGTCGTGCGCCATGCACGCGCCGGTGGCGAGCGCGATCGCGCGTGGTCCCGATGCCGGCTCTGGCAGCACCAACAAACCGGGAGGGCCGGTCGCTGCGGCGTACCCCATGCCGCTGGCGGGCTTCTGGGGCCCCTCCGGGACGGGCTCCTGTTCCAACCGTCGCCGGGCCGCGCCGACTCGCCGTGAAACCACCGATGGGACGCCGAAACGACACACCGCGATGGGTTCGTCGGGATCGACCCGAGGAGCCTCGGTGGGCTGCTTCACCGGATCGCTTGCGGCTGGTTCACGCCTGCAGGCGAGAGACAACGTGGCGATTGCAAGCACGCGCCGCATCGCTCCAATGGTGCGACGAGCGGCCTGGTGCGCGCAACCAACCGGTCCGCCGCCCACGCCGCGACGAGAGGCGTTAGAATACCGGGGCCATGCAGCGCCTCGACCCCAAGACCACTGCGCTCCTCGTCGTCGACATCCAGGAGAAGCTCGCGCCCGCCATGGAACCGGGTGCGCTCGCCCGGTTGGTCAAGTCGACCGATCTGCTGTTGACCGCGGCGCAGCTGCTGGGCACGCCGACGATCGCGACCGAGCAGTACCCCAAGGGGCTCGGCTGCACGATCGACGCGCTGATGGGACCGCTCGAGGCCGTACGCGCCGAGCGCATCGCCAAGACCAGCTTCTCGGCCGCCGAGGTCCCCGAGGTCGCGCGCTTCGTCAGCAGGCTCTCGCCGCGGGCGGTCATCGTCGTCGGCGCCGAGACCCACGTCTGCATCTTCCAGACGGTCCGCGATCTCTGCGCCCGCGGCTACGAGGTCCACGTCCCGCACGACGCGGTCGCCTCACGCCGCGACGAGGACCGCCGCACCGGCCTCGACCTGATGAAGCGCGCCGGCGCCATCGTCACGACCAGCGAGACGATCGTCTTCGACTGGCTGCAGAAGGCCGAAGGCGACGTATTCAAGGCGCTCTCGAAGAAGATGCGCTGACATCAGTCGTCAGTCGCCAGTCGTCAGTCGAGAGCGCGAGCGAGAGCAGAGGCGGCCCGATGGCTGCCCGAATGCTCGCGTTTTCTCGTCTCGGACTGACGACTGATGACTGACGACTGTCGACTGACTAAGACCCGGAGACCGCCATGAGCACGCCCACCGAAGCCGCTGCAGACCGCCACGAGCTCGCCAAGACTTACGACCCGCGCGACGTCGAGGGCCGTTGGTATCCGCGCTGGGTCGAGCAGGGGCTGTTCGAGGGCAAGGACGATCCGGCTCGGAGCAAGGAGCCGTTCTGCATCGTCATCCCCCCGCCGAACGTGACCGGCTCGCTCCACTGCGGCCACGCGCTCTTCGCGACGATCCAGGACGTCTACACGCGCCAGGCGCGCATGCTGGGCAAGAACACCCTCTGGCTCCCAGGCGTCGATCACGCGGGCATCGCCACCCAGGTCGTGGTCGAGCGGCTCCTCAAGCGCGAGGGCACCGATCGCCACGCGCTCGGCCGCGAGAAGTTCCTCGAGCGCGTTTGGCAGTGGAAGGAGCAGTCCGGCGGCACGATCGACGAGCAGCTCAAGGTGCTCGGCAGCTCGTGCGACTGGCGTCGTCACCGCTTCACCATGGACCCGCAGATGTCCCGCGCGGTGCGCGAGGCCTTCGTGCGCCTGTACGAAGAGGGCCTCATCTACCGCACCGAGCGGCTGGTGAACTGGTCGGTCGGCGGGCAGACGGTGCTCTCGGACCTCGAGGTCGACAGCAACGAAGAAGACGGCGAGATGTTCGAGTTCGCCTACGACGTCGCCGACGCCATCGGCGAGCAGATCGTCGTCGCCACCACCCGCCCCGAGACGATGCTCGGCGACACGGCGGTCGCGGTGCACCCCGACGATCCGCGCTACCAGCACCTAATCGGCAAGATGCTCAAGCACCCGTTCGTCGATCGCCGCATCCCGGTGATCGCCGACGCCATCCTCGTCGATCCGAAGTTCGGCACCGGCGCGGTGAAGGTCACGCCCGCCCACGACTTCAACGACTTCGCCACCGGCAAGCGCCACCAGCTGCCGATGGTGAACATCATGAACAAGGACGGCACGCTCAACGACAACGCGGGCGAGTTCCGCGGGATGGAGCGGTCGGCTGCGCGCAAGGCCGTCAAGAAGAAGCTCGAAGAGCTCGGCTTCGTGAAGGGCACGAAGAAGCATCGCCTCGCGGTGCCCCGCTGCCAGCGCACCAACACCGTGGTCGAGCCGCTGCTGAGCGAGCAGTGGTACGTGAAGGCCGACGTGCTCGCCAAGCCGGCCATCGAGGCCGTGCAGACCGGCAAGACGGTCATCGTCCCCGAGGAGTGGACCAAGACGTACATGCACTGGATGACCAACATCCAGGACTGGTGCATCTCGCGTCAGCTCTGGTGGGGCCACCAGATTCCCGCCTGGTATTGCGGCGATTGCAAGCACGTCACCGTGTCGCGCGACGACGCGACGGTGTGCGAGGTCTGCAAGAGCAAGAACATCCACCAGGACGAGGACGTGCTCGACACGTGGTTCTCCTCGGGTCTCTGGCCGTTCGCCACGCTCGGTTGGCCCGACGTCGACGCGCCTGCGCTGAAGACATTCTACCCGACCACGATCATGGAGACGGGGTTCGACATCCTGTTCTTCTGGGTCGCGCGGATGATGATGATGGGCATCCACTTCATGGGTGAGGTGCCCTTCCAGAAGATCTACCTCCACGGCATGGTCACCGACGAGAAGGGTGACAAGATGTCGAAGGTCAAGGGGAACGTCATCGATCCCCTCGACGTGGTCTACGGCATCGAGGTCGAGCCGCTCCTTGCGAAGATCAAGGACGGCGGTGCCAACGACGCCGCGCTCAAGGCCGCGCGCAACACCTACCCCGAGGGCATCCCAGCCTACGGCGCCGACGCGATCCGGTGGACGCTCTCGACCTACCCGCCGCAACAGCGGAAGATCCCGCTCTCGATCAAGCGCATCGAGGGCGGCCGGTTCCTCTGCAACAAGCTGTGGAACGCCACTCGCTTCGCGCTCGGCATGCTCGGCGAGATCCCCCAGGCCGACCTCGACGCGCCCCCGGCGCCGGAGTCCCTCGCCGATCGGTGGATCCTCTCTCGGCTCTCGGCCGCAGCAGCAGGGGTGCAGCAGGGCATCGACGAGTTCCGCCTCGATGACTCGACCAGCGCGCTCTACCGCTTCTTCTGGAACGAGCTCTGCGACTGGTACCTCGAGCTGGTCAAGCCCGTGCTCGCCCCGAGGGACGGCGCCACGGTCGACCCCAACGCCGCCCGCACCGCACGCGCCACCCTCGCGCGCGCCCTCGAGGCGACGCTGAGGCTGATGCATCCGTTCATCCCGTTCGTCACCGAAGAGCTCTGGCAGAAGCTGCCCAAGCCGGGTGATCGACCGGGCTCGATCGTCGTCGCGCCGTTCCCCAAGGCGGGCGCACGCGACGAGGCCGCCGAACGCGAGATGGCCGCGCTCCAAGGCGTGATCGGCGCGATCCGCACCATCCGCACCGAGCACGAGATCAATCCGGGCGCGACGGTCAGCGTGCGGTTGTGCACTTCGAACGCCGAGCTCCGCGCGCTCCTCGACCGCGAACAGATCGCGATCCGCACCCTCGCGAAGGTCGACCCGCTCGCGATCCTCCCGGGCGACAGCGGTCGTCCGAGCGGCTTCGCGACCTCGTCCGCGGGCGAGATCGAGGTGCAGGTGCTGCTGAAGGGTCTGGTCGACTCGGCCCACGAGGCCACCCGCATCGACCGCGAGCTCAAGCGGATCGACAAGGACCTGCAGGGTATGGAGAGGAAGCTCTCTCAGCCCTCGTTCACCGAGAAGGCCCCGCCGGAGGTCGTCGCCGAGTCGCGCGCCCGGGTCGCCGAGCTGCAGACCGCCCGCGCACGCCTGGAGGCGGGCAGGGGCCTGATCGACGAATTGAAGGGCTGAGACGCAACTCGGACCGGGCGGCGGTCGACCATGGTCCATGGACGCCATCACCGCCTGCTTCTCCGATCCCGACGTCACCGCCACCTTTGCCGTACCCGAAGGCGAGCAATCGACCGAGCAGATGCCTGCACTCACGGTCGAGCAGACGCTCTTCGATGAGCCGATGCCGCTCCCACCCGAGAGCCATGGCGATCCCGCCTACTTCGTCGAGGTCCGCCGCGTCTCGGATGGACTGCTGGGCACGCCGAGCCTGCTCGCGGTCCGCACCACGCTCGACGAGGCCGTCAACGTCGCCGCCGCCGTGCACCCGAGCGTCGCCGACGTGCTGATCCGGGAGCTCGCGCTGCCGTGTGACGCCGAGTCGCTGCTCCGTGCGGCGACCTCTGCGCGCACCTGGTCCCGCGAGCCCAACGGTCGTTGGGTACCCGCGCTCTGATTCAACCTGCGCGACGACGGATCAGCAGCATCGGCGCGCTCGGATCCGCCAGCGGGGCCGCGTCGAGTCCCTGCACGATGGCACGGACCCCCGACTCGGCCCGCCGAACGTCGCGCGCCACCGCCGCGACCAGCTTGGGTCCTGCGACGGCGTCTTCGCTCGCGAGATAGGCCGCGAGCTCGTCGGCGAACGCCGCCGCGCTCGACAGCCGCTTCTGCGGATCGGGCGCCAACGCCTGACGAAGCGCGACGACGACGCGCGAATCGAGACCAGGCGCGAAACGCCGAATGTCCGGCACCCGCGCTTGTCGGACGAGCAACACCGTCTCGAGGTCGTCGTCGCGACGGAACAGATGGCGCGACGCGAGAGCCTCCCAGAGCACAATCCCCGCCGCGAAGATGTCGGTCCGAGGATCGACCGAGCGATCGAAGGCCTGCTCGGGAGCGAGATAGGCGAACTTGCCTTTCACGATGCCGGGTTGCGTCTTGCGCATGCGGTCGAGCGGACGCGCCAGACCGAAGTCGGCGATCTTCACCGTCCCGTCTCGTCCCACGAGGATGTTCGCCGGGCTCACGTCACGATGGACCACCGGGTGCGCGAGCCCGTCACGGTCGATCCGCGTGTGCGCCGCGTGCAGACCGCGCAAAGCTTGCTCGACGATCGAGCACGCCGCGAGCGGGTGAAGGCGGAGGCGACGGCGCTTATAGGACCGGAGGATCTGGCCGAGGTCGACCCCGTCCACCCACTCCATCACCAGGAAGAGGGAGCCGTCGGTGGCCTCCCCGAAGTCGAAGAGCTCGACGACGTTGGGGTGGGTGAGGGAGGTGCAGATGGCCGCCTCCTCCTCGAACATGTCGCGAAACATCGGGTCGTTCGCGTAATTCGGGAGCAGTGTCTTGATCGCGACCTGATCGCGACCGAGGGCCGCCGCGAACTCGGGAGGGGGCCGGGCGCGGAACACCTCGGCCATGCCTCCACCGCCGACCCGCGCCTCGATCAGGTATCCGCCGATCTCCGCCGGTGTCAGTGAGGACATGGTGTCGTCCTCCGATGCCGCTTGCGTGCCGTGCCATCGGGACGCTCTCGGGGCAACCTGCACGCGGCGCGACTACGCCGGCGCGCACGCCGGAGACGATCTCAGTGGGCGCCGTGCAACCGATCGATGCCGGGGTGATCCGGATCGGGCGGCTCGTGACGCGGGTTCTCGGCGAGCTGCTTGCCGTCGACGTCGGCGAGCGACATCAGCATGTCCTTGCCGTAGATGAACTGCTCGCGCGAATCGTACGGCACCGGGTGGCGACCGGTGTCCATCCGGATGGCGTCGCAGGGGCAGGCCTCGACGCAGTAGCCGCAGAAGATGCAGCGGAGCTCGTCGATGACGAACTTCACGGGGTAGCGCTCGTAGCCGCGTCGCGCGTTGCCGTCGGGGTACTCACCCGCCTCGATGTAGATGCACTGCGCCGGGCATGCCGTCGAGCAGCAGAGGCACGCCACGCAGCGCGGCGAACCGTCGGCCCGGTGGGTGAGCCGATGCACGCCACGGAAGCGCTTGGGGTAGACCTTCTTCTGCTCGGGGTAGGCGAGCGTGGTGATGCCCTCGGAGGTGGGGTCCTTCACCGCGTCCGGCCGCTCACCGCGGAACATCGACTTCGTGTTCTTGAAGAAGTGGCGCATGGTGATGCCCATCCCCTTCACGAACTCGACGACGTACGACTGCTCGAGCGCGTCGCGCCCCGGCTTCTTCACCGGCTTGCCCTTCACGCGGTCGTACTGGATCTTGCCTACGAGCGGCTGCGCCATGGTCGTGGACCTCGGTGTCTCAGAGTCTCAGTGAACATGCGCTTCGGCGGGCTCGGCGGCCGCAGGCAGGCTGCGGCGCGCACGAACTTCGTCGCGGCGAGAGAGGAAGCGGCTCGGGGTGAGGAGACCGAACCCGATCCACAGCGGGAACAGCAGCATGAACAGCAGGACGAACCAGTTGAGCACGTCGCCCAGCGACTGGAACGTCTCGTGGATGCCGACGCCCGCACGGTCGAACGCGAGCAACGCGATACCCGTGAGGAAGATGTTCACGAGGCACGCCGGCAGGAGCATGCGCCAGCCGAGCTTCATCAGTTGGTCGTAGCGGAAGCGCGGGAGGGTCCAGCGGATGAAGATCTGCCACCAGCAGAGAAGCGAGACCTTGCCGAAGAACGTGAGCACCTGGATGAGAATCACCACCAGGTGGGGGAGTCCCTTGTGCCAGAGGACGTCGCCGCCGAGCGACAGCGTGATGCCGTCGCGGTGGAGGAAGGGCACGTTGAACCCGCCCAGGTACAGGGCGACGATCAGCGCCGACGAGACGGCGAGCTCGAGATACTCGCCGGTGTAGAACATCCCGAACTTGAAGCCCGAGTATTCGACGAGATACCCGGCGACGATCTCCGACTCGCCCTCGGGCAGGTCGAACGGCGTGCGCTTGGTCTCGGCGATGGCCGCGGTGAGGAACAGTAGGAACCCGAAGGGCTGCGCGAAGATGCCCCACACGTTCTCGCCCTGCCAGCGCGCAGCCTCGTCGAGGCGGAGCGTGCCGTAGACCATCATGCAGCCCACGATCGAGAGGCCCATCGCGACCTCGTACGAGACCAGCTGCGAGGCCGCGCGGAGACCGCCGAGGAGCGAGAACTTGTTGTCGGACGACCAGCCCGCGAGCGTCGCGCCGACGATGCCCATGCCGGCGAGGCCGAACACGTAGAGGATGCCGACGTTGATGTCGACGATCTGACCGGAGATCGGCGGGAGCATCTTGATGGTGCTCGCCGCGGCACAGGTCCCGTAGCGAGGGACCTCTGCGAACCAACCACGCTCGTGGATGCTCTGCAGGCACAGGGTGTCGGCCATGGGGATGACCCCCATCAGCACGAGCGGTGGGAACAGGGAGAGGATCGGCGCCAAGCCGTGGAGGAGCTTGTCCGCGTTCGGCGGAACGAAGTCCTGCTTCCAGATCAGCTTGATGGAGTCGGCGATCGGGTGGAGGAGGCCGGCGAGGGTGAACTTCTTGCCACCGACCTTGATGTCCGCGCGATGCGGGCCCAGTCGGTCCTGCATCATCGCGCTCTGGCGACGCTCGAGCCAGGTGAGCAGCGCGGCCGCCTGAAGGGCGAAGCCCAAGACGATGGCGATCTTGACGATCGAAGCGATCAGCGAGACGAACTCGGGTCTCATTGCTCGGTCCTCATTCCGCCGGAGCAGGGGGCGGCACGTCGGCAGCCGGGGTCGGGGTCTTGGGCGCCATGGCGGCGCGGACGTCGCGGAGCTTGGTCAGGCCGAGGGTGTGGTTCATCGCCTTGGCCAGACGAGTGACGATCTCCCACGCGGGAAGCGACTCGCCGGCCGGTCGCGGACCAGCCTCGAACTGCTGCTCGAGGCCCTGCCGGTTGACGAAGGTGCCGTCGCACTCCGACCAACTCGCGGCCGGAAGGATCACGTCGGCGAGGTTGGTCAGCGGGCCGTGGTTCGCCGCGAGGACGACGATCTTCGAGCGACCGAGGGTGGCGAGCGTGGCCTGGTCGATGTCGCCGATGCCGCCGAGCGCGAGAATGACCGAGGCGCCAGCCAGCTCGCTCAGCGGCTTGACCGTGCCGCCCGCGGCGGCGGTCGCGCCACGCACGTTCGGGTTGTGGTCGTTGTCCCGCAGGATGCTGTCGCCATCCCAGTCGTTCAGGCGCGAGAGGTAGAACTCCTTCACGCCGAGCGCGGTACGCGCGAACTGCGCGAGGACGAAGTTGTCCTCGCTCGAGTGCTGCGCCGAGAGGACCACGGCGACCTTCGCGCCCGACAGCACCTTGGCCGCGGCCTCCAGCGAAGCCCCCGGACGAACGGCCTCGCGATCGGGCCCCCGACCGAGATAGCCCTGGGTCACGCGATCGATCTGCGCGCGGCGGTGGGTGAGGATGCCGTCGTCGCACATCCAGAACTTGTTGACCTGCTCGTTGTCGCGCGGACGGAGGCGCGGCACCTCGCCGGTGCGCGGGTCGTAGTCGAGCCAGGTGTTGCAGCCGGTCGCGCAGCCGGTGCAGATGCTCGGCGACTTGCGGAGGAACCACACGCGCGCCTTGAAGCGGAAGTCCTTGGTGGTGAGGGCGCCGACCGGGCAGACGTGGTCGGTCATCATCGTGTAGTGGCCCTCGAGCTTGCGGCCGGGGCTGAGCACGATCTCGCCGAGGTTGCCGCGCTCGCGCTTGTCGAGCACCGGGTCCTTGGCGACCTCCTCCATGAACCGGACGCAGCGCGTGCAGACGATGCAGCGCTCGGCGTCGTACACGATGGTGTCGCCGAATTCGACGGCCTTCGGCTTGTGCACGACCTCGTCGAGCATGCGCTTGGGCGAGCGCTGGTCGCTCAGCCAGTAGTCCTGCAGCTTGCACTCGCCAGCCTGATCGCAGATCGGGCAGTCGACGGGGTGGTTGAGGAGCAGGAACTCCTGCACGTGCTTGCGCGCGTCGGCGACGACGGGGCTCGTGTCGCTCTTGACGACCATGCCCTCGACGCACTCGGCCTGACACGCCGGCTCGAGCTTCGGCTTCTTGCCGGGGACGTAGTCGCCCTTCGCCGGGTCCCACTGCAGCACGTCGAGGACGATCTGCCGACGGTTCGGCATGGCGTCGATTTCGACGAGGCACATGCGGCAGTTGGCGGCGACCGACAATCCGGGGTGCCAGCAGTAGTGGGGGATCTCGATCCCCTGCCGCCACGCCGCGCGGATGATGGTGTCGCCCTTTTCGTAGGGGATCTCTTTGCCGTCGAGTTTGATGGAAGGCATTTGCTTCGCGAACTTGGTGAGGCGGTCTCAGCTCGGCCGGTGCGCCTGCTGCTGCGCGCCGGGTCGAAGGTCAAAGGTCGAACGTCGAACGAGAGGGCGGGTGGGCGTGCTCGAGCGACGGCCGGCAGGTTCGACCTTCGACCTTCGACCTTCGACCAGCGCCACCGAAGACCTCACCGATCGCACTCCCCGCCGATCATGTTGACCGACCCGAAG
>JGI24115J20150_1000689_pt1 | contig 12548 bp, 10 predicted proteins | sample Subbioar_CSW14AB_FD_20150 | JGI IMG/M metagenome (IMG submission 20150)
CGCCGACGCTGGATGACATCTGCACGCGCGACCGCCGCTGGGCCCAGGGCAACCTGCAGCACCTCAAACTGATCGGCGCCAACGGCTTCGATCCCGTAAGCCGCTCGCACATCGTCGCGGGCGTGATGGGCTATGCCTCCGCCCTGCTGTGGTTCTCGCTGATCGTTGTCGGCGCACTGCAGGCGTGGCTCGAACATGGCGGTGTCAAAGTCTCCGGCGCGCCGGACTTCTCGCTCGTCATCCTCACCATGCTGATCGTGCTCTCGCCAAAATGGCTGGCGCTGCTGCTCTGGGCCGCCGGACGCCTGCCCGGCTGGAACGGCAATCCCGGCTTCATCGCAGGCCTCGCCGTTGAAACCGCAATCTCCGCCGCCACCGCGCCCGTGCTGATGGTCAGCCAGGCCCACGCCTTCGTCGCGCCCTTCCTTGGCCGCGACGCCGGCTGGCGCCCCCAATCGCGCGTCGCGCTCGGCGGCGCCAACAGCGCACTCTACCGCGGCCAGTTCGTCTTCGGTCTCTTCCTTTGCGCGACCATGCTGATCAGCCCCGGCTTCGCCGCCTGGACGCTGCCCGTGGCAGCCAGCCTCGTGCTCGCCGCGCCGCTGGCCTCAGGCCTCGCCCACGCCCCGCGCCGCCGCACCTGGCTCTGGCGCGCCCTCGCCACGCCGGAAGACATGCAGCCCCCCTCCATCGTCCGCGCCGCCGGCCGCACCGGCCAGGCACTGGCTGAAGGCCGCACGCTCGCGCCCGCCGCCATCATCGGCGTCGCGCTGGCCAAGGACGGGACGGAGTCCGGCCGCGCCGCTGCCTGATCTGCTTGTCGGAAAACCGGCTTGCCGAGCCGAAGCGATCCCGTCCGGGATCGTGAAGACTGGTGGGCGGTACATGCATAATTCCATCGTTTGCTAGCGTTCATCAGCATTCGCTGGCGCGCTCGAAGCGAACAGAACAGCTGGTACACTCAAAGAGTTAGAATGCGCCTTTGCTCTCGACGGTTAGCCGCCGTTCGCTCGCCAGCGCGGCTCCGTTGGAGGGTTCGATGGATGGACAAAATGCCGAGATTATCGAATCGCCTCACGGCCCTGACCCTTCGTTCGCTACCGCCGGGCAAGCATCTGGACGACGCAGGCCTCTACCTGATCAAGCCGGACGAAAAGACAGGGCGCTGGATGCTTCGATACCGTCAATACGGCCGGCGCCGTGACATGGGCCTCGGAGGTTGGCCACGAGTGGGGCTCGGCGATGCGCGCCGGGCCGCCGAGGTTGCCCACCTGCATCTGGAAGGACAGCCGCGCGAATTTGCTACCCGCGGGCCGCCGTGCGTGCCCAAACTGGGCGCCATTGTCTTGATCAGCGGTCACCACCCAACGACAGTGTGAGCTGTGGGGCGCGGCTGTCATATTGCGCGCTGCAGCCGCGACGCATTCGCGAGGATGGGTCCGGCGGGCGCGCTGGAGACAGTTCCGCGGCAACAACTGACAGTGATGGGCGGCGCTCGCATGCATCCGCATCCTTCGAACAACACGCCCGGGGATGGCGGTGAATGCTTGGATGGATCGGACCCTGCGATCCGCTCGATAGGCGATCTGACGATTGGGGAACAGGCTCACCGTGATCGACCTGCCCTGCAGGCCGGAGCATCCGCCGCAGGCGCCAATTCGGCCCATCCCGCCACGACCACGTGGGGCGCCACCTTGAGGCGGTTTGAAAGGGCTTGCCCGCTTCCGCCCGCTACACTCGCGATGTATCGCGAGAGTTGCGCCACACTCGATCGCTATGGTCTTGCCGGGCCCGCTTTCATCACGCCTCGGGAGGCCAGCGCGTTCCTCAGAACGGCCGCCCTCAGCGTCGACAGCATGGTCCTCACGGACTACGTCGCCGCCGCGACTTTCGTGCTCAGGAGCCTCTATGGGCGCTCCGCTTCACTGGATGCCGCGCGACGCATCGGAATGTTCCACCGCCGTATGTTGCCTGGTCGGGCGCCGGCATCGCTGGCTATTGAACTGACGCGTTCGGACGTGCGGGAGTTACTGCGCGCAGGGTGTGTGACACGACCGTTGGGCCTCATGATCCGGCTGCTCCTCGCGACTGGCCTCAGTCCCAGAGAGGTTCATTCGGCAACATACGATCGCGAGCGTCGTCTTCTCACGACAATGCGGCGTGGACACAGTGCGAATGTTATGGCCATTGCCGTTCCGGTTGGCCGCATGGCAGACAGCGCCGCCGATGCGTGGGACCTGCTGAGCGCCAGCGGCGCGGCGCCAACGCTAAAATCCCTAGCCCGCTCCTTTTCAGCGGCGCGGGAGGATGCCGGCCTGCGCCGGTCACTGACGCTGCAAGCATGCAGGGAAAGTTTCAGGAGCGAGCTTCAGCGGCTTGCAATTCCAGACGCACAGATAAGAAAGGTCACGAGTCCGGGCCTGACGGCTTTCGCAAGCGATGACCGTTCGTTGATCCGCGAGTTGGCGTGGCGGTCGATTTTCGACCTCGTCGACTTCGAGACCGGCTTCGACTGGCCGTAAGTCTCGGGACCGCAGCAGACACAGCATCCAACGAACGACACGGCAGGGCCGGTGTTCGCAAAATTCCCCCCGTTTCCGAGTCCTGCGGAGAGCCGGTCCCGTCACCACCGCCCGTCACACTCCCTTCCATCGTGCGGTCGTGCCTGGCCGCGCCGTCACGAGTCGGCCCCTTCACCTCTCTCACGAAGCATGGAACGTCGTATGCCGCTATGGACCGAGCTGGGCACGAACCTCGTGAATGAGTTCAGACGGCAGCAATGGCTTGCGCAACGTACGCACAGCACCAAGCACCCGCGCCGCCGCCAGGCTCGACCCGATCCGGTCGTCACCGCTTCCAAGGAGATCGCTCAACCCGCCCGTCATGACCAGAACAGGCTGCGCGAGGCTTCTTTCGCGCAGCGCCAGAATGAGCTCGATGCCGTCCATGTTGGGCATCAGCAGGTCGGTGACAATCACATCGACAGATCGTGTCTCGAGAACCCCAAGTGCAGCGGCGCCGTCAGCCGCCTCGCAGACTTCAAGCCCGGCCTCGCGAAGGGCGTCGGAAAAGGTCTCTCTGAGACCCTCATTGTCGTCGACAAGTAGGACGCTAGACATGACCCGCCTCAGTGTATGCGCACACCCGCCATGATATCGGCAATGCGTTAAGAATGGCCAACTTTACCTTCATCATTGAGCCTCGTCGCCGCAGGAAGCGCGCGCCCCGCCTCGTCAGGAAGAGCAGGGCTTCTACCCGACATCGTCGAGTCCGCAGCCCTGGCGATGGCTCTGAACAACGCAACAATGTCGAGTGGCTTTGAGATATAGTCGGTCATCCCGGCCGCAAGGTATCTGTCCCTGTCTCCGAGCAGCGCGTTCGCCGTCATCGCAATGATCGGAATGCCACCGGCGCGGCCGCCGAGTTCCCGAATTCGTCTTGTCGCCGCAAGACCGTCCATCACGGGCATCATCACATCCATCAGCACCAGGTCAAATTCCTCACTGGCGGCCCTTGCGACCCCGTCCTGGCCGTTGTCGGCAATGGCCAGGCTATGGCCTTCCGCCCCAAGCAGTGTTGCAAGAATCTTCTGATTGGCGGGGTTGTCCTCGACGATCAGGATTCTAAGCGGCGGGATTGATGGTGCAGCTTCGTATGGCGTTTCGACCCCGGGCGCCTCTGCCACCGGCGCGCGGACCGTGAACCAGAAGGTCGAGCCCTTGCCAATCGCACTCTCGACCCAGATTTCGCCTCCCATCAACTCGACGAGCTGCTTGCAGATGGCGAGGCCAAGGCCAGAGCCGCCATATGGCCGCGTCGGAGACGTATCCGCTTGGTAGAACTGCGAGAACAACCGGGAGATCGTTTCGGGCGTCATCCCAAGGCCGGTGTCGCTCACGGCGAATTTTGCGCGTTGCATGTCCGGTTCGTAGGTCACGGCAACGCGGATGGCGCCGCTCTGGGTAAACTTGATGGCGTTTCCCACCAGATTGGTCAGGACCTGGCGCACACGGCGGGCATCGCCATGGATCCAGGCAGGGAGGTCGCGTGGAATATCGGCATCAAGAACGATCGCCCGTTCGTTTGCACGCGCCCCGAAGAGGCCGACAACATCCCCGACCACATCGCGTGGGCGATAGGCGGCCTGCTCGACCGCAACCTGCCGCGCTTCGAGCCTCGCGATGTCGATGACATCATCGAGCACATGCATGAGGTCCCGCGCCGATTTCAGGGCCGTAACGGCGTGATCATGCTGGTCTGCTCCGAGGCGTGATCTCTGCAGGACTTCCAGCATGCCGATCACGCCGTTCATCGGCGTCCGGATTTCGTGACTCATGCGCGCGACGAACTCGCTCTTGGCGGCGGAGGCCGCTTCGGCCTCCCGGCGCTTCAAGTCCAGCTGCGAGCTCAGCTGTGCTTCCTCCGTCACATCGCGCGCAACGCCCGCCAGGCGTTGCCTGCCATCGAATCCGACACACAGGCGCACCCGCTGTTCCAGCAGGCGTTCGCCCGAGCGGGGAGAAAGAATCCGCCAGCGTGTTTTCAGCGGAATGCCGGTTCTTGCCACTTCTTCAAGTTGCTCGCGGACACGTGCCCGGTCGTCAGGATGCACGATCTCGTACATGCTCTCCTGAGACATCGGCGATCCCACATCGCACTGATCGGCCGCAACGCTCGAGCGCGGATCGACCGAGACAGTTCCTGCTTCGAGGTCGATCTCCCACATTCGCAACTCGGCGGCGCCAAGAGCTGCGATGAGTCTATCTGTGGCTGCCTGAAGCTCGGCTGCGGCTACCTTGCGTGCCGTTATATCCTGGATCGTGCCGACGAGCCTCACAACCCGCCCACCTTCACGCTCCGCATCGCAGAAACTGCGCAGCCAGACCCGTCTCCCGTCAGGGCGCACAATTTCATACTCGCGCTCGGTGCGACGGCCTGAAAGGATCGCCTCATGAAAGCCTGCCCTGACAAGCGGCAGGGAAGCTGGCGTCACCAAGGACCAGCAGAGCTGCGTGCTTGGCGTGACAGTCTCGTCCACGCCAAAGATCATACGCGCCTGACGGGACCAAGTCAGCACATGCGAACGGCGGTCATACTCCCATCCGCCCACACCGCCCATCTCCGAGACTTCTTCAAGTAGTGATGCGCTTCGTTGTCTGGCGACATCGTCGCGGTGTTGTTGAGTAACGTCTTCCGCTGTGCCGAGCACGCGCATCGCCTCGCCATTTATGCGCTGGACCTGACGGACGCTTCTCACGCGTATCAGGCGCCCCTTGAACGTTCGCGTTTCGAACTCGATCGTTGCTGGCTTTCCGAATTCGATGGCGTCCTTCGTTGAGGCGTCGATCTCTTGTTGCGTTTCAGGTGCGCGCAGTGCGCGGACCGCATCAAGCGTTGGTACGATTGACGGATCGAGGTCGTAGATAGCGTAGGTCTGGGGGGACCAGGTCAGCGTAGAGGTGCGGAGATCCTGTTCCCATGCCCCGACTCCCGAAAGGGTCGAGACGCCTTGAAGCAGGACCTGGCTTCGCTCCAGGGCTTCAATGTCGCGCTCGTGCTGTTGTTGTGACTCGCGCAGGCACGTAATGTCGAAGTATGTCGACAGCACGACCCGCGGCGACGGTCGAGATTCGAATGGGAGGACCGCGGAGCCGACGCGAAGCCAGCAACGCCGTCCATCCTCGCGGTCGTAACCGAGCAGAACCCGTTGCTGGGCCAATCCGGAGAGCAGAGTTTGCCGCACGGGATGAAGACCAGCTGCGAGCTCTGTCCCGTCTGCGCTTCTGAACCCGTCGAGGAATGCCCTGCTCTGCAGGCCTGCATCCCCGAAAAGCACTCTCGCTTCCGCGTTCGCGCTGATCAGATTACCGTCCTGATCGTGGGCAAGAGCGGCCACGCCGCTCAGGCCCTCCAGCCAGGGAAATGACATGTCACCCGATGCGCCGCCTACCCCGCTGTCGCCTCGGGCATCACGTTCTGGCGTCATCCCCTTGTCCGCAACCATCCCCTGCCTGCTTGCATCCTCCCGACGCCTCGCCACGGTGGAATGATCATGGGAGTCCGGTTGAGCAACATTGACGTCCGCGCGCAGCAGCGCAATTGGCTTGGATCAAGTCGCGCGATTTTCAGCGCCTGAATATCCCTGACCAAGCCGTGAGGAGAAGGGATCCCGACCTTCAACACCGGGCACAGACGTCAAATTGCAGGAGATCCGCAGGGTCACCGTGACCGGGGCATGCGGACGATTCTTCCACGAGGTGCGAGCCCCATAATGGGGCATCGTAGACTTGAGCAGCAATGGGAACGTCTCCAGACTCTCCGCGTTGGCCCATCCCCCAACTCGCGGCCGACACGGGAAGGACGCCTCCTCTGAGGCGCCCTTCCTTGTGTCTCGGGCAATCCTGCACTTCCGATGGACCCGAGCACCACGCCCCGAGCGCTTGAGTTTCGCGAGACCCCGGGGCGCGCACCCGCGCGCGTCCGGCGGCCCGGGACCTCACCCCGGAAGACAATTGCCCTGCGTTCGTACCGTGTCAGCAATCGCCTCCTTTCACGCGGCGCCGTTTGACACAAGACGGCGCCCGACTTCATTGATGATGTCTTGAAGTACCAAGCCGCTGTCGTCGAAGCCGTCGTTTAGGCACTCGTTCGCGTACGCAGCTAGCATCATGGGAGCGACTTCACTCAGAAAGCTCCGGAGTTCCTTCGCGCAGTCTGAGCCCTCGCGAAGTCGACCATCTCCCGCAATCGCTATGATCTGGCGGATGGCGTAGCCTTGAATTGCACCGGGATTGCCGTGCCACAGGTCTAGCAGTGCCACTGTGTCCCCCAGCGTCGTGAGCACCACCTGTCCAGCCAGTTGACCCCTTCTAGCAAGCGATGCGTACGTTTCTAGCGAGCGAGGCGGCTTTCTATCTCGATGGGGCCGCCATGCGTGAAGTCGCTAGATCGCTCGTGTAAGTTGGCCGGGCGGCCCCACCCATCGCCAAGGGGCCTTCTTAAGTAGGAAAGGGCGTCCGAAAGGAACGCGGCCGCGTACCCCGGTACAACAACTTCGTGCATTGGGGCGGCAACATTTGGCAACAAAGGCGACGCGGCGATCGAGCTGTATTGACTTCGAAGACGTCGCTAAGCTTTGATTTTGCGGGCTTGTGAGGCTGGTGGGCGGTACAGGGATCGAACCTGTGACCCCTACCATGTCAAAGTTGAGGTCCGCTTTCCCGTTCACTTTCAAGGGATATCAGAGCGTTCCAATTGGCTCATTTATATGGACTTTTTGGTCCGTTGGGCATCATTCAAGTTCACGAATACCCATTCATGTGATACCTATGAGGTACCTAAACTTGATTTCCAACGGGTAGGTACCGCTGCATGGAATCCAAAAAGCTCACCAAAAAGCTGATCGATAGTCTCCAGCCTCAGGCGTCGGACTTGATCGTTTGGGACACAGAGATTCGCGGGTTCGGTCTGAAGATCGCCCCGTCGGGCCGTAAGACCTTCGTCTTGAAGTATCGAAACAAGTTCGGGCGCCAACGAAAGCCCACGATCGGAACCTTCGGTGCCGTGACCGTTGATCAGGCTCGGACCATCGCGATCGATTGGACGAACCAGGTCGCAAAGGGGATGGATCCTTCAGCGGAGAAGCAGGCTCAGAGGAGCCAGCTCACATTGAACCAATTTGCTACTCTGTATTTTGGGTCCGCAAAAAAGCGGGAAAGTACTTTGGCCATGGAGCGGAGCTACTACGGCACCCACGTTGAGCCATCTCTAGGCAAGTTGTCCGTTGGCGACATCACGCAGAAGGATGTCCAAGCGTGGATCAACACCCGATCGAAGACTCCAGGCGCTGCCAACAGAACCATAAGCATGCTTTCCGCCATGTTTAACGACGCTGAGCGGCAGCTCCATCGACCTGCCAACAGCAATCCATGTCGGCGAATCAAGAAATTCCCGTCCACTCCGAAGCAGCGGTACTTGTCTCGAGAGGAGATGAAGCGGCTTGAAGCGGTCCTTGATGAGATCGACCAAAATAAATCGATGGATCCGTGCATCGCTCCAGCAATTCGATTCGCCCTCCTGACTGGGGCTCGCAAGAGCGAATTTCTCACGATGAAGTGGGAGTACGTGGACATCAAAAGTCGAGTGGTTCGTCTTCCAGACAGCAAGACGGGTCCACGCAATCTGTACCTGTCGGAAAGAGCGATCGAGGTTCTAGATCAGATGCCTCGCCAGCAGAACAATCCGTATGTTTTCCCAGGCAAGAAACTAAACGACCACTTCCACAACTTGAAGAAGCCATTCAAAATCGTGCTGGAGCGGGCCGGCATCAAAGATTTCCGCATCCATGATCTGCGCCACACTCACGCTACTTGGGGCGTGCATGCGGGTCTATCAACACACGTGATCGCGAAGACGTTGGGGCACACTCAGTCGAGAACCGCAGAGCGGTATGCGCACGTGGACGATGAGCCTGCGCTGGCAGCTGCAGAATCGATCGGACGAGAGATGTACGGGCCAACGTCGAAATAGGCTTCGTCGCGCCCACAGTCTCTGCTGCCTAGCGTAGCGGGCCACGCATTGCATTAGGGAAAGCTTTTTGTTCGCAGCAGCCCAAATTGTCGGTTCAGGGCGAAGCCTTCAGCGACCACACAAATGAGAACACGTAGGGTTGCGGATCGCACACAGCGATTGGCTTACCGTCCGAGCCGACCGCAGGTTCGAGACGGTTGTTGGTGAAAGCTGCTATAGTGGCATCGTCGAGCCTTTGAGAGCCGCTGGATTTTACGATGGCGGGGTTAGATGAGATTCCGTCCGCATCAACGCAAGCAGACACTAGAACCTCTCCTGCTTCGCCCGCGCGGCGCGAGAGGGCAGGATATTCAGGCATTCTGAACCTGCTCCCGACTTTTGGCGCTATCGCAATCGTGACCGCGGTAGCGTTGCTGCGGTCAGAACGCCCAGAAACACGGGCATCGGCTTCTGGTTCCGCAGTTGGTTGATCTAACCTGTTGATGTCAAAATTCGACGCGATATCGTCGCCTGTCGCGTCGGCTGTTTGATTAGCGTAACTCGGGGGAGCGTGCGGCGGGGGCGGGAGCTCACGCGATACGGTCTTGGGTGTATCCGCTTCGGGCCTTGCCTGAACTCTGGCAAGCACCACAACTTGGCTGTGCCAATCGACTTCAATTCGAACTGTCCAAGTGGTTGCGTCGAACGCCTCTCGACTAACTTGAAAAACCTCTCCGTCGTCGTGTGTGACGCCAGGATTGATGGCGTTCATCAGGCCTGCGCTGAAATCCTGATCTGCACCAACCAACGCCCTGGCTCCACCATCCGACGCCATCTTCCTGCCGCTCGCATCGACAAGAACAACACTCGGCTTCTCGAAAAACTCCTTCGGCTCGGCACTCCTGTTTGTATAGGAGTAGTTCACGACCACATAGACGGTCCCTTGGGGGGCCGACTCTCCTCCGAAAATCATACCGACCGAATCTTTCGGCTGTACGGCGTCAATGCGAACGTCGAAATCGCCAACGCGAACGACATCGCCAACGGTGGGGAGCGCTTTATCTTCTGCACCGCTTGTCCGTTGTGCGTCGCCTGACGACAAACCGCCTTCCCGCAACGCGTAGCCTGCTCCGCCCAGCACAACCAAAACTACGACGCCGCCAAGCACCCACATGCCCACCCCATTACGTGGTTGCGCAGTTCCATAGCGTGTTGATGAGGAGTTGTTGCGAGAGTCGCTGCCTCCCTGAACGATTGGCAACCCTTCCTTGTCGGTGAAGTTTCCGAACAGGATGCGGAAGAAATCGATCAGTGCCCAAACGCCCCCGAGCCCGAGCGTGAACAGCATCAAAAATCCTGTTGCGACCTTTCCCACGTAGAAGCGATGCGCCCCTAATGTCCCAAGGAAGAAACACCACAATGCCGCAGCTGTGTACGACTTGGGCGATATCCTAGGTCGGCGATTGCTGGTGGCATCAAGCTTCGGAAATTCCAAAGACGACGAGTTACCAGCAGCCTCAGCAAAAAGCGGTGGCTGACTCTGTTTCGTCGCCGCGGACGCTGCATAGGCAGCGGTGGGTGCCCCGCATCTGGGACAGCTCGGCGCTTTGTCGGAAATCTGGCTTCCACATTCCGCGCAACCGACAAGAGCCATCCGACTTTTCTCCCCCAAAGCCACGCCAAAGCTGACAAGACCGCTTCCCGCCACTCGATCGGCTGGGCCCCGATTCCGTACCGATAAATCAATAATACACTGAACGTATTCGGTGTACCCCTAAAAAGCCGATCCGTGTTCGGTGGAGATGATCGCTCCACCGAATAAAGCTCGGACATGCTTGAAAGCCTCAAGGAGCGGATTGGCGCAGCGGTTCGGGCTGGACGAAGCGAGGCTGGGCTGACGCAAGAGGAATTGGCTGAGCGAATTGGCCGCCATGCGGACAGTGTATCGCTGATTGAACGGGGAAGGACGCTGCCTACCCTGGACATGCTTGTGGGTTTGTCGGCAGCCTTAAAGCTGCCGATCAGCGAGCTTGTTCCGACAGCGGTTCCTGAAAAGCAAAAATCAACGCGGCGGGTTCTGCTTGAGGCAGAGATTGTCCAACTTCTAAAAGCGGTCCCTGAGAAACGCCTCGAGGCTGTTCGGGATCAGGTTCGCATGATCGCAGAGTTGGAGTGAAGACTGGTGGCGACGGATGGGTTGTGGGCCTCCAGCGGTGATCATTGTTCGGATAATTGGGCCTGTCAGCGCGGCGTATTATCAGTATCCCAAATGATCCTTCGAAGCCGAAATTGCTAGTTGGCTCTCTCGTTGTTGCCTGGTTTAATTCAGGGACTCGCCCATAAACGAGTGGCGTCGGGTTAATAGTTATTATTTCGCGCAAAGCGGGATCAAGGCTGGGCCTTGGGTGGCCCAGCCGTTGATCTAGATGCAGAGATGCCGATGGCGCGCCTGGGTCTCGTTTCCGCTGGACGCCTTGGTCGGCATCATTTTTCGGCGGTGAGAGTCTTTTTGGCGGTGAGATTTGTGATCCAGCGCTCGGTCCGATTCTGGTCAAATCTCTTCAAGAGATATTGAAGCCATCGCTCCCGATCTGCTTCTGAATCCATGCGTCGGACTTCTGTTTCATGATAGCCCCAATTGCTGCGGGCCCAGCGATAGTTGGCTCTCTGTATCACCTCATCCATATCGCGGTCGTCAGATATTCCGCTGAGCGCCAAGTGCACGTGGAGGCGCTGTCCCCCTTCCGAAAGCGGCCTTTCTTGCCCTTCAATGGTACCGACATAAGACAGCATCGCACCCCTTCGCATTTCAGAGCGCTCATAGACGTCTCGCGATAGTCTTTCGACGAAGCGAGATACGTTTTCTTCCATTCGAGAAACGGTGAGCCAATCTCTGATTCCGTTATCCGCGCGAATGCATTGAATGGCGCTGCCAGTGAAAGCTACTTGAGCGTTCAGCTGGCGGAACCAGTCAGCGTATGAGGCCTTGAGCCGCTTGTCTGGCGATAATACGGTTAGTTGCATCGGGACGCCCTCGTGAAGGAGTCGCCGTACTGCGATGTCGAGGCAAACCGATTTTTATCGAGCCAGTCCTCAATATCCCTGCTGGAATACAAGATCTTCTTGCCGCACTTCAAATAGCGAGGCCCAAGACCATTCATTCGAAATCTCGCCAATGTAGAGCGAGATAATCCCAATACTCCAACCAACTCTTCTACACTATAATAACTATTCAATATAACTCTCCTTATATACATCTATTCATTATGTATCTAAGGGAGATATTCACTAGCCCGATTGTTACGCACTATTAATAATTTTGTTTGGGGCGCGCGCCCAGGGCACGAAAAGTCGTTCGCGGGTACCTATGTGGTACTTAACACGGCAAGCGCTCTCCCGAGAAAAGGGCTTAACCTTCTAAGTTATTGATTCTATTATAAAGGCTGGTGGGCGGTACAGGGATCGAACCTGTGACCCCTACCATGTCAAGGTAGTGCTCTACCGCTGAGCTAACCGCCCGAACCAGCCATCGATGTGTCCCGCGAGGGACCCCGCCCTGCCGGGCGAGGGGCGTGTAATGCATGTTGGGGGGCCGGGCGTCAATGCCGCCGGATTGCCGCGCCTGAAACAGCCCTCAGGCCGCCATCACACGCTCGACCTCATCCACCAGTTCGCGCAGGTGGAAGGGCTTGGAGAGCACCTTGGCGCCCGCCGGTTGCGGGCCTGCGCCGGAAAGCGCGACGCCGGCAAAGCCGGTGATGAAAACGATCTTCATGGCCGGGTCCAGTTCGGCCCCGCGCCGCGCCAGCTCGATGCCATCGAGGCCCGGCATGACGATGTCGGTGAGCAGGAGGTCGAACACTTCGCGCTCAAGGGCCTTGAGCGCCGAACGACCCTCGTCAAAGTCCTTCACGACGTGGCCGGCGCGCTTGAGCGCGTTCACGAGAAAGCCCCGGAGGCTGTCATCGTCTTCAGCGAGGAGAATCTTGGCCATGGCGTCCCGGTCAGCAGACCTTGTGTGCAGGCTACGATTTGTGGGG
>JGI24115J20150_1000694_pt1 | contig 12497 bp, 11 predicted proteins | sample Subbioar_CSW14AB_FD_20150 | JGI IMG/M metagenome (IMG submission 20150)
GCAGCCGGCAAGCCGCGCAAGGGCCGCCGGGGCTGATCGACCGCACCTCTACACTCGGAACCATGCGCATCGTTCTGTTTCTGCTCGACACCCTGTTTTTCTTTCTGGTGGCTGCGGCCCTGCTGCGGGCCTGGATGAACCTGCAGCGGGTCCAGATGTCGGTTCAACCGGGCCGCTTCGTGATGGCCATCACCGACTGGGTGGTCAAACCGGTGCGGCGGGTCCTGCCGAGGGGCCTGGCGCAATCGCGGATCGACTGGGGCAGCCTGGTGGCGGCCGAACTGCTCGCACTGCTGCACGCCGTGCTGACCATGCTGCTGCTGCAGGGCAGTGGCCTGTTTGACCAGCCGGACTGGTTGATGGCGGTTCCCCTGATGTCCGGTGTCTTCGTGCTGCGCACCATCCTGCAGGGCCTGATGGTGCTGTTGATCGTCTACGCGATCCTCAGCTGGGTGCAGCAGCAGTCGCCGGTGATGGGCATGCTGGACCGCCTGTTGTCGCCGCTGCTGCAGCCGATCCGCCGGGTCGTGCCGCTGGTGGGCGGGGTCGACCTATCGGTGCTGCTGTTGATCGTGCTGCTGCAGGTCGGGCTGATGGTCGTCGGCTGAGCCGGCGAAGCGCCGGCAGGTCAGACCGGCCGAACACAGGCGGCCAGCGCCCCTGCGGTCAGACAGCCCGTCCGGCTGTCCCAGGCATCGGCCAGCTGGCCGTGCAGGTGGACGGCCCGCCGGGTCTGTTCCAGCAAGGCGTGGGGTCGTCGGGCGATGGCGGCCCCCAGCAGGCCGGCCAGCACATCCCCGGTGCCCGCTGTCGCGAGCCGGGCATTGCCGGTCCCGTTGATCCAGGGCAGTGCGTCGGGCGCCGCGACCACCGTGCCGGCGCCTTTCAGGACGCACACCACCTGCAGCCGGCGCGCCAGTTCGCTGGCGGCCCGTATCCGGTCGGCCATCACCTCCTGGGTGCTGCAGTCCAGCAGCCGCGCCGCTTCCAGCGGGTGGGGCGTGATCACGGTGCGCAGCGGGCCACGTGCGCGCAGCCGGAGCTGCAACGCCGGATCGGCCGCCAGCGCGTTCAGCCCGTCCGCGTCGAGCACCAGCCGGCCTGCGTGCTCGATGATGGGCAGCAGACGGGTGCCGATGACCGAGCCGCCGCCGCATCCCGCCACCACCGTCACGCCGGCCAGAAAGCCCGGTTCGGCCAGCGTGGCGAAACGCCGCAGCATCAGTTCGGGCCGGAGCGGGTCCCATTCCGGTGCGGCGGCTTCATCCGCCACCCCCAGGTAGACCCGGCCCGCTCCCGCGTGCAATGCGGCGCAGGCCGCCAGCGCCGCCGCCCCTCCCATGCCTTGTCCGCCGTGGCTCAGCGGTTGCCCGGGCATCACCGCCACGTCGCCGTAGCTGCCCTTGTGGCCTGAGTGCGGGTCGGCGGACTTGTCGGCAGTTGCCGGCGCCCAGCCACCCCAGATCCCGCACGCGAGGTCCTGGTGTTCGAAGCCGACGCCGAGCCGATCCAGCCAGACGTCGCCGGCCCTATCACGACCCTGTCCGGTGAGCAGCCCCGGTTTGAGCGTCAGCAGTGACAGGGTGGCGCGCGGCCCGGCGGCGGCCTGCCACCCGGCCGGGCCCTGACCGGTGTCGGGGTCGAGCCCCGACGGTGTGTCGACACACAGCACCGGCTGCGGGGCGGCGGCCAGGGCGGCGGCGATGTCGGCCGTCGGACCCGGTGTCAGCGGGCGCGCACCGATGCCCAGCAGCGCGTCGATCAACACATCGGTGCCGGCAGACCAGGGCCATGGGCCGTCGGCCGCTGCCTCCAGGGCCACCACGTCGACCCCGGCAGCCCGCGCCTGCTGCAGCGCCCGGTCGGCGTCGCCGGGCAGCGACCGGCCGCCCGGCAGGTGCAACCACACCCGGACCCGGCCATGGCCGACGGCCTGCAGGTGTCGGTGCAGTTCGGTGGCGGCCACCAGGCCATCGCCCCCGTTGTTCCCCGGGCCGCAGACCACGTCGATCTGGCGCGCATGCGGTTGCCAGGCGCGCAACAGGCGTGCGACCGATGCGCCGGCACGCGCCATCAGCGCGCCGGCCGGGTACCGGGCCAGCGCCTGCTCTTCGATCAGGCGGGTCGAGTCGACCCGGTGCAGCCATTCCGGCTGGTCCGGGTGAATCGGGCGTGGTCCGCTGAGGGTCATGGGGCGCGCGATCGGCAGGGTGTCGGGTCGATGGATGGGGCTGCAGGCGGCGGGCTCACAGACCCCGGCGGGTGGGCAGGAACGGTCGTGCATCGAGGGTCGGTGCCTGTCCCGACAGGCCATCGGCCAGCAGACTGGCCGCGCCGCAGGCCAGGGTCCACCCGGCTTCACCGTGACCCAGGTTGAGCCAGAGACCGTCGACCCGGGTGGGGCCGATCACGGGCGGGCCGTCGGGCAGTGCCGCCTGGGTGCCCTGCCATTCCTGTAGGTTGGAGTGCGGCCCCGCCACCCGCGCGGCGCCCGGAAACCAGTCCAGCAGCGCGGCATACAGCCGCCGCAGTGTGGCGGGGTCGGGTGGGGCGTTTTCATGGGCCAGCAGGCGTCCGCCACTGACACGGACCCGTTGCCCCAGCCGGGTGATCGAAATGCCGGTCGATGCGTCCAGCACGCCCGACATCGGCGCGTCCAGCGGCTCCCGGACCTGCGCGCTGACCGAGCAGGACTGCAGGCCGATCACCGGCGGGCGCAGGCCGTGCGGCTGCAGGAGCGGCAGCGCGTCGATGCCGTTGCAAAGGATGGCCAGATCGAAGGGCAACGGCGGCTGCCCGATGCGGTGCAGATCGATGCCGCCCTGGGGGCGCGGCACCAGTGCCGACACCGCCAGCCCCATCTCGAACCGGCATCCCAGCCCGATGGCTGCGTTGCGGATCAGCAGGGTCCATTCCCGACAGTTGGCGATGCCGGCCGAGGGCAGTTCGATGGCCCCCGCCAGCGGTGTGTCGGCGCACAGGGCCGGCTCGAGCTGCCGCGCCGCCGCTGCGTCCAGTTCGCGGCAGGTCAGCCCCCATGAGCGCAGCCGGGCCACCACCGTTTCGGCCAGTGCCTTGTCGCGCGCCGTGCGCAACAGCACCAGCAGGCCCTGCGATCGGTCGTGGTCCAGCTGGAGGCGGTCCTGCAGGTCGGTCATGACCTCCTGGCTGCGCACCGACAACGCGTGCAGCGCGGCCAGATCGTCGTCCGCCGCCACCGATCCGCCGGCCATCCGCCAGCGCCACAACCAGCTCCATTCGGATGCCTTAGGCATGCGCCGCCAGGCCAGCCGCTGCGCCTGCCCGGCCCCCGGTTCGCCGAAGCGCCGCGCCGTGTCGCCCCAGGGCTGGTGCCAGCCCGGCCCAACCAGCCCGCCCGGAGCGAAGCTGCTGCCTTCGGCCGGCCGGCCGGCCCGGTCGAACACGGTGACGGCGTGACCCTCGCTGGCCAGCCGATGCGCAGCCGCCATGCCGGTGACCCCGGCGCCGACGATGGCCACCTTCATGCTGTGCCCCGATCGGCGAAGCCAGCCATCGGAGCGGGCACTTTCTGCGGGGACGGGAAGAGGGCGGTCATGGGGGCGGAAGAGAGGAAGCAGACGACTGCTATAATCGAATGGCTTTGCACCACGCGGTGCAGGCCAATCGCAAACCAGCCCGACCAGGTGTCGGTGCACGCCGCCTGCAGATCCATCTGGATTGAAGCGCGGTGGCCCGATCGGGGCTGGATTTTAGACACAACCTCTGGAAAGAAATCCCATGTCGATCTCCATGCGCGAAATGCTGGAAGCCGGTGTCCATTTTGGCCACCAGACCCGCTTCTGGAACCCCAAGATGGCCCCGTACATCTTCGGCCATCGCAACAAGATTCATATCGTCAACCTCGAGAAGACGCTGCCCCTGTTCGAAGAGGCGCAGAAGTTCGTGCGCCAGCTCTCGGCCAACCGCGGCACCATCCTCATGGTGGGCACCAAGCGCACCTCGCGCGAAATCGTGGCTGCCGAAGCCCGTCGCGCCGGCGTGCCCTTCGTCGACCAGCGCTGGCTCGGCGGCATGCTGACCAACTTCAAGACGGTCAAGACCTCCATCAAGCGCCTCAAGGACATGCAGGCCCAGCAGGAAGCCGGCCTCGAGAGCATGACCAAGAAAGAGCAGCTGCTGTTCGCCCGCGAAATGGAAAAGCTGGAGAAGGACATCGGCGGCATCCAGGACATGACCGCGCTGCCCGACGCCATCTTCGTGATCGACGTGGGCTTCCACAAGATCGCCGTGCTGGAAGCCCAGAAACTGGGCATCCCGCTGGTGGGCGTGGTGGACACCAACCACTCGCCGGTCGGCATCGACTATGTGATCCCCGGCAACGACGACTCGGCCCGCGCCGTGGCCCTGTACGCCCGTGGCATCGCTGACGCCATCCTGGAAGGCCGCGCCAATGCCGTGACCGACGTGGTCAAGGCCGTGGCCGCCGAAGGCACCGACGAGTTCGTGGAAGTCAAGGACGGCGCCGCCGCCTGATCGCCCGCCGCGCGTGCAGGAGGGGCTCGAGTAGCCCCTTTTTCACACCCTGCCGCCGGACAAACACCCGAATTTCAACCGCCTGCCCGCTGTTCCGGCAGGCATCAGGAGAAAGCAACATGGCAATTACCGCAAGCATGGTCGCCGAACTGCGCGCCAAGACCGACGCCCCGATGATGGAGTGCAAGAAGGCGCTCACCGAAGCCGACGGCGACATGGCCAAGGCCGAAGAGCTGCTGCGCGTCAAGCTCGGCACCAAGGCCGGCAAGGCCGCCAGCCGCGTCACCGCCGAAGGCGTGGTGGCATCCCACATCGACGGCACCACCGGTGCCCTGATCGAAGTCAACTGCGAAACCGACTTCGTCACCAAGAACGACAGCTTTCTGTCGCTGGCCGCGGCCGCTGCCCGCCTGATCGCCGAGCACAACCCGGCCGATATCGAAGCCCTGGGCGCGCTGCCCTACAGCCAGGACGGCTTCGGCCCCACCCTGGAAGATGTGCGCAAGGGCCTGATCGGCAAGATCGGCGAGAACATGTCGTTCCGTCGCTTCAAGCGCTGGGCCAACGGTGGTCAGCTGGCCGGTTACCTGCACGGCACCCGCATCGGCGTCGTGGTGGAGTTTGACGGCGACGCCGTTGCTGCCAAGGACGTTGCGATGCACGTCGCCGCCATGAAGCCGGTGTCGCTGACCTCGGCCGATGTGCCGGCCGAGCTGATCGAGCGCGAGCGTTCGGTGGCCGCCGCCAAGGCCGCCGAGTCCGGCAAGCCGGCCGACATCGTCGCCAAGATGGTCGAAGGCTCGGTGCAGAAGTACCTCAAGGAGGTCTCGCTGACCGACCAGGTGTTCGTGAAGGCCGCCGACGGCAAGCAGACCGTGGCTGCCTACCTCAAGGCCGCCGGCACCAACGTCAAGGGCTTCACCCTGTACGTGGTGGGCGAAGGCATCGAGAAGAAGGTCGACGACTTCGCCGCTGAAGTGGCCGCCCAGGTGGCTGCTGCCAAAGGCGCCTGACACGGGTCGGCCGGCTCGCCGGCAACCCAGCCAACCAACGGGCCGCAAGGCCCGTTGTCACATCCGGCGACGATTCGACGGCGGCCTGCTGGCCGCTACACTTCGCCGGTGACATGTCCAGAATCCCAGAACTGCTCTGCTGAAGGTCATTCATGCCAGCCTACAAACGGATACTGCTGAAGCTGTCGGGGGAGGCCCTCATGGGCGACGACGCATTCGGCATCAACCGCGCCACCATCGTCCGCATGGTGGATGAAATCGCCGATGTCACCCGCCTGGGGGTCCAGGTCGCCATCGTGATCGGTGGCGGCAACATCTTCCGGGGTGTGGCGGGCGGGTCGGTCGGCATGGACCGTGCCACCGCCGACTACATGGGCATGCTGGCCACGGTGATGAATTCGCTGGCGCTCGCCGACACCATGGACAAGGCCGGGCTGGTGGCCCGGGTCATGTCGGCCATTGCGATCGAGCAGGTGGTCGAGCCCTATGTGCGGCCCAAGGCCCTGCAGTACCTCGAAGAGGGCAAGGTGGTGGTGTTCGCCGCCGGCACCGGCAACCCGTTCTTCACCACCGACACCGCCGCCGCGCTGCGCGGCGCCGAGATCGGCGCCGAGGTGGTGCTCAAGGCCACCAAGGTGGATGGCGTCTACACCGCCGACCCGAACAAGGACAAGACGGCCACCCGCTACACCACCATCAGCTTCGACGAGGCGATGGCGCGCAACCTGCAGGTCATGGACGCCACCGCGTTCGCGCTCTGCCGCGACCAGAAGCTGCCCGTCAAGGTGTTCTCCATCTTCAAGCCGGGTGCCCTGCGGGCCGTGGTCATGGGTGCCGACGAGGGCACCCTGGTCCACGTCTGAGGCCACACCGTTCACCACCCCATCTCCGGAGTTTCCATGACCATTGCCGACATCCGCAAGAACGCCGAGCACAAGATGCAGCAGTCGATCGAGGCGTTCAAGAACAGCCTCACCAAGGTCCGCACCGGCCGGGCCAACCCCCAGCTGCTGGACACGGTGCATGTCGACTACTACGGCTCCATGCTGCCGCTGTCCCAGGTGGCCAACCTGTCGCTGCTCGACGCCCGCACCATCGGCGTNGCGCCCTGGGAAAAGGGCATGGGCGCCAAGATCGAGAAGGCCATCCGCGAGTCCGACCTCGGGCTGAACCCGGCCTCCCAGGGCGANCTGATCCGTGTGCCCATGCCGCCCATGACCGAAGAGCGCCGCCGTGAGCTGACCAAGGTGGTCAAGAACGAAGGCGAAGCCGCCAAGATCGCNATCCGCAACCTGCGCCGCGATGCCAACGAAGCGGTGAAGAAGCTGGTCAAGGACAAGCTGGCGTCGGAAGACGACGACCGCCGTGCCCAGGAAGACATCCAGAAGCTGACCGACCGCATGATCGCGGAAGTGGACAAGCTGGTCGTCTCCAAGGAACAGGACATCATGGCCGTCTGACGGCTGTACCGAGATGGACGCCTCCGCCACCAGCATGCCCGTGGTCGACCCGAACGGCAGCCCTGAGGGCCGGATTCCGGCCCATGTGGCCATCGTCATGGACGGCAACGGCCGTTGGGCCCGCCAGCGCTGGCTGCCCCGCGTGGCCGGTCACAAGCAGGGCGTGGAATCCCTGCGGCGTGTCGTGCGTGCCTGCCTCGAGCGGGGCGTTCCGGTGCTCAGCGTGTTCGCGTTCTCTTCCGAGAACTGGAGCCGGCCCGCCGACGAGGTGTCCGGCCTGATGGAACTGCTGTCCATGGCGCTGCAGCGCGAGGTGCCCAGCCTGTCCGACAACGGTGTCCGCCTGCATTTTCCGGGCGATCGCTCCGGCCTGTCGGCGCGTGTGGTGCAAGGGCTGGAAGCCGCCGAGCGCAACACGGCGCACAACCGCCGCATGGTGCTCAACGTGTGTTTCAACTACGGCGGGCGCTGGGACATGGTCCAGGCTGCCCGGCAGCTGGCCGCCAGCGGCGCCGAGATCACCGAGGCCAGCCTGTCGAAGGCCATGGCCCTGTCCCATGTGCCCGACCCCGACCTGCTGATCCGCACCGGCGGTGAAATGCGCATCAGCAACTTCCTGCTCTGGCAATCGGCCTATACCGAATTCGTCTTCACCGACACCCTGTGGCCCGACTTTGATGCCGCCGAGCTCGACCGGGCCCTGGCGGAGTTCGCCCGTCGCGAACGCCGGTTCGGCAAGACCTCCGAACAGCTCCCGCAGGCCCAGGCCAGCGCCGTGGCCGACACGCGCCTCCATGCTTAAGCAGCGCGTCATCACGGCGGTTGTCCTGCTGGCCATCCTGCTACCTGCGCTGTTCCATTCCTCGATCGCCCCGTTTGCCGGGTTCACGCTGCTGCTGATCGTGGCGGCGGGGTGGGAGTGGGCGCGCCTGAACGGCTGCGGCCCGACGGTTGCCCGGCTGCTGGGCCTCGGTCTGGGCGCGGTGCTGCTGCTGCTTTGGCTGGTGGGCGGGCTCGCACACGACTGGCGGCCCTTGTGGCTGGCCGTCGGCGGCCTGTGGCTGGCTCTCGCGGCGGTCATGCTGTGGCGCGGTGTGGCCGGCTGGGGCCGCTGGCCTGCGCCGCTGCGTCTGTGGCTGGGTCTGTTCCTGCTGGCCTGTGCCTGGCTGGCGCTGGTGCAGGCCCGCCTGCAGAGCCTGAGCTTCCTGCTCTCCGTGCTGCTGCTGGTCTGGGTGGCCGACATCGCGGCCTATGCCGGTGGCAAGACCCTGGGGCGCCGCAAGCTGGCGCCCAGCATCAGCCCCGGCAAAAGCTGGGAAGGTGCCGTCAGTGGCCTGCTCGGGGTGCTGCTGCTGGCCAGCGGCTGGTTGTGGGCCGACGCCGCCGGCTGGGGTGACGGCCACAGCCTGTACGCACGCCTGGCTTCCCACGGCTGGCTGGTGGCGTTGCCCGCACTCCTGGGGCTGACCGCCATGAGCGTGGCCGGCGATCTGGTCGAGTCGCTGGTCAAGCGATCGGCCGGCGTCAAGGACTCCAGCCAGTTGCTGCCCGGCCATGGGGGCGTGCTCGACCGGGTCGATGCCCTGGTGCCGGTGCTGCCCCTGGCCATGATGCTTTCCACCTTCTGATCCTCTTCAACGCATGCAGACCCTCACCGTCCTGGGCTCCACCGGCTCCATCGGCACCAGCACCCTGGATGTGGTGGCCCGCCACCCCGAGCGTTACCGTGTTCATGCGCTGACCGCATCGAGCCAGATCGACCTGATGCTGGCCCAGTGCCAGCGCTTCCGGCCGGCGGTGGCCGTGATGGCGACCGAGGCGCCCGCCCGGGCCCTGCGCGATCGTTGCGAGGCCGAAGGCCTGGCGGTGGAGGTGCGCTGGGGCGAGGCGGCCCTGTGCGAGGTGAGCGCCGATCCGGCGGTCGACATGGTCATGGCGGCCATCGTCGGTGCGGCCGGGCTGGCTCCTGCGCTGGCTGCGGCCCGTGCCGGCAAAAAGCTGCTGCTGGCCAACAAGGAGGCGCTGGTGGTGGGGGCCGACCTGTTCATGCAGGCAGTGCGCGAAGGCGGCGCCACCCTGCTGCCCATCGACAGCGAGCATTCGGCGGTGTTCCAGTCGCTGCCCGAAGACCCGACCACCTGGGACCGCCGGGTCGACCGCATCGTGCTGACCGCATCCGGCGGCCCGTTCCGCACCCGCGACCCCGCCACCCTGGCCGACGTGACCCCCGACCAGGCCTGCGCCCACCCCAACTGGGTGATGGGCCGCAAGATCTCGGTCGACTCGGCCACCATGATGAACAAGGCGCTGGAGGTGATCGAGGCGCGTTACCTGTTCGGCCTGCCGCCGGAGCGCATCGAGGTGGTGATCCACCCGCAGAGCGTGGTTCATTCCATGGTGCAGTTCCGTGACCACTCCATCGTCGCGCAGCTGGGTACGCCGGACATGCGGGTGCCCATTGCCTACGGCCTCTCGTGGCCGGAGCGCATCGAGTCGGGCGCCCAGCCGCTGGACTTCGCCAGGCTCGCTGCGCTCACCTTCGAAAAGCCCGACCCGGTCCGGTTCCCGGGTCTGCCCCTGGCCTGGGAAGCGCTGGCCGGCCCCACCGGCACCACCGCCGTGCTCAACGCTGCAAACGAAGTGGCGGTGGCCGCCTTTCTGGAGGGGCGGCTGCGTTTCGACCGGATCCATGCGGTCAACCATGCAACTTTGGATCAGCTGGTGCCCTCCAAACCGCACAGCGTGGCCGACCTGATGGCCATCGACGCACAAGCCCGATCGGTGGCCGAAAGCCAGGTCCGGCGCCTTTCCTCCACACCTTGAGCCCACCACCATGCTGACCGTCGTTGCCTTCATCGCCGCCCTCGGACTGCTGATTGCCGTGCACGAATACGGTCACTACCGGGTCGCGGTGGCCTGCGGCGTGAAGGTGCTGCGCTTCTCGGTCGGGTTCGGCAAGCCCCTGTTCACCTGGCGCCGCAAGGGCAGCCCGACCGAGTATGTCATCGGCGCCTTGCCCCTGGGCGGTTATGTGCGGATGCTCGACGAGCGCGAAGGCCCGGTCGACCCGGCCGAGCGGCACCTGGCCTTCAACACCCAGCCGCTGAAGAAGCGGGCCGCCATCGTGGTGGCAGGGCCGGCGGCCAACCTGCTGCTGGCCGTGTTGCTGTACGCCGTGGTCAACTGGGCCGGCGTGCAGGAGCCGCAACCGGTGCTGTCGGCGCCGGTGGCCGGTTCGCTGGCCGAAAAAGCCGGGCTGCAGGGCAACGACCGCATCGTGCGTGCCGCCCTGGCCGACGAGGAACCCAGCGCCGTCCGCTCGTTTGAAGACCTGCGCTGGCGCCTCACCCGAGGCGCCCTGGACAGCGAGGACATCACGCTGTGGGTCGGCCAGAACCCCGAAGACGCCGGTCGGCCGGTGGTGCTGCCGCTCTCGGGCCTGCAGGTGCGTGAAGCGGACGCCACCCTGTTCCAGCGCATCGGCATCACGGCGCCCTACAGCCCGCCCGACGTGGGCGAGGTCATGGCCGGTGGTGCCGCGCAGGCGGCCGGTCTCATGGCCGGCGACCGGGTCGAATCGGTGAACGGTATCGCCGTCAAGGATGGTCAGCATCTGCGCTCCATGATTCGTGGGGCGGTGGGTCCGCAGGGCGAAGCGCAGGTGCAGCAGTGGCGGGTCGTGCGGGACGGCCGTCCGGTCGACATCGAGGTTCGCCCGGTTCCGGAGCAGCGCGACGGCGTCTGGCTGGCCCGGGTCGGCGCCTACATCGGTGGATTGCCGGCCATGACCACGGTCGACTACGGGCTCGTCGAAGGGCTGTGGCAGGGCGCCGTGCGCACCGCCGAGGTGTCGTGGCTGACCTTGAAGATGATGGGCCGCATGCTGATCGGCGAAGCCTCGCTGAGCAACCTCAGCGGCCCGCTGACGATCGCCGATTACGCGGGCAAATCTGCCAGCCTCGGACTCACCCCCTACATCCTGTTCGTGGCCCTCATCAGCGTGAGTCTGGGGGTGCTGAATCTGCTCCCGCTGCCGGTCCTCGATGGGGGACACCTGATGTATTATCTTTGGGAGGGTGTGACGGGGCGTCGCATCTCCGACGTCTGGATGGACCGCCTGCAGCGGGGCGGTGTCATGGTTCTCATGGCGCTCATGTCCATCGCCTTGTTCAACGATGTGGCCCGCCTCGCAGGCTGAACGCTTCCTTCTCATGAAATTCAAGAAATCCGGTTTTCGCGGCTTCACGCTCACCGTGATCGCGTCAACCCTGATGGCGGCATTGCCCGCCTGGGCCGTCGATCCCTTCACCGTGAGGGACATCCGCGTCGAAGGTCTTCAGCGTGTCGAGCCCGGCACCATCTTCGCCTCGCTGCCGTTCCGCATCGGCGATCAGTACAACGACGACAAGGGCTCGAGCGCCATCCGTTCGCTGTTCGGCCTGGGCCTGTTCAGCGACGTGCGCATCCAGGTCGACGGCGACGTGCTGACGGTGATCGTTGAAGAGCGCCCGACCGTGGCCGACGTGAGCTTTTCCGGCATCAAGGAATTCGACGCGGAAACCTTGCGCAAGTCGCTGCGCGACATCGGCCTGGCCGAGGGCCGGCCGTTCGACAAGGCGCTGGCCGACCGCGCCGAGCAGGAACTCAAGCGCCAGTACATCACCCGCAGCATGTATGCGGCGCAGGTGGTGACCACCGTCACCCCGACCGAGCGCAACCGCATCAACCTCAATTTCAGCGTGATCGAGGGTGACATCGCCCGCATCACCGACATCCGCATCGTCGGCAACCGTGCCTTCTCGGAGTCGACGCTGCGCGACCTGTTCGACCTGAACACCGGCAACTGGCTGAGCTGGTACACCAAGTCCGACCGTTACTCGCGCGCCAAGCTCAACGCCGACATCGAGACCCTGCGCTCCTACTACCTGACCCGCGGTTTCCTGGAGTTCCGCATCGACTCCACCCAGGTGGCCATCACCCCGGGCAAGGACGAGATGTCCATCACCCTCAACATCACCGAGGGCGACCGCTATGTGGTCTCGTCGGTGGCGCTGGAAGGCGAGTACCTGGGCCGCGAAAACGAGTTCAAGACGCTGGTCACGCTCAAGCCCGGCGAGGCCTACAACGTGGAGGATCTCACCGCCACCACCAAGGCCTTCACCGAGTACTTCGGCGCCTTTGGCTACGCCTTCGCCCAGGTGGAGGCCACCCCCGAGATCGACCGCGCCAACAAGCGCGTGGCGTTCGTGATCCGTGCCCAGCCGTCGCGCCGCGTCTATGTGCGCAGGATCAATGTGGAAGGCAACAACCGCACCCGCGACGAAGTCATCCGCCGCGAGTTCCGCCAGTTCGAGTCGGCCTGGTACGACAGCGACCGCATCCGTCTGTCCCGCGACCGCGTGGACCGTCTGGGCTTCTTCACGAACGTGGCCATCGACACCCAGGCCGTGCCGGGATCGCCCGATCAGGTCGACCTGACGGTGGCCGTGGCCGAAAAGCCCACCGGCAA
>JGI24115J20150_1000700_pt1 | contig 12411 bp, 10 predicted proteins | sample Subbioar_CSW14AB_FD_20150 | JGI IMG/M metagenome (IMG submission 20150)
GCCGATCGCCACGGCCCTTCTTGACCACCTCGATGAACTGGGCATGGATCTCGCCCAGCATCGACTGGATGTAGGCGCGCTGGTTCGCGTCCTGCGGACTGAACGGATCGAGCATGGCCTTGTTTTCGCCGGCGGTCATCAGGCGGCGCTCGATGCCCAGCTTGTCCATCAACCCGGTGAATCCGAAGCCGTCCATCAGCACGCCGATGCTGCCCACCAGGCTGGCCTTGTCGACATAGATCTCGTCGGCGGCAGCGGCGATGTAGTAGGCCGCCGAGGCGCAGGTCTCCTCCACGACGGCATACACCTTCTTGTCGTGCAGTGCCTTCAGGCGGGTGATCTCGTCGTTGATGATGCCGGCCTGCACCGGGCTGCCACCGGGCGAATTGATCAGCAGCACCACGGCCTGCGAGCCGCTGTCCTCGAAGGCGGACTTGAGCGCGCCCACGATGTTCTCGGCGCTGGCCTCCGCCCCGTCGGCGATCTCGCCCTTGACATCGATCACCGCGGTGTGCGGCGAGCTGCCGGAGGTCGAGCTGGCTTCGGCCGAATAGATCAACCAGACCACCGCGCCGAACAGCACCAGCCACATCAGGCGCCCGAACAGCCGCCAGCGCCGGGCCGCCTGCTGTTCGCGCAGCGTGGCGAACAGCAGCTTCTCGATCGTTTCGCGCTCCCAGCCTGCCGGTCCGGCGGCCGCAGCCGGTGCCGCACGCGGCGCCTTGTCGGAGGCGTCGTTCAGGGAGCCGGGAGAGGTCATGGGGAAAGGGTCGTGATCGTTCATGTCAGGGTGCCCGCAGGCTCAGAATTCAACCGGTTTGAACGGATATTGTGACCGCCAGTGGACCACGCCACGCTCCTCCACCAGCTCGATCTTGACCAGTCCGCCCCGGCAGGGTCCGCCCTGGCAGGCCCCGGTGTCGGGCTGGTAATGCGCGCCGTGGGTGGCGCAGAGCAGCCAGCGGCCGGAATCGTCGAAGAACCGGTCCGGCTGCCAGTCGAGTTCCATGGCCACGTGGGTGCAGCGGTTCAGGTAGGCGTGCACACGGCCCTGCCAGCGGATGGCAAACGCCCTGCAGGTCTGCCCCGCGTGGTTGATGTCGAACGGCACCGCCCGTCCTCCGTCCTGAAGGTCGGCGCTGTTGCACAGCGGGATCAGGTCGTCGGGCGGGTTCATGCGGGCGGGCGGGGTGGCGTCCTCAGGCGTGGGTGTCGAGCCACTGCTGCAGCTCGGCCACCGAGTGGACCACCGCGAGCGGCTGCAGTTCGGCCAACCCGCCGGGCTCATGCGCGCCGTAGCTGACCGCCACGCTGGCGCAGCCGGCGTTCAGCGCCATCTGCAGATCGTGGGTGGTGTCGCCGATCATGAGCGTGCGCTCCGGCTCGACGCCGAACTCGCGCATCAGCTCGTGCAGCATGCGCGGGTGCGGCTTGCCGGCGGTTTCGTCGGCGGTGCGCGAACCGTCGAACATGCCCTTGAGCTCCACCGTGTGCAGCACCTCGTCCAGACCGCGCCGGCTCTTGCCGGTGGCCACCGCCAGCCAGTGGTGGCGCTGGCGCAGGCCCTGCAGCAGGGGCAGCACGCCGTCGAACAGCGACAGGTCGTTCTGGTGCGCCAGGTAGTGGTGGCGGTAGCGTTCACCGAGCTGCGGGTAACGGTCGGCCGGCACGTCGGGCGCGGCGTGGGCCAGGGCCTGCATCAGGCCCATGCCGATCACGTAGCGGGCCGCCTCGTCGGTGGGCACGGTGCCGCCGACATCCGCCACCGCCAGCTGGATGCAGCGGGCAATGACGGCGGTGCTGTCGTAGAGCGTGCCGTCCCAGTCGAAGGCGATCAGGTCGAAGCGGCGCGGGCGGTCGGCCATGGCATGCGGGCCCGATCAGTACTCGACCACGGTGCGGATCGACTCACCGCGCTTCATCAGGTCGAAGCCTTCGTTGATGCGCGAGAGCGGCAGCTTGTGGGTGATGAGGTCGTCGATGTTGATCTTGCCGTCCATGTACCAGTCGACGATCTTCGGCACGTCGGTGCGGCCACGGGCGCCGCCGAAGGCCGAGCCTTCCCACTTGCGGCCGGTGACCAGCTGGAACGGGCGGGTGCTGATCTCGGCCCCCGCCTCGGCCACGCCGATGATGATGCTGCGGCCCCAGCCCTTGTGGGTACATTCCAGCGCCTGGCGCATGACCTGGGTGTTGCCGATGCATTCAAAGCTGTAGTCGGCGCCGCCGTCGGTGAGCTGCACGATGGCGTCCACCACGTTCGGCACTTCCTTGGGGTTGACGAAGTGCGTCATGCCGAACTGGCGGGCCATGGCCTCGCGGGCCGGGTTGATGTCGATGCCGATGATCTTGTCGGCGCCCACCATCTTCGCGCCCTGGATCACGTTCAGCCCGATGCCGCCCAGACCGAACACCGCCACCGTGGCACCGGCCTCGACCTTGGCGGTGAACAGCACCGCGCCGATGCCGGTGGTCACGCCGCAGCCGATGTAGCAGACCTTGTCGAACGGGGCGTCCTCGCGGATCTTGGCCAGACTGATCTCGGGTGCCACCGTGTAGTTGCTGAAGGTGCTGGTGCCCATGTAGTGGAAGATGGGCTGGCCGTCGATGCTGAAGCGGCTGGTGGCGTCGGGCATCAGGCCCTTGCCCTGGGTGCCGCGGATGAGCTGGCACAGGTTGGTCTTGCGGCTCAGGCAGAACTTGCACTGGCGGCATTCGGGCGTGTAGAGCGGAATGACGTGATCGCCCTTCTTCAGGCTGGTCACGCCCGGGCCCACGTCGACCACGATGCCGGCCCCCTCATGGCCCAGGATGGCCGGGAAGATACCTTCGGGGTCGGCACCGCTGAGGGTGTAGTAATCGGTGTGGCAGATGCCGGTGGCCTTGATCTCGACCAGCACCTCGCCGAACTTCGGGCCTTGCAGGTCAACGGTTTCAATGGACAGGGGTTGCCCGGCTTTCCAGGCGACGGCGGCTTGCGTTTTCATGCTGATGGGAATCTGAAACGGGTTGGTACAAAGGAACTTCGGGCGAGGGTACCGCAGAACCCATGGCCCCACGGCGACAGACGGAAGGCGAAGAGAGAATGAACGGCAAGGCCCGTGGCGCAGGTCGGCCACAGACCTGTTTCCGGAGGTAAGCCGTGTTCGCAACCGAAGGTTTGCGTGATAACTCCATCAGGACCACACCGGTTCGGCCCTAAACTCCGGCGCGTTGTGCGTTCGGAGCCCATCTGCCCTTGCGAGGTTGCCCCATGAAAGACATCTCACCTGCGCCCCTTCCTGCCCAGCCGGCCACGGGTCGCGCCCCGATCCGTCGCCCCTGGGGCTGGCTCGGCGCGGCCACCGCCGTCCTGCTGGCTTCCTGCGCGGCCCCCCTGCCCCCGGCGCCGCCCCCACCTCCGCCGCCCCCTCCCCCGCCGCCGCCGGCGGTGGCTGCCCCCCAGCCCAAGCTGATTTCCCAGGCCAGCTCGCCGCTGGAATACCGCAAGGACGGCGCCCAGCACATCTACAAGCTCAACAGCGAACGCATCTACCAGGGCCAGCTGCCGCCCCTGATGCACGCGGTGGGCGTGCTGCAGGTGGAGGTCGACCACCTAGGCAATGTGCGCAACCTGAGCTGGATGCGGGCCCCCAGCCACGTGCCCGAGGTGATGCGCGAGATCGAGCGCACCGTGCGTTCGGCCGCGCCCTTCCCGGCGCCGGTGCGCATGGGCCGCGTGACCTACACCGATGTGTGGCTGTGGGACAAGAGCGGCCGCTTCCAGCTCGACACCCTGACCGAAGGCCAGCGCCGGAAGTGAGCCTGCCGGGCTCCCCGCCCGAACCCATCCGAACCCGCCCCCTGGCGGGTTTTTTCATGCCTGAGCGGACCGGGGGGAAGTTGGCGGGCGGGGCACAATCGAGCCCTTTTACGGCCCCTTGATGGCCCCTTTCCTGGCCCCTTCCGGGCCACTGCCCCCGCCGACCGGAGACAAACCATGACACCCGCCGAACAAGCCCTGCGCGACGCCGCGCTCGAATACCACCGCGCCCCACGCCACGGGAAGATTTCGGTCACGCCGACCAAACCGCTGTCCAACCAGCGCGACCTGTCGCTGGCCTATTCGCCCGGCGTCGCCTACCCGTGTCTGGCCATCGAGGCCGACCCCAACCTGGCGGCCGACTACACCAGCCGGGGCAACCTGGTGGGCGTGGTCACCAACGGCACCGCGGTGCTGGGCCTGGGCGACATCGGCCCGCTGGCCAGCAAGCCGGTGATGGAGGGCAAGGGCTGCCTGTTCAAGAAGTTCGCCGGCATCGACGTGTTCGACATCGAGCTCGCCGAAAAAGACCCGGACAAGCTGATCGAGATCATTGCAGCGCTCGAACCCACGCTGGGCGGCATCAACCTGGAAGACATCAAGGCGCCGGAGTGCTTCTACATCGAGAAGAAGCTGCGCGAGCGCATGAACATTCCGGTGTTCCACGACGACCAGCACGGCACCGCCATCATCAGCGCGGCCGCCCTGCTCAACGGCCTGGAGCTGGTGGGCAAGGCCATCGGCGAGGTGACGGTGGCGGTATCGGGCGCGGGCGCGGCGGCCATTGCCTGCCTGGACGTGATGGTGGGCCTGGGCGTGAGCCGGGACCGCATCTTCGTGTGCGACTCCAAGGGCGTCATCTACCAGGGCCGCCCGGGCGGGCTGGACGAGTCCAAGCAGCGCTATGCGCAGACCACCGACAAGCGCACCCTGGCCGATGCGGTCAACGGCGCCGACGTGTTCCTGGGCTGCTCCGCGCCCGGCGTGCTGACCGCCGAGATGGTCAAGACCATGGCGCGCCAGCCCATCATCCTGGCGCTGGCCAACCCCGAGCCGGAGATCCGCCCGGAGCTGGCCAAGGCAGTGCGGCCGGACTGCATCATTGCCACCGGTCGCAGCGACTACCCGAACCAGGTCAACAATGTCCTGTGCTTCCCGTACATCTTCCGGGGCGCGCTGGACTGTGGCGCCACCCGCATCACCGAGGCCATGAAGCTGGCCTGCGTGCGCCAGATCGCCGACCTGGTCAAGAGCGAGACCAGCGAGGAAGTGGCCAGCGCCTACGCCGGGCAGGACCTGTCCTTCGGTCCCGAGTACCTGATTCCCAAGCCGTTCGATTCGCGCCTGATCCTGCGCATTGCGCCGGCCGTGGCCCAGGCCGCCGCCGAGTCGGGTGTGGCCACGCGGCCCATCACCGACATGGACGCCTACCGCCAGCAGCTCGGGCGCTTCGTGTACCAGACCGGCATCCTGATGCAGCCGGTGTTCAACGCCGCCAAGGCGGTGCCGGCCGACCGCAAGCGGGTGGCCTACGCCGACGGTGAAGACGAGCGTGCGCTGCGCGCCGCACAGCTGGCCATTGACGACCAGCTGGCCCGCCCGATCCTGATCGGCCGCCCGGCCGTGATCGCTGCCCGCATCGAGAAGGCCGGCCTGCGCATGCGCCTGGGGGTGGACGTGGAGAACGTGAACCCCGAAGACGATCCGCGCTTCCGCCAGTACTGGGAGCATTACCACCAGCTCATGAAGCGCCAGGGCGCCACGCCCGAGGTGGCCAAGGCCGCCGTGCGCCGCTCGAACACCATCATCGGCTCGCTGATGCTGTCGCTGGGTGATGCCGACGCCCTGATCTGCGGCCTGGTGGGCAACTACATGACGCACCTGGAGCGCATCGACAACATCCTGGGCAAGGCCGAGGGTGTGGCCGAGTACGCGGCCGTCAACGCCCTCATGACCGACCGCGGCCCGGTGTTCGTGACCGACACCTACGTCAATGAAGACCCGACCGCCGAAGAGCTGGCCGAGATCGCCTGGATGGCCGCGCAAGAGGTGCAGCGCTTCGGCCTGCCGCCCAAGGTGGCCTTCCTGTCGCACTCCAGCTACGGCTCCAGCAAGCGCGCCTCGGCCCGCAAGATGGCCCGGGCCCGCGACCTGTTCGTGGCCGCCCACCCCGAGATCGAGTGCGATGGCGAACTGCACGGCGACGCCGCGCTGCAGCCCGAAATCCGCGCCGCCTACCTGGCCGACGGCACGCTCACCGGCTCGGCCAACCTGCTGGTCTGCCCCAACCTGGATGCCGCCAACATCCTCTACAACGTGCTCAAGACCACCACCAGCGGCGGCGTGACGGTGGGCCCGATCCTGATGGGTGCGGCGCGCACGGTGCACATCCTGACCCCGGCCGCCACCGTGCGCCGGGTGCTCAACATGACCGCGCTGGCGGCTGCCGGTCGCCATTTCTGAACGACTGAAACTCTGACCGACTGAGCCGCATGCCCTGGCAGGCCCGCCTCGATCTCGACTACCACGCGCAGCAGGGTCGCACCGTGCTGCAGCACGCGCACAGCGGTCCGCTGCGGGTGCTCAAGAGCCTGTACCCGGAAGGTGACGCCATCTGCCACAACGTGCTGGTGCATCCGCCGGCCGGGCTGGTGGGCGGCGACACGCTGGACATTGCGGTGACGGTGCAGCCCGGTGCGCACGCCCTGCTCTCCACGCCCGGCGCCACCCGCTTCTACCGCAGCGAGGCCGGGCTGGCGGCGCAGCGGGTGCGGCTGGACCTGCAGCCGGGCGCCCGGCTGGAATGGGTGCCGCTGGAAACCCTGGCCTACCCCGGTTGCGATGCGTTGAACCAGGTCGAGATGTCGCTGCAGGGCGACGCCGAACTGATCGGCTGGGATGTGTGCGCCCTGGGTCTGCCAGCTGCTGGCCAGGCCTTCGACCATGGGCGTATCGCTCAGAAACTTTCGGTGCATGGCCTGTGGCTGGAGCAGTCGCTGATCGATGCAGCCGACACCCGACTGCTGAACAGCCCGGTGGGGCTGGACGGCCAGCGTTGCCTCGGCAGCCTGTGGCTGGCCAGCGGCCAGCCGCTGGGCCGTGAGCGCATCGAACGCCTGCTGGAGGCCGCGCGGGCCGTGCTGCCCGACAGCGGCGCGGTGCGGGTGGCCGCCACGTCGCCGAACCCGAACATGGTGGTGGTGCGGGCCACGGCCGCACTGGTCGAGCCGCTGATGGCGGTGTTCCAGGCGGTGTGGGCGCCCTGGCGGGCAGCCGCCTGGGGCCTGGCCACCGAGGCGCCCCGCATCTGGCGCATCTAAGCCCGGAATTCCGGGCTTTCCTGCCGTCTTTTCCGGCCATGGCGGGCCGCACGCGGCCTCCAGAATGCAGCTTGGCCCAGCTGCATCCTGCGGCAGGGCGCCATCCGCATGTTCATCCAGCCTGCCGCACCCCTTCCGCTGCACGAAGCCAGTGCCCTGGTCATCGAGGGCAACCCCCAGTCGCGCTCGATCCTGGTGGCACAGCTGCGCGAGCTCGGTCTGGGCAACGTGGTGCAGTGCTCGCGGCTGCACGACGCACGCCGCAAGCTCGAAGCCGCCCGCTTCGACGTGGTGGTGTGCGAACAGGAGTTCGACCGCGACAGCAGCTCCGGCCAGGAACTGCTGGACGACCTGCGGCGCAACCAGATCCTGCCCTTCTACACGGTGTTCATCATGCTCACCGCCGAGGCCACCTACAGCAAGGTGGCCGAAGCGGCCGAGTCGGCGCTGGACGCCTACCTGCTCAAGCCGCACACCGCCGCCCGGCTGCACGAACGCATCCTGCAGGCGCGGCAGCGCAAGCGGGCGCTGCAGGACATCTTCAGTGCCATCGACCGGCAGGACTTCGACACCGCCTCGCAGCTCTGCCTGCAACGCTTCGAGACCCGCCAGCCCTACTGGCTGTATGCCGCGCGCATCGGCGCCGAACTGATGCTGCGCAGCGGCGCCATCGACGATGCCCGCCAGCTCTACGAGGCGGTGATCGAGGCCAAGACCCTGCCCTGGGCCCGCCTGGGGGTGGCCCGCGCCCAGATCGAGGGCGGCCAGCCCGCGCGTGCCCTGAACACCCTGCAGTCGCTCATCAGCGACGATGACGGCTATGCCGATGCGTACGACGTGATGGGCCGCGCCCAGTTCGAGCTCGGCCAGCTGGAGAACGCGCTGTCCACCTTCGAGATGGCGACCCGGCTCACGCCCTCGTCCATCACCCGGCTGCTCAAGCACGGCACGCTGGCCTTCTATGCCGGCGACCGGGGCGTGGGCCTCGAAAAGCTCGACCGCGCCACCCGCACCGGGCTGGAGAGCAAGCTGTTCGACCCGCAGGCGCTGGTGCTGCTGGCCTTTGCCCGGCTGGACAACAACGACCACCGGGGCCTGCTGTCCTGCGTGGAACACATGACCCGCCTGCGCGACCGCGCTTTCGAGCCGGAGCGGCCGCAGGCCCTGCTGGAGGTCGTGACCGCGCTCAACGCGCTGCAGAACAAGCAGCCCCAGGTGGCGGTGGACACCGTGAAGCGCCTGTCGGCCATGGTCACCGACCCGGCCTTCGACTTCGAAGCCGCCTGCAACCTGCTGGGTCTGATGGCCCGGCTGCACAAGGCCGGTTCGCCCCCGCCCGACGCCGAGACGGTGGTGGAAGCCCTGGCCTTGCGTTTCGGCACCGGCCGATCGCTCAGCGAGCTGCTGGCCGGTGCGGCCCGGGGCGGCCATGACGCCTGGATCGCCATCCTGCGTGAAGGCCATGCGCGCATTCTCAAGATGACCGAAGACGCGATGCGCATGACGCTCAAGGGCGACCCCCGCAGCACTGCGCTGCAGCTGCTGGCCGACGGCACCCGCACCCTCAATGCGAAGCTGCTGGAGTCGGCGCACCAGCTGCTGGCCCGCTACCGCGACCGCATACCGGATGCCGACGAACTGCAGGTGCAGGTGGACGACCTGCGCGAACGCTACCGCGCCCGGCCACCCCGGCTGGGCGAGAGCCGGGAGGTCGAGTCCGGCGGTGTGGCCATGCCCTCGGGCTTCCGCACCCCGTCCCGACCCGGCCTGCTGGACGAAGCCACGGTGGGCTGAGTCCGCCGCTGGCTCAGATGGCGATCATCTGGCGCACGCCCCGGGTGGACATCTCGCTGCCCGGCCCGCTGGCCACCACCTCGCCGCGCTCCATGACCACATAACGGTCGGCCAGCGCCTCGGCAAAGTCGTAGTACTGCTCGACCAGCACGATGGCCATGTCGCCCCGGTCGGCCAGCATGCGGATGACGCGGCCGATGTCCTTGATGATGTTCGGCTGGATGCCCTCGGTGGGTTCGTCCAGCATCAGCACGCGCGGGCCGGAAGCCAGCGCGCGAGCAATGGCCAGCTGCTGCTGCTGGCCACCGGAAAGGTCGCCGCCCCTTCGGTCCAGCATCTGGCGCAGCACCGGGAACAGCTCGAACAGCTCTTCCGGCACCCGGGTGCCACCGGGCCGGGTGGCCAGGCCCATGAGCAGGTTCTCGTGCACCGTGAGGCGCCCGAAAATCTCCCGCCCTTGCGGCACATAACCCATGCCCAGCCGGGCGCGCTCGTAGGGCGTGCGGGTGGTGATGGGCTGGCCGTCCAGCATGACGCTGCCGCTGACCACCGGCACCAGCCCCATCAGCGACTTGAGCAGCGTGGTCTTGCCCACGCCGTTGCGGCCCAGCACCACCGTGACCTCGCCCTTGGCGGCCGTGAGGCCCACGTTGCGCAGGATGTGGCTACCGCCGTAGTACTGGTTGACGTCCTTGACTTCAAGCAAGCTCATGTTGTCCTCAGCGACCCAGATAGACCTCGATCACACGTTCATCGGCCTGGACCTCGTCCAGCGAACCCTCGGCCAGCACGGCGCCGTCGCACAGCACCGTGACCTTGCCACCCAGGGCGCGGACGAAGCCCATGTCGTGCTCCACCACCATCAGCGAGTGTCGCCCGGCCAGGCCCCGGAACAGCTCGGCGGTGCGTTCGGTTTCCTCGTCGGTCATGCCGGCCACCGGCTCGTCCAGCAGCAGCAGCCTGGGGTCCTGCACCAGCAGCATGCCGATCTCCAGCCACTGCTTCTGACCGGTGGCTGAGCAGGCCGGCCTGCCGGTTCACCTGGTCGGCCAGGTGGATGGTGACCAGCACCTCGCCCAGCCGGTCGCGCTGGGCACCGTCGGGCCGGAAGCGCAGCGCAGCACCCACGCGCCGGTCGGCGGCCAGGGCCAGCTCCAGGTTCTCGTAGACAGTGAGGTTCTCGAACACGGTGGGCTTCTGGAACTTGCGGCCGATGCCCAGGGTGGCGATCTCGGCCTCGCGGTGGGCCAGCAGGTCGATGGTGCTGCCGAAGAACACCGTGCCCCGGTCGGGCCGGGTCTTGCCGGTGATGATGTCCATCATGGTGGTCTTGCCGGCGCCGTTGGGGCCGATGATGCAGCGCAACTCCCCCGGCGCAATGTCCAGCGACAGGCCGTTGATGGCCTTGAAGCCGTCGAAGCTCACATGCACGTCTTCCAGGTACAGGATGCGGCCGTGCGAGACATCGACCTCGCCGCGCACCAGGTGGCGCGAGAAGCTGGCCTGGCGGCCACCGGACGACGACTCGCCCACCGCCTTCTCCAGCAGCCGGCGGTGGCGCTCGGCGCCCTCTTCCATTTGCCAGGGTGTCATGCAGACCTCCCGCGCTGGCGCAGCTTCTTCACCAGACCCACCACACCTTGCGGCAGGAACAGGGTGACCACGATGAAAAGGGCCCCCAGGCAATACAGCCAGAACTCGGGGAAGGTCACGGTGAGCCAGCTCTTGGCCCCGTTGACCATGAAGGCGCCGACGATGGGGCCGATCAGCGTGCCGCGCCCGCCCACTGCGGCCCACACCGCGATCTCGATGCTGTTGGCCGGGCTGAGTTCACCCGGGTTGATGATGCCCACCTGCGGCACATACAGCGCACCGGCCACGCCGCACATCACGGCCGAGAGCGTCCAGATGGCCAGCTTGTAGGCCAGCGGGTTGTAGCCGCAGAACATGACCCGGCTCTCGGCGTCGCGCACCGCCTGCAGCACCCGGCCGAACTTGGAGCGCACCAGCCAGCGCGCGCCCAGGAAGAAGGCCAGCAGCACCACGCCGGTGATGACGAACAGCGTCATGCGCATGCCCGGCGTGGCAATCGGCATGCCCAGGATGCGCTTGAAATCGGTGAAGCCGTTGTTGCCGCCCAGGCCAGTCTCGTTGCGGAAGAACAGCAGCAGCGCGGCATAGGTCAGGGCCTGGGTGATGATGGAGAAATACACGCCCTTGATGCGCGAGCGGAAGGCGAAGTAGCCGAACACGAAGGCCACCAGGCCGGGCACCAGCACCACCAGCAGCAGGGTGGCCAGAAAGCTGTCGGACAGCGCCCAGTGCCAGGGCAGTTCCTTCCAGTCCAGGAACACCATGAAGTCGGGCAGATCGCTCTGGTAGTTGCCGTCGCGGCCGATCTGGCGCATGAGGTACATGCCCATCACATAACCACCCAGCGCGAAGAACAGCCCGTGCCCCAGGCTCAGGATGCCGGTGTAGCCCCAGATCAGGTCCATGGCCAGCGCGCAGATGGCGTAACACATGATCTTGCCCAGCAGGCCGACCAGGTAGTCGCTCAGGTGCAGCGGATGGCCTTCGGGCACCACCAGGTTGAGCAGCGGCGCCACGGCACACACCACCAGCAAGGCGATCAGGAATGCGCTCCAGCCGGCGCGGGTCAGCAGCGGCCCGGGTTCGGGCAGCGCCACGGGGTTGGCGGTCGGGTGGGTCATGCCTCCGCGCTCCGGCCCTTCTGGGCAAAGATGCCCTGGGGGCGTTTCTGGATGAACACGATGATGAAGACGAGCACCGCGATCTTGGCCAGCACCGCGCCGGCCCAGCCCTCGATGAATTTGTTGAGCAGGCCCAGGCCCAGCGCGGCATACACCGTGCCGGCGAGCTGGCCGACGCCACCCAGCACCACCACCATGAACGAGTCCACGATGTAGCTCTGGCCCAGGTCGGGGCCGACGTTGCCGATCTGGCTCAGCGCACAGCCGGCCAGGCCGGCAATGCCGGAGCCCAGCGCAAAGGCCCAGGTGTCGATGCGCGCGGTGTTGACGCCCATGCAGGCCGCGATCGGCCGGTTCTGGGTGACGCCGCGCACGAACAGGCCGAGCCGGGTGCGGCCGATCAGCAGGGCCACGCCCACCAGCACCAGCACCGCAAACACGATGATCAGCACCCGGTTCCAGGGCAGCGTGAGCTGGCCCATGAGGGTCACGCTGCCGCTCATCCACGAGGGGTTCTCCACCCCCACGTTCTGCGCGCCGAACAGGCTGCGCACCGCCTGCATCAGCACCAGGCTGATGCCCCAGGTGGCCAGCAAGGTTTCCAGCGGCCGGCCGTACAGGAACCGGATCACGCTGCGTTCCATGGCCGCGCCCACCAGCGCCGAGGTGGCGAAGGCCACCGGCATGGCCACCAGCAGGTACCAGTCGAAGGCATCGGGCAGGTGCTGGCGGAAGAACACCTGCACCAGCCAGGTGGCGTAGGCGCCGATCATGATCAGCT
>JGI24115J20150_1000714_pt1 | contig 12234 bp, 7 predicted proteins | sample Subbioar_CSW14AB_FD_20150 | JGI IMG/M metagenome (IMG submission 20150)
TCGAGCGCCGACGTGACGATCTTGCACGCGCCGGCCGCGTCGCACCCGCACAGATTCCCGCCGCCGTCGATCGCCTCCGCGGGCATCGCGAAATCGCCGCGGTCGAGGTCGACCGCGTTGCAGCGGAGGCGCGACCCCGCGAGTCGAATCGCCCCCGCGAGCACGGCCACGCCGGTACGCGCGTTCCCCTCGACGAGCAGATCGTTTGCATCGACCAGCGGCGTGCCATCGGGATGAGCGCGTCCCAGCGCGATCAGCCCGTCGCCGAACCGGCCGTCGTCGGCGGCGATGGTGCCGCGGACCACGCTGCTCGTGATGCTGAACGTGCCTTCGCCGAACATCACGCCCGCGCTCTGGTTGTCGACGACGAGCGACTGCAGGATGGTCGCAGCCGACGGCACGCCGTCGACCTCGTTGAGGCCGATGCCGACGCCGCCCACCGTGGCATCGGCCGAGCGGGTCCCGCGCACGATGGTCCGTTCGATGCTCGCCGTCGCGGCGAAAACCGCGATTCCGAGGTGGCGATTGTCCTCGATGACGGACTCGCGGATCGTCATCGTCGTGCCGGGGTCGGCCTGGATGCCCACCCCGTAGCGCGTGCGCTTGGGGGCGCCGCGGGTGCCGCGCACGACGGTGCGCTCGATGGTGCCGAGCCCATTGGTCTGCGAGATGCCGATCTCGAGGTTCGAAGCCACGAGCGATCCGCGGACCACCAGGGTGGGGGCGGTCTTGGTCGCCTTGTCGAAGCTCGCGAGCACACCGGTGCCGACCGTGCCGTTGGCCATCGGACCGGTGTCGCGGACGACGCTGTCCTCGACGGTGACGCTGCCGCCGGCCACCCCGACGCCGACCTCGCGATTTCGTTCGATCACCGAGCCGCGGACGACGAGGGTGGCGATGACGGTCCCGGTCTTCTGGCCGAGCACGCCCGGGCCTCCCGCGCCCGACAGCAACTTGGTGTCGCGCACCGAGCTCTTCGTCAGCTCGACGCTCGCGCCGAACACCGCGACGCCCGCGTACGCGCAAGACTCGACGAGCGAGTCGCTCAGGACGAGGGCGCCGGTCTTGGCCGAGCGATCGACGCCTACGCCCGGCTTGCCCGTGTCGTGCACCCAGACATGCCTCGCGGTGACGCGCGCGTCGGTGACCGAGAGGCCCTGGCCCGGTCCGGTGACGCCCACGCCCGCGATCGTTGCGTCTGCGCGAACGTCGAGCGTGTTCTTCGCGGGATCGACGCCGCGGAGCTCGACCTTCGCTGCGTCGACCCCGAGCAAGGTGAGCGCACGGGTGATGCGTACGTTCTCTACGTAGGTCCCCGCAGCAACGATCACCAACGCGCCCGCACTCGCGGCGTCCACCCCGGCCTGCACGGTCTTGAACGGGCGCGCGGTCGAACCGTCCCCGCCAGCAGCGGCGCCCGCGTCGACGTGAATCACGCTCGACCCTGTCGCCGCGTCGAAGGTGCCGACGGCGTGGCAGCTCGTGTCTCCGGGGACCGCGAACGTGCCACGCGCGCACGCCTCGGTCGGCAACACTGGCTCACAGGTCGCGTGCTCGGTATCGAGCCGGAAGCCGGCGCCGCAGCTGCTCGGCCCGACACGGACGCATCCGTCGGCCGTCTTCACCGAGAGCGCGTCGCACACGAGGGGCTCGGGGGGCGTCTGCACGGGGCTCGACGGCGAACACGAAAAGGCGAGCGCCACACCGATCGCGAGGAAGACGCGGCCGTGCATCAAGAGCCCATCGCACGCTTGATCGCGGCCTCGAGATCCTCTTCCGGCGAGAAACCCGTTCGGTAGCTGCGCACGTTGCCGCTCCGGTCGACGATGACGAGCGTCGGCAGGGTGTGCACGCCGAAGACCTTCGCGGCGGTACCGTGGAGGGCGTCGTCGAGCTGGGGATACCCGAGCTGGAGAGCCTTCACGACGTCGCGCGCGCCGTCGCGGTCTTGATCGACCAGCACCCCGACCACCACGACTCCCTCGGGCCCGAAGCGCTTGGCGAGCTTGTCGAGGACGGGCATCTCGTGTTTGCACGGGCCACACCACGGTGCCCAGAAATCGAGGACGACGACCTTGCCCTTGAGCGCGCTGAGGTCGACGGAGGCCGCGCCCTCGAGCGTCGGGGCGCCGTCGAGCCTGGGCAGCGCGATCGCGGGGACCGGCTTGCCGACCATCGGGTGCGACTGCTCGAGAATGCGCGGGAGGACGGCCATCGCGAACAAGCCGAGCAGGACGGCGAGGATGACGATGGCGGAGCTGCCATTGGACTCTCCGGACGCCTTCGACGGCTTCGGCTTCGGGGGCACGCTCCTTCTGTACGGCTGGTCGCGAGGTTTCGCCACCCCGACGGGACGAATCAGCGCGGGGGGGCCATCGTGCGCAGATTGGGCTCGCCGCCGATCGAGACCCCCACCGAACCCGTCGGCAAGGCCGCGCTACACACCGGTTGGCTGCCGGCGTCGACCAGCAGCCCGAGCTTTGCGCCATCGCGCGACAGCAGTGACACGCGACCGCCGCGGACGACGACCGCGCCGCCCTCGCTCATGGTCGAGTGATCGTCCGGCCGCGCCGGCCTTGGCTCGTCGCGGATCCCGGTCGCCGCCGGTGCGCAGTCCTTGGCGCACGAGAGATCGATCTGGGTGCCAATGCCGTCGGGATCGATGCGCAACAAGCGGGTACCGTCGAGCGCGACGAACACGCCTCCGGCCTTGCCATCCCCCGTGTAGGCGAGCGGGGCCGACGCGCTCGCCCCGGCTGCGAGGACCTCGATGCCCGGGGCATCGCCGCTGGGGGCGAGGCCGTAGCCAACGACCAATCCGCGGCCCGCGACCCACGTAGCGGCGGCCGAGGTGCGCGCGCGTGTCAGGCGTCGAGCGGTGAGGGTGCCGTCGCTCGCGAGCCGGAGCACGAGGTCGGAGGGCGTGGTCGCGCGGGTCGCGCCGACCATCCACACGCCTCCGCTATCGTCCGTGATCGCCGCGCCCCCGACGACCTCGGCGAAGGTCGCTCCGGTTGGTGCGGTGGGGGTGGTCAGGGTCCCTGCGTCGAGATCGAGCAGCGTCGCGCCGCCCGCGGCATCGAGCGCGAGTGTGACTCCACCGGTGGCGGCGAGGGTCGCTGGGGCAGCCGGGAACGGCGTCTCGCGCTGAACGGTGAGATCGAGCAGGTCGACGACGCTGGCGCTGGTGGACGTCGCGTCGGCGACGACCAGGTAGCGGCTGCCGACCGTGGCGCAGATGGGCTTCGCAGGTGCGCCCGAGAGCGCGATTGCCGGGGCGAGGGTGCCCGTTCGCTGCACGAGCAGGGCGAGCTTGACCGACGGCGGATCGGCCAGGCCAGAGAGCTCGATGGGCGGCGTCCGCCCATAGGCGAGAACGGCACCGTCCGCGCCGAGACCCGCGAGCACCAACGCGCCGACGCCCGACTTGGCCGAGTCGGGCACCTGCAGGGCGCCGTCGCCAGCGGGTACGTGGCCGAGGGTCGTCTCGGCCCCGCTCCCGGAGCGCACCCGCAGCTCCACCTGCGTGACAGCGGGCGTGCCGGCAAACGGCTTTTCGCCGAGCGGGGCGCGCACCGCGATGACGAAGGGATCGGGCTCCTTCGCGCACGCGAGGCACGAGAGCGCCGACGCCCAGAAGATGGCGGCCCGTTCCGACGACCCTGCACTTCGCATCCGTGACCATGCTATCAGCGCAAGATGGACCGGAGCAGCCGACGTCCCGGAGGCGCGCCGAGCGCCCGGGCGACAGAGGCGCTCGTGCTCACGTCGATCGGCGTGCTCGGCATCGTGTTCGGTGCGCGCTCGTTCACGCCTGCCCCGGTCGTGCCCGCGGCCCCTCCGAGCATTTCTCCTCCGCCGGGGGGCTGGCCGGCGATCCCCGCGCACGCGGAGGGAGTCGTCCAGTACACGCTCTCGGCCAAGCTCGATCCGGTGACGCACGAGATCGACGGCCACGGCAAGGTCACGCTGAAGAACACGGCGTCGATCGTGTTGAACGACCTCCGCCTGCACCTCTACCTCAACGCGTTCAAGAACGACCGGTCGATCTTCCGTCGCGCGCGCGTGGGCGGATTCCGCGGTGATCGGAGCCGCGGTGCGGGGTTCATCGACATTTCGAAGCTGGTCGTCGACGGCGAGGACCTCTGGCCGAAACGCGAGTGGGTCGACCACCGTCAGCAAACGCCCCAGGACCCGAACACGATCGCGACGCCGAGCGTCGTCGAGGGCGCGCCGGACGATCAGACCGATTTGCGCATCCCCCTGTCGAAGCCGGTCCCCGCCGGCGGCTCGATCACGCTCGAGGTCGACTTCCACGACAAGCTCCCCGAGGTCTCGGAGCGCACCGGGTACGAAGGCTCGTTCCACTTCGCGGGTCAGTGGTTTCCCAAGCTCGCGCGCCTCGAGAAGGACGGGACGTGGGCGTCGTTCCCGTTCCACCACCTCGCCGAGTTCTACGCCGACTACGGCAGCTACGACGTCACCCTCGACGTGCCGTCCTCGTTCACCATCGGCGCCTCGGGTCCCCTGGTCGAGTCGAAGATCGAGGGATCGCGGCGCATCGAGCGACACGTCATCGACGACGTCCATGATTTTGCGTGGACGGCTTGGGACGGGTTTGTCGCGCGCGACGTGAAGCTCGAGGGCGTCGACGTGCGGTTTCTCGCGCCGCGCGGGTACGACGCCGCGGTCGATCGCGAGGTGCTCTCGCTCCAGCACGCGATGCGGGACAAGAACGCCCGGTTCGGTGCGTATCCGTACCCGGTGCTCACCGTGGTCCACCCGCCCGACGGCGCGGACGAGGCAGGGGGCATGGAGTACCCGACGCTGATCACCACCGGCGGTCCGTGGTGGCCCAACCACGGCAGCCACGAGATCGAGGGCGTGACCGTCCACGAGTTCGGTCACCAGTGGTTCTACGGCCTCGTCGGAACCCACGAGGTCGAATGGCCCGCGGGCGACGAGGGTTTCAACTCGTTCGCCGACGAGCTCACGCTCACGAGTTTGTTCGGCGCCGGCTCGGGGCTCTCGCTCGGACCGCTCCAGATCTCGACCGAGGTCTTCTCGCGTCGCGGAATCGACGCCACGTTCGACGAGCCGATCTTCCAACCCGCGCATCGCTTCGCCACGGGTCGCTCGTACGGGGGGCGCGTGTACGGCGCGACGGCGATGGTCCTGCACACGCTCCGACGCATCTATGGACCGGCCCGCTTCGACACGGCCATGGGCGTCTGGACCCGTCGGTATCGGTTCCAGCACCCGCGCCCGGAGGACTTCTTCGCGGTGCTGCGCGAGCACGTGGGTCCCGACTGCGAGCTCGCCGCGCGGATCATGACGACCACGGCGTTCTCCTACGACGTGTACGTCGAGTCGCTGACGAGTGAGCGCGACAAAGGGCCGATCGGGTACTTCGACGGCACCGGCGGTCGGGTGAAGAAGGAGGCTGAGGACACGGGCAAATGGGTCAGCTCCGTGTGGCTCGGTCGCCGTGGCATCCTCGATTTGCCGATCGACGTCGAGCTCCGCTTCGCGGACGGCACGCGCACCCGACGCTCCATCCGCTTCAGCGCGCCGACCACTGCGGTCTCGGCCGCGCCGGCTCCGCAGCCCGGCGCCGACGTCACGGCGATCGCGCTCGGCATGCCGGTCGAGGCCGAACCGCCGCATGGGCCGATCGCGACCTCGTCGAACGGCACGTGGTTCCGCATCGACGCCGACGGTCCGAGCCAACTCGTCGCCGTGGTCGTCGACCCGGACTTCAAGCTGCTGGTCGACCGCAGCCGCATGGACAACTTCGCCTCGTTGCCTGCCGGGCGCGGGGGGGCGCCCATCACGCGCGAGCGTTCGCTCTCGTGGCTCGAGCTCTTGTTGCGGGGGGTCGGACCGTGATGGAGGATCCGATCTCCGTTCGCCGCCGCCCGGACGCGCTCGTGGCCGTGTTCCTCGTCGAGGCGGTGGTCGCGTGGGTGCTCGCCGCGCCGTGGTCGGAGACCATCGCGCGCACGTTCGGCGCGCACCCCGACGGCGACCGGCCGTTGTTCTGGCAGCCGGGCGGGCTGCTCTTGCTCGATCTGGAGCACCGCCTCCGCGGCGTCCTGTCGGCGCTGGTCGCCGCCACCTCGATCGGGCTCGCGGTCTTCGCGCTCGGCTCCGTGGTGGTGCTCGGGGGGTGGCTCGCCGCGCTCGATTCCCGTGCACTCCCGCTCCGCGACGCGCTGGCCCGCGGCGTGAGCACGTTCTTCAGGCTCCTTGGCGTCGGCGTGATCACCTGGTTCGCCATCGGCGTGCTCGGTGCGCTGCTCGGGCTCATCCCCTCGTGGGGTCTCGCGGCGAAGCTCGGTCATTGGGACCCGCGGCGCGCGCTGCTCGTCTCGTCGCTGCCGCTGCTGTTTGCGCTCGTCATCATCGTGGTCCTGCTCGCCGTGGCCGATCTCGCGCGGGCGCACATCGTGCGGCACGACGCCTCGCTCCTCGACGGGCTCACCGAGGCCTTGCGTGATCGCGGCCGGTTGCTCGCGTTCATCGCGGTCGCCGCCCCGCGTACCCTCGCGTCGATCGGTCTGATCGGCTGGGGCGCGGCGATCTCCACCAAAAGCGACTCGATCCTTCTCATCTTCCTCGCCCACCAGGCCATCGCGTTTGCGCGGGTCGCGCTGCGAGGGAGTGTGCTCGCGCGCGCGCTCCGCCTCACCGCCCCGCGCGAGGCGCCCGAGGGCGCGTGACCCGCTCGCAGTGGCAGGCGTGGCTTCGCACACCCCGCGGGGTCGGCGTGGTCGTCGTCTCGATTGCTTCGTTCGCGGTCGGGTTCCTCCCCCTGTTCGCCGGCCCGGGCTACGAGCACGCGATCGCCATGGGCCTGATCGTGCCGACGGTGGCTGCGATCGCTGCGGCGAACGAGGGGTTCTCCGAAGGTCTGACGCCGCTGTCGGCCATGTCCCGTTCACTCGTGACCGGCCTGTGGCTCGCGGCGAGCGCGCTCGTGACGGCCCTCTTGCACGGGCTCCGCGTCGGGTTCTGCGATCCGCTCGGCGGCATTGCGACCTTCGGGCTGACGGCGGGTGCGGGGGCGCTGCTCGCGAGCGCCGTCGGCGCGAGCTGTGCGATCGTCGCCGGCCACGTGCTCTCGCCGCACCGCCGCCGCCGCCGGATCGCCGGGTTCGTCGCGGGGGTGTCGCCGCTCGGCTCGGCGTTCGTCGCGGGGGCGTTCTTCTACTTCACGCCGGCGGTGTTCGCGTTCGATCCGTTCGTCGGGTTCTTCAGCGGCACGCTCTACGACGAGGTGGTCGAGGCGTTCCGACCGCTGCTCACCTACCGCGCAGGCACCGCGCTCACGGTCGTCGCGATCGCGGCGCTCGCGGGCGCGTTCGATCGCGAGGAGAGCGGCCGCCTCGTCCTACGGCGGCGTCGAATCGCGGCCTTGGGCGCGTTTCTCGCGCTCGGCAGCGCCACGCTGATCGCGTACGGAAAGGAGCTCGGGCACCGCAGCACAGCGGACTCCATCCGCAGCACGCTGGGCGGGTTCAAGGCAGGCACCCGCTGCGACGTGGTCTACCCGCGTGCGCTCTCCGAATTCGAGGCCAACTCGCTGCTGCGGGATTGCGAGGAGCAGCTCGCCGCCGTCGAACGCCGCCTGGGGTTTTCGGGTCCGGCCCGGGTCACCGCGTTCTTCTTCAAGGACTCGGACCAGAAGCGCGTGTTGATGGGCGCTGCCGACACGTACGTCGCCAAGCCGTGGCGGCGCGAGGTGTACCTGCAGATGGCGTCGTACCCGCACCCGGTGCTCGGTCACGAGCTGGCGCACGTGGTCGCGGGCGCCGCAGCTCGTGGGCCGTTCAGGGTGGCCGGAGGGCTCGAAGGCCTGCTCCCCAACCCGGGACTGATCGAGGGCATCGCCGTCGCGGGCTCGCCCGATCGCGACGAGCTCACGCCGGCGCAATGGGCGGCGGCGATGAAGCGGATCGGCATCCTGCCTCCACTCTCGCGTACGTTCGGCAGTGGATTCCTCGCGCAGAACTCGTCGATGGCGTACACGCTCGCGGGCGCGTTCGTCGGCCATCAGCTCGCCTCGGGCAAAGGAGAGGCGCTCCGCGTGTGGTACGGCGGAGCGTCGTTCGAGCGCGCGTTCGGCCGCTCGTTCGAGTCCGCCGAGAAGGAGTGGCTCACGGGCCTCGACACGGTCGCGCTGCCCGAGGGGGCGCTGCTCGTGGCCAAGGCGCGCTTCGATCGCCCGGCGATTTGGGGTCGTCGTTGCCCGCACGTCGTCGAGCGACTGCGCGACGAGGCCGAGGCGTGCCGCGACGACGGCGATCTGGCCGGCGCCGATCACAAGCTCTCGCAGCTGCTCGCGCTCGACGAGGCCGATCCTGGCGCGCGGCTCGAACGCGCCAAGCTCGCCGCACGCCGCGGAGACTTCGCCGCGATGCGCACGATGATCGCCGCGATGATCGTCGACCCGCGGGTGTCTGCGACGCATCGCAACCGCGCCCGCGAGGCGCTCGGCGACGAGGCGCTGCGACGGGGCCTCTACGACGAGGCCCGCGCCGCGTACGACGCGGCCCGCGCGGAGGTCCTCGACGACGATGCCGCGCGGAACCTCGATGTGAAGTCGTTTCTCACTGGCGCGCCGGCTCGCGCGGCGCTCTTCGGACGTTTGCTCGTCGGACGTCCCGAGGCGCGCGCCGCGAAGGACGAGGCCTTGGCGGCCACCATCGCCATCGCGCGGTTCGTCGACGCGAGCGCGAGTACCGAAGACATCGCGCTCGCGCGTTATCTGCTCGTGCGCAGGCTGAACGACGCCCACGCGTTCGCCGATGCCGACGCGATTCTCGCGACCGTCGACCTCTCCGCGCTCGGCCGCATCACCCCGCGCCTCGTGCGCGAGGCCACACGCCTCGGGATCCTGTTCGCGTGTCTGAGCGAGCCCGACGGACGCCGGGCCCGCGTCGACGCAGCACTGGCTCGCTATCGGGAGGCGCCTCCGGCCAACGCGGGGCGACGCGAGGGGATCGAGCGGCTCGCCGCTCGCTGCGGCGGTTAGCTGTTGCACAAGGCACCCCGCTCGCTTCGCTCGCGGGGAATCTGCCCTCACCCCCGACCCCTCTCCCAAAGGTAGAGGGGCGAGAGATGCCGGGAATTCTCGGGCCCTCTCCCTTCGGGAGAGGGTTGGGTGAGGGCAAATGTCCGGGCCGCCGAAGGCGGACCCGGGCGAATCCCTGATCAACCCTCGCGCGTGAGGCGCGCGATCTCTTCTTTGATGAGCGTCTCGGCGAGCACCGGGACGACCTCCCACACCACGCGCTCCACCACCTCGCGCGAGAGGGCGAGCACGGCATCGACTTGCCCGGGCGAGAGCCCGAGCTCGCGGAGCTTGCCGGACATCTCGGGCGGCAGCGGCTCGCTCGCCAACCTCGCGGCCGGCGGCGCGTCGGAGGCCATGCGGACGGTGTTTTGCGGCTTGAGGGCAGGGGTCGCCTTGCGCTCGAGCGCCGGAGACTTGGCGTCCGGGGGCTCGGACGCCATCCGAACCGTGCCCTGACGCTGCAGCGCCGGCGTCGGCGCGCGGCCCAGCGCGGGGGTCGCGGGGCGAGCGGCCGGGAGGCCCTGCATGGTCGGGTGTCCGACCGGCTCGGGCATGTGGACCATCGGCTTGGGCGGAGGCGGCGGAGCGACCGGTGCCGGCTGCGGCGCCGTGAACATCGGGGCGCGCGTGCCCATCGAATCCGCCGCGATGGGCGAGGGCGCGACGGACCGGCCCTGCGCCATCACGTTCTTCACCGCTTCGATCGCCTTGGCCGTGTCGTACGGCTTGTCCATGTGGCCGTCGGCGCCTGCGGCCTGTCCGCGCGCGGGGTCGAACGGGTTCTGCTTCGAGGACAGGAGCAGCACGGGAATCCGTCCGAACTCGTCCTTGATCGCGCGACAGAGGTCGTAGCCGCTGAAGCCCTCGAGCGCGACGTCGGCGAGGATCGCATCGGGGTGCTCGCGTCGACAGGTGGCGAGCGCCTCCTGTGCGGTCGACACCGAGAGGACGCGGACGTCCTCTCCCGCGAACGTCATCTCGATGACCTTGCGCATGGTGACGCTGTCATCGACGGCGAGCAGGGTCTTGGACATTCCGGCGGATTGTCGACCTCTCGAGCGCGGACCGTCAAGGACAGAGACAGGCTCGGCGGGGACGACCCGTTCCCCCAGAATCCCATTCCCATCAGCGCTGGGCGCGCGCGCGGGACGGCGCTATTACCCATCCATGCGGGTCCGTTCGGTGGGCAAGACCCACGTCGGGATGAAACGAACATTGAACGAGGACGCCTTCCTCGTCGACGACGAGATCGGCCTGTACCTCGTGGCAGACGGCATGGGCGGTCACGCGGCTGGAGAGGTGGCGAGCGCCGAGGCGGTCAGCACTGCCTACGGGATGGTCAAGCAGGCGCACTCCAAGATCCAGAAGCTCGGCGAGAACCCGGACGACCTGCAGATCCGCGCGGCGCTGCGCCTGATGGAGGCTTCGATCCAGGCGGCCACGTACATGGTGTTCACGCTCGCCGAGCTCGATCGCGAGAAGAGCGGGATGGGTACGACCATCACAGGCATGTTGGTGTTGGGAGATCACGCGGTGACCGCCCAGGTCGGCGATTCGCGCATCTACCAGATCCGAAACGACGAGGCCGTGCAGATCACCGAAGACCACACGCTCATCGCGTGGCAGCTCCGGCAGGGGATCATCACTCAGGAAGAGGCGCGCCGGTCGCCTCACAAGAACGTCATCACCCGCGCCGTCGGCAACCGCGAGTACGTCCAGGTCGACACGAACCTCGTGCAACTCGCGCCCGGCGACCGCTACCTCCTCTGCTCGGACGGCCTCCACGGATACCTCCGCACGGCGGAGATTCCGGCGATCGCCGAGCTGGGCGGGGAGGCAGCCGTCGACGCGTTCATCGATTTGGCGAACCAACGCGGTGGCAAGGACAACATCACCGCCATCTTGGTCGACATCGAGTGACCGGCGGCTGAGGCCTTGGGGGCTTGCGCCCTGACGGGAGCAACGCTCATGCTCCCGCCCCATGTTGGAATCCCGCCCGCGCCGCTTCCTCCTTGCTGCCGCCCTGCTCGCCGTAGTCGCGGCGCCGGGCTGCAAGAAGAAGCAAGTCGAAGAGGTCAAGAAGGAGATCATCAAGAAGCTCGAGATCACCGAGGCCCCGCTGCCCGAAGGTGCGGTCGGCGAGCTGGTGATCAAGGACCCCGAGGCCTTCCTGAAGAAGGTCTCGACCGGCGCGGGTCTCGAGCCCATCGTCGGGGCGTCGCCGTACGAGAAGCTCCTCGAAGCCGCGAGCGACGAGAACGCCAAGAAGGCCCTCAAGGCGATCGACCCCCACGGCTCGATGGCCGCGGTCGCGCTCTACAAGCTCGGCGCGCCGGGCGAGAAGCCCCACGGCGTCGTCGCCGCCCGTCTCAAGGACGCTGACGTCGCTGCCGCAGCGCTCGAGGCGGCCACGAAGGCGGGCTCGGACCTCAAGCCGTGGGACTCCGCCGTGCTCGGCGGCAAGGTCTACGAGGGCAACGGCGGCGGCGAGGTCGCAATCTACGGGGACGTGGTCCTGGTCGCCGACACCCGCCCCGCGATCGAGGCCGCCGGCAAGTACGTCGCCTGGCGCGCCGCGAAGAGCACCGTCGATCACGAAATGACCCTGCGCATCCCGATGGAACGCATCGGGCCCGAGCTGAAGAAGCTCGGCACCGCCGAGTGGGCGAAGGTCAAGCCGACCGACGTGCCGCCGAAGGTCAAGGCGGAGATCGACCCGCTCGTCGAGCCGGTGCTCGGTGGCGTCGCCGAGATGGGCGAGGCGGTCATCCACTTCGACGTGGCAGGCGACGACCTCAAGGTCGACGAGAAGGTCGGCGCCAAGGGCAGCCTCTCGGCGTGGCTCGCGAAGTACCCCACGGGTGACGCCAGCCCGCTGCTCACCATGCCCAAGGGCGAGAACGTCACGCTCTATCGCCTCCCCGATGGTCTCGGCCCGCTCACCTACGCACTCGCCGACTACGGCCTCGACGGCACGCCGCTGGCGGCCGCCGATCGCGCCGAGGCGAGCAAGCAGCTGCGCATCCTCGGCAAGGCACTCGGTCACGCGGTCGGGTACACGACCGACACCGGCAAGGGCGCTGCGGCTCCCGCGCCTGGCGCGCCGCCGGCGATCAACACCGAGGTCTACGTGCGCATCGACCTCGACGACGCCG
>JGI24115J20150_1000717_pt1 | contig 12206 bp, 11 predicted proteins | sample Subbioar_CSW14AB_FD_20150 | JGI IMG/M metagenome (IMG submission 20150)
GACGGGCCTCGAGGAACTCGAGACGGCGGGCGAGGCGCGCGCGTATGGCGGACTCGGGCTCCTGACGCAGCTCGTTGCGACGGTCGTCGACGATCTTGGCGAGGACGACCGCTTGCGCGACCTTGTCCTCGAGGCACTCGGCGGTCTTCGCGTGCTGCTTGCGCGCAGCGTCCCAGCGTTGACGGAGCTTCGTCGCCGTGACGTGAGCCGCCTCGGCGATCGCGTCGGCGCGATCGACCATCGATCGCGTCGGCTCCGAGTCGGCCGCCGCGACGCTTTCGAGCGATAGACAAAGAAGGGCGCAGGCTGCGGTCGCAGCCAGAGAAGGGATCTGCATGGGGAGCTCGGGCGAGGCGTCTCAGGGGAACGGCATTCCCGCCTGCACTCGCCCCCCTTCGGTTGCGTGCGTGCTCCGCCGCGTTCACGTGATAGATCCTTGTGCTCCATGCTCGGCAGAACAACCCCGGTCACGGTCCTGCTCGCCGCGTTCTTGCTCGGAGCTGCCGGGTGCCAGTCCGCCGTCGACCCGGAGCAGGTCGAGGACGTTGCTGGAGACGACGCCACCGCGGAAGCGAGCGTCGATGCAGCCGGAGACTCCCTGGCGGACAGCGGTTGCCCTGCGCCCGCTCGGATCACCCCCGAGATGATCCCGAGCGGATACCTGCCCGTCGAGCGGGTGAACCTCAATTACGACGTCGACGGCGACACCGCACACTTCTACTTCGCGTCGGGCGATCACATCCTGCGCTACCTCTTCGTCGACACCGAGGAGAGCAACGGGGCCAAGACCACCGAGTTCGGGAAGGCCTCGAAGGCCATCATGGCCAAGTGGCTGCAGGAGGCCAAGGAGATCAAGGTCGCGGTGCGGCAGGGCAGCACGGCGGGATCCCCCGACGTCGATCTCTATGGCCGCTGGCTCTCGCTGATCTTCGTCGACGGCGAGTTGATCCAGACGCGTCTCGTGCGCGAGGGCTACAGCCCGTATGTGACGCACTTTCGCTACAGCTTCGGCGGCAAGAGCACCTACTGTGCGCCCACCCCGGTGCACGAGGCGCTGCTCTACGCAGAGGCCGAGGCGTACGCGAATCAACGCGGCATCTGGGCGCCCGGGCACCCGACCGATTACAAGGCGACCCTCGCGGAATGGACCGGCCCCGACAAGTGCCGACCCATTCCGTACGAGGGCCCGTACTGCAAGTAGCTAGTACTTGGGCATGGGCTCCGGTGACTTCTCCGGGGTGATCCAGTCCTTGTTCTCGGCGGGCGGCTTGGTCTTCGGTTTCTCGGGCGGCTTGGCCTTCTCCGGCTTGGTCTTGGTCTCGGAGCCCGGACCACCACCAATGGCAGTGCTGACGGTTGTCTTCATCTTGTCGATGATGCTGCTGGCCTGCTCCTTGTGCTGAGTGAGCGCTGCGTGCGTGTCCGAGAGGAATCGCTTGTCCTCCTCGTCCTTGGCGACCTTCTGCCCCTCCTCGATCACCGCGAGGGCGAGGCCGTGCTTCATCGACTCGGAGCCTACGAAGGTTGCGTCGAACGCCGCGCCCTTCTTGGCCGAGAGCGCCTGCTCCATTTTCGCTTCGTGGCTCGACACGGCCGCGCGCACGGGGTCGTCCGTCATCGCAGGCGTGAGATCGATCCCCTTCTTCTGAGCGAGGTCCGTGAGTCGTTTGTCGCCATCGGTGTGCTCGCGCATCAGGCGGTCGGCGAAGGACTTCACCTCGGGCGACTGTGCGCGATCGACCGCGAGCTTGGCGTGCTTGATCTCGTTCTGGTTGGCCGTGTGCAGGAACGTCAGCACGGTCTTGAGCTTGGCGGCATCGTCCATGGGACATGTGGCGCTGCTCGTCGTGCCGCTTTTGGCCGGCTTGTCCTTGCCGCCGGCCGAGGCCACACCTGCGCCGGCCAGCGCCAGCGAAAACATTGCAACGGATGCCCAGCGAATCGGTTTGTGCATCGTGTCACCTCCGGGAGGGAGCAACAGCGAGCGGCGTGCCGTCCCCGTCACGCTCGGGCTACACTGGCTGGGCCATGTCCGCTCCCTCCGCCGGCGTGACCCTCGCCGGAAAATACGCGCTCGGCCGTCGCCTCGGCGCGGGAGGGTACGGCGCAGTGTACGAGGGGGAGAATCTCGACCTCGGCAAGAAGGTGGCGATCAAGCTCATCGAGCGCCGCCACAACCGTTCCGAGGAGGCCATCGCGCGGTTCCGGCGCGAGGCGCGGGCCGGGGCGATGATCGAGAGCCCGAACATCGCCCAGGTGTTCGACGTCGGCGAAGACCCGACCGCCGGCCTGTACATGATCATGGAGCTGCTGCGCGGCGACGACCTGCGACGCAAGCTCGATCGCGTGCAGCGCGTCGACGTCGACTTCGCGGTCGAGGTCGCGCACCAGATCGCGTGCGGCCTCGCGAAGGCGCACGCTGCGGGCGTCGTGCACCGTGACCTCAAACCGGCGAACGTGTTCCTCCACGAGCCGAGCGCCGAGGCCGGCGACGAAGTCGATCGCGTCGTGGTAAAGATCGTCGACTTCGGCGTCGCCAAGCTGATGGACGAGTCCTCCGCGGCGGCAGCCGAGAAGCAGCCGCTCACCACTGCGGGCAAGACCGTCGGTACGCCGCAGTACATGTCGCCCGAGCAGGTCCAGGGGTTTCCCTACGACCACCGCGCGGACCTGTGGGCGCTCGGTGCGTTGCTCTACGAGATGTTGGCGGGGCGACCTGCGTTCCTCCTCAAGGACTCCTTCCAAGAGACCGCGCTCGCGATCGTGCTCGAAGAGCCGCCGTCGTTGCGCAAGCTCGCGCCGGACACGCCGGCCTCGGTCGTCGCGGTGGTGGAGCGCGCCCTCGCGAAGGAGCCCGCGGATCGGTACGCCGATGCCATCTCGTTCGCCGAGGCGCTCGTCGCGGCGAGGCCGCGCGTCTTCGACAACACTCGCAACGCGCAGCGTCCCCCCGCGAACACCGACGCTTCGCATCCCGGTGCACCGACGAGCGACGGCGCCGTGTTGCGCGACGTTCGCGAGAGCGTCGCACGCGAGCCGCCGCCCGACCATCGACGGCGGCTCGGCGCGGTGATCGCCATCGGCGTGCTGGCTGCTGCTGCGGCGGTGCTGGTGGTGGCAGCGTTGCGCACGAGCAGCAGGCCGAGCGTTCCGGCCGCAGCAGGTGAGCCCACCCCCGTCGCCAGCGCTGCACCAACGCCTGTGATGCCGAGCGCGTCGGCCGCCGTCCCGGTGGCTTCGGTCGCTCCGTCAGTCTCCGCCTCGATCGCCCACAAACCATCGACTGCCCCGCGTCCGATCGTCGCGGCCCCGAAGCCCGCGCCCGCGAGCAGCTCCGCCGCACCACCCCCCAAGCCCGAAGGCGATCCCTTCGGCAGCGTCGGCGTCTCGAGCAGTTACTGAATCAAGGCGCGAACGTCTTGCAGATGCCCGAGCTCGCGGTGCGGTCGACGCAGCGGACGATGGGTGTGACCCCGAAGTCGAGCGTCTTGCCGTCCTCCGTCTGCGGCGGGCCCGAGGGGCAGCCGCAGCCGGGGAAGGTCTTGTCCCAGGCGGCCTCGCAGGCTCCGAACGCGGCGGCTTGCGACTTGGCGATCCCGACGAGGAGGCTGTTGCCGCAGCAGTCCGTCTGGTGGCTCGCGGACATGCAGTCGGAGTCGTTGTTGCAGACCTTGTAGGGCACGCTCGGAACGGTGGCGCCGAAGCAGAGCCCCGCGTCGGCCGCAGCCTCGGAGGCCGAGTCGACCGGCGCGACGTCGGCTCCGGATTCCGACGGCGCCGCGTCGGAGCTCGAGTCGTCGGTCCTGCCTCCGCATGCCAGCAACAGGCACATGCACAGGCACGCGGAGCCGAGCTGAATGGACTGCATGGCACGAGTGTACGTCGAAGCCGGGTCGCCCGTGACGCGCGCACCGACTGCACCCGCGGTGAGTCCCCGCGCAGCGGCTGCGGGGATCGCCGGCGCGTGCGCGGGCGATTCCCGAGGGATTTCGCTGCGCACACGGCTTGCTCGGTTTCAGCCACGGAGGTGACGCATGGCCTCTCTCGCACCCAGGCAACCGCGCGAGCACATTCCCGTGGAAAAGTACCTCGGCCTTCGTGGCGGCACGGCCCACCTGTGGTGGCTGTGGGAGGTGCTCGCGGTCTTCGCGCTGCTCATCCTGCTCGCCATCGCCAGCAGGGCTCTCTAACGGTCAGGGGAGCCTCTCGGCTCCCCCTGACGTCGGGTAACTACTCGTCCGTGTCGGGGCCGCGCTTCGGGCGTTCCGCGATGATTCGTTGCTCTTGCGGGCGCGGGACGAAGTCGTACGCCGCGGGCTCCATCACGAAGGTTCCGTGACCGCCGGTCGCGCCACGGAGGCGGCCGCCGTAGTCGGCGAGCTCGCCGAGCGGCGCCTGCGCGCGCACGGTGGAGACGCCCGCGGTCAGGGTGTCGATGCCGAACACGCGGGCGCGGCACTGTTTGAGCTCCGCGGTGACCGCGCCCATGTACTGCTCGGGGGCGGTGATCTCGAGCGAGACCAGCGGCTCCAGGAGGGCGGGGCGCGCCTTGGACATCGCGTCGCGCATCGCCATCTTGCCGGCCGTGCGGAACGCGACCTCCTTGCCGTCGACCGCGTGGGTCTTGCCGTCGTAGACGACCACGCGGACGTCCTGCACGGGGAAGCCCGCGAGCACGCCGGCCGCGAGCGCGTCTTGCACGCCCTTCTCGACCGCGGGGATGAAGTGCGTCGGGATGGCGCCGCCGACGACCTCGCTCGCGAACTGGAAGCCCTCGCCGCGCGGCAACGGCTCGATTCGAATGAAGACCTCGCCGAACTGGCCCGCGCCGCCCGTCTGCTTCTTGTGGCGGTGGTGACCCTCGGCGCGCCCGGTCACGGTCTCGCGGTAGGCGATGGTCGGCTGCTTGGTGTTCACCGTCAGGCGGTAGCGGTTGGCGAGACGCTCGAGCATGACGCCGACGTGCACGTCGCCGAGACCGCTCACGATGAGCTCCTTGGTGGTCTCGTCGTGGGTGAAGCGGAAGGTCGGGTCCTCTTCGCAGAGGGCCTGCAACGCGGTGCCGAGCTTGGCGTCGTCGTTGCGGGACTTGCTCTCGAGCGCCAGCGACAGCATCGGCGTGGGGTACGCAGGGCGCACGGCCGCCAGGGCATCTGCGGTTTCGGGCGCGTGCAGGAGCGTATCGGCGTGGAGATCGTCGATGCGCCCGAGCGCGACGATGTCACCGGCGTACGCGACGGCCTCGAGCTCGGGGTGCTCGCGCCCCTCCACCTTGAGGACGTGGCCGGCCTTGATGCGCTTTCCGTCGTTGCCGTCGAGCCCACGACAGACGAACGAGGTCGCGCCTTCGAGCCTGCCCTGCAGCACGCGGATCATCGCGATGCGGCCGAGCTGCGGATCACTCGTGACCTTGAAGCACTGCGCGAGGAGCGGCTTATTCGGATCGCACGCGATCTCGACGAGGTCCTCACCCTTGCGAAGGCGGCGCGCTCGACCATTGACGGGGCTCGGGGCCTCTTCGGCGAGGATGTGCAAGAGGTCGTCGACGCCGACCTCACCCTTGGCCGAAGTGAAGAGGATCGGGACCACGTGGCCCTGGGTCATCGCCTTCACGAAGGTCTTGCGGAGCGCGGGCAGGTCGATCTTCTCGCCGCCGAGGTACTTCTCGAGGGCGTCGTCGTCGGCCTCGACCGTCGACTCGAGCATCTCGCGGTGCACCTCGGCGACCGAGAGGAAATCGGCCGTGCCGGCCTCGGAGTCGAAGCAATCGATGACGTCGGTGCCCTTGTTCGTCGGCAAGTTCATGCAGTGCAGCTGCGCGCCGAACGTCGACTTGAGCTCGGCGACGAGCGACTGCAGGCCGCCGGGGTTCTGGTCGATCTTGTTGACCACCACCATGCGCGCCAGGCCCGCCTCGCCGGCGGCGTGGAACAGGCGGCGGGTGTTGAACTCGATCCCGTTCGCGGCGTTCACGACGAGGATCGCCGTCTCGACCGCGGTCAGCGCCGCGAGGGTCGTTCCGACCAGCTCGGGGTGTCCGGGGGTGTCGATCAGGTTGATTTCGCGACCCGCGGACCCGGCGAACAGCAGGGACGAATTGGTCGAGTAGTGATGCGCCTTGGCCTCCGGCTCGTAGTCGCTGGTCGTGGTCGCGTCTTCCACCGAGCCCATGCGCGTGATCGCGCCGCATCGGTGCAGGATCGCCTCGGCCAGCGTGGTCTTGCCGGAGCCTCCGTGACCAAGGAGGACGACGTTGCGGATGTCTTCTGGGCGGTAGCTCGCGGCCTTGATCGTCATGTCGCGCGCGGGCTGCAAAAGCTCGGCCGAGCTCGAAATTGGCGCAAAACGCGGGGTCTGCGGCGCCGAGCCGTGCAGCCGGTGCGGACTGCGTGCACGTGTGCGCAGGCCTTGCGCCGATGGGCTAGTTGAACGTCGCGTTGCAGCGCGCGAGGACCTCGGGGTCGACCTTCACCTCGGGGACGGGCGGCTTGTCGCTTCGGACCTTGGAGAAGTCGAAAAGGTCGTAGGGAGCCTCGGCGTTGGCGTCGCGCGCGCTCATCGCCGGCAACCCGAACCGTGCTTCGACGAACCGCGTCACGGACGTGTGGTCATACACGTGGTGGCCGATGAAGCCCTTCTTCGTCCACGGCGAAATGACCACGAACGGGACCCGGATGCCGAGTCGCTTGTAGTCCCCCGGGGCATCGCTCGCGGAGCGTTCGGGCGGGATGTCGTCGGGCGGGCAGGCTTCTGGGGGCGGGACGTGGTCGAACAGACCCCCGTGCTCGTCGTAGTTGATGAAGAACGCCGAGCGCTCCCACTGCGGCGACGCCATGAGCGACTTCGTCACCTTGGCGAGCAGGGCCTGACCGACCTGCATCACCGACGGCGGGTGCTCGTCGGTCTCGCTGTCGACGAACGGTTTGCCCTCCCCGTTGCTCCCGTCGACGAACGCGACCTCGGGCAGGGTGCCGTTCGCCGCGTCGACGTAGAACTGATCCATCGTCGTGTAGTGGTGGTCGCGATACTTGATGAACGCCGAGACGAACATGGCCTCGGGGGGCGTGTTGCCGGCGTAGACCTTCCACTTCACGCGGCGCATCTGCAGCATATCGAAGATCGTCAGCGCAGTGCCCACGTTCGGCGGCTTGTTGCTGATGCGCCCGAAGCTCGAGGCCGCGTAGAGGTACATCCGGTTGGTCCACGTCGAGGTGAGGACCGAGCAGTGATAGTGATCGCCGATCGCGAACTGATCGGCCGCCCAATACATGAACGGCAGGTCGTCGGGTTCGTAGTACCCCATCGCGCGCGTACCCCGCAGCAGGTCGGCCGTGCCCCCTTTGGGCGGCGCACCGGTCTCCTCGTTGGCCTCGATGAAGCCGTCCATCTTGCCGTCGTTCCACTCGGTGTGCGCCGCGTTCCAGCTGTGTGCGGTGTCGAGGAAGCAGAGCTGCTTGTCGCGGAACGGCTTGACCGGGGTGCCGTCGAGATCGGGGTTGGTGAAGTCCGGCGGTGCGACCTCGGCGTCCGGGTGCCCTCGCTCCTTCAGCTTGTAGAAGTAGTGGTCGAACGAGCGGTTCTCTTGCATCGCGATCACGATCGTGTCGATCGGGATGGCCTTGCCCACCGGCGCGGACACCCCATGGGTCTCGCCCGCGAGCGCGCCCTTGGCGAAGCCGCATGCCGTGCGCTTCTTCGCCGCCTCGTCGTCGCTCGGCCGCGTGACGGTGCGATCCCAGTCCGCGGGCGCGGGCGGCCCGAGGTCCTCGGGGTCCTCGGTGTCGGTGGCGGCGGCGTCGGGAGCCGGGGTGGGGTCGCTGTTCGACGAAGAACAGGCGGCGAGCAGCAGGAACAAGCAAAGGGAGCGGTGCACGGCCGAGAGCCTACGTGAGGTGTAAGGCGGGGAGGTGTCCAGCGTTCTCCAAACATGAAACAGCGAATTTTCGTGCTGTTGGTGCTCGCGCTGCTCGCGGGGTGCGGGAAGGCGCCCTCCCACACCGGCGCGGCACCGCGTACCGAGCACGCGACGGCCGGACCGCGGCGCACGATGCTCGAGGTGCGGGTCGATCTCGCGGTCGACGTCGGCTCGGGCGACGAGGCCTCGCGGTTGTCGCGCGCGCTCGAGGCTCGGGTGAACGGGGCCGGCGGGTTCGTCGAGAGCTCGTCGATCGGCGAGGGCGGTGCGCACGTCGTGTTGCGTGTTCCACCCGCTGAAATCGAGGGCGTCCGTGGCGTGCTCGCCGCCAACGGTCCGATCGCCAACGAGTCGCGCAGCGCCCGCGACGTCACCGACGCGGTGATGGATCTCGACGCACGCGTGAAGGCCGCCAAGATCGAGGAATCGCGCCTCCTCGAGCTCTTGCAGAACAAGACCGGCAACCTCGCCGACGTGCTCGCCGTCGAGAAGTCGCTCGCCGACGTCCGCGAGCGCATCGAGCGCATGGAGACCGAGCAGCGCGCAGCGCACGGTCGGGTCGACCTCGCGGTGGTCGACGTCTCGCTCCGGCTTCGTGGGGCGCTCGACGGCGCTCCGGTCGGTCAGCGTTTCGTCGTTGCCGGACGCGAAGGCGTCGTCGCCGCCCGAGAGGCCCTGATCCTGATCGGCACGACCACGCTCCGGGTCGGCCCGACGTTGCTGATCCTCTGCGGGCTGCTCGCCGGTGCCTTCACCGTCGTGCGCCGCGTCCGTCAGCGCGCCGAATAGCGCGCGCGGATGCCGGGCATCAAGTACTCGTCCATCGCGCGCTCGAAGTCGTAGGCCGGCTTCCAGCCCCAGTCCTTGCGGGCCCGCGTGTCGTCGAGGTCCTCGGGCCAGCTGTCGACGATCTTCGCGCGGACCGGATCGGGCTCGTAGCTGATGTCGGCGTTGGGGAAGATCTTCTTCACGCGTTCTGCGATCTCGCCCGCGCTCGGGTTGAACGCTGCGATGTTGTAGACGGGCGTCGTGAGGCGCTCGCGATCGGCCTCGAGCAGCTGCACGAGCGACTGCACCGCGTCGGGCATCGCCATGAACGGGATGCGCGCGTCGGGTCCGACGAAGCACTTGTACGGTTTGCCCTGGGCCGCCGCGTGGAGCATCTCCGGGCCGAAGTCGCTGGTGCCGCCGGTCGGCACCGTCTCGGCGGAGATGAGCCCGGGGAAGCGAATCGACCGGAAATCGAGGCGCGCGGCGGTGGACAGCGCGCCGAGCTGCTTGAAGTACTTGGTGAAGTACCGACCGAGGTGCTCGCAGTACAGCTTGTTGCAGCCGTACATCGTGATCGGCACGCACCACTGGTCCTCGGTCACGCGTCCGGCGCGGTGCTTCTCGTCGAGGTCGGGCATGCCGTACACCGCGATCGAGCTCGGGAAGATGAACCGCACCGGGCGACCGAGCCGCTGCGACTGATTGTTCGCCATGCGGAGCAGGTGCAGCGTGCCCTCGACGTTGACCTGGTGGGCGAGCTCCGGATCGCGCTCGCCACGGGTCGAGAGCAGGGCCGCGAGGTGGAAGACGACCTCGATCTCGTGGTGCGCCGCGATCTGATCGAGCAGGAAGCGGTCCATGATGTTGCCCGCGTACGTCTCGAGGCAGAGGCCGCGATAGCGCTCGGGCAGTGGGGTGAGATCGACCGTGACGACCGAATAGCGGCCGTCCGCGTGGAGGCGCTCGAGCAGCGAGCGACCGATCTCTCCATTGGCACCAGTGACGAGAACGACGGGCTTTGCCATTGCGGCGCGCACCCTAGCCAAAACCCGACGGCACCTCCAACGGGTCGGTCACGACGCAGTGCGTCCGCCGGCGGACCGCCGGCGAATCCGCCGTGCCGCCGGCGCAGAGGACGCGAATTCGCGTGGGATCCCGCTGGCACGACCCGAGCAGCGGGGCTCGGCCATGCGCTCGACCGAGTCGTTTCCCGCGCCTACGATCGCGATCGTGACCTCGCCTGCGGAGCGGCTTCGGCATCGGCGCGCCCCGGTTCCCCTGCATTTCCCGGTCGAGGAGCACGTGCCCGAGAACAAGCGCCATCTGTTGCTGCGCACAGCGCTGCTGTTGCTCCTCCAGCGGGAGCTTGCCGGATGCGTCGCCGCCATCGGGTGCGAACAGTTCGTCTATTGGAACGCCCGCGACCCCCGACGGTGCCTCGCGCCGGACGTGTTCGTGAAGCTCGGGGTCGAGGACTCGATCTTCGATTCGTGGAAGTGTTGGGAGCCGTTCTACCCGAACGGTCGCGAATGCGACGAACCACACGGGTACTTCTGCCGCCGTGCCGTCTATCACGTGTGGCCCGCGTCGCAGTCCGGCCTGGTCTGCCCGGGGCTGCCCACCGAGAGTGGTGCGCAGCTCCGCGCGCACGTCGGACTCGGCGCCGAAGACCTGGCGGGCGCCGCGGTGCGCGTCTGCCGCAATGGGCTCTGCGCGACGCACACGTTCGACAGATTTCCGTGCTACGCGGGGGTCGGCTCGGTCGACTCCTCACCGTTCCCCATCCTCGACTGGACGTGCGAAGACGGTCGCGTCGACTTGCTGACCGCGACGATCCTCGCAGACCCGGCTGTCCTGCGCGACGACGACCGCTATCGCCTCGACATCTCCAAGGCGGGCAAGATCCTCTTCGAGGCGGAGCAACGCGTCCGCTACGCGCGCGCCTGGCCGAACGGCGAACGCTGCGACGCCTACCCGCAGACGACCGCGTCCGTCGACCTTTGACGCGGCTCGTCGTGATCGTCGCGCTTTACGCGGCAACCGCGACGACTACTGTCGCGCGCATGTTCGAAGACGCCCGCTCCGTCTACCAGAAGACCCTGCAAGAAATCCGCGACGCCGGCCTGTGGAAGGGCGAGCGGGTGATCGTCACCCCGCAAGCCGCCTCGATCGCCGTCGCCGGCGGCAAGCAGGTCCTCAACTTCTGCGCGAACAACTATCTCGGCCTCTCGTCACACCCCAAGGTCATCGAGGCCGCCCACCAGGCGATCGAGACGCACGGGTTCGGCATGAGCTCGGTGCGGTTCATCTGCGGCACCCAAGACCTGCACAAGACGCTCGAGAAGAAGATCGCCGACTTCTTCGGCACCGAGGACACCATCCTCTACTCGTCGTGCTTCGACGCGAACGGCGGGCTGTTCGAGACGCTCCTCGGCGAAGAGGACGCCATCATCAGCGACGCGCTCAACCACGCGTCGATCATCGACGGCATCCGCCTCTGCAAGGCCGACCGTCACCGTTACCCCAACGGCGACATGGAGGCGCTCGAGAAGGCGCTCCAGGCCACCCAGGGCAAGCGCCTGCGAATGATCGCCACCGACGGCGTGTTCTCGATGGACGGCTACCTCGCCAAGCTCGACGTCATCTGCGACCTCGCCGACAAGTACAACGCGATGGTGATGGTCGATGACTCGCACGCGAGCGGGTTCATCGGCAAGACGGGCCGCGGCACGCCCGAGCACTTCGCGGTGCAGAAGCGCGTCGACGTGATGACCTCCACGCTGGGCAAGGCGCTCGGCGGCGCCGCGGGCGGGTTCACCACCGGCAAGAAGGAGATCGTCGAGCTGCTCCGCCAGCGCAGCCGCCCGTACCTGTTCTCCAACTCGATCCCGCCGGCCATCGCGGGCGCGAGCATCGCGGTCATCGATCTGCTCTCGAGCACGACCGAGCTCCGCGACCGCCTGATGGACAACGCCAAGCGCTTCCGCGACGGCATGACCGCCGCCGGGTTCTCGGTGAAAGAAGGCAGCACGCCGATCGTCCCGGTCATGCTCGGCGACGCGCGCCTCGCGTCCGACCTCGCAGCGGCGATGCTCGAAGAGGGCATCTACGTCATCGGCTTCTCGTTCCCGGTGGTTCCCCGCGGCGAGGCGCGCATCCGCGTCCAGCTCTCGGCCGGCCACACCCGCGAGCACGTCGATCACGCGATCGCCGCGTTCACCAAGGTCGGCAAGAAGCTCGGCGTCATCAAGGGCTGATCAGAACCAACGGCCGGGCGGGATCCATCCGCCGAAGGCACGCTCGAGCTCGAGCGCGATGGCGACCGTGACGTGGTCGTTGCCGTGCGCGGAGGCGACCTGCACGCCGAGCGGCAGACCGCGGTGGAGACCGAGCGGCACCTGAGTCACCGGGAATTCCATCACGTTGAGGATCGCGGTGTAGGCCCACTGGATCGGCGGGACGAGCGCCGTGCCGTGCAGCGGCGCCAGCCGCGTGTACGACGGGAAGAGCATGATCCCGC
>JGI24115J20150_1000721_pt1 | contig 12153 bp, 9 predicted proteins | sample Subbioar_CSW14AB_FD_20150 | JGI IMG/M metagenome (IMG submission 20150)
ATCAACCAGCAGGGCGGCCGACGCTCGCTGAACACGCCGGTGCTGCTGATCGACCTTGATGTGTTCGAGCGGAATGTGGCTGCGATGGCGGCTTACACCAAGGCCAATGGCCTGCGTCTGCGGCCGCACGCCAAGACGCACAAGTGCGCGGAGATCGCGCGTCGGCAGGTGGCGGCGGGCGCGGTGGGTGTCTGTTGCGCGAAGCTGGGCGAGGCCGAGGAGATGGCGGCGGGCGGGATCGCCAGCATCCTGATCACCTCGCCGGTCGTGTCCGAGCCGGCGATCAAGCGGCTGGTGGCGCTGAACGGAAAAATCTCTGGTCTCGAAGTGACGGTGGACAATCCGGACAATGCGCGGGCGCTGGCGGCGGCGGTTGGCGCGGGCAAGGCGCTCAACGTGCTGATCGATGTTGACCCGGGCATCAAGCGGACGGGCGTGGCCTCGGCAGAGGCGGCTGTCGCGCTGGCGCAGGTGATTGCGGGCCTGCCGCAGCTGAAGCTGATCGGCGTGCAGTATTATTGCGGACGGCAGCAGCATATCGAGAGCTATGCCGAGCGGCGCAACGAGATCATTGATCGCACGGATTACCTGCGCGGCGTGATCGCGGCGCTGACCGAGGCGGGGTTTGCGCCGGGCATCATCACAGGCGGCGGCACGGGCACGCACAAGATCGATGTGGAACTGGGGCTGCTGAACGAGTTGCAGACGGGCTCCTACGTGTTCATGGACCGGCAGTACAATGAATGCGACATCAGCGGCGAAGGCACGCCGGGCTTCGAGACGTCGCTGCTGATCGATGCGCGCGTGGTGAGCGCCAACACGCCGGGGCTGGGCACGATCGATGCCGGGTTCAAGGCGATGGCGACGGATGGCGGGCCGCCGACTGTGCTGTCTGGCGCGCCGGCGGGGGCGGCGTTCCACTTCATGGGCGACGAGCATGGGCTGGTGCTGTTCGGCGAAACGTCGCCGCCGGTGGGCTCGATCGTTACGCTGGCCGTGCCGCACTGTGATCCGACCGTGAACCTGTACGATTTCTACCATGTGGTGCGCGGCGATACGCTGGTCGACCTGTGGCCGGTCGAAGGGCGCGGGCGATCTCGCTGATCACATACGCAGCGCGCGCCAGAGCGACTGGCCGAGGGCCAGCGCGGCGGCGAGGACCAGCAGCAGCAGGCCCGCCCGCCCCGCGTGAAACACCAGCCATTCGATGCTGGCGAGAATGGCGATGCCTAGGGCGAGAAGGTGGAAGGGCCCGAGTCTCATTTGCCGCCGGATGCCTGTGATGGGCTGCTTTTGACGCACCATGCTCGCATTCCCGGCCATCAGCGCGCTATGGTAGCCTTTACATCCATGTAAGGTTGGGAGGCGCGCTTGCCATTCCGCATCCTTGTCGTCGAGGACGACGCCAGCGCCGCAGAATTTGTTACCAAGGGCCTCCGTCAGGATGGCTATACGGTGGAAGCCGTCGGCACCGGGCCGGATGCGCTGCACATGGCGACGGCGGAACATTTCGACGCGATCATTCTCGACCGCAACCTGCCCGGCCTTGATGGGCTGTCGGTGTTGCGGGCGTTGCGCGGGGCGCAGAAGGACACGCCGATCATCATCCTCTCCGCCCTCGCCCATGCAGATGAGCGGGTGAACGGGCTGAAGGCCGGGGCGGATGATTATCTCGGCAAGCCGTTTTCGTTCTCGGAGCTGCAGCTGCGGCTGGACAACCTGTTGCGGCGGCGCGGGGGCAAGGCGGCGGAGACGTCGCTGGCGTGTGGTGATCTTGCGATGGACCTGCTGACGCGGCGGGTGACGCGTGGCGGGAAAGTGATCGACCTGTTGCAGCGGGAGTTCCAGATCCTTGAACAGCTGCTGCGGCACAAGGATCGGGTGATCACCCGGACGGCGTTGCTGGAACAGGTGTGGGACTATCGCTTCGATCCGCACACCAGCCTGATCGACACGCATATGAGCCGGCTGCGGAAGAAGCTGGATGACGGCTTTGACAAGTCGCTGCTGCATACCGTGCGCGGGGTTGGCTACAGGCTGTCGGAGACGCCGTGATAGCGCACGCACGCCCCGGATGGCTGGGCCGCTGGGGCGCGGCGATCATCGCCGGCATGTGCGCGATCGTGCTGGTGGCGTGTGCGGTGGCGTTATGGCTGGTGGACAACGAAGGCCAACGCCGCATCTCCGACCAGGAGCGCGAGGCTGTCTCGCTGGAGCTGGACCTGCTGGCGCAGATACAGGACGAGGAAGGCGATCAGGCGCTGGTGCGCTCGGTGGAACGGCATGCGCAACTGGACGGGTCGCATGCGATCTATGCGCTGCGGGATGCGAGCGGGAAATTACTGGCGGGAGACCTCACGACATGGCCGGCGGGGCTGCTGCCGGACGGCGGCTGGACGGCGGTGAAAGCCGAAGGCTTCGACATCGATGGCGTGGCGCGGCGGCTTGAGAACGGTCTTGAACTGATGGTGGGGCGCGATCGCAGCGCGCTGGAACAGTTCCAGGGGCGCGTGATCGATAGCGTGTGGCTGGCGATTGCGCTGGTGGCGATCACCTGCCTGTTGGCGGGCGCGGCGGTGACATCCTACATCCTCGCGAAGGTGCGCAGCCTGTCCGGCGTGGCGGAGCGGGTGTCTGCCGGTGACTTCTCGGCGCGGGCGCAGCATGCAGGCGACAATGATCCGTTCGGGCAGATCGCCAAGGCGCAGAACCTGATGCTTGATCGCATCGAGGACCTGGTGACGGGACTGCGCACAGTGACGGACAGCCTGGCGCATGACCTGCGGACGCCGCTGGCGCGGATGCGGCGGCATATCGAGGACGGGCTGGTCGCCGATGGCGGCGAGGCCAAGCAGGCGGCGCTGGAAGCGGCGCTCGCCGATGCGGACCGGACAATCGGGACGTTCACGGCGCTGATCGATATTGCGCGGGCCGATGGCGGGCTGTCGCGCGAGGCGATGAGCGAGGTCGATCTCGAGGCGCTGGTGATGGATGTGCAGAGCCTGTTCCTGCCGATGGCGGAGGATCGCGGGCAGACGCTGACGGTGGCGGCAGCGCCGGCGGTGATCACCGGGCACAAGCCGTTGCTGATGCAGGCGGTGTCGAACCTCGTGCACAATGCGATCAAGTATGCGCCAGAGGGCGGGCGTGTCGGGATCACGCTCTCGGCGGATGGCGCGACGGTGGAGATTGCCGTCAGCGACAATGGCCCCGGGATTTCCGCGGACCAGCGTGAGCAGGCGCTGCAGCGTTTTCATCGCCTGTCGCCGGGCGATGGCGGGGATGGGCTGGGGCTTGGTCTTGCCATTGTCGAGGCGTGCGCGCGGCTGCATCGCGGACGGCTTCTGCTGGAGGACAATGCGCCGGGCTTGCGGGCGCGGCTGGTGCTCGGAACTTCCTGACACGGATGTATGGCGGCGGGCAGGATCGCGGCAGGCGGGTCCGGCAGGTTGGCTGCATCGGACGCGGGAGACACCGCCGCCGACCAAGCAAAGGATATCCGAGATGAATACCCGTCCCCTCCTGATCGGTATCGCCGCCGCCACGCTTCTGGCCGCTCCGGCCCTTGCCGCTCCGCCCGCCGCCAACACCGGCCAGCCCGCCGTGACCGCGCCGGCGACCTCTGCGCCTGCCGCCGCCAAGCCGGCGATGAACAAGACCGAGCAGCACCGCGCGCTCTACAGGACGGCGCAGGAGAAGCTGAAAGGCATGAACCTCTATTCCGGCCCAGTGAATGGCGAACGGAGCGCGACGTTCGTGAAATCCATCGAGACCTTCCAGAAGGCGCACAAGCTGAAAGTCACCGGCACGCTGTCCGGCGAGACGCAGAAGGCGCTCGGCATCTGAACGGAATGACAATCGCTGGCTGAACTGTCCCGTCCCCCAACCAGCCGTTCAGCCGGCGGGCGCCGCCTGACCTTCCTCACGGCGCTCAATGCCGCCAGACACTCCCAGGTGTCTGGCGGTTTTGCGTTGGGGACCTGGTCAACGACTGCGCAAATCCGCTGCCTCACATAAATGACAGGATCGGGTCAGGGCGATTCCAGCTTCCCTGCCTAGGTTGAGTATGTCGATCAAACCCCGATCGGCGGCGGACACGAGAGGAAGACGGATCATCCCCCCAAGCCTGACCCCGGCGCGCTTCGTCCCCTCCCCCCGGAAGCCGCTGGCTCGACTCTGATGATCCCTTCCTTTCCGGTCTGCCTGAGCGCCAGTTTCCCCCGACCCTGGCGCCAGCGGGTTGTCGCGGGCTCCCTTGTCACGGGGGAGCCCGCGCACCGTTTGGAGTTCCCGCTTTGCAAACGTATCGGTTCTGCGCATGAAGACGTGCGTAGCACCGGGAGCGCGGATTGAAGCTGGCGGCGATATCGGATTACCGCGAGGCGGCGCGACGGCGTCTGCCGCATTTCCTGTTCGAGTACATGGATGGCGGATCCTATGACCAGGTGACGCTTGGACGGAATGTTTCGGACCTGCGCGAGATCGAGCTGCGGCAGCGCGTGATGCGGGATGTGTCGAAGCTGGACCTTTCAACCGAGCTGTTCGGACGGAAGCAGTCGTTGCCCGTCGTGCTGGCGCCGGTTGGCTTGGCCGGCATGGCGGCGCGGCGGGGGGAAGCGCAGGCGGCGCGGGCGGCGGAGGCGGCGGGCGTGCCGTTCACGCTCTCCACTGTATCATTGTGCAGTCTGCCCGAAGTGCGGCGCGCGGTGAAGCAGCCGATCTGGTTCCAGCTCTACATGCTGCGCGATCGTCCGTTCATGGAAGACCTGATGGCACAGGCACGAGCGGCGGAGTGCCCGGTGCTGGTGTTCACCGTGGACCTGCCGGTGGCGGGCGCGCGGTATCGCGACAGGCGGTCGGGGCTTTCGGGCGCGAGCGGCTTTGCGGGCAACATGCGACGCGTGTGGCAGGCGATGCAGCGGCCGGACTGGGCGTGGGATGTCGGCCTGCGCGGCGGGCCGCATCACCTTGGCAATGTGGCGCCGGTGCTGAAAGGCAAGACGGGGCTGGAGGATTTCTTCCAGTGGCTGGGCCAGAACTTCGATCCGGCGATCAACTGGACTGACCTCGAGTGGGTGCGCAGCCACTGGAAGGGGCCGATCGTGCTGAAGGGCGTGCTGGATGCCGAGGATGCGCGCGAGGCTGTGCGGTGTGGCGTCGATGGCATCGTGGTGTCGAACCATGGCGGGCGGCAGCTGGATGGCGTGATGTCATCGGCGCGGGCGTTGCCGGAGATTGCCGATACGGTGCGCGGCGAAACAGTGGTGATGGTGGATGGCGGCGTGCGATCCGGTCTTGATGTGGTGAGGATGCTGGCGCTGGGCGCGCAGGGCGTGATGCTGGGGCGGGCGTGGGCGTTTGCGCTGGCGGCGCGCGGGGGAGCTGGCGTGGCGCATATGCTGCAGCTGATCGAGGCGGAGATGCGCGTGGCGATGGCGCTGACGGGGGCGCGCAACGTGTCGGAGATCACGCGGGATACTCTGGTGAAGCGGGGCTAGGCCGGCGGTTTGAAGACGCCGTGCTGGCGGCCCCACGCCATCACCATGTCTGGCCATTGGCGGCGCGGATCATTGTCGAGTCCGCGCAGGCCAAAGCCGTGGCCGCCGGTTTCGAACACATGCAGCGCGGCGGGGACGTTCGCGGCTTTCAGGGCGGAGAACAGCAGCAGCGCATTTTCGACGGGCACGCTGGCGTCGTCGGCGGCGTGCAGGAGGAAGGTGGGGGGCGTGTCGGCGGGTGGCGCGGTTTCAAGCGAGTATCTGGCGACGAGCGCATCGGACGGTGTTTCGCCGAGGAGGTTGCGACGGGAGCCGGCGTGGGCGGCGCCCTGTTTCATGGTGACGACAGGGTACATCAGCACGGCAGCGTCTGGCCTTGCTGAGAGCTGGTCTGTGGCGTCGCGAGGTTCGTAGACATTCGCGTTGAAGCGGGTGGCGAGGGAGCCGGCGACGTGGCCGCCGGCCGAGAAACCCATCACCATGACGCGTTTCGGATCGACGCCGTCTGCGCTGGCGCGGGCGCGGATCAGGCGGATGGCGCGTTGGGCATCCTGCAGCGGGGTATCTGCACCGGCGGTCCAGCCCTGATGCGGCAAGCGATGGCGCAGGACGTAGACGGTGGCGCCCTGGCGGCTGAACCAGCGGGCGCCTTCATAGCCTTCCTTGTCGATCACGACCCAGGAATAGCCACCGCCGGGGATGATGAGGATCGCCGAGCCGTCCGGCTTCTGAGGGCGGAAGACGGAGAGCGTGGGGCGCGTGACGTTGTGGGCGGCGCGATCCAGCAGGTTGTAGGGGTTTTCGCGTTCAACGATTTTTTCTTCGAGCGTGACGGCTTCGGCGCCGGGCGGACCGGCGGGCCAAAGATCGATGACGGCGTCGGGCTCGCGGGTTGCGTCGACCAGCAGCGGGGATGGGGCGGGCTTGAGCGGGTATGAGATGATGAGGTCCAGTGGTTCTGTGCCCAGCTGTCTGATGCCGACGACGGCGCGGTCGTAGAGGTAAGCGGTCATGCCGGGCTTGAGGATGCGGCGTTCGCCGTCGGAGACGACTTCGCCCTCGCCTGCCAGCACGTAGTAGACTTCGTCATGGTCGATCGGGTGTTCGCCGATGGCGCTGCCGGGGTGGAGGACGCGGCGGCGGAATTCCATCGTGCGGCCGGGGACGGCGTCGCTGATGCGATAGGCGGTGCTCATGCCGATGGCGCCGTGGGGCGGCGGCTGGTCGATCGCGACGTCGGCCTGATCCACGACCACCATGCGGCGGGCGGGCGCTTCCTGTGCGGTGACGGACGTGGGCGGGCTGGCGCAGGCGGCCAGCAGCAGGGCGGCGAGGACGCCGGCGCGGATCATCCGCCACCTTTCATCAGCGCGGGCAGCGTCATCGACAGCGCCGGGAAGTAGGTGACGATGATCAGCGCCACGGTGAGCGCACCGTAGAACGGCCAGATTGTCTTCATTGCGGTTTCCATCTTCGTCTTGCCGATGGCGGAGGCGACGAAGAGGACGGAGCCGACCGGGGGCGTCAGCAGGCCGATGCCCTGGTTGAGGATCATGATGATGCCGAAGTGGACGGGATCGACGCCGATCTTGATCATGATGGGCAGGAGGATCGGCGTCATGATGATGATCAGCGGCGCCATGTCCATGAAGGTGCCGAGGATCAAGAGGATGATGTTGACGATCATCAGGACCGCGATGGGGTCGCTGGAGATCGCGGTGATCATGTTGGCGAGCTGGGTGGGCGCCTCGAGGATGGCGAGGGCGTAGCTGAACGAGGTGGCGGCGCCGATGATCAGCAGCACCATGGCGGTGACGCGCACGGACTGTGACGCGGCCTCCTTGAAGCGCGTCCAGCCCAGCGTGCGGTAGACCAGCGCGCCGACGATGATGGTGTAGATAACGGCGATGGAGGAGGATTCGGTGGGCGTGAAAACGCCCGAGAGGATGCCGCCGACGATGATGACCGCCGCGAGCAGGCCGGGAATCGCCGTGATCAACGCATGCAGGAAGGGCCGCCAGCCCGGGAATTCATGGCGCGGGTAGCCACGCTTTACCGCAACCAGCCAGGCGACAACGCCGACTGAGATGGCGGTCACAACACCCGGCACGATGCCGGCCAGGAACAGGTCGCCGATCGGAACACCGATGCCGCTGGAGGCGGAATAGATGATCATGTTGTGCGAGGGCGGCAGGAGCAGGCCGACGATCGCAGCGGAGGCCGTGACGTTGACGGCGTAGTCGGCGTGATAACCCTTGTCCTTCATCAGCGGCATCAGCGTGGAGCCGATGGCGGACGCGCTGGCGATAGCGGAACCGGAGACCGAGCCGAACACGGTGGAGGCGCCGACCGTGACGAGGCCGAGACCGCCACGCGCACGGCCGAAAGCGGCCTCCGCGATCTGCACGATGCGCTTGGCGATGCCGGCGCGGTACATCAGGTCGCCCGCGAAGACGAAGAACGGAATGGCCATCAGCGAGAATGTGCTGACGCCGGCGGCCATGCGCTGCACGACGACGACGAGCGGGATGTCCATCACCAGGAAGCACAGGATGGACGAGCCAAGCAGCGCGAACGCCACGGGCACGCCGAGGATGAAGAGGATCGTCAGGCTGACGAGGAGGACGGTGATTTCCATTACTCGGCATCCACCATCATGTCGGCAGCATCATCCGGGAAAAGGACGCGCTCCACTTCGAACAGGATGATCAGGCCACCCGCGATGGGCAGGCCGAGATAGGCAAGGCCGCGCGACATGCCGAGAGACGGGATGGTGTGGCTCCAGGTGCGCATCACCAGCTCGCCGCCGAGGACGAGCATGACGAGGCCGCAGGCGGCAACGGCGAGGCTGGCGGAGCGGCGGATCCAGCGGCGGACGGTTGGCGAGGCCATCTCTTCCACGGCGACGATGCGGATGTGGAAGCCTTCGCGCACGCCGGCGGCGGCGGCGAGGAAGGCGAACCAGATCATCAGCACCTGCGCGGCCTGTTCGGTCCAGGAGGGACTGGAGCCGAGGACGTAGCGCCCGAGCACCTGCCAGCCGACGATCACCGTCATGGCGACGAGGCCGGCGGCGGCGATGGCGATAAGCCCGGAGGAGGCCGCGCTCGAGATGCGCTGTAGGGGATGCTTGTTCATATCGCCATCGCCTCGATTTCGGCCACGATGCGTTTCTCAAGTGGGGTGGTCACGAACCGCGCGTAGACGGGCTGCATCAGTTGCACGAAGGCTTCGCGGTCGGTGACTTCGTTCTCCTGCACCCCGGCAGCCAGCAGGCGGTTGCGGGAGCCTTCGACGCGTTCATCCCACAGCTTGCGCATGAAAGGCACGCTCTCGGCGGCGCAGGCCATGACGATGTCGCGGTCTGCGGGCGTGAGCTTGTCCCATCGGGCTTTCGACATCAGCAGCACTTCGGGCGTCATCACGTGGCGGGTGAGGCTGAAGTATTTCGCAGCTTCGAAATGGCGTCCGGATTCATAAGAGGGCCAGTTGTTTTCGGCGCCGTCGATCACGCCCTGCACCAGCGACTGATAGACTTCGCCCAGATCCATCGGCGTGGCGTTGGCCCCGGTCGCGTTGATCATCGCCACCGACATGTCCGAGTTCGGCGTGCGGATCTTCATCCCCTTCATGTCGGCGGGCGTGAAGATCGGATGCTTTGTATTGTAGAAGCTGCGTTCGCCGGAGTCGTAATAGCACAGGCCGATCAGGCCATGCGGCGCCAGCGTATCGAGGATAGCGCGGCCGGGCGCGCCATCGAGGGCGCGGCGCATGTGTTCCTTTGAATGGAAGAGGAAGGGCAGCGACGGAATCGTTGTTGCGGGCTCGATGGCGTTGAGCGGGGACAGGAAGACGCGGTTCATGTCGAGACCACCAAAGGTGGTGATCTCCAGCGTGTCGCGTTCGGCGCCGAGCTGGCCGCCGGCATAGATGCGGATGCCCATGCGGCCCGATGTGCGCTCCGCCAGGAGGCGGCCCATCTCGGTGACGGCCTGCACGGTGGGATAGTCCGCCGGGTGCGTGTCGCTGGAGAGGAGCATGCGCCCTTCCCCGCGGCCGCAGGCGGACAGGCCCAGCGCGGACAGGGCGGATGCCATCGCGGCGCGGCGCGTCATCGACGCGCGACTTGCGGGATGAGTGTCCCTTGTAATGGCCGTCCTCCCTCGAGATCGCGCGGGCGATCGCCTGCCGGTCGGTCCTGTCTCGATTAGGAGGCTGGCCACCGGTCGTGTTCAATGTATGGTAACCGGTGTCAGACTCAGCGCAAGCCCAGTTTTTTCGATGGGGTGCGAGCGAGTTTAAGCCTGTGTCGCAGGGCTTGGAGGCCCCTGACGCTACGTCCGCCTGTGTTGCATCTGCGGACCTTCGATCAAAAAAATGCGTGACTTTAGGAAACCGGTGTCAATTTTCCTTGCGGCTTAGGTAACCGGTGACTATCCATGTAAACAACGCGGTGGGGGCGCTGCATCCCATCAGATAAGCCAGGCCTGCACTGACGGGTCCGGCACGGATCAGGGAGTGGAAACAATGGCTCAATCGAGCAACAAGAAAGCGTGGCTGCGCCTCGGGGCCGGCGTGTCACTGTTTACGATGTCCTCCGCCCTTGGCCTCGCCGCGCCGGCGCAGGCCCAGCAGCAAGCGGCAGCAGCAGACGACAAGGGCAATGTCGTCGTAGTCTCGGGCTTCCGCGAGAGCCTTGCCGCCGCCATCGAGGTGAAGCGCGAAGAAAACGCGATCGTCGATGTGATTACCGCGGAAGACATCGCCGACTTCCCCGATCTCAACCTCGCTGAATCCCTGCAGCGTGTGCCGGGCGTGCAGATCGACCGCGATGGCGGCGAAGGCCGCACGATCAACGTGCGCGGCCTGTCATCCGATTTCGTGCGCGTGCGCCTCAACGGCCTCGAAGCGCTCGCCACCACGGGCGGTCGCGACGGACGCCAGAACCGCAACCGCGCCTTCGACTTCAACGTGTTCGCGTCCGAACTGTTCAACTCGATCAAGGTGTCGAAATCGCAGTCGGCCGAGACCGAAGAGGGCTCGCTCGGCGCGACGGTGGACCTGACCACCGCGCGGCCGTTCGACTATGACGGCTTCACCTTCGCGGCGGGCGCGCAGGCGTCCTACAACGACCTCGCGGGCAATACCGATCCGCGCTACACCGCGCTTGTCTCCGACCGCTTCCTTGATGGCCAGCTCGGCGTGCTGTTCTCGGTGGCATATTCCACACGCAACACGGTGGAAGAAGGCTCCAGCTCGGGCCGTTTCCGTATTCCCAGCGTCGATGGCTGCGTTGCGGTCCCGCCCATCAGCGGCACAGTGGCGGGCGGAAACCGCTGCTATCAAACGATCCAGGGCCCGATCACCACGCCTTCGGGCGTGCTCACGGGCGTTCCCGCCGCGACGGCTGCGCACAGCGCCGCCCACCCGCGCATCCCGCGCTATGGCCGCATCAGCTATGACCGCGAACGCCTCGGCTCCACCTTCTCGGTGCAGTACCAGCCGCTTGAATCGACGACGTTCGGCTATGACCTGCTCTACGCCAACCTGAAGGAGCAGCGTCAGGAAGAGTTCCTCGAGGTGATCAGCTTCGCGCGCGAGACATCGGCGGCCGGTCTGCGCTCGACCGACCTGCTGGCCGGCACGATCGATGCGTCAAACACGCTGATCGCCGGTACGTTCAACGATGTCGACATCCGCGTGGAACAGCGCCGCGACAACCTGGAGACCGAGTTCTTCCAGAACGTGTTCCGCGTCGATCATGACTTCGCCGACAACTTCAAGGGCGAGTTCATCGTCGGCCACACGCGCGCCGTGCAGTACAACCCGAACCAGACGACGCTGTCGTTCGAGCGGTACGACGTGGACGGGTATTCCTATGACTATTCGGACCCGAACCTGCCGGCCTTCAACTATGGCTTCGACGTCACCGACCCGAACAACTACACCTTCTCCTCGGCGGCGACGCTGGGCGATGCCTCGCTGATCCGGCTGCGCCCGAACAAGGCGGTGAACACCTTCCTGTCGTTCGACGGCCGCCTGATCTACGAACTCGACGATGTGTGGACGCTGAAAGGCGGCGGATCGCGCAAGCAGTTCGATTTCACCGGCACGGAATCACGCCGCGCGACCGAAGCGCTGCCTGCCAGCGTGCTGACGGCGCTGGCCAGCGCCGGCAAGACGATCGGCGATTACTCGACGACCGTGACCGGCTTCGGCAAGAATCTCGACCTGCCCTCCGGCACGCCGACCACCTGGGTCGTGCCCTCGATCAACAAGCTCAACCAGCTGATCGATTTCGAGTGCGACTGCGTCAACGCATTCGGCGACTTCCGCACCGATGCGGTGAACAGCCTGGGCGAGAACCGCTCGGCCACCGAGACATCGACCGGGTTCTGGCTGCAGGCGGATTTCGACTTCGACCTTGGCACGATGCCGGTGCGCGGGAATTTCGGCCTGCGCTATGTCGAGACCGAACTGGAAGCGACGGGCTACACCAACCAGGGCACGGGATCCCTGCCGCTGACGGTGGAGAACAAATATAACAACACGCTGCCCTCGGCGAACATCACGTTCGAACCGATCAGCGACGTGCTGGTGCGTTTTGCGGCCGCGAAGACGATCGCGCGGCCAAGCCTGCCGGCGCTGACCCCAG
>JGI24115J20150_1000731_pt1 | contig 12063 bp, 10 predicted proteins | sample Subbioar_CSW14AB_FD_20150 | JGI IMG/M metagenome (IMG submission 20150)
GACACGTAACTCNGCCAGCCCGAAGGGCTTCGTCTTGCAGTCGGTGCCCCGGACTTCAGTCACTTCAGTCCGGGGGATTTTCCGACAGATCTTCAGCGCTCGTGCCCGTCCGCGAGAGCGATTGCGATGAAGGGCGCGCGCACATCGGTCTTTGGCCTCTTCGGGGAGGGCTGGTAGGTACACCGCATGATGGCGATTCGAGCTCTGGGCGGATTCCTGATCGCGATGGCGGGCTGCGCGCCCGCGCCCACCGCGCCCCCGCCCGGGCCTACGCCGGCCACTACGCAACCGGTCCCGATGGCTTCTGCAGCTGCTTCTGCATCGGCTTCTGCATCGGTATCCGTCGAGCCGGTTGCCTCCCAAGCTCCGGTGGTCCCGCTTGCGTTGCCGCCTGCCGCGCCCGTCGTCGAAGACCCAGGCCCCCTGCTCTCGACGCCGGCCGAGAAGAAGGCCGCGCTCGCCGCAGCGACGGTGTCGTCCGGGGACCTGACGCTCGGCAAGCTGACGATCGCCGGACCGTGTTGGAAGACCAAGCGCCACGCCGCGATCATCCACGGCTTCGCCGGGACCAAGGGGAACCTCGGCTTTCCCATCGACGATGCGGGCCTCGGGATCGACCTCGATGGCGATGGGACGCCCGACGATCTGCTCTTCATGGGCGCGACCAACATCACCTCGACGTACGAGGTGTATCTACGGCGGGGCGCCTACGGTTACCACCTCGGCAGGATCGAAACCGATACCAACCTCGAGGTGACGAAGACCAAGACCAACGGGCTGTTCGACCTCGAGGGCGAGCGCGCGTGCCGGGTGCTCTGCTGCGCGAGCTCGGAGAAGAGCCGTTACTCGTTCAACGGCAAGAAGTACGTGAAGACCAAGACCTGGAAGGTCACCAACGACTGCAGCAAGAGCCCGTTCTGATCGGCGAGGCTCACGAGGCGGGGAACGCGCGGCACGCCGCAGTGTATTCGTCCCACCAGCCGGCGAGCCCGTGGCGACGATCGGCCTCGCTCCAGTCCTCGCGTGAGAACGACAGATACTCCTTCAAGAGCGGGCGGAAGTAGGGGTGGGCGCAGGACTCGATGATGTCGAGGGCTCGGCGTCGGGGCGAGCGGATCTCGGTGTTCAGCGCGTAGCCCTGCTCGGTGACGATGCACTTGATGTCGTGCTCGGTGTGATCGATGTGTCCGACATACGGCATCACGCAGCTCACCGTGCGGCCGTCCTTCAGCTTGCGCACCGACGGCGTGTGAACGATCGACAGGTAGGCGTTGCGGAGGAAGTCGCCGCTGCCGCCGAGGCCGTTCATCACGCGCACGCCGTCGACGTGCGTCGAATTGGCGTGCCCGTAGATATCGACCTCGAGCGGGGTGTTCATCGCGATGACGAAGAGTCGGGTCACCAGCTCCGAATGGTTGGAGAGCCACATCGGCCGGAGCACGAGGCGCTCGCGGCACCGGGCGGCGAGCCGATCGAAGTCGCGGCGCCCCTCGGTCGAGAGCGAGATGGCCGTCGACGACGCGGCCTCGAACTTCGCGTCGTCCTCGACGAAGCGCATCATCCCGTCCTGGAAGACCTCGGTCCAGAAACGTAGCCGGGTGAACGGCGAGTCGTACAGCTCGCCGATCACTGCATTGGCGATGTTGCCGACCCCGGACTGCAGCGGCGGGATCCGCTTGCCCCAGCCGAAGTGGTCGCGACACTTCTCGAGGTACGCGACCACGTTCCGAGCGATGTCGCGATCGGTCTCTGTCGTGTCCTTGAACGACACGGGGTAGTCGGGGAGCCTGGACTCGACGACCGCGATGACCTTCTTCGGATCGAAGCGCACGTAGGGCGTGCCCACGCGATCGATGACGTTGGTGATCGGGATGGGCCAGCCGACGTTCGGATGGACCGGCGGGAGCACGATGTCGTGGAACCCGGTGTAGTCGGCGCCGGCGGTATTCACCTCGAGCACCACATGCTTCGCGCGGTCGAGCGCCTCGGCGGAGATGCCCACCGAGGAGGTGAGCACCACGCTGCCGTCCTTGCGGATCCGCGAGACCTCGACGACGGCGAGGTCGACCTCGCCATAGAACCCGTACATGAGGTTCCGCGCGAAGTGCGAGAGGTGCACGTCGGAGAACTCCATGTGCTCCTTGTGAATCAACTGTCGCGACGCGCTCGACGACATGTACGGTCCGCGTTTGCCGATGAACGGCGCGAGCGGCGCCTCGACCTCTTCGGCCAATGAAGCCCCGCTGAGCAGCGCGATCTTCGCGTCGCTCGCGGTGGCGGCGAAGTGCCGCGCCAGCGCCGGAAGGAAGACCTTCGGCTCACCGGCCTTGGTGAACCCGCTGATCGCGAGGGTTCCGCGCGACGAAACGAGCTTCACCGCCTCGTCGACGGGCATCGCCTTGGCCAACAGCTCGGGGCACTCGACACGTTCGGCGAGGGAGGTCATGGCGCGAGTATGCGCGGACGGACCACCGGCCGTCTTCCGCCCAGACCGCCCCCACTGGCGAATGTCAGGCGTCCGTCAGAGCGCCGTCCAACGTGACGGACGAGTTCGTCACGGGCGTGGAGAGAGTGTATTCAGGGTGATGAGCGCCCGAGCATGTCCAAACCCGAATCACTCTCCGGGACCGGAAACGCGCCGCTCGCTGCGACGCGACGGTACTCGTTCCGCAGGGTGGTCGGATCGGCGGGTGACGCGCACCTCGTGATTCCGGTGGTGCATCGCACGTCGTGCGAAGACCTCGGAGAGGTCGCGCACAGCGAGCAGGAGGTGTTCGTCGCCGGGTTGCTCGACGAGCTCGAGGTTCCGCACAGCGCAGGCTTTCCCGGCGAATGGGTCTTCCCCGATGTGGCCACCCTCGACCGGGTGTGGAGCGCGCTGGGTGAACGGCTCCGCGAACCCGAGAAGACCGTGCCTCGGTTCGATGCGCACGGCGAGATCGTCAATACCACCGCCCTCACGTCGCGGTTCCTCGAGCTCGTCCGCAGGGTCGGATTCGTGCGCGAACGAGAGGTCGATGCCCGCGTCGTCGTCGTCGACTCGGAGACCGGCGAACGTTGGGAGCTGTCGAGCTCACTCGGCGACGGTCGCGACGTGCAGGCCACCGCGCGAGTCGACAACGACTCCCACGGCACCGTCGACGTGACCGTGTCTGGGGTGCTCGACGGCCAGGTGCTCGCGGATCAGTTCCTCGCGTCGCTTCGTCTGTGAGGTTCCTCGTCGAATCGGATGGCTGAGAACGTTTACGAGTCGAGCATCGCCTTCAGCTTCGCCGGCATCGGACGACACCCGCAGCGCTTCTCGTGCTCGCGATGCCACGCAATCCGTTGTTCGATCGTCGCCTTCGCCGGCATCGGGTGACCTTCGTGCCACGCGGCGTTCAGGCGGGGTTTCGGCTTCGCGGGGACTTTGGGCGCCTTCGCTGCGGCTGCCTGCACGGTGGCTTCGATCCTCCGCGCACGCGTCTCCGGTCGCTTCGCCTGCTCGATGGCCTCGACGTGCTCGCGTTGGTGGCTGTAGCTGAGCGCGCGCCAACCCTCCATCGCGGGCGGCGCGGCTCGGAGTGCCTTCACGAGATCCGCGGGGGGTTCGATCTCGCGCTTCTCGGTGTCGAGCTCGAGGATCACCCGCAGCGTCTCGTCTCCGTTCAGACCTGCAGCCTCGCGGTTGCTCCGACGAAGCGGGAGGCACGGCCCCTCGCCCATCGACGCGATCGTGCTCCGGAAGGTGTAGCCGTTGAGCGTGACCTTCACCGGCGCACGAACCTTGCCGAAGACCGGACGTGGATCGAACGGGACGGGGATGAAGCACATCGACCCGTCGCGTACGATCGTCGTGGTGAAGGTCTTCTTCATCGCCCGCGAGGGTACTACGTCGCCGAGATCGGGCGCACGCTCACCGGCACGTGTTTGTGATAGGGCGTGCGCGCGAGTGGATCGCAGTGTTCGCTCGCCGTGAGCCGATTGATCTGCGGACCGACGGGATCGCCGCCGCGATAACGCATGCCGTATCCGTGAGGGAGCGTGACCATCCCGGTGCGGAGCGCGTCATCGATCTCGATGGTCACCTCGAGCTCGCCACGGTCGGACGTGCAGATCGCCTTTGCGCCGTCACCGAGGCCGAGCGCACGGGCGTCGTCCGGATGCATGCGCATCGCGCCCGCCGCATCGACCTTGCGCCACGCCGGGTCGCGAAAGATCTGGTTCGCGTTGTACGCGCGACGCTCGCCGGCCAGGAGCACGAGGGGATGGGTCGCCTCTGCCTCGTCGCGAAGAGCCCGCAGCGCGGCGAGCATCTCGGGGATGTCGAGGTGGATGCGCTTGTCGGCGTGGGCGACGAACGACCAGGTGTCTTGGAGCTCGTGCCGCGTGATCAGCGTGCCCTCCGGTCGGTCGAGGATCGCGCGAAAGAGCGCCGCGCCGAGCGTGAGCCGGTTGCCGCGGTGACCCGCGCGACGGACCGCCTGCGGCTCCCGGTTCGCGAGCGACATCGCCAACGCGAGGAGCGGTGCCGTGGCCGCGGCCGAGACCCGGGCCGGGTTCGCGCGTGGCGTGGTCAGCGCGCGGCCGAGGGTGCGATAGACGATGGACGCGGCGAACGGCGCCCACCGACGATTGGCTGCGATCGCCGCGCCGAGCGCTGCGAGGAATGCGACATGCTTCGTCGCCGCGGGCTCGTTTGCCGCGATGCGTTCGAGCACCGGAAACGCGCGCGGAATCTCGCCCATCGCCTCGAGGAGCCGCGTGTAGATCTCGGGCTCGGGCAAGGTCTCGGCCCGCCGCGGGAACAGCGGGTGTCGCAGCTGGAACGCGTTGTCCGGGAACTCGAGGTTGAACCCGGTGCACTCCCACTTTTCGAACTGTGACGCGGCCGGCAGCACGTAGTGCGCATGACGGGCGGTCTCGGTCATCGCCACGTCGACCACGACGAGGAGCTCGAGCTTTCCGAACGCGCGCTCGTAGGCTGCCGTGTCGGCGCCCGTGAGGACCGGGTTCGCGCTGTCGACGAACATGGCGCGGATGTGGTCTTCGCCGTCGTGCTCGATCTCGCTCGGCAGGATATTGGGCGGATAGAGGCCCGCGATGGGGAACATCCGGTGGTGGGCGGTACGTGGGTGCTTGCCGTCGCGCTCGTCGGTGTTGCCGAGGATCGGGAGGAAGAACGAATGGAAGTTGTTGGTGCCCCTCTTGCCAAAGTTCCCGGTCACCAGAAACAGGAGCTTCTCGAGGTACGAGTTGAGCGTGCTGTGGAGGCTCTGCTGCAGACCGAGGTCGATGCGCACGCACGCAGCACGCGCCTTTGCGAAGTCGCGCGTGACCCGCTCGACGTCCGCGAGGGGAACGTCGGCGCGACGCACGAACTCCTCGATCGGAATGGCGCGAAGCTCGGCCTCGAGCGCGGAGAATCCCGTGCAGCGCTGCGCGAGAAACTCCCGGTCGTACAAGCCATCGCGGACCAGGATGCCGAGCATCGCGGCCATGAGGAACGCGTCGGTCCCCGGCCGCACCTGCAGATGCACGTCGGCGGAGCGGGCGGTCTCGGTCTTGCGCGGATCGACCACCACCATCGTGCGGGCGGGGTTCTTCTTCAGATCGCGTAGCGTGTCGCGCGCGTTGGGGATGCCGTGGGCCTGGAACGGATTGGTCCCGATGAAGAGGACGAAATCCGCGGGCTCGACGTCCTCGGTGGTGTGGCAGCGTTGGTCGCCGAACAACCGGCCATTGACCCAGAAGTCGCCCGTCTTCTCCTGCGCGAGCGCGCTGTAGACGAAGCGGCTCTTCATCGCCTTGAGCAGCTGCCGGCTGTACGCACCGCCGAGGTGATTGCCCTGCCCTCCGCCTCCGTAGAACGCGAAGGCGCGCCCGCCATGACGCTCGCGGATGCCGATCAGGCGCTTGGCGATGTCCGCCAGCGCCTCCGCCCAGGTCACCCGCACGAAGCTCCCATCGGGCTCGCGCCGGAGCGGGTGATCGAGACGATCCGCGTTGTCCTGATAGTGCGTGAGCCGCGCCGCCTTCTGGCAGAGATAGCCCTTGGACACGGGATGCGCCTCGTCGCCGCGCACGCTCGCGATGCGACCGCCCTCGGTCTCGACGCGGAGCCCGCAATTGCGTGAGCAGAGGATGCAGGCGGTCTGCTCGATGGTCATGGCGGAAGCTCCTTGTCGGGTTGGGTAACGATCGTTATCCTATCGGCAGGCGAGGTCAAGATGCGCTACCCGAAGGGCCAGAAAGCCGAGTCTCGCGAGAAGCTCGTTCGCGCGAGCGCATCGCTCGCGAAGCAGCGCGGGTTCGGGGTGAGCGGAGTCGACGCGCTCGCCGAGACCGCGGGCCTGACGAGCGGCGCGTTCTATCGACACTTCGAGGGAAAGGACCAGCTGCTCGCGGCCATCGTCGAGACCGAGCTCGAGACGACCCGCGCGCGGTTCGCCACAATCGATCCAGCCTCGCGCGAGCAGCTGCTGATCGCGATCGATGCGTACCTGAGCCTCGCGCACGTGCGGCACCCGGAGGCGGGGTGCGTGCTGCCCACCCTCGCGTCCGAGGTCGCCCGCGCCCCCGACGAGACGAAGGCAGTCTTCGAGCGGGCGCTCCGCGAGCTCACCGCCGTTCTCGGCGAGAAGGTGGGAGAGCCCACCCTCGCCTCCGCCCTCGTGTCGTTGTCCGTCGGCGCGGTCACGATCGCGCGTGCCCTAGCGTCCGACGAAGCCAGACGCGAGGTGCTCGGGGCTGCACGAAAGAGCGCCCGCGCGTTGCTCGCGACGCTCTGACCTTGTGCCAAGGTGCGCCTTTCGGTGTGGCCCGCGGGTTGCTCCTGCGGCGGGCATGAACCCGCGTTGCTTTGCTCCCCCTGGTCTTCTCGCGCTCGGCTTTCTGCTCGCCGCTTGTGGGTCGAGCGAGGGCAGTCCCTCCGCGTCGCCATCCTCCGACGCGGGAACGGACTCGGGAGCGACCCCGGAGGTCGCGAAGTCGGCGCTCGCGCGTGACGATGGGTCGGCCGTGCCCGAGGCCACGCTGAAGGCGGTGGCCGACGCGGACAACGCGTTCGCGTTCGATCTGTTCGCGAAGGTGCGCGCCGACTTCGCCGCGAAGAACGCGGTGGTCTCACCAACGAGCATCTCGCTCGCCCTGTCGATGACCCTGGCGGGCGCGGGCGGGTCGACCGCCGACGAGATGGCGAAGGTTCTGCACTTCGACAAGCTCGGCCCTTCGGCACACGCAGGGAACAACGCGCTCGATCTCGCCCTCGAATCCCGCGCAGACGCTGCGCTCGCCTACGCGAAGGATCTGGCGAAGAAGACGGGGGGCGCAGAGCCGGCGGCGAGCGACTACCGACTGAAGATCGTCAATTCGGTGTGGGGCGATCGCAGCTACACCTGGGAGACGCCGTTCCTCGACACGCTCGCCAAGAACTACGGCGCGGGCGTGTACCTCGCCAACTTCATCGACCAGTTCGAGATCGAACGCGTGCGCATCAATGGCTGGGTGAGCGAGCAGACACAGAAGAAGATCAACGACCTGTTGCCCGCCGGCTCGCTCGACGACGCCACGCGCATGGTGCTGGTGAACGCGATTCAGCTGAAGATGCCCTGGCAGACGCCGTTCGAGAAGTCGTTCACCAAGGCCGGCGACTTCACCCGGGCCGATGGTTCGAAGGTGACCGCCGACTTCCTCAACGACAAGGGCTACTACTCGTACTTCGAGGACGACAAGGCGCAGCTCGCCGCGATTCCGCTGTCGGGCGGGAAGATGTCGGTGGTCGTCGCGCTGCCGAAGGACAAGCTCGAGACGTTCGAGTCGAGCCTCGACGCCGCGTACTGGGCGAACGCGCGAACCAAGATGACGTCGCAGAGCGTCGCGCTCGGTCTGCCGAAGTTCAACTTCACGTCGGCGTCCGTCAAGCTCAAGCCGGTGCTGCAGGCGCTAGGGATGAAGGTCCCGTTCATCCAACCGCAGGCGGACTTCTTCGGCATGTGCAAGGCACCGCCGCGCGACGAGCGGCTGTTCATCGGCGACGTGGTGCACAAGGCGATGATGGCGGTCGACGAGCACGGCGTGGAGGCCGCGGCCGCGACGGCGGTGATCCTCTCGGGCGGAACCAGCGTTCCGCCGGAGCCAAGCCGCTGAAGCTCGATCGACCGTTCGTGGTGGCGATCGTCGACGAGCCGACGGGCGCGATCCTCTTCTTGGGCCACATCGCCGACCCGACCGAGAAGGGCAGTCCCTGACGAACGCCTCGCCGCCGGAATAGCCCCACGGAGGCCTATGCGTGCGAGGATGGGCAGGTGACCCACAAGCTGTCTCGACGTGACGCGAACGCGCTCCTCCTGGTGCTCGGGAGCGGGACGCTGCTCGCTTGCCGTGGTGGCGAGACGAGCGCCAAGGCGACCCCCAAACCCACGACGAGCGACACCGGCACCGCACCGGAGGCGGGCGCCGCGACGGCGTGGGCCAGTGGAGGCACCAAGGCGATGACGGACAAGGCGAGCTACCCCGATCCGTTCGCCACCGCCGTGAGCTCGTGCGTGCTTTCGAGCCCCCTCACCGAAGGCCCGTGCATCGAAGCGGCCGATCGAGTGCGTGTCGACGTGAGCGAGGGATACGGCGGCCTTCCGATGCGGCTCTCGCTCCGGGTCGTCGACAGCGCATGCAAGCCGCTCGCGGGTGCGAAGGTGAAGATCTGGCACACGCAGCTGGCAGGCAGCTACTCGGGCGACACGCCGAACAACGCCATGTGCCTGAAAGACCCGTCCGATTCGACCAGGCACTACTTCCGTGGTGTCCAGACCACCGACGCCGATGGGCGCGTCGCCTTCGACAGCTGCTTTCCGGGTTGGTACCCCGGTCGTGCGATTCACATCCATTACACCGTGACGGTCGACGGAAAGGCGTTCAGCTCTCAGCTCTTCTTCGATCAAGAGCTGGTCAATGACGTGTTTGCCAGTCACCCCGAGTACAAGGGCTTCGGTGCCCCCGACACGTCCAACGCCACCGACGGCGTCGCGAAGGGCAACGTCGCGAGCTTCCTGTTGATGACGTCGCGGATGAAGGACGGCGCCTTGCTGGCGGCCAGCCAGCTCGTGGTCGCCTGACGATCCCCCCCGCGAGGTTCAGCGTCCGGAACGCGATTTGGCCCGGAGGGACGGGCGCGTGCGTCGGGTCGAGGGCACCGGAGGCGCAACCGCGGGCGCCGCAGCAGGGCTTGACCAGACGCCTTCGGGGAGTGGCATCGGGGAAGCGGGGCGGGCGATGTAGTAGCCCTGCACGAATTCGATCCCCAGGTCCTCGATGCACGCGAGCTCGTCGGCGGACTCGATGCCCTCGGCGACCACCCGCGATCCGAGCTCCTTGCACAACGCTGCGACGTGACGCGCCACGGCCTGTTTGCGGCGATGCTTGTGGATGTCACGGGTGAGCGCGAGATCGAGCTTCACGATGGCCGGCTCGAGATCGACGACGCGCTCGAGGTTGGAGTATCCCGCGCCGAAGTCGTCGATCACCAGATACGCTCCCGTCCGCCGACACAGATCGCGCAGAACGCTCATGCACAGCTCGTGGTGCGAGAACGCCGCGGTCTCGGTGATCTCGAGGAACACGAGCTTGTCGTGGAACCCGATTGGATCGTCGGGCTGAACGAGCCAATGCGAGCTGAGCTCGGCGGGGTGCAGGTTGACGAACAGCGAGACGCCGCTCGCACCCTCGAATGCCTTGGTCCGAATGAGCCGGCCGAGTCGGCCACACGCCTCTTCCTTGACGGCAGTCTCGAAGAGGACCGGTGGCGCCTTCCACTCGGGACGGGTGCAGCGGACGAGCACCTCTTGGGCAAAGACCCGCTTGGTCGCGATCTCGACGATCGGCTGGTAGACGACGCCGATCTCTTCGGGCTTCAGGCCGCGGATGCCTGAGGCCGGCAGATTGGTCATCGTCCAGCTGAACTTATCCCGCCCCATGGACCAGTCGTAGCACCGCCCGAGCGCCAAGGGGACAGACGATGTGAGCACCCGGGCGTGTCGGGCGACTCCCCGTCTCGATCAGGGCAGCATCACAATCCGCTTTCGCACCTGCACGGTGCCGGCGCCAAGAGCGCTGAGCTGGGGCGAGATCTTCGCTGCGTTGCCGACGACCAACACGCGCATGCGGTCGAACGGGAGATGTCGCTCGAACGCGACGCGGACATCCTCGGGCGACACCGCAGCGAGGCGCCCCTCCGCCTTGTCGTACCAATCGAGCGGGCGCGCGTAGATCGGCAGGCGGGCGATGGACGCCGTCGTTCCTGGCAGCGTCTCGAAGCCTTGGAAGAGGAACTGCCCCCGCAGGTCGGCGAGCGACGCCGCGGAGATGGGCTCGACCGCGCGTGATTTGACGATCTTCATCACGTCCGACACGGCCTCCCCCACGCGGTCGTCGTCGAGCGCGGTCTCGAACGTGATGGGCTTGTGCCCGCGTCCGAGCGGCGCGGCCGAGTGCACGCCGTAGGTTACGCTCTTCTCGCGGCGGAGCTTCGCCAACATCGCGTCGGAGAGCTCTTCGATGGCGAGGCCGAGCGCGACGAACCCCTCCGAGTAGCGTGGCGGTCCGAGCCACGCGAAAGCGACGTGCGCCTGCGTCTCCTGTGGCGCGTCGATCACGATGAACCGAGGCTCGTCGGCGAGCGCGGGGGGCGCGGGAGGTGGCGCCTGCGCGCCGATCGTCGGTCCCGCGAGCCCGCCGAAGGCCCGGACCAGCATCGGGTAGAGGGTGTCGATCTGTTCGTCGCCCGCGACGACGATGGTCATGTGCGCCGGCGTGAAGGCGAGGCGGTGGTACGCCTCGAGCAACGGTAGCTCGATGCGGTAGAGGTTCTCTGGCGCGATCGACGGCCAGTGATAACGATGCCCCACGGGGAAGAAGGTGCGGTGCACGAGCAGCTCGAGCTGCCCGGCGGCCTGGGTCTGGTAGATGTGCAGATCGGCGTCGAGGCGCTGCCGGCCGCGCTCGAGGAATTTGTTCAGGAAGGCCGGTTTGCAGATCAACTCGCCGAGCCAGTCAATCGCCGGCTCCGCGAGCTTCGACAGCACCTCGAACTGCAGCTCCGACCAATCGGGCGCGACACGGGCGCGCCACTCGATGCCGAGATCGTTGAGCGCGTCGTTGACGTCCCACCACTGGTGCTCGGTCGACGCGCGGAGCACGGCGCGCGTCCAGAGCTCGCCGATGCCGGAATCGGCCTGATCGGCCCCGCGATCGGAGATCACGCGAATGGAGAGCGCGGGGACGTGGTGACGCTCGACGAAGAGCACGCGGATGCCGTTCGGTAGCTTGCGTTCGACCACCTTCGGCGCCGTCGCACGGGCCTCGCCCGCCACCTCGGGCGCATGCTCGCGCATCGGGTCGTCGGGCGTGGTGCGCATCGCGACCGGAGCATCGAGCGGCGGCATGGGCGGCGTCTTCGCGCTCGGTGCACCGCAGGCGAGCGACAACGCGAAGAGCGAGAGGAGCGCGCGCCTCATGGCCCGTCCACCAATCTGCCGGCGACTGGCGCGCCGTCGGTCGGCTTCACCACCGCGATCACCCGGTGGCTGCGGAGGACCCAGGTCCGGTAGGCATCGACCACGTCGTCGGAGTCGAGGCGCTCGAACGCCCGTAGCCGATCGGCGAGGCCCTGCGGTTTGCCGATCATCAAATCATAGAACGCGAGCGACGCTGCGCGCTGGCTCGGACCGTCGAAGTCGAACACCTCGCCGGCGAACTCCCCGTAGAGCGACTCCTTCACCCGCGTTTCGTCCATCGTCCAACGCGCCCAGCGGCTCACGTCGTCGATCGCGGAGTCCATCGCCGTGATTGCCTTCTCGACCTTCGCGTCGCGCAACAGGAGCGCGCTGAGCACGAACACACCTCCGAAGCGTCCGGGCCGGTGACGGACCGACACGCTGTGGGCGAGCTCGTTGTCCTTGGTGAGCACGGTGAAAGCCCGCGAGTAGAGGATGTTCGCCGCCGAGTCGAGGGCGACGTCGCCCGGTTCGCCGAAGGCAGGCACGGCCCACGCGAACGACACGCGCGGCAGCTCGATGCCCGCCTCGAACC
>JGI24115J20150_1000735_pt1 | contig 12024 bp, 6 predicted proteins | sample Subbioar_CSW14AB_FD_20150 | JGI IMG/M metagenome (IMG submission 20150)
GCTTGAGCCCGACGCCCGCCTGCTGGCAGGGATCGGCGCGAAGCGGGTACCAACGGATGCCGCGGGTGTGCTGATGAAGCGCTACGGGTGGGATGGCGGCCCGCCGCGGACCCTCGCGGAACTCGCGGTGGAGTTCAATCTGACGCGTATTCGCGTGCTTCAGGCCGAGCAGAAGGCCATCGCGGCGGCGCTCCATGCAGTCCGCGCGAGCCTCATTTGAACACGTCCGAGGGGTCGAGCTTGAGCACTCGCTTCGTGCTCAGCGTCGACGCGACCACCGCCACGAGCAGCATCGCGCCCGCGGAGGCCCCCATCACCGAGCCCGTGAGCTGATAGGGCATGCCCTCCGCCGGGAGCAGGACGCCCAGCAGGCACGAAGCCCCGGTCCCCAGACCAAAGCCGCTCCACAGCCCTACAAGGGCCTGAACCGCAACCATTCCCACCAGTCTCCGGTCGGTGGTGCCCAGCGTCTTGAAGGTCATGTAGTACTTCGCATTCTCGGCGGTGAACAAGTAGAACAGCAGCGACGAAACCGAGAGCCCCACGACCACCGCGGTGGCGATCATGAAGATGATGCGGCTGACCACCCCGGTCATCAGCATGTAGTACCAGTACGTGTCGTCACAGAACTCCTTTGATGTCCGAGCCCGCAACCAGGTGCGCTGCTCGATCTCTCGCGCCACGGCCGTGGGGTCCTCCCCCGGCTTGGCTTTCACGAGCACGAACGAGAGGAGCGAGCGAGTCGGCGGGCTGATCGCGACCGCCCGGGAGTACGTGGTGTAAAGGACCGGTTTGGCGAGGAACCGCGGCCCCAGGTCCACGAAACCGCTGACGATCAGGCGGTGGTCATTAACCATGACTTCGTCAGAAAGATGGAGGGGGCGGGTCTCCCCCGTGTAGTCCACACGTGCCGGGCCGTGGGCCCAGGCGGGTGAGTTCACTGGCAAGGCGAGCGAAGTGCGGGCCCCGATCACATCGACGAACACCCCGTCGGCGCGCCGGATGTCCTGCGGGTCGCATTGCTTCAGGTTGGATGGGAGGCCGATCAGGCTGGCGTCATCCACCCCGATGACAAGCGCGCCCTGGAAGCCGCCATTGGGGAGGCGTACCCGCAGCGTGCCGGTGAACAGCGGCGTCGCCCACTCCACCCCGGGCACGCCCCGCACTCTCAGAAGGGCGTTGTCAGAGATCGGGATTGGTTCGTCCGCGTATCGCACCGCGGGGTCCATCACCCAGATGTCCGCCTGCGGGATGTCCGTGACCAGCGCGTAGCTCCGCGCCATCATCCCATTGAACATCGAGAGCATGTGCGTGATGAGGAAGGTGCAAAGGAACGAGCCCAGAACGACTCCGTAGAACTTCGTACGGTCGCCGAAGAGCATTTTGAGTGCAATGACCAGCACAGCCCCTGATCCTAAGCACCAATCCACCACCCGCCGGTTCGCCCTGTACGATGGGGCATGCACGCTACCGCCGCGGATATCGCCTCCGTTCAGCTCATCGTCGGCATGGAGATCCACGTCGAGCTTGCGACGCGCACCAAGATGTTCTCGCGGTCGCCCAGCCCCGCGTGCAGGGAGTTCGATGGGGCGGCTCCCAACTCGCTGATTGACCCGGTGGTGTTGGGATTGCCCGGGGCGCTGCCGGTGCCCAATCGTGCCGCGGTTGAGATGTCGATACTGGTGGGGCTCGCGCTCAACTGCTCGATCGCGGACACCACCAAGTGGGACCGCAAGAGCTACTTCTACCCCGACCTGCCCAAGGGGTACCAGATCAGTCAGTACGACCTGCCGCTGTGCTTTGATGGCGTGGTTGAGATTCCGGCCGTTGACGCGGCCGGGTTCCCGAAGCTCGAGGGCGAGTCGCGACGCATCGGGATCATCCGCGCGCACCTGGAAGAGGACGCGGGCAAGCTGCTGCACGAAGCCCCGGGCGGACACGCGATTGACTTCTCGATCGTCGACCTTTCGCGCGCGGGCACGCCGCTGCTGGAGATCGTGACGCAACCGGACTTCCGGCATGCAAACGACGTGGTGCTGTTCGCGAAGATGCTGCGGAATATCTGCCGCTTTCTAGGCGTGACCGAGGGCGTGATGCAGAAGGGGCACATGCGGTTTGAGCCCAACATCAACTGCGAGCTGACGCTGAGCGACGGGCACGTGGTCAAGACGCCCATCGTGGAGATCAAGAACCTCAACTCGTTCCGCTCGCTCAAGGGAGCGATCGAGTTCGAGCTCGCGGAGCAGCCGCGGCGGTGGCTCGAGGATCGGCGGGTGCTGGGGAAGGGCACGAAGATCACCCGCGGGTGGGATGATGCGAAGTCGATGACGTACGTCCAGCGGGAGAAAGAGGACGCGCACGACTACCGCTACTTCCCGGACCCCGACCTGCCAGTGGTCAACATCGACCGCGCCTGGAAGGACCGGGTTCGCGAGGCGTTGCCCGAGCTGCCAATGCCGCGCTTCCGCCGCTACGTCAACGACTACTCGCTGGGCGTGAAGGACGCCTGGTCGCTCATCGAAGAACGCGGCGTGTGCCTCTTCTACGAGGAGTGCATCGAGCAACTGGTTTTGCGGCACATTGAGCGGTCCCGCGCGGGGAAGCTGGCCGCGAATATCCTGCTCCAGTCGGGAGCCAAGCGGGCGAACGAGCGTGGCGTGCAGGTCGATGAACTCGGGATCGCCCCCTTAGAGGTGGCGGCAATCGGCGCGATGCGTGAGCAGGGGAAGCTCAGCAACCAGGCGGTCGATGAGCTCTTCGGGTCGCTGTGCGACATGAAGGCGGAGAGCAGTGGGGGAGTCCGCACACCGATGTCGGACACCCAGATCGAGGACCTCGCCAAGTCCCGCGGCCAGCTCATCGTGCGCGACGACGCCGCGATGGACCGCTGGATCGATCAGGTGATCGCCGCCAATCCCAAGGTTGCCGAGGATGTCCGTGGTGGCAAGGTCGCGGCCGCCGGCCGCCTGGTGGGCGAAGTCATGAAACTCGCCGGCGGCAGCGTCGACGCGAAGACCGTGCGCGAGTCGGTGCTCAAGAAGCTCAGCACGCCCTGAGTCTTTTCCCGTCGCCGTTCCCCGTCCCCGTCCCGGCTGTTACAGAGCCGTGACGCTCATTCGGCAACCGATCGGGATTCCATCCCGTATCCTGCGTACGTCGGGCGAGCCTAAGGACCGTGGGGTGTAAAGACTTCACCCGGCAGGCCGTACCGAATCGTGTACTATCCCACCCCCGCTGAGGCGGCCACCCGGCTTCCCGCGGCTGTACGAGGGCTCAGCATGGCATCTTCCATCTGTTGGGGTATCGAGATCGGGGCCGCGGCCATCAAGGCCATCAAGCTCGAAGCGGTCGGCGACGGCAACGTTAAGGTCCTGGACTTCGCGGTGATTCAGCACCCCAAGGTGCTCTCCACCCCGGGAGTGGACGCCAATGACGTGCTCCGCGTGTCGCTGGGGGCCCTGACGAGCCAGTATGACCTGTCCAAGGCCGCGATTGCGGTTTCGGTGCCCGGTCACTCGGCCTTCGCCCGCTTCGCCAAGCTCCCGCCCGTCGAGCCCAAAAAGGTCCCGGACATCGTCAAGTTCGAGGCGATGCAGCAGATCCCCTTTCCTCTCGACAACGTCGAATGGGACTACCAGACGTTCATCAGCCCCGACTCCCCCGATGTGGAGGTCGGGATCTTCGCCATCACCCGCGAGAAGGTGAACGAGCGGCTCCAGATGCTGGCGGACGTCGGTCTTAAGCCCAACTACGTCGTGCTCTCCCCTATCGCGGTGTACAACGCCCTCGCCTACGACCTCAACTTCGACTCCAAGACCCCCGGCACGATCATCGTTGACGTCGGCACGACCTCGACCGACCTCGTGATCGCGACGCCCGGCCGCATGTGGATCCGCACCTTCCACACCGGTGGCCACCAGTTCACCGACGCCCTCGTCAACCAGTTCCAGCTCAGCTACCCCAAGGCCGAGAAGCTGAAGAAGGAAGCCGAGGACACCAAGCACGCACGCCAGGTCTTTCAGGCCCTCCGCCCTGTCTTCACCGACCTGACCCAGGAAATCCAGCGGTCGATCGGTTACTACCAGTCGATCAATAAGGAAGCGAACCTCACCCGCCTGATCGGGGTGGGTTCCACCTTCCTGCTCCCCGGCCTCCGCAAGTACCTCAAGCAGCAGCTCTCGATGGACGTCTACCGCGTGGACGCCCAGACGCCCTTCAAGCGGGCCACCATCGAGGGCGACAAGGCGGCCCTGTTCAACGACCTCTCGACCACCATGGTCACTGCCTACGGCCTTGCCCTGCAAGGACTTGGGCTCAACGCCGTGGGCGGCAACCTGATGCCCACCGCCGTCATCCGCAAGGCGATGTGGAAAGAAAAGGTGCCGTGGTTCGGCCTCGCGGCGGGCATCGCCGGCCTGGCCAGCGCGGTCATGTTCGTCCGTCCCGTCAAGAACCACTTCGAAGTCCAGGCCCGCATCACCGACCCGATCGTTCAGTCCACGATCAACAAGGGCAACCAGCTCAAGCAGGACGCCGAGGCCGCGGGCGTGCTCGCTTCCGGCGAGGCGGACCTCCGCGCCGCCAACATGGTGAGCCTGACCGATCACAAGGCCATCTACGAAAAGATCGCGACCGACCTGTCCTCGCTGTTCGCGTTCAGCGATTCCAAGATCGATGCCCACCGCACTTCCATCGGCGCGACGGGCCCCGCGATCCCGCCCCCCGCGTACTCCCTCACCGTCCTCAACACGACCTACATGCCCGGCACAGGCGCGGCGGCTGCCACGGACCCCAACGCGGCCCCGATGCCGCCGGAGTACGGCGGCGCGCCCACCGACCCCAACGCCGCGTTCCACCGTGTGAAGTGCGAAATGATCCTCTCGACCTCCCAGCCCGAGCCCCAGCGGCTCTGGCGCCCGACCATCACGGCCTGGTTCGAAGCCAACAAGAAGCGAGACGGCGTGCCCTACGAGCTCGTCCTGGACCAGCCTGTCCTGCGGGCGGTCGATGCTCCCCTCGCTGCCGCCGGCCCGGAAACCGGAGCCCGGCCCCCTCTCCCCGGCGAGCGCGGCGAACGCGGAGCCCGGGGCGCAACCGCACCCCGCCCGCCGAGGGTTCTCGCATCGGGCGGCGGTCCCGCCGCACCGCGCAGCAGCGGGGGCAGTGGCGAAGCCGACACGCTCCTCAAGAACCTCGCGCCGATCGAGGCCCCCGCCGACGCGGGTCCTCCCACGACCGCGACCATTACCGTCACATTCTGGGCCGTGTTCAAGCCTGAAGCCCCGGCTGCGGGCGCCGAAGGGGGTGCGAATTGAAGCCTGTTCTCGATTGGGTCAAAGGCAACATCGTCATCGTGATCCTCTCGGTGGTCATCCTCGCGATGCTCCCCACCGCGTGGTTCCTCAGCAACATGTGGGACAAGAAGATCAAGGCGCAGCAGGAGCAGGCGGCCAAGGACCAGTATCAGAAGATCGCCGGTCTAAAGGTCAACTACACGCTCCCCGCTCTGGATTCCAAGGCCCAGCCCGTCTCGCACAACGAGGTCCCCAACCTCGCCCTCATCAACTGGTTCAAGGAGCAGCGCGGCGTCCTCACCGCCCAGGCCACCTCCGTCATCGAGAAGGCCGAGCAGTTCAACCAGGGCATCGGCAAGGACGCCCAGAGCGTCGGCCGCACCGAGCACAAGCCGCTCGTCGAGGACGTGTTCCCCGCGGGCAACCAGTCCAAGCTCGAAGCCCTCGAAGACGCCCTGCTCGGCAACCGCGGCCGGCCCAACCCCTACCTCAGCCTCCTCCAGGACGCTCGCGCCGGCGAGCCCGCCCCCGCCACCGCCCTGGCCGAGTCCCTCGAGGACTTCCGCGCCCGCGAGGTGGAGAAGATCACGGCCGGCAAGCGAGACCTCACCGACGAGGAGGAGGCCTCGCTCCTCAAACTGCTGACCGAGCGCCGCCTGGGCGAGTACCAGAACCGCGCAAGCCAGATCTCCGTGTACGCCAACATGGAGTCCCTCCCCGGGAACCGCCAGTACGCCTTCGTCCCAACCGGGGCCCACCTGGACCAGCAGTTCATCAACCTCTCCGACATGTTCCTGTTCCAGTGGGATTACTGGGTGCTCCGGGACCTGTTCGCGGCCGTGAAGGTCGCCAACTCCCAGGGCTCGCGGCTGGCCAACGTTGATCAGGCGGTGGTGAAGCGGGTCGAGAGCATCGAGATGTCCCTGCCCACCGGCATCAACCGTGGTGGACAGGGTGCCAACCCCGAGTACAACCCCGCCGACCCGATGGCCACCGCACCGGTGGCTCCGCCTCCCGCTACGGCCGCCGTCCCGCTCGACTTCAACTTCTCCATCACCGGCCGCCTCGCCGCCAACAGCGTCTACGACGTCCGCTCCGTCAGCATGACGGTGGTCGTCAGCTCCGCCCGCCTGGCGGACTTCGTCAGCGCGATCGAGCGGACGAACTTCATGACGGTGACCGACATGGATCTGACTGAGGTCAACGTCTACGAGGACCTCAACGCGGGTTACTACTACGGCAACGAGCACGTCGTCCGCGCCAACCTGACCATCGAGACCGTGTGGCTCCGCAGCTGGATGACCAAGTACATGCCCGACTCGTTCAAGAGCAACCTCAAGATCGAGGTCCCCGGCGCCGCCCCCACCGATGGCTCCGTCCCCCCGGCGGAAACAGCCCCCGGCGCCGGCTGATCCACGCCAAACCACGCCACACTCCGCACACGACCGATCGCCTCGAACTTTCGCAGAGGATCCAGTCATGAAACTCAAAGGCATCTCGCCGCTGGAACAGAATGTCGACCGCATGGTGCTGGGCTTCGTCGGCCTGGCGCTCGTCGGCGCTGTCGGCCTTCAGTTCCTGCCTGAGAAGACCATCAAGATCGGCACCAGCCCCAAGCAGGTCAAGCCGACGCAGGCGATGAGCATTGTCGAGGAGGAGGCAGCGCTGGTTGCCGCCAAGCTCGACAGCCCCTCGCTCTCGCTCCCGCAGGTCACGCCCTTCTCACTGAATGACAAGCTCGCTCTCGGCGCCGCGGCCGGAACGCTGACCCCCCGGACCGCTCGAGCCCCGCTCGGCAAAGCGCCGGCGCTCGCCCAGGGCATCATGCACGCCCGCCAGGAGAACGACACGTTCGCGCTGCCCGCAGTCCCCGCCCCCACGGGCGCCGCCACCAGCGTCGTGCAGGTCACGATCAGCCCGGTTGAGAAGCTCAACAATCTCGAGCTCGCCAAGCTGCTCCCCGCGGCCCAGCCGTTCGACAAGTCCTCCGTCAGCGTTGAGTTCGGTTGGAGCGGCGCTCAGCTCCGCGAGCACCTCCAGAGCGACCCCGACGGCGAAGGCCCCGCGACTCAGTTGCCTGTCAACTGGTGGCGTGATCAGGCCGGCGGCCGCAGCGTCGATATGGTCGACATCGTCGGCGTGCAGTACGAGCGGCAGACGCTCCTCAAAGCCGACGGCACGCAGCCCGCGACTCCGGAAACCGTGATCCTGGCCGCGCCTCCCGGCCGCGCCTCGAAGCTCGAGGAGTGGAAGGCAAACGTCAAGGGCATTGGCGACGTCATGCAGGTCATGCTGCCCGCGGTGCAGGAACTCGCCGAGGAGATCCAGCGCCCCCCGTTCTACCAGATCGTCGCCGGCCCCGAGTGGGCCCCGCCCGCCAAGGCCGGGAACCCAGGAGCCGCCGCGGGCAAGGTAGTCGAACTGAACCGCGAGCGCAACCGTCTGACCGACGTCGATCGCCGCATCGCGGACCTGGATAAGAAACTCCAGGAAGCGGGCGGCCCCGGCGGAGGAGACAGGGAGAGGGATCGCGGGGCGCCGCCGCCCGCGCCGCGTCAAGGCCCAGGCAAGGGCTCGCAGGGTCCTGCGCAGGCTCCACCCACTACCGAAAAGCGCGAGCAGAAGGGTGACGCCCGCGTCATCGAGCAGCAGCTCAAGCGTGCTCAGGCCGAGCGCGAAGCGATCCTCGCACGTCTTGCCGCCCTCGGCGAGCCCGTGGCCGGCACCGACCCCAACCAGGAAACCCCGGTCGCCCTCCCCACGCTGGACAACCCCGACGTGCGGGTCTGGACGCACGACATGACCGCCGAGCCCGGCGCCACGTACCAGTACCGCGCCCGCGTGGTGATCAATAACCCGCTCTACGGCCGCAACCTCCAGGCCGCCCAAACCAACCTCGCGGCCTCCTCCCTCATCGAGGGCCCGTGGTCCGAGTGGACGTCCGAGGTCCATGTCCCTCGCTCCAGCTACTTCTTCATCACCTCCGCCTCCGAGTCCAACGAGATCTCGCCCCAGCCCAGCGCCGGCGCCGAGATGTACGTCTTCAAGTACGGCTATTACCGGAAGGAAACGCTCCAGCTCAACCCCGGCGACTCGCTCTTCGGCGAGGCCCGGATGCCCAAGACCCTCAAGTACGCCGATATGGACAAACTCAAGGCCCTGCTGGGCGACCCCGCCGGGCTTCCCCCCACGGGCGATGCTCCTCCGGTTCCTCAGCAAGTGCCCGGAACCCCGGGCAAAGGCGGCGCACGTCCGGGCGATCCAGGACAGGCGCCCGCCGCACCCGGCCAGCCCCTTGGCCCGCTCGACGCGATCTGGACGGTGCCCGTGCCCGAGCGTGAGCGGATCGTGATGGACGTCACCTTCCTGGATGCCTCCCAGCTCCCCGCTGGCGACCAGAACGCCCTCGTTGGGGAACAGGCCAAGCTCCAGGCCGTGTTCCGCGATGAGATGGGACGGATCGTGGTGATGAGCCCCGACTCCGCCCGGAACAATGAGCTCTACGAGCGGGTATCAAAGTCGGCCAAGGCCGGTGAAACACAGGGCGTGGTGATCGCGAAGCCTCCCGAGCTCGAGCGGCCCCGTCAGCCGATTGATCGGCCTGACCGCGAGCCCAGGCGGTCCGCACCGCCCGGTGGCGGCGGCGGCGGCTGAGGCAAACTCCGAATCTGAAGCCCCGATGCCCCCGAAGATGGGGGCATCGGCCGTTTTGGAGGGCCCCAGGGCCCCGGGGAGTCCAGAGTCGCAAGTGCCTGCAAAACGAAAACTTGCGGCAGGCTGCGGAAAACGAAACGCTGAACGCTTGACTGATGGGGGCTCGGGTCTAAAGTACTCCCCACCCAACGCGACAGCGACGGGTGAAAACGACGAGAAAAGCCGGGGCAACCCGGGGATTCGAGTCGGCTCTTTGAAAACCGGATACGGATGAACATGCCCCCCAGATCAGTTCTGCGGAACAGGCGGCGGTTGAAGCCATCGGGTCGAAAGACACGGTGATGGAGATCGACGTCGGGTTCACGCAGGGGTCGCTGAGTGGGGGGTGCAGAAGCTGCAAGCAAATTAGAAGTTGAATGCAGCGCGCAAGGCGAAAGTGCTGTCCCTCCTGATCACCACTAGTTCCGGTGTTCAGGGGTGAGACGGGTGGTCCCCCCTTTGGGACACCCACGGAAGACTGATCGGTCAAAGCGGGCGAGTCGAGATGGAAGCCGCAAGGTGGAAGTCGAGAGGAAAGCCGCGGCGTCCGGTTGGTATGACCGAGCATAAGGGCACGTGATGGATGTCTTGGTGTCGAGAGGCGATGAAGGACGTTGGAACCAACGATAACTCAGAGGAGCTGGTAACCGAGCTGTGATCCTGAGGTTTCCGAATGGGGCAACCCACCCGCAAGGGTACTTCACTCTGAATGTATAGGGGTGAAGGGCGAACGCAGAGAACTGAAACATCTCAGTACCTGCAGGAAAAGAAAGCAACAGCGATTCCGTGAGTAGCGGCGAGCGAAAGCGGACAAGCCAACGGACGAGCGAAGCGTTTGAATGACGCACCGCAGAAGGTGAAAGTCCTGTAGCCGAAAGTTGGTTAGCCCATAGATTAGGTTCGGGCTCGGGAAACCCGGATTGAAGATGGGGGGTCCACCCTCCAAGGCTAAATACTCCTCGACAACCGATAGTGAACCAGTAAGGCGACTGAACGATGAAAAGCACCGCGATGAGCGGGGTGAAAGAGTTTCTGAAATCACGTGCTTACAAGCGGTCGGAGCCATTCACTCAAAAGGTGGGTGGTGACGGCGTGCTTTTTGCATAATGAGCCGGCGAGTTAGTCTGTACGGCGAGCCTAAGGCCTACCAGGCCGGAGGCGGAGCGAAAGCGAGTCTGAATAAGGCGCTAAGTCGTACGGGCTAGACGCGAAACCTTGTGATCTACCGTTGGTCAGACTGAAGGGCGGGTAAAACCGCCTGGAGGGTCGAACGGGTGACCGTTGAAAAGGTCTCCGATGAACTGACGGGAGGACTCAAAGTGTAATCAAACTGGGAGATAGCTCGTTCTCTCCGAAATAACTTTAGGGTTAGCCTCAGGTAGCAACTCATGGGGGTAGAGCTACTGGATGAGGTAGGGGGTCTACCCGACTACCCTCCTCAACCAAACTCCGAATACCATGAGCCAAGGCCTGGGAGATAGACGGCGAGTGACAATATCCGTCGTCAAAAGGAGAACAATCCAGACCACCAGCTAAGGTCCCAAATCTCTGCTCAGTTCGAAAGGAAGTTAGATTGCTATGACATCCAGGATGTTGGCTTAGAAGCAGCCATCATTTAAAGAGTGCGTAACAGCTCACTGGACGAGGAATCTAGCGCCGATAATGATCGGGAATAAGCAGGGAGCCGAAGCTGTGGATAGGGTAACCTATGGTAGGAGAGCGTTCCAGGCAGCGGCGAAGCCGTCCCGAGAGGGTAGGTGGAGCGCTTGGAAGTGAATATGCCGGCTTGAGTAACGATTAACAAGGTGAGAATCCTTGTCGCCGAATATCCAAGGTTTCCTGGGGAAGGTCATTCCGCCCAGGGTTAGCCGGGACCTAAGACGAGGCTGAAAAGCGTAGTCGATGGACATCAGGTTAATATTCCTGAGCCAGTATGGAGGACGGATTCCAAAGTTCCACGGGACTGTTAGATGTCCAGGCCCTTGAGGCCGATGTGGGATGGCGGGGTTCCAAGAAAAGCCCATACATTAGCCCGTACCAAAACTGACACAGGTGGATGTGGCGAATAGCCTAAGGCGCGCGAGAGAACGGTCGTGAAGGAACTAGGCAAATTGACCCCGTAACTTCGGGATAAGGGGGCCCTCCTCACTTCGGTGAGAGGGCGCAGAGAAAAGGATCTGGGAACTGTTTATCAAAAACACAGCTCTGTGCTAAGACGCAAGTCGATGTATACAGAGTGACGCTTGCCCGATGCCGGAATGTCAAGAGAGCGGGTCATCGCAAGAGAAGCTCGCGATCGAAGCACCGGTGAATGGCGGCCGTAACTATGACGGTCCTAAGGTAGCGAAGTTCCTTGTCGGGTAAGTTCCGACGCGCATGAATAGCGTAATCACTGGATCTCTGTCTCCACGACCGACTCGGTGAAATAGTAGTGGCGGTGAAGATGCCGCCTACCCGCAGCAAGACGGAAAGACCCCGTGGACCTTCACTATAGGTCCCTATTGGCCACGAGCATATGCTGCGTAGCATAGGTGGGAGGCTTTGACGACCGGGTTCCGGCCCGGTAAGAGCCAAAGGTGAAATACCACCCTGTGTAAGTTTGTGGCCTAACTCTGATTCCCATGAATCTGGGCAGAGGACAGTGGGTGCCGGGTAGTTTGACTGGGGCGGTCTCCTCCAAAAAGGTAACGGAGGAGCGCAAAGTTCGGCTCAGCACGGATGGAAACCGTGTTTCGAGTGTAAGAGCATAAGCCGGATTTACTGCGAGAGCGACGGCTCGAGCAGTCTCGAAAGAGGGCTCTAGTGATCCTGCGATCCCGTGTGGAAGGGTCGTAGCTCAACGGATAAAAGGTACCCCGGGGATAACAGGCTGATCGCGCCCGAGCGTCCATAGCGGCGGCGCGGTTTGGCACCTCGATGTCGGCTCATCACATCCTGGGACTGAAGGCGGCCCCAAGGGTTCGGCTGTTCGCCGATTAAAGTGGTACGCGAGCTGGGTTCAGACCGGCGTGAGCCAGGTCGGTCCCTATCTGCTGTG
>JGI24115J20150_1000752_pt1 | contig 11864 bp, 9 predicted proteins | sample Subbioar_CSW14AB_FD_20150 | JGI IMG/M metagenome (IMG submission 20150)
GCCGATGAAGCCGTTCACCAGCGCCACCGCCAGCACCACCCGGGACCAGCGCCCGGTGACGATGGAGCCCCACAGCCGCCACAGCCCGCCCGCCGGCGGCAGGCCGCCGCCGCGACCACGCCGCGCCGGTGCTGCCGCCGCACCTCGGCCGCCAGCCACAGGCCCACAGCGGCAAACAGCAGCGCCATGGCGCCGAAGCCCCAGCGCCAGCCCGGGCCGTCGGTGAACAGGCCGCCGGCCACCTGCCCGCCCATGATGCCCAGCGTGATGCCCAGGCCGATGCGCGCCAGCGCCACCTGCCGCTGTTCGTAGGGCACATGGTCGCCCACCCAGGCCAGCCCCAGCGGGATCAGGCCGGCGGCCCCCAGGCCCACCACCAGCCGGGTCACCAGCAGGGCGTCCAGCCCGCCGGCCCACACCGCCGCCAGGCTGCCGGCGGCGCACAGCAGCGCGGCGCCCACCAGCACCCGCAGCTTGCCGAAGCGGTCGCCCAGCGGGCCGTAGAACAACTGGGCCAGGCCGTAGGCCAGCGCGAACACCGACACCACCTGTGCGGCCTCCGACAGCCCGACGCCGAACTCCCGCGACAGCTCGGGCAGCATGGCGTCGCCGATGCGCTGCGCCGCCATGCTGGCCAGGGCGGCCAGCAGCAGCAGCGGCAGGGTACGGGCGGTATCGGGGGCGGTGGAGGCAGGGGCGGACGGGGGGCGGACGGTCTCAGGCATGTGCGCTGCCGCGGCTGCCCGGCGGCGCCAGCACATGGCGTGTCATGGCGCCGGCCAGTTCGGCCTCGCCCAGGAACACGGTGCCCGCACCGGCGGCGCGCAGCTGTGCGGCCTCTTCTTCGTTGTGGGAGCGCACGACCACCTCGATGCCGGGGTTGAGCGTGCGCGCGGTGTCGATCATGGCCTGGGCGGCCAGCGCGTCCGGGGTGGCCACCACCAGCATGCGGGCGTGGGCGATGTGGGCCTGGATCAGCACCGCCGGCTCGGCCGCGTCGCCGGCCACGGCGGCCATGCCCTGGGTGCGCAGGCGCTCCACCAGTTCGCGGTTCTGCTCGGCCACCACGAAGGGCTGCCCGGCGGCCTGCAGGGCGTCGGCAATGCGCCGGCCCACCCGGCCGTAGCCGACCAGCACCACCTGCTGCGCCAGGAAGCGCTGCTCGGTGCTCATGGGCAGTTCGGCCAGCGGGTCATCGCGCGCCTCCAGCCGCCGCACATAGGCCGACTTCTCGCGCAGGAAGGCCTGCAGCGGCGCGATGGCGCGGAACAGCAGCGGGTTCAGCGCGATGGAGATCAGCGCACCGGCCAGCACCAGGCTCTGCCCTGCCGGGTCCATCAGCCCCAGCGACGCACCCAGGCCGACCAGGATGAACGAGAACTCGCCGATCTGAGCCAGGCTGGCCGAGACGGTGAGCGCGGTGTTGAGCGGGTAGCGCATGGCCAGCACCAGCAGGGCGGCCGCCAGCGACTTGCCCAGCAGGATGATCAGCACCACGCCCAGCACCCGCAGCGGCTGCTCGACCAGCACGGCCGGGTTGAACAGCATGCCGACCGACACGAAGAACAGCACTGCAAAGGCGTCGCGCAGCGGCAGCGATTCTTCGGCCGCCCGGTGGCTGAACTCGGATTCGCGCAGCACCATGCCGGCAAAGAAGGCGCCGAGTGCGAACGACACCCCGAACAGCGCTGCCGACCCGAAGGCAATGCCCACCGCAGCCGCCACCACGCACAGCGTGAACAGCTCGCGCGAGCCTGTTCTGGCCACCTGCCACAGCAGCCAGGGGAACACCCGGCGGCCCACCACCAGCATCAGCACCACGAAGGCCGCCACCTGCAGCAGCGTCCTGCCCACGGTCTGCCACACCGGCACGCCGTCGGCCGCCGGCTGAGTGCCGCCCAGGTAGCCGGCCAGCGGCGGCAGCAGCACCAGCACCAGCACCATGGCCAGGTCTTCCACCACCAGCCAGCCCACCGCGATGCGCCCGGTGTGCGAGTCCAGCAGGCCTAGGCTTTCCAGCGCGCGCAGCAGCACCACCGTGCTGGCCACCGACAGCGCAATGCCGAACACCAGCGCCTGCCCGACGCCCCAGCCCCACCAGGTGGCCAGCCCCATGCCCATGAGTGTGGCCACCAGCATCTGCACCACCGCGCCGGGCACCGCGATCTTGCGCACCGCCAGCAGGTCGTCCAGCGAGAAGTGCAGGCCCACCCCGAACATCAGCAGCATCACGCCGATCTCGGCCAGCTGCGCGGCCAGCCCGGCATCGGCCACGAAGCCGGGGGTGAAGGGGCCCAGCACCACGCCGGCCAGCAGGTAACCCACCAGCGCCGGCAGCTTCAGCCGCAAGGCGCGCCGGCAGCTTCAGCCGCGAGGCGATCACGCCCAGCACCAGCGCCAGCCCGAAGCCGGCGGCGATGGTGGTGATGAGCGAGATGTTGTGTTCCATGGTGGCTGTCGAGTTTGGCATGGTCGGCGCAACCCGCGCGACAGGGGCCGACAAGCCGCTGCGCTAGCGTGTGGTCATGAACGCCGCCTCCTCCAGCCCCAGCGCACAACGCGCCGATCCCTCGGTCATCGACTCGCGCCAGGCCGCGTGGCGCCTGCTCATCACCCTGGGGCTGGTGACGCTGGGCAACAGCGCGATGTATGTGGTGTCGGTGGTGCTGCCGGCGGTGCAGGCCGAGTTCGGTGTCGGCCGGGCCGACGCCTCGCTGCCCTACACGCTGATGATGGTCTGCCTGGGCATCGGCGGCATCTTCACCGGCCGCCTGGCCGACCGCCATGGCCTCATGCCGGTGCTGTGGGTCGGCTCGGTGGCGGTGGTGGGCGGCTTCGTGTGGGCCGGCCTGTCGGGCAGCATCTGGAGCTTCGGGCTGGCGCACGGGCTGCTGCTGGGGCTGCTGGGGAGTTCGTCGACGTTTGCGCCGCTGCTGGCCGACACCGCGCTGTGGTGGAACCGGCGGCGCGGCATCGCGGTGGCCATCTGCGCCAGCGGCAACTATGTGGCCGGCGCGCTGTGGCCACCCATCGTGCAGCACGGCATCGACACCATCGGCTGGCGCCAGACCTACATCCTCATGGGCGTGTTCTGCGGCATCGGCATGTTCCTGCTGTCGCTGTGCATGCGCCAGCGCCCGCCGCTGGCAGAGGCCGCACCGGCACCGGTGAGCGGGGCCGGCGGCGTGCTGACCGGTACCGACCGCAGCCGGCCCTTCGGCCTGTCGCCGGCCCGGGCGCAGCAGCTGCTGTGCGTGGCGGGCGTGGCCTGCTGTGTGGCGATGTCGATGCCGCAGGTGCACATCGTGGCCTATTGCTCCGACCTGGGCTTCGGCGCGGCCCGGGGGGCCGAAATGCTCTCGCTCATGCTGGCCTGCGGCATCGTCAGCCGGCTGGTGTCGGGCCTCATCTGCGACCGCATCGGCGGCATCCGCACGTTGCTGCTGGGTTCGGCCCTGCAGGGCGTGGCGCTGCTGCTGTTCCTGCCCTTCGACGGGCTGGTGCCGCTGTATGTGATCTCGGCCCTGTTCGGCCTGTTCCAGGGCGGCATCGTGCCGGCCTACGCCATCATCGTGCGCGAACACTTCGACCCGCAGGAGGCCGGCGCGCGGGTGGGGGCGGTCATCATGGCCACGCTGGTGGGCATGGCGCTGGGCGGCTGGCTCTCGGGCTGGGTGTTCGACCTGACCGGCAGCTACCGGGCCGCCTTCATCAACGGCATCGGCTGGAACCTGCTCAACCTCACGATCGCGTTCTGGCTGTTCCGCAGGGTGCGCCACGCGCCGCCCACGCCGCGCTGATCCAGCCGTGGCCGCTGACCAGCACCACGCCGCCCAGCACCAGCAGTGCCCCCAGCAGGAAGCTGGGCTCGATCGGCTCGGCCAGCAGCCAGGCCCCCAGCAGCACGCCGAACACCGGCGTGAGGAACGAGAACACGCCCAGCCGCGAGGCCAGGTAGTGCCGCAGCAGCCAGAACCACAGCAGGAAGCTGGCAAAGCTCACCACCACCGCCTGAAAGGCCAGCGCGCCCCACACCGCCGACGTCGGCCGGAAGGTGGTGTGCCCCATCAGGAAGGCGGCCGGCAGCAGCAGCACAAAGGCCCCCAGCAGCTGGTAGAGCAATGTCTGGGTGGCCGGCAGGGCCGCCACCTTGGTGGTGCGGATGACCACCGTGGTGGCACCCCAGGCCATGCCCGCCAGCAGGCCCAGCGCATCGCCCCACAGCATGCGGCGCCAGTCGCCGGGGGTTGAGGCGTCGCGCCACAGGAAGCCGATGGCGATGCCCGCAAACGCCAGCGTTATGCCCGCCCACTGCAGCGGCGCCAGCCGTTCCGAGGGCAGCTTCCAGTGCAGGCCGAGCGCGGCGAACACCGGCGCGGTGTAGAGGAACACGATCATGTGCGCCGCCGAGGTGTGGCGCAGCCCCTCGCCCACCAGCAGGTACTCGAAGGCGAACAGCGCGCCGGCCGCAGCACCCGGTTGCCACACGCCGCTGCCCACATCCAGCCGTTCGCCGCGCCAGGCCATGAGCAGGCCGACCAGCGCCGCCGCAATGCCGGAGCGCACTGCGATCTGCAGCACCGGCGAAAAGTCGTCTGCGGTGGCCTTGAGCACGATCTGCTGCGCGCTCCACAGCAGGCAGAGCATGAGCATCAGGCCGGTGGCCCGGGCGTCCAGGGGTTGTCGGGTGTCCATCCACCGATTCTGGCTTTGACGGATGTGCGGCACCTAACGAGAATCCGACAAGCCCATGCCGCCACCCCGTCAACGCAACGCCCCGCTGCAGGTCAGCAGCCCCGAGTTCACCGAAGCCCTGCCGTGCCCGGTGCATTTCCGCGTGGCCGACCTGCCGCCGGACGCCACCTACCCGCGCCACAGCCACCGCTGGGGCGAGCTGGTGTATTCCTTCAGCGGCGTAATGGAGGTCGAGCTCACCGGCACCGTCTGCATGGTGCCGCCGCAGGCCGCGTTGTGGCTGCCGCCGGGGGTGGGGCACCGGGGCATGAACCGGCAGGCGTCGCACCACGCCTCGGTCTACATCGCGCCCGAACTCATCCCGCCGATGCCGGCGCAGCCCTGTGCGGTGAGCGTGAGCCCGCTGCTGCGCAGCCTGCTGGAGCGCCTGCAGGCGCAGCCGCCGGTGCTGCCCTACACGGCCGCGCAGGAGCGTTTGTTGCGGGTGGTGGTGGACGAGATGGCGCAGTCGCAGGTGCTGCCGAGCTGGCTGCCCGGCACCGACGACGCCCTGCTGCAGCCGGTGCTGCTGGCCCTGCAGGACCAGCCGGGTGACAACCGCAGCGCGGCCGACTGGGCGCGCACGGTGCACACCACCGAACGCACCCTGGCCCGGCGCTTCCAGGCCCGGCTGGGCATGGGCCTGAACGAATGGCGGCAGCGCCTGCGGGTGTCGCGGGCGCTGCCGTTGCTGGAAGCCGGCCAGACGGTGGAGGCCATCGCCCAGGACTTGGGCTATGCCTCCACCTCGGCCTTCATCGCCATGTTCCGGCGGCTCACCGGGAGCACGCCGGATGCCTTCAGGCGAGATCGAAACGGTCGTTGTTCATGACCTTGACCCAGGCGGCCACGAAGTCGCGCACGAACTTCTCGCGGTTGTCGCTCTGGGCATAGACCTCGGCCAGGGCGCGCAGCTGCGAGTTCGAGCCGAACACCAGGTCGACCACGGTGCCGGTGAAGCGCACTTCGCCGGTCTTGCGGTCACGGCCTTCCAGCACGCCGGCGGCCGCCGTCTTTTTCCACTGGGTGCGCATGTCGAGCAGGTTCACGAAGAAGTCGTTCGACAGCGTGCCCGGGCGGTCGGTGAACACACCGTGGCGGGTGCCGGCGGCGGTGATGCCCAGGGCGCGCATGCCGCCGACCAGGGCGGTCATTTCCGGGGCGCTGAGCTGCAGCAGCTGGGCCTTGTCGATCAGGCGCTCGGCCACCGAGTCTTCCAGGCCGCGCTTGACATAGTTGCGGAAGCCGTCGGCCACCGGTTCCAGCACCGCGAAGGAATCGACGTCGGTCTGCTCCTGCGAGGCGTCGGTGCGGCCCGGCGCGAACGGCACCGTCACCTTCACGCCGGCGGCCTGGGCGGCGGCTTCCACCGCAGCGCTGCCGGCCAGCACGATCAGGTCGGCCAGCGAGATCTTCTTGCTGCCCGGCTGCGCGCTGTTGAAGGCGCTGCGGATGGTCTCGAGCTTTGCCAGCACGGCGGCCAGTTCGGCCGGCTGGTTGGCTTCCCAGTCCTTCTGCGGGGCCAGGCGGATGCGGGCACCGTTGGCGCCGCCGCGCTTGTCGCTGCCACGGAAGGTGGCGGCCGAGGCCCAGGCCACCGACACCAGCTGCTGCACGCTCAGGCCGGAGGCCAGCACCTGGGCCTTCAGCGCGGCGATGTCCTTCTCGTCGACCAGGGGGTGGTCCACCGGCGGCACCGGGTCCTGCCAGATCAGCACTTCCTTGGGCACCAGCTTGCCCAGGTAACGGGCGCGCGGGCCCATGTCGCGGTGGGTCAGCTTGAACCAGGCGCGGGCGAAGGCGTCGGCGAACTCGGCCGGATTCTGGTGGAAGCGGCGCGAGATCTTTTCGTAGGCCGGGTCCATGCGCAGCGACAGGTCGGCCGTGGTCATCATGGGCGGGTGCTTCTTGGACGGGTCGTGCGCGTCCGGGATCAGGTGCTCGGGCTTGCAGTTCTTCGGCGTCCACTGGTGGGCGCCGGCCGGGCTTTTGGTCAGCTCCCATTCGTAGCCGAACAGCATGTCGAAGTAGCCGTTGTCCCAGGTGGTCGGGTTGGGTTTCCAGGCGCCTTCGATGCCGCTGGTGGTGGTGTGCACGCCCTTGCCGGTGCCCAGGCGGTTGATCCAGCCGAAGCCCTGCTCTTCAATGGCAGCGCCCTCCGGCTCCGGGCCGACCAGCGACGGGTCACCCGCGCCGTGGGCCTTGCCGAAGGTGTGGCCGCCGGCCACCAGGGCCACGGTCTCTTCGTCGTTCATGGCCATGCGGGCGAAGGTCTCGCGCACGTCGCGGCCGGAGGCCACCGGGTCGGGCACGCCGTCCGGGCCTTCCGGGTTCACATAGATCAGGCCCATCTGCACGGCGCCCAGCGGGTCGTCGAGCATGCGCTCGCCGGAGTAGCGGCTGTCGGCTTCCTTGCTGCTGGCCAGCCACTTCGATTCCGGACCCCAGTAGATGTCTTCCTCGGGCGCCCAGATGTCTTCACGGCCACCGGCAAAGCCGAAGGTCTTAAAGCCCATGGATTCCAGCGCCACGTTGCCGGCCAGGATGAACAGGTCGGCCCAGGAAAGGTGGTTGCCGTACTTCTGCTTGATCGGCCAGAGCAGGCGGCGGGCCTTGTCCAGGTTGCCGTTGTCGGGCCAGCTGTTGAGCGGGGCGAAGCGCTGGTTGCCGGTGCCGGCGCCGCCACGGCCGTCGGAGATGCGGTAGGTGCCGGCGGCGTGCCAGGCCATGCGGATCATCAGGCCGCCGTAGTGGCCCCAGTCGGCCGGCCACCAGTCCTGGGAGTCGGTCATGAGGGCCTTGAGGTCGGCGACCACGGCGTCCAGGTCGAGCTGCTGGAACGCTTGTGTGTAGTCGAAATCTTCACCCATCGGGTTGGAGGCCGGGGTGTGCTGGTGCAGGATGTTCAGGCGCAGCTGGTTCGGCCACCAGTCGGTGTTGGTGCGGGCCTGGCCGGTGGCGGCGGCCGGGATGGCGGCGCCGGAGAAGGGGCATTTGGTTTCGGTTGTCATCGTGGCTCCTTGTCGTTGGTGAGGTTCGCCCGGTAAAGGCGAACGGGCAGTCTAGGCCGGTGGTTTTGGCCGGGCAATGACAAATTGCCTATGGCGTTCATAGGCCGCCAGCGTGACGAACGACCGCAACCGGAACAGGGTTTTGTTCAAGACAAACGCAAGTCGGTCGAAAAGGGGACACGCCAGCATTTCCTGGCCCCTCTTTTTTCTCCGGAGGTTTCCCATGCGCACCAACCTGCCCGTGACCCAGCGCGAGTTCGAATTCCCGGCCGACGCGACGCTGCTGTCCACCACCGACACCCAGAGCCATGTCCGGTATGCGAACGAATCGTTCCTGGCGGTGAGCGGTTTCACGGCAGAGGAGCTCATCGGGCAGCCGCACAACCTGGTGCGCCACCCGGACATGCCGAAGGAGGCGTTTGCCGACATGTGGGAAACGCTCAAAGGCGGGCAGTCCTGGACGGCGCTGGTCAAGAACCGCTGCAAGAACGGCGACCACTACTGGGTGCGTGCCAACGCCACGCCGGTGGTGCGCGACGGCCAGCTGGTGGGCTACATGTCGGTGCGCACCAAGCCCACCCGCGACGAGGTGCGACAGGCCGAGCAGCTCTATGCCCGATTCGTGCGCGGCGAGCAGGGCTCGCAGGCCTTCCACAAGGGCATCATCATCCGCACCGGCCTGGCCCGCTGGATGTCCTGGACCCAGACCGCCTCGCTGCGCAGCCGCATCCTGTGGCCGATGTCCGCCGCGCTGGCGGCGGTGGCCGGCGCCGGCTTCGTGATCCATCCGCTGGGCGAGGCCCTGTCGCTGGCCGCGCAGATGGCGGTGGCCTTCGGCGCAGTGGCCTGGTGGCTGGACCGCCAGATCGTGGCGCCGGTGCAGCAGGTGCTGCGCCAGGCGCAGGCGGTGGCCGCCGGCCAGCCGGGCAGCAACGAGCAGCTCAACCGGGTGGACGAGATCGGCATGCTGCTGCGCACCGTCAACCAGTCCGGCCTGAACCTGCGGGCGCTGCTCGACGATGTGTCGGCCCAGATCGGCGGCGTGCGGGCTTCCAGCGAGGAAATGGCCGCCGGCACCGCCGACCTCAGCGAGCGCACCGAGCAGGCCGCCTCCAGCCTGCAGGAAACGGCGGCCTCCATGGAAGAGATGAACGCCACCGTGTCCAGCACCGGCCGCACCGCCGACGAGGCCACCCGCATGGCCGAGAAGGCCAGCCACGCGGCCGAGCAGGGCAGCCAGATCGTGACCCAGGTGGTCGGCACCATGGGCGAGATCAGCGCCAGCTCGCGCCGCATTGCAGAAATCACCAGCCTGATCGACGGCATTGCCTTCCAGACCAACATCCTGGCGCTGAACGCAGCCGTGGAAGCCGCGCGGGCCGGCGAACAGGGCCGGGGCTTTGCGGTGGTGGCCGGCGAGGTGCGCAACCTGGCCCAGCGCAGCGCGCAGGCGGCCAAGGAAATCGGCCAGCTCATCCAGGACAGCAACGACCGCGTGGCGTCCGGTCACCAGCTGGCGCAGCAGGCCGGCGAAGCCATGCAGAGCATCCTGCACGAAGCGCAGACCGTGTCTTCCATGATCCGCGACATCGGCCGCGCCACCCACGAACAGGTCACCGGCATCGGCCAGGTCAATGCCGCCGTGACCCAGCTCGACCAGGTGACGCAGCAGAACGCCACGCTGGTGGAACAGTCCACCGCCGCCGCCAACTCGCTCACCCAGCGGGCCGGGCGGCTGGCCGACGCGGTCGGCGTGTTCCGCTGACACCCTGGCGTCTTCGGGGCAGCCGGTCCGGCCCGGCCGGCTGCATACACTCGGGGAGTACCAGACAACCCGAGGACCGTTTCATGAGCCGTGGCCAGTTCCAGACCTTCTCCGACGTTTTCATCCTGGACGGCGTGCGCACGCCGATGGTCGATTACATGGGCGCCTTCGCCGACGCCAACCCGATCGATCTGGGCATCAAGGTGGCGCGCGAGGTGCTGGCGCGCACCGGCATCGAGGCGGCACAGGTCGACTCGGTGCTGGCCGGCAACATGGCCCCCGGCGGCTTCGACCAGTTCTATGTGCCCCGCCACATCGGCCTGTACGCCGGGGTGCCGCAGGTGGTGCCGGCGCTGATGGTGCAGCGCATCTGCGGCACCGGCTTCGAGCTGTTCCGGCAGGCCGGCGAACAGATCGGCGCCGGCGTGGCCACCACCGCGCTGCTGGTGGGCACCGAGTCCATGACCCGCAACCCGATCGCCGCCTTCGACCACCGGGGTGGCTTCCGGCTGGGTGCGCCGGTGGGCTTCAAGGACTACATGTGGGAGGCGCTCACCGACCCGTCGGTGGACATCAACATGATCCGCACCGCCGAGAACCTGGCGCAGCGCTACGGCATCACCCGGGCCGACGTCGACGCCTTCGCCGCGCAGTCGTTCGCGCGCGCCTGCGCCGCGCAGGAGAGCGGCTGGCTGGCCGGCGAGATCGTGCCGGTGGCCAATGAAACCTTCGAGCTCGACGGCCACCGCCCGCGCAGCCTGCGCCTGGCCGGCAAGGCCGCCGTGGCCGACCGCGACACCCACCCCCGTCCCACCCCGCCCGAGGTGCTGGCCAAGCTGCGCACCGTGTTCAAGGACGGCGTGCAGACCGGTGGCAACAGCTCGGCCCTGACCGACGCCGCCGCTGCCGCACTGGTGGCCAGCGGTGACGTGGTGCGCGCCTGGGGCAAGGCCCCGCTGGCCCGCGTGGCGGCCGCCGCCGTGGTGGGCGTGGACCCGGCCCACATGGGCATCGGCCCGGCCCCGGCCATCCGGCTGCTGCTGGAGCGCGCCGGGCTGAAGCTGGACGATGTGGCCCGCTTCGAGATCAATGAAGCCCAGGGCGCCCAGACCCTGGCCGTGGGCCGCGAGCTCGGCCTCGATCTGGACCGCCTGAACGTGCATGGCGGAGCCATCGCGCTGGGCCATCCGCTGGCCGCCACCGGCGTGCGCTGCACCGTGACCGTGTCGCGCCAGATCCAGGCCATCGGTGCGCGCTGGGGCGTGGCGTCGGCCTGCGTGGGTGGTGGTCAGGGCATTGCGCTGCTGGTGGAGAACCCGGCGGCCTGAAGCGGGTCCACCCCGCCATGTTGTCCCTTCAGCTCGGGCCGGTGGCCCTCCCCACCGCACCGGTGCTGCTGCTCGCGGCGGTCTGGCTGGCGTCGTGGCTGGCCGGTCGGGTGGACCGACCGCGGTCGGGCGACGCCGTTTTCCACGCCGCCGTGCTGGGGCTGGTTGCCGCGCGACTCGCCTTTGTTGCCCTGCACGCCTCGGCCTATGCCGAGGCTCCGCTGTCGGTGCTGGATGTGCGCGATGGCGGCTGGTCGGCCCCGGCCGGTCTGCTGGTCGGGTTTGGCTGGCTGGTGGCGGTGGCCTGGCGCCACGCCGGGTCGCGCCGTGCGCTGGGCATCGGCGGCGGCACCGGGCTGGCGGTGTGGCTGGCCGGCATGCTATGGCTGAACCAGGCTGCGCCCACCCGCATGCCGGCGGTGGATCTGGCGGCCCTGGACGGCCCGGGTCAGTTGACCCTGGCGCAAGCCGCCGCCGGCCGGCCGGTGGTGGTCAACCTGTGGGCCAGCTGGTGCGGCCCCTGCCGGGTCGAGATGCCGGTGCTCGCCGCCGCCCAGCAGCGCGAGACCGCCGTGGGTTTCCTGTTCGTGAACCAGGGCGAGCCGGCTGCCACGGTCAACACCTTCCTGCGCCAGCAGGACCTGCCGCTGCGGGAAGTCTGGCTCGACCGCCCGGGCGCACTGGCCCGCGCCATCGGGTCCAACGGCCTGCCGGTGACGCTGTTCTTCGACGCGCAGGGCCGGCAGGTGGACGCGCACTTCGGCATCCTGAACGCGGCGGCGCTGGAGGCCCGGCTGCGGGCGCTCAGGCCGGCCGCCACGCCTCAGTTGCCCCGGTAGGTGGAGAAGCCGAAGGGGCTCAGCAGCGGCACGTGGTGTCCGCCCGCACCCCCCGGGGGCGTGAACAGACTGTTCACGGTGGCCGCCTAGGGCCTGTTAACACATCCTCAGCCCATCAGCGACAAGGACGAAGCTGATGAAGCCCAGGAACATGAGGTCGAGTTTCTCGAAACGCGAGAAGATGCGG
>JGI24115J20150_1000758_pt1 | contig 11823 bp, 8 predicted proteins | sample Subbioar_CSW14AB_FD_20150 | JGI IMG/M metagenome (IMG submission 20150)
GAGCCGTTTCGCGCGGCGCTCAAACGCGACCGCCAGAAGCTCGTCGTCGCCACCGGGCCCTCGATCGGCTGGTTCGCCGGCAACGTGCGACGCGGCTGCGAGAAATTGCTCCGCGAGCTCGGCACCGACTACATCGACGTGCTCCACCTGTTCTGGCTCGGCAAGACCTCGGCGCTTACCGACGGCACCATCGACGCGCTCCGCAAGCTCAAGGAAGAGGGGAAGATCCGCGCGATCGGCACCTCGATCCACGACCGGGTGCGTGCGGGGCAGCTCGTCGCCGACTCGCCGATCGATCTATTCATGATTCGCTACAACGCCGCGCACCCGGGCGCCGAGCGCGACATCTTCCCGAGCCTCGAGAAGCGCAAACCGGCGATCGTGGCCTACACCGCGACGTCGTGGCGCAAGCTGCTCTCCGCACCGCGCGGCTGGACCGGTCCGGTCATGACCGGGGGCGACTGTTATCGATTCAACCTCACGAGCCCGCACGTCGACCTGACGCTCACCGGCCCTTCGAACACCGAGCAGCTCCGCGAGAGCCTCGACGCGATCGCCAAAGGTCCGCTCGCGCCCGACGAAGAAGCGTGGATGCGCGCGTTCGGGCAGCGCGTACATGGTGGCGCGCCTTCCGTCGCGGCGTGATACTCCGCGCCGATGCGCTTCCTCCACACCATGCTGCGCGTCCGCGATCTCGACGCGGCGCTCGACTTCTTGTGAACAAGCTCGGCCTCCGCGAGCTGCGCCGCCGCGACAGCGAGCAGGGCCGCTTCACGCTGGTGTTCCTCGGCACCGGCGCCGCAGGCGACGACGCGCAGATCGAGCTCACCCACAACTGGGATCAGAGCGACCCGTACCCGACCGGGCGATTCTTCGGTCACCTCGCCTACGAGGTCGACGACATCTACCAGACCTGCGAGCGCCTCCGCGCGAGCGGCGTCGTCATCCACCGCCCCCCGCGCGACGGCCACATGGCGTTCGTCAAATCACCCGACGGCCACTCCATCGAGCTCCTCCAAAAAGGCGGCGCGCTCCCCGCCCGCGAGCCTTGGTCCTCGATGCCCAACACTGGCGAATGGTAGACGAGCGCGTTACCGAGACGAGAATTCACAGGGAGGCGCGGAGGCACGGAGGTCGAGACTTGTCTGCCGATGCGTGGAGCTACCTGATCTTCGCTCTCCCGGCGCTGAGCTCGTCGTGGTCGGAAGCAGCGGGAGCGCCTACCCGAAGCCCGCGGCAGCACATTCACAGCTTCGCGCCTCCGTGCCTCCCTGTCAGGTCTCGTTTCTCGGTGGACGCGGTGCGGCCCTCCCGGAGGAACGACCATGCGCCGATGAGGAGCACCGCGAGCGAGAACGCGCCGCAGAGCGCGCCCCAGAACCAGTAGGGCAGGAACAGCGCGTCGGCCATGTTGGCGACGTCGGAGGGGAACACGCCGCCGCCGGTGTGCGCCTTGTCGGTGAAGAGGTAGTCGCCGCGCGAGAACACGCTGAGGGCGAGCTGCACCGAGAGGAACAGGAGCGTCAGCTGCGACGCCCAGCCGCTCGCGCGCGTGCCCGTCCACAAGAGCGAGAGCGCGAACAGCGTGACGAAGACCCAGCCGAACACCGACCGCACGATCAGCAGGTCGCCGAGCAGGAGCAGCACCCCGAGCGAGAGGAGCATCACGCGTGCTCGCCGCTCGCCGCGCGCCATCGCGAATCCGACCGCCGCGGCGCACGCGGGACCGACGAGCCCGCCCGCCGAGACGATCGCTCGCGCGAACCGTCCGTCGTAGCCGACCACGTGGGCGAGCCCCGAGCCGTTGCTCCACATCTCGAACGACTGGAAGCTGCCGCCGACGAGCACGCCCGCGATGCCGTGGCCCAGCTCGTGGACGAGGGTCGAGACGAGCATCAGCGGGTAGCCCACGATGCGGCCGTACGGCACCGCCCACAGCACCACCGTGAGGGCGATGGAGACGAGCAGGAACACGTCCGCTCGGGCGCGCGAGTCTGCCGGTTTCTCCATGACGAGGTTCCAGCACGCGGAGGCGGCCGGGGCAAGCGCATGCGCGAGGACTTGCGCGATTCGTCACCCTCCGCGCGCGTGACCTCGCCGTGTCACCTTGCGCATTGCGCGTCGCTTGGGGGTGACGAAGCGAGAATTGCTCGACGAATCTGGCGATCCGGACCTGCGGAACGCCGGTTGCTGAGGGCTCGGCAGCCATGTCGAACCGAAACCTCGTCGCGCTCGCACTCTTCGCGCTCTTCGTGCTGCCCGCGCTCCCGGCCTGCTCGGTGCAAGACAGCGGCGATCTCGGGGAGTCGGCCTCCACGTCGTCGCGCAACCCCCCTCTGCCGGCGGTGGGCGTGGAGGTGCGGGACTACGCACCCGACAAGCCCGTGTACGTGGACGACCCCGAGGACATCTATCGCGGGCTCCCGCGCGCCGACTTTGCGCCCGACATCACCAAGACGACGGATACGCCCGACACGTTCACCCTGAGCGACTGGGATACCCCGGTCAAGAGCCAGGGATCGCGCCCATGGTGCACGTCGTTCGCGCAGGTCGGGGTCATGGAGAACATGATCCGCCACGGCTTCGGCGAGATCGTCGACCTCTCGGAGATCGACCACTTCAGTCACTACAACAGGTACGACTGCTACGCGTCGATCAAAGCGTCGCAGTCGACCAAGATCGTCCCCGAGACCTCGTGGCCGTACTACGGCTCGAAGATCCCCAACTACCGCGACACCGCGGTGGCCAAGATCACCTCGTGGCGCTCGCTCACCAAGCGTAGCCAGGTCTTCGATGCGCTCCGCGCCGGCCACCCCGTCCACATCGGGCTCGATCTGAACAACTCCTGGAACAGCCCTGGCAAGAACGGTCGAATCTCGCTCGGCGGCGGAACGATCGGTGGTCATGCGATGGCCGTGGTCGGCTACGTCGCCGACGACAAATTCGAGGGCGGCGGCTACCTGCTGATCAAGAACTCGTGGGGCTCCAAATGGGGCGACTTGGGCTACGCGCGAATGCCGTACGACTACTGCATGTACGGCAACTGCATCTTCCTCGAGACGCTGGGGATCGAATACGCCGGCAAGACCTGGGACGGCTCCACCGTGCCGCCTCCTCCGCCGCCGTCGGGACCCGATCCCACCGCCGACGATCTCGTTGTCACGCTCGAGAAGGACCCGGCCAAGGCCAATGACTTCACCCTGTTCCTCACCGAGCGAAGAACCGGCTCTCTCGCGCAGGTCCAGAAGGTGACCTACGACGTGCACGAGACGTTCGGCTCGTATCGCACCTGGACCGTCGAGGACCCGAAGGACGGTTTCGGGATCCCGTTCAAATACACCACGACCTTCAAGGGTCGCTGGAAGACCAATGGCGCGGCGGTGCAGCTCAAGAGCGGCAAAACCCTCAACCTCGCCGGTGCCGTGATGACCTGGTACTACGTCGAGTGAAGTGGCTCGCCGCCCTCGCAGGCTTGGTCGACAGTCGACAGTCCGAGCGAAGAGAAGAGAGAAGAGCTCACCACGGAGGCACGGAGGCACGGAGATCGAGCTGTGCTGCCGCTACTCTGCGCTGACCGGAGGAAGACTCCTCTCGACCAGGACGTCGTCGATCTTTGCGACTGCAATGGCAGGTGTGGTGCTGGGGCCTGCATCGGCAGACCATCTCGACCTCCTTGGCTCCGTGCCTCCGTGGTGCAATTTCTCGAGGTCCAGCGGTGACGTGTCAGTCGTCGAGCACCGTGCGGACCTTGCGGGTCAGCGAGCTCGGGGTGAACGGCTTCGGCAGGAACGCGTCGGTCGCCTCGACGATGCCGTTGCGGACCGCGGCATCGTCGGTGTAGCCGCTCATGTACAAGACCTTGATCTCGGGTCGTCGAGAGCGCACGGCGTCGGCGAGCTTGCGGCCGCTCATGCCCGGCATCACCACGTCGGTGAGCAGCAGGTGGATCTTGTCTTCGAGCGTCGACAACAGCTGCAACGCGGAGTCGCCGCTCGGTGCGTCGAGCACGGTGTACCCGCTCGCCTCGAGGGTGCGTCGCGCGACTCGTCGAACCAGAGCCTCGTCCTCGACGAGCAGCACCGTCTCCGAGCCGCCGATGCGCGCGGACTGTGACGGGCCCGGGCGAGCGGCGCGTTCGTCGACCGACGGTAGGAGCACCCGAAACGACGTCCCGGTGCCTTCTTGCGAGCTCACTTCGATGTGACCGCCGGCCTGTTTGACGATCCCGTACACCGTCGCGAGGCCCAAGCCCGTGCCTTTGCCGAGCTCTTTGGTCGTGAAGAAGGGCTCGAACACGCGCGCCCTCACCTCCTGCGTCATGCCGTGTCCGCTGTCTTGGACCTCGAGCTGCGCGTAGCGTCCAGGTGCCAGCGTCGACGCCATGTCTGGGCCTAGGTCGACATTGCGGGTGCCGATGCTCAACCGCCCACCCTGGGGCATCGCGTCGCGGGCGTTCACCGCGAGGTTGAGGAGCACCTGCTCGGCTTGCGTCGGATCGATGCACACCGGACACAGGTCGTCGGCGAGCGAAGTGGAGACTTCGATGTGCTCGCCGATCAATCGACGCAGCATCTTCCCCACCCCGGTCACTGTTTCGTTGAGGTCAATGACCCGTGGCTCGACCATCGCCTTGCGGCTGAACGCGAGGAGTTGGCTGGTGAGGGCCGCCGCCCGCGCGCCCGCCTCGCGAATCGAAGCCGCCGCCTCGTATTGAGGATCGTCGGGCGTCAGGTGTTCGAGAAGGTGCTCGCTGTAGACCGAGACCACCGTGAGCAGGTTGTTGAAGTCGTGGGCGACCCCGCCCGCGAGTTGGCCGATGGCTTCGAGCTTCTGCGCCTGCCTGAGCTGTTCCTCGAGGTCGAGCGCTCGTCGCCGGTCGCTCAGATCGCGCGTCACCTCGGCGAAGCCCACGGCGCGGCCGCCGCGATCGACCACCGCGTCGAGCACGGTGTTGGCCCAGAAGCGCGAGCCGTCCTGGCGGAGGCGCCATCCCTCGTCGCTCCAACGTCCCTCGCGTCTGGCGACCTCGAGCGCGGCCGTCGTCTTGCCGGTGGACACCTCCGTCGAAGGGAAGAACGCGGCCAGCGGCAGCCCGAGCGCTTCGGCGCTGGAGAAGCCGTGCAGCCGCTCCGCGCCGGCGTTCCAACTCTTCACTCGCCCGTCGGTGTCGAGCATGCACAGCGCATGGTCGGCGATCCCTTCGACCAGGAGCCGGAAGGCCTCTTCGCTTGCACGGAGCGCCTCTTCGGCTCGGAGTCGATCGCGCGTCGCCGCGACGTAGTGCGCAATCGTGCGGATGAACTCGAGCTCCCAGGCATCGAACGCGGGCTTGCGACGGCACCCGAACGCCAGCGTTCCGATCGACCGACCGGCCGCGACGAGCGGCACTGCGACGTACGTGCGGAGCCCGAACGAGAGCCTGACGGTCAAGTCGTCGTGCGCCTGCGACCCGAACCGCTTGCGTTCTTCGGCGGTGAGCCCGGAGGCCCCGCGGAGGCGGGTCGCGCCGCCGTCTTCGACCCAATCGAGCACCACGTCGCAGCCGAGATACCGGGCGATCGCGGTGAAGATCTCGTCGATGGTCTTCGAGGGATCGGCCGTCGAGAGCAGGCTCGCCGCTGCCGTCGAGAGGAGCTGCAGGCCCTCGTTCTGGTGAATCAGGTCGGACTCCGCGCGGCGACGATCGGTCTCGTCGACCATGAACAGCGCGGCTCCGACGACCTCACCCTCCGACGCGTGAATCGGATGGAACGATGCAACCCAGTGCCGAATCCCGCTTGGGAGCGCCTCGGTGACCCCGGTGAGCGACACCCCCGACACGGTCTCGCCGGCGAGCACTCGCGAAAGGATCGGCGCGATCGTCGGCCACTGGTCGGGGACCATCTCCTGGACCGAACGACCGACATAATCCGTCGTGCGACGAGCCTGGACCGCGGCGAGCGTCTGATTGACCTCGCGGTACCGGCCTTCGGTGTCGAGGAACGCAATCCCGGCTGGGGTGTGATCGAGCAGGGTGCGCAGTCGCGTGACGTGCTCGGACTCGAGGCGGCTCGCCTCGGCGAGCTCGGCGTTCTTCAGTCGCAGGAGGGTCGCCTGACGACGATTCTCGCTGACGTCCCGCAGAACGACCGAATAGCCCACGAACCGATCAGCCTCGTGCAACGCCGTGATGGTGGTCAGCGCCCAGAACCGTGAGCCGTCCTTGCGACTGCGCCGGTCCTCGAGCTCGATGCGCCCGTCCCTGCGCGCGCGCGAAAGCAGCTCCGCGGGCATTCCGCGCTGCCGGTCGTCGTCGTCGAACAAGCGATCGAACGGCTTGCCGATCACCTCTTCGGCGGAGAACCCCTTGATGCGCTCGGCGCCGGCGTTCCAAGTCGCCACGTTGCCATCACGATCGATCAGGTAGATCGCGTACTCGCTCTCCGCGTCGACCATCAGCCGAAACGGGTCTGTCCCGATCTGCTCTGTGGACTTCGAGCGACCGCTCATGGGATTCAGAAAAAACAATAGCCGGTCCCGTTCACCCTCGAAACGCCGTTGCGGTGCAATCAGCGCTTGCGCTCCGGAACGGCCTTTTTTGCCGCTTGGAGGATCTTGACGGTGGTGTGGAAGAACCGTCCCGTCGTCGGCTGCGGCGAGATCTTCTCGAGGAATCCACCCGGATTGGCCGGCCGGCCCGGTCGCTGATGCAGCACGAGGAAGGCTTCACGCTCCGTGTGGCCCACCAGCTCGACGTCGCCCTTGGGCGAGACCATCGGCAAGACCAGCCCCGGCGGGAGCGGCTCGGCGTAGAACATCACGAACAGTCGGCTGTCTGCCGTCGGCTCCATCCCGGCGAACGGATCGCGCGCCACGAGCTCTTCCACCTCGGCGACCGTCCGCACGAACACCGTCACGTCGAACCCGAGCTTCGCCTCGAGGTGTTTGGCGATCTTCCGCTCGAGGGTGACGCGAGGTGTCGGCTTGGTGTCGAAGAACACGTTGCCGGACTGAATGTACGTTCGCACATCGCCGAACCCGAGCTCCTCGAAGAGGGCGCGGAGGCGCTCCATCTTCACGACCCGATGTCCGCCGACGTTCACTCCGCGGAGAAAGCCAATGAAGGTGGTCACGAGGCCTCGCGGAGCCAGACACCGAACCGCTCGCCGATCATCAGCGCGGTCAGGTGGGTGTTGGCCATCGGGATGGTCGGCATCAGGCTCGCATCGGCGACGACGAGGCCCGTCACGCCGCGTACCCGGCCGCGACCGTCGCAGGCCGCGTCGCGATCGTCGTCGGCCCCCATCGGCACCGTGCCGCACGGGTGGTACCCCGAGTCGCAGCTCGTGCGGATCCACTCCCCGATGGAGCGGCGCGTGCGGAGCACCTTCTCGCTCGGGAAGAAGTGAACTGCCAGGTCTCGCATCGCCCTGGTCGAGACGAGCAGCCACGCGAGCTCCATCGCCTCGACGGCGCACGCCAGATCGTGCGGGTGGTGGAGCAGCTCCGACTCGATGCGCGGACGCGCGTGTGGATGGGCGCTCGTGAAGGTGAGCTTGCCGACGCCCTTCGGCTTGCCGACGCTGCACATGAGGCTCACGCCGAGGAACGTCGGCCCTGGCGTGGGGACGAGCGAGCCAGGCTGCAGCTGCATGTCGTTCGGTCGCGTGCTCTGCTCGGACCGATACCGCAAGACCGTCTGGATGAGCGGGTCTTCGAGCGTGTTCAGGCCCCACCGTGGGAGGAGGAACATCGCCGCGCCCGGGTGGTCGAGCAGACGCGCTCCCACCGCGGGGAGATCGACGACACGAGCGACACCCAGCCGATCGAGATCGCCTCGGGGCCCGATGCCGGACCGCAGGAGGATGCCCGGCGTGGCGATGGCGCCGCCGCACAAGGCCACGCGTCGCGCACCGATCGTCTCGACGACCCCGTCGCGCTCGACCTCGACGCCGATCGCCTTCTTGTTCTCGAACAGCACGCGCCGCACCAGGGTGCGCGCCTCGATCACCAGGTTCTTCCGGCGCCGCACGCGCGCATCGAGGTAGCAGCGCGCCGCGCCCATGCGTTCGCCGTCGATCTTGTTCATCGCGTGCGGGCCGGCGCCGGTGTTGGTCGGATCGTTGCTGTCGAACGCGCGGCGGAAGCCCATCTCGGCGCACGCCTCGAGGAACGCGCCCTGCCAGGGCGTGAGCTCTTCGGGGCGGTGCCTTCGGATGGGGATCGGTCCGTCGTTGCCGTGCCACTCGTTGTGCACGTCCTGGTCGTTCTCGAGACGCTTGAACGCAGGCAGACACTCCGCGAACGACCACTCGCGCAGGCCGCGCGCCGCCCACTCGTCGTAGTCGTAGGGTTGTCCGCGGATGGCGATGCACGTGTTCACCGCCGACGAGCCGCCCATCACGCGGCCTCGGGGAAACGGAAACAGCACCTGCCCGCCCGTCGGCCGGTGGCGATAGCCCCAGTCGTGCGAGAGCAGCGCGTTCTTGCGGCCATCGCGGAGATCGGCCGGCAAGGCGGCCTCGGGCGGGTAGTCCGGTCCCGCTTCGAGCAGGAGGACCTCCTGCGAGGACGACTCGGTCAATCGCGCGGCGATCACCGCTCCCGACGCGCCTGCGCCCACGATGACGGTGTCGTACTTTCTCACCCCCGGGAGGTAGCGTGCGAGCGCGGGCGCGCAAAGACGCTATGCTCTGCCCGGTGCGGCTCTTCTTGATTCTCGCCCTGTTCGCCGGCCCTCAGCTCGCGCCCAAGTCGTTCACCAATCCGACGCCGGCCGACGCGAGCGAGCTGGCGAAGGTCACGGTGTATGGGGCCACCTGGTGCTCGGCGTGCAAGTCGCTCGAGGCCTCGCTGCGGTCTCGCGGCATCCCGTTCGAGCAGGTCGACATCGACGAGAACCCGGGCGCCTTCGCCATCGCCAAGAAGGCGGCCGGCGCCAACGCGGTGCCCCTCAGCAACATCGTGCGTGGTCCGGCCCAGACCTGGATCGTCGGGGCAGACCCCGACGCGGTCGAGCGCGCGTACCGCGGCCAGTGAGATGCCCCCGGACTGAAGTCCGGGGCACCGACTGCAAGACGAAGCCCTTCGGGCTGGCGGAGTAACGTGCCGAGGACGCGTCTCGAGATCGCCAGTCGACCCCGCGTTCTGTCGACCATGGCGGCTCTGTCGGGCTCGCTTGCGATTGCATGCCACGGTCGTGGGTGAGCGCCTGCCAGCGTGGACGACCAACCACGGGGCACCTGGTCTGTCGAGGCCTTGAACCGATGTCTCCTCCCGAGCCTCCGCTAGCCCGCCGTGGGCGGGCTTCGTCTTGCAGTCGGTGCCCCGGACTTCAGTCCGGGGGAATTCCATCAGATCGTTTCTGCCCCTGGGACGTGTAAGTTCTCGGACGCCCCGTGCGTTGGAGGACATCATGAAGCGTATTGTCTTTGCCGCAGCGACCCTGGCCGCGTTGGTCGGCTGCGCGAACACCACGAGTTACGTGAAGAGCAATGACACGACGCTGGGGCGGGTCGTCGTCTACCGCAACGGAATCGCCTATTTCGAGCGCTACGCGCACGTCGAGGGCGACATCCTCAAGGTCTCGGTTCCGATGGACAAGTTGGACGACTTCCTCAAGTCGCTCACCGTCACCGACGCCAAGACCGGACAGCCTGCCCCGATCTCCTACCCGACCACGCTCCCCGCCTCGTCCACCGGCCTGGTCGACCTCGAGATCCGCCTCGGAGGTCCCGCGCCGCACGACCTCAAGCTGACATATGTCACGGAGGCGCCGAGCTGGAAGCCGAGCTACCGAATCGTCCTCGGCGACGACGGCAAGGTCACGATGGAGGGGTGGGCCGTCGTCGACAACACCTCGGGCGAAGACTGGGAGAACGTGAAGCTCGGCGTCGGTTCGAGCTCCGCGCTCTCGTTCAAGTTCGACCTCAAGTCGGTGCGCGTGGTCTCGCGCGACACGTTGCAGGCAGACGACCTGTTCGCCGTCGCGCCTCCCACGGGCGGCGCGGTGTACGGCGGTGAGAAGGAGCAGCAGGTCGCTTCGCTCGACGACGCCACGACCGAGAAGATCGCGCTCGCCGAAGCACCGAAGAAGTACGCCCCTCCGCCCGTCGCCATGCCGCCCAAGGCCGGCGGCGGTGGTGGCGGCAAGGGGAAGAAGGCCGACGAGTCGTACTATGACGGCGGCGGCTCGTATGGCGGAGGGCTGAGCGCCGGCAGCGGTGGCTACCCGAGCGCAGGGCCGAAGCCGGCCGACAAGAAGCCGGCCACCAAGGCGCCGTACCCTTCGAGCCCGTACCCTTCGCCCGCCCCCACCACAGCGGCAGCGCCACCTCCTCCGCCCGGCGATTCGGGGTTCGAGTCCGCCGCGAGCAAGTTGGTGGCGAGCAAGAAGACGGTCGTCGTCGAGGGCTACGCCACCGAGGCCGACGCCGACAAGGCCGGCGCATCGCTCGAGCGCGCCAACAAGGTGCGCTCACAGCTCGTCGCCCGCGGTGTCGCGCCCGACAAGATCGTCGCCGTCGGCAAGGGCCTGGTTCCCGGCAAGAGCGGCGGCGTGCGCATCATCGAGGTCACCCCCAAGGACACGGCCAAGGCCGCGACTCCGGAGACCGCGGGCGATCCGATCGGCACCTCGCACTTCGAGTCTGGCACCAAGATGAGCGTGAAGAAGGCGAGCTCCGCGATGATCTCCATCGTGAAGGGCGCCGCCAAGGGCGAGGTCGTGTACTTCTACGACCCCGAGAGCCCTCGCGGGAACGCGACGTTCCCCTTCCGCGCGATTCGCCTCGAGAACCCCACCGAGAGCACGCTCGAGAGCGGTCCGGTCACCGTCTTCGGCGAGGGCAAGTTCATCGGCGAGGGCATCAGCGAGCCCATTCCCCCGCACGCCTCGGCGTTCGTGCCGTTCGCGCTCGATCGGCAGATCGTGGTCGAGAACACCGACGGCGAGAAGGACGAGATCCTCCGCGTGCTCGCGGTGCAGCGCGGCGTGTTCTCGACCGAGAGCAAACACACCAAGACCACCAAGCTCATCCTCCACAATCGCCTTCCGCAGAAGGCGAAGATCAACATCCGCCACACCACGCCCAAGGGATACACCCTCGACCCGAAGGGCTTCACGGTGGAGAAGATCGGCGCAGCCAGCGTGCTCGGCATCGAGGTCGAGCCGAACGCGAAGAAGGAGGTCGTGATCGAGGAGTCGACCCCGATCTTCAAGACCATCGACCTCCGCTCGCCGGGTGGGCTCGAGACCGTCAAGGTCTACATCTCGTCTGCTGCGGTGGCCGGTCCGCTCAAGGAGCAGGTCGCGAAGATCGTCAAGCTGCAGCAGGAGATCGGCAACCTCGAGCAGCGCGTCGAGACCACCCGCGAGCAGCTCGGCGAATACCGCACGCGCCTCGACGAGCTCCACGCACAGATCTTCACGCTCAAGGCGGTGAAGACCGGCGGGACCCTGATGAAGGACCTGGAGAAGAAGATGCAGGAGACCGGCGACAAGGTCTCCAAGGCCACGCTCGATCTGGTCAATCAGCAAGAGCAGCTGATGATGGCGAAGATCCGGCTGCAGGACGCGATCGCCGAGCTCACCGTGAAGAAGGACGACGAGCCCGAGAAGAAGGCGGAGAAACAGCCCGAGAAGCCCGCCAAGAAGACCTGATCCTTGCGCGTGCCGCCGCGCACGCCGACCATCGGCCCGATGGATCTCGAGGCCTTCTGGACGGCGTGCGAGCGGCGGAGCCTGGGCGAGAGCGCGGACATCAAGCCCGCTCTCGAGCCGCTCTCGCGTGCGCACGATCACGAGCTCGCGGGCGCGGTCGAGCAAGGGCGCGCGGAGCTCGC
>JGI24115J20150_1000764_pt1 | contig 11770 bp, 11 predicted proteins | sample Subbioar_CSW14AB_FD_20150 | JGI IMG/M metagenome (IMG submission 20150)
GGAGCCGCAGCCCGCCCCGACTCCCATCGCGACAGCGCCGCCCGCCGCGGCGTCCACGTCTGCGCCGGCGGGCAGCGGAGCGCAGGAGGCGCTCGACCGGATGGACAAACGTGCGGACGTGCCGCTTCTCCCGATGATGGCCAACCACCAGAAGCAGAACATGCGCGACCACCTCGCGGCGGTGCAGGAGGTCGTGGCCGCACTCGCCACGTCCGACTTCGCCGCCATCGAGAAGTCGGCGACCCGAATCGGCTACTCCGAACAGATGGGCGCCATGTGCACCCACATGGGCGCGGGCGCGCCGGGGTTCACCGAGCAGGCGATCGCATTCCACAAGACCGCCGACGGCATCGCCACGGCAGCGAAGAAGAAGGATCGCGACGCGGTCCTGGTCGCTCTCGGAGCAACCTTGACGACGTGCACCAGCTGCCATGCGGCCTGGAAGCAGAAAATCGTCGACGAGGCCACTTGGACGCGGGTCACCGCGCAGGCGCCTCCGATGGCGCCGATGCACGGCGGGCCGATGCACGCGCCGTAGCGAGCTGCTGATGACGATTGAAGACCAGCCTTCGCACGAGCCACGCAGCAAGGAGACTCGACACGGTCGCCACCGCCGCCAGCTGGTACATGATGACGATCTGGTAGCGGACGGCGCGAATCGGCGGCGTGCCGCTGACGATCTGGCCGGTCATCATCCCCGGGAGGGCGACCAGACCGACCGTGAGCAGGCCATTGATCGCGGGGATCATCGCCGCGCGCACGGCCGCCCGCTCCTGGGTCTCGAGAGCTTGCGCGGGAGTGGCGCCGAGCGAGAGGAGCTGCTCGATGCGCGGCGCCTCGCTCTCTGCAACAGAGAAGAGCCGCTCGAACACCAGCGCGACGACGTTCATCGCGTTCGACAGAATCATTCCGGAGATGGGTACGAGCAGTCGCGCCTCATACCAGGGCGTGGGTGAAATCACGAACGCGAACACCGGAACGAGCGCGAGGCTTCCGCCTCCGACGATCGCGAGCAGCGCGGGGAGGAAGAGCCTCCGGCTGGGCGGGCCGTGCTCGACGCGGCGCGCGGCCGTCGCGGCTGCAACGAGCACCATCACGAGCAGGACCAGCAGCACCGACCACGGCCGCTCGTGCCCGAACAGGAGCAAGAGCCCGTAGCCGATCGCGAGCAGCTGCGCGGCGGCCCGGATCGCGCCCCAGAGGAGCTGGCCCTCGAGGCCGACGCGGGATCGTCGCGAGAGTAGGATCGCGCCGACAATGAGCGCGAACGAGATCGCCAACCTCGGGAGCGAGATCTCGAGGTAGGTCATCGAGCTGACCCGATCTTGCCGCCGACGCACTCCCAAGGTGTGGCGGTGAGCGAAGCCGCTTGGGACCGATCGTGTGTCACGACGACGACGCCGAGCCCGCGTCGTGCGAGCGCGAGGATCGTCCCGACGACATGGCTCGCCGTAGCGGGATCGAGGGCCGACGTGGGCTCGTCGAGGAGCAGGAACTCCGGATCGTTGGCGAGCGCTCGCGCGATCGCGACACGCTGTTGCTCACCGCCCGAGAGCTCGTCTGCAGGACGTTCGATCAACTCCGGATCGAGACACACCTCGCGCAACAGCTCGACGAGACGCGTTCGGCGGAGCTCCTCGCCACGCAGCCGCGGTCCCGTCGCGACGTTGGCTTCCACGTCGCCCGGAAGCATCGGAGGCCGCTGCGAGACGAAGGCGACGCGACGGCGAAATTCCTGCGGTGAAATCGCGCTCGAGGGCACATCGTGGAGCAGCACGTCGCCACCATCGGGCTGGAGCAGGGTCGCCATGACCCGCAGGAACGTGCTCTTTCCCGAGCCCGACGCGCCCTCGATGACCGCGACCGTGCCCGCCTCGACCCGCAGCGAAGCGCCATCGAGCACACGTTGGTCCCCGCGTCGCACGACGAGGTGTCGACCCACCAAGGCTCGACCGGTGTTCCGTTCGCCGGAGCTCACCGGTCGACCCTACACCGGTGAGCGGTGCCCTTCAGCCGCTCAGGTCAGGAGCCCGTCGGGTCATGGAAGAAGTCCGGGGGCATCAGGTCTTCAGCCCAAATCGAGGATCCACACCCCACGGTCCCGCTCTTCGGGATCCGCTTCGGCCGCGCGGCCACGCGACGGAGGAAGAAGCGGGAGCTCGAGCTCGAGCATCGGCTGTTCCTGCCGACGGGGCTGGCTGCTTCTTTCTCTTCGCGGGGGCTGGGGGCGCATTCGCATTGGTCATTGTTTTTGGGGCCGAAACGACATGCGTCAAGCGCGGCCGGTCCCACGTGACGCAGCGCGTGGCGCGACGATGGGGATGACTTTTCGCCGCGCAGTTCCCACCGCCGAGTCTATGCTCGCTCCTTCGCGCCGAAACACGGAGGCACGCGGAATGGACACGATTCGCCACTGGATCAATGGAGCTTTTGTCGACCCGAAGACCGACCGCAGCGCGGACGTCTTCAACCCCGCCACCGGCGAGGTCCAGAAGAAGGTCGCGCTGGCCAGCGAGGCCGAGGTCGACTCGGCCGTCGCCACCGCCAAGAAGACGCTCGAGTCCTGGCAACACGCTTCGCTGGCTACCCGCACCCGCGTGCTCTTCGCCTACCGCGAGCTCGTCAATCGTCACAAGGACGAGATCGCCAAGATGCTCACCATGGAGCACGGCAAGGTCTTCTCCGATGCGCAGGGCGAGGTCCAGCGCGGCCTCGAGGTCGTCGAGTACGCGTGTGGCCTCTCCGAGCTCCTCAAGGGCGAGATCAACGAGAACGTCTCGACCGAGGTCGACACGTACTCGTTCCGCCAGCCGGTCGGCGTCGTCGCCGGCATCACGCCGTTCAACTTCCCGGCGATGGTGCCGATGTGGATGTACCCGGTGGCCATCGCCTGCGGGAACACCTTCGTCCTCAAGCCCTCCGAGCGTGATCCCTCGGTGACCAACTTCTGCGCGGAGCTCTTGCAGAAGGCCGGCCTGCCCGACGGCGTGTTCAACGTCGTCCACGGCGACAAGGTCGCGGTCGACACGCTCCTGCAGCACCGCGACGTATCGGCGATCAGCTTCGTCGGCTCGACCCCGATCGCGAAGTACATCTACGAGAACGGCACGAAGAACGGCAAGCGCGTGCAGGCGCTCGGCGGCGCGAAGAACCACATGGTGGTGCTGCCCGACGCCGACATGGACCTCGCGGCCGACGCCGCCGTGAACGCGGGCTTCGGCTCGGCCGGCGAGCGCTGCATGGCCATCTCGGTGCTCGTGTGCGTCGGCAACGCGGCCGACAAGCTCCTCCCGAAGATCCGCGAGCGCATGGCCACCCTCAAGGTCGGCAACGGCCTCGATCCTGCGTCGCAGATGGGGCCGCTCATCACCCGCGTGCACCGCGACAAGGTCGCGAGCTACGTGGCATCGGGCCAGAAGGACGGCGCCGACGTGCTGGTCGACGGCCGCACGCTCAAGGTCGAAGGGCACGACAACGGCTTCTGGCTCGGCCCGACGCTGATGGACAACGTGAAGCCGGGCATGGCCTGCTACCAGGAAGAGATCTTCGGGCCGGTGCTCTCGGTGGTGCGCGCGTCTTCGTACGAAGAGGCGATTCGCCTCATTCACGAGCACCCGTACGGCAACGGCACCGCGGTCTTCACCAACGACGGCGGCGCGGCCCGCAAGTTCCGCCACGAGATCCAGGTCGGCATGGTCGGCATCAACGTGCCGATCCCCGTGCCGATGTCCTACTACTCCTTCGGCGGTTGGAAGCAGTCGCTCTTCGGCGACCTGCACATCTACGGTCCCGACGGCGTGAAGTTCTACACGCGCAGCAAGGTCGTCATCGAGCGCTGGCCCGACCCGCGCTTCCGCGGCATCGATCTGGGCTTCCCGCAGCAGAAGTAATCGCCGATCGGTCGGGTCGAACGTCGAAGGTCGAAGGTCGAGAGCCCGAGACCAGAGCGATCTCATTCGACCTTTGACCTTTGACCTTCGACCCCCGAAGACACGGCCAACGAAGCGGCAGCGGCTGACAGCAGCAAGAGGAGGGAAACGAGATGTCCCGTATCGTTCGTGGTGGCCTCATCCAGTGCCACAACCCGATCAACGACGAGAGCGTGCCGGTCGCGCAGGTGAAGAAGGCCGCCCTCGAGGCGCACATGCCGTTCATCGAGGAGGCCGGCAAGAAGGGCGTGCAGGTCCTCTGCCTGCAGGAGATCTTCGACGGTCCCTACTTCTGCCCCGGCCAGGGCGTTCGCTGGTACGACGCCGCCGAGGCGATTCCGGGGCCGACCACGGCCATCTTCCAGGAGATCGCCAAGAAGTACTCGATGGTGATCGTCGTCCCGCTCTACGAGCGTGAGCAGGCGGGCGTCTATTACAACACCGCGGCGGTCATCGACGCCGACGGCAAGTACCTCGGCAAGTACCGCAAGACGCACATCCCGCAGGTCAACCCGGGCTTCTTCGAGAAGTTCTACTTCAAGCCCGGAAACCTGGGCTACCCGGTGTTCCAGACGGCCTACGGCAAGGTCGGCGTGTACATCTGTTACGACCGCCACTTCCCGGAGGGCGCGCGCATCCTCGGCCTGCACGGCGCCGAGATCGTGCTCAATCCGAGCGCCACGGTAGCGGGTACCTCGCAGTACCTGTGGAAGCTCGAGCAGCCGGCGCACGCCGTCGCCAACGGCTACTTCGTCGGCGCGATCAACCGCGTCGGCACCGAAGCGCCCTGGAACATCGGCAAGTTCTACGGCTCGAGCTACTTCGTCGACCCGCGCGGAAACTTCCTCGCGACGGGCAGCGAGGACCAGAGCGAGCTCGTCGTGGCCGACATGAACTTCGACACGATCGAAGAGGTCCGCCGTGTGTGGCAGTTCTATCGCGACCGTCGTCCCGACGCGTACGGCGATCTGGTGAAGGACATCTGATGGAAAAGGTCGAAGGTCAAAGGTCGAAGGTCGAATCGAGAACGAATCGAGAACGCCGATTCCCTCTCTGACCGGCCTCTTACCTTCGACTTTCGACCTTCGACTTTTGACCCCTGGAGACACCGCGATGCGCACTGTCATCCGCAACGGAACCGTCGTCACCGCCGTCGACACCTTCGCCGGCGACGTGTGGATCGAGAACGGCACCATCGTCGCCATCACGACACCGGGTGCCTCGACCGGCATGACCGCCGAGAAGGTCATCGACGCGACCGGCAAGCTGGTCATGCCGGGCGGCATCGATGCCCACACGCACATGGACATGCCGTTCGGCGGCACCAACTCGAGCGACGACTTCGAGACCGGCACCATCGCCGCCGCGCACGGCGGCACGACCACGCTGGTCGACTTCGCCATCCAGATCAAAGGCGGCTCGCTCCGTCAGGCGGTCGACACGTGGCACGCCAAGGCCGAGGGCAAGGCGGCGATCGACTACGGGTTCCACACGATCATCACCGACGTGAACCCCGGCAGCCTCGAAGAGATGGGCGGCCTGGTGAAGGAGGGCATCACCTCGTTCAAGCTGTTCATGGCCTACCCCGGCGTCCTCTACGTCGACGACGGCCAGATCTTCCGTGCCATGCAGCGCGCCCGCGATCTCGGCGGCCTCATCTGCATGCACGCCGAGAACGGCATCGCCCTCGACGTCCTCATCGAGCAGGCCCTGGCGCGCGGCGAGACCGCGCCCAAGTTCCACTCGCTCTCGCGCCCGCAGATCGCCGAAGCCGAAGGCACCCACCGCGCGCTCGCCCTCGCCGAGATGGCCGGCGCCCCGGTGTACATCGTCCACCTCTCGGCGCCTCGTGCGCTCGAGAAGGTGGTCGAGGCCCGTGACCGCGGCATGCCGGCGTTCGCCGAGACCTGTCCCCAGTACGTCTTCCTCTCGCTCGACGACCTCGCACGCGAGGGATTCGAGGGCGCGAAATTCGTCTGTACCCCGCCGCTCCGCCCCAAGGAGATGCAGGAGGACATCTGGCGCGGTCTCAAGACCAACGACCTCCAGGTCGTCTCGACCGACCACTGCCCGTTCTGCATGAAGGGCCAGAAGGATCTCGGCCGCGACTCGTTCGCCAAGATCCCGAACGGCATGCCCGGCGTCGAGACCCGCATGTACCTGATGTGGGACGGCGGCGTCCGCGCCGGCCGCATCTCGCCGAACCGCTTCGTCGAGATCACCAGCACCGCGCCCGCCAAGATCTTCGGCATGTTCCCGAAGAAGGGCACCATCGCGCCGGGCTCCGACGCCGACATCATCGTGTGGGATCCGGACAAGGAGCACGTGCTCTCGGCCGAGACGCTCCACATGCGCGTCGACTACTCGCCCTACGAGGGCCGCGTCGTCCGCGGCGCGCCGACCCACGTGCTCTCGCGCGGCGAGGTCGTGGTCGAGGCCGGCAAGTTCACGTCGAAGAAGGGCCGCGGGCAGTTCATCAAGCGGTCGACGTTCAATCTCTGATTCCTGAAGACTGATGACTGATGACTGTTGGGAGGACCGGATGGGTGAGCTGACGTCGTTGCTCGAAAAGGGACGTGCCGAGGAGGCCATCCCGGACAAGAAGGCGCTGTACTCCGAGGCGGAGGCGCGCGCCGAAGCCGAACGGTGCCTGTATTGCACCGATGCGCCGTGCATCCAGGCGTGTCCGACCGAGATCAACATCCCGACCTTCATCAAGAAGATCGCCACCGGGAACGTGCGCGGAAGCGCGCGCACGATCCTCGAGCAGAACCTGCTCGGCTACTCGTGCTCGCGCGTGTGCCCCGTCGAGGAGCTGTGCGCCGGGGCGTGCGTGTACGAGGGCTGGGGCCGCGAGCCGATCCAGATCGGCCGGCTGCAGCGGTTTGCGACCGAGAACGCGATGCAGGAGAAGGGTCTCCGCGCGCTGCACACGCCCAAAGCCAAGATCGGCAAGCGGGTGGCGTGCATCGGCGGCGGCCCGGCGAGCCTCGCGTTCGCCGGCTACCTCGCGCTCGAGGGCGTCGACGCTGTGGTGCTCGAGAAGCGCGCCTTCGCGGGCGGCCTCAACACCACCGGCATCGCGCCCTACAAGCTCCGGGCAGCCGACGCGCTGCGCGAGGTCGAATGGGTGCTCGATCTCGGCGTGGAGCTCCGGCGCAACGTCTCCGTGGGTCCCGGCGGCGTGCGCGGCTCGCAGCTGCTCGAGGAGTACGACGCGGTGTACGTCGGCGTCGGTCTCGGCGAGGATTCACGCCTCGGCGCCCCGGGCGAAGACGGCCCTGGCGTCATCGGCGCGGTTGACTGGATCGAGCGGATGAAGCTCGATCCCAAGGCGACGCGTCCGAATGACCGCGTCGTCGTCATCGGCGGTGGCAACACCGCCATCGACGTCGCGCGCGAGAGCGCGTTGCTCGGCGCCAAGGACGTGGTGATGGTCTATCGCCGCGGCAAGGACGTGATGAGCGGCTACGCGCACGAGATGGAGGGCGCCCGCAAAGAGGGCGTCCGCATGCTCGAGCACGCCATCCCGGTCGAGTTCGTGCGCGACGGCGAGGGACACCTCGCGGCCGTGCGTCTCGCCCGCACCGAGGGCGGCAAGCCGGTCCCGGGCACCGAATGGGAGTTGCCCTGCGACCTGGCAGTGCTCGCCATCGGACAGTCCAAGCTTCGCGACATCGTTCAGGAGCTCCCGGGCGTTCAGCTCGACAAACGCGGGTGCGTGGTGGTCGACGAGAAGACCGGTCAGACCGGCAACGCGAAGGTGTTCGCGGGCGGCGACTGCATCAACGGCGGCAAAGAAGTGGTCAACGCGGTGGCCGATGGTCGCAACGCGGCTCGGCACTTGATTGCGCAGTGGAAGGTGACGAATGGCTGACCTGAGCATCGACTTCAAGGGCATCAAGAGCCCGAACCCCTTCTGGCTCGCCTCCGCGCCACCGACCAACACCGGCGAGCAGATCATGCGCGCGTTCGACGCCGGCTGGGGCGGCGCGGTGTGGAAGACGCTCGGCGATCCGATCATGAACGTGTCGAGCCGCTTCGGCGCGGTCGACCTCGGCACCTACAAGGTGATGGGCTTCAACAACATCGAGCTCATCTCCGACCGTCCCCTCGAGGTGAACCTCAAGGAGATGTACGAGGTCAAGAAGCGCTACCCGAAGCACGCCGTCATCGCGTCGTTGATGACCGAGACGCGCGAAGACTGGCGCGTCTTGATCCGCAAGGCCGAGGACGCCGGCGCCGACGGCCTCGAGCTCAATTTCGGCTGTCCGCACGGCATGTGCGAGCGCGGCATGGGCTCGTCGGTCGGTCAGGAGCCCAAGCTGATCACCGAGATCACCAGCTGGGCGAAGGAGTTCGCCAAGACGCCGGTGCTGATCAAGCTCACGCCGAACACCGGTGACATCAACGAGGCCGGCCTCGCGGCGGTCGCGGGTGGGGCTGACGGCCTCTCGTTGATCAACACGATCAAGAGCATCATCGGCATCGACCTCGATCGCATGGTGGCGCTCCCCCGCGTCGGGAACGCCTCGACCAACGGCGGCTACTGCGGTCCGGCGGTCAAACCGATCGCGATGCACATGGTCGCTTCGCTCGCGCGCGACGCAGGCATCACCGTGCCGATCTCGGGCATCGGCGGCATCTCCAACTGGCGCGACGCCGCCGAGTTCATCGCCCTCGGCTCGCTGAGCGTGCAGGTGTGCACCGCGGTCATGCACCACGGCTACCGCATCGTCGAGGACATGATCGAGGGCTTGAGCGAGTACCTCGACTCGCGCGGCATGAAGAGCGTGATGGAGCTCCACCGCGCCGCGGTGCCCTCGTACAAGGACTGGGGCGAGCTCGATCTCGGCTACAAGATCGTCGCGCGCATCGATCCGAAGACCTGCATCGGCTGTCAGGTGTGCGTCACCGCCTGCAACGACGGCGCGCACCAGTGCATCTTCACCGGCAACGAAGAGAAGCAGCGCCCGCCGCACGCCCACGCGCTCGGTTTGGCGCAGCCGCCCAACCCGTTCCCCGTCGGCCTCATCGCCGGTGAGCGCGTGCCGTGGATCGACGACCCCGAGTGCGTCGGCTGCAACCTCTGTCAGCTGGTGTGCCCGGTGCCGGGCTGCATCTCGATGGTCGAGGTCGAGAGCGGAAACCCGCACGAGACGTGGAACGACCGCACGCGCGACGGCCGCACCAAGCTACCCGGCGGTATCCACGACTGACTCGCCACGGTCAGGGGGAGCGCCAGCTGCCGCTCCCCCGACCGACTCTGCTACTCCGCCTCGCTCGGCGCCGAAGTTTGAACAGTCTCTGAGGTCTGGTTCAGGCGCGCGTACACCGCGCGCCGCGCGCGCGAGGCGAGAGCATGCGCCTTGCGCGCGAGCTGGTGGGCCTGCTCTCGCAAGGAGGGCCGCGCCGCGCGCAAGACAACGATCGGTCGGGTGTGCGTGGCGAACTCGAGCTTGTAGCGGGAGGTGCCGCCGAGGAAGTCGTACTCGGTGCGCCCCAACTCGATCGCTCGGCGGATGGCGTGCGTATGGAGCACGTAGCCCGGGCGAATGCCGCGTGGCACGTCGAGCACGCGGCCCGCCTGATAGAAGGACACGGCACCTCGACTGACGACGTTGTAGATGGCCGCGACCGGCCGCCCGTGCGCCTCGAGCCACGCGAGCTGCAGCTCTCCCCGCTCGAGCAGCTGCGGCGTCACGGTGTCGTGGAATGCCCGGAAGCGGGGGGAGGCGAACACCCCGCCCTGATGGGCCCACCGCTCACCGTGCAGGCGCTGGAGGACAGAGAGGCCCTCGGCGAGCTCCGCGGGTGTCGTGACCCAGTGGACCTGCGCCGTTTTCTCCGCCCATCGGTCGAAGTCGCGCAGCGAGCGCCGGACGCGGTAACGGTGCGCCGAGGGCAGCGCCGCGAGGTACGCGTCGAACGTGCTCGGAAGCTTGATGAACGGCGCCTTCGTCGTCTCGGTGTGATCGACCACGTACCCGTCTCGGCTCAGCGCGCGTTCGAGGGCGGCGACCATCGGATCGTCGCCGTCCATCGAAGGGAACACGAGCTCGTGCGGGCGGGGCCGGTGCTCCGCGAGCGCCGACACCAGCGCATCGGCGACCTCCGCTTCGCGGCCACGTTCCGCAAGCACGCCGAGGTACTCGGAGCAAATCTCGTCCGCCTCGTCCTCGCCACTGCCGAGCAACTCGATGCGTCGGACCGGCAGGACGCCGAGCAGTCGAATCGGGCGCAAGACGAGCAACGCCAGCCCGACGAGGCTCTCTCCGTCACGGACGGTGACGGCGCGCAGACCGCGATCCGAACCGCCGAAGATCCGCCACCACGTCGAGAGCCAGGGCGTCGTGGCCGCAGGTCCGCGCGCGGAGGATCGCGAAATCAGCGCCTCCCACTCCGTCCCGAGCGCGTCGGGACGGTCCATCGCTACAAGCTCCACGCGCAAGACCGCCGACCATAGCAGCCCAGTGGCGGTGCGCTCACATAGTGTTCACTGTCGGCCCAAGAGTCTCTGCCGTGGATTCGCGGGTGATCCAAAATGTCGCACGGCGTGCACTGCGTCGAATTCGAGTGTCGAAAAATGTCGCACTCGTCCATCGGCCGGCCGAGTCAGTCGCCGTCACAGTCACATTCGGCGCGATGACCACCACACCGCGGGCACTCCTCGATCGGACAGCCGGGCACGTGGAGCTCGAAATAGTAGACCCCACAGCCCGGACACGGAGACTCTTCGCGGAACCGTTCCTCGCCGAACGCGATGCGCTTGTCGCTCTCCATCACGCCGCCGCGTTCTTCGAAGCGTCGCGCGGGATGTCGGGCTCGACGTAGAGCCAACGCACCTCGGGACACTTTGCGCGCAGCGTCGCCTCGAACTCGTTGATGCTCCGGCAGACGTCGTCGATCGCGAGGCCGGCCGCGAACGACACCTTGATCGAGACGAGCACCTCGCCCGGTCCCTGCTGGATGGTCACCAGGTGCAAGACGCGCTCGAGGTTCGGGTGCTCCTCTGCAATCTTCCGCGCGGCCGCTTGAATCTCGGGATCGGCCGCCTCGCCCACGAGCAGCGACTTCACCTCGCGCGCGAGGAAGACGGCGACGCCGACGAGCACGAGGCCGATGACGATGCTGCCGTAGCCGTCCCACCGACCGTCATGGGTTCGGTCGGCGAGGAACAGTGCGATCATGGCGAACCCAAGACCGAGCACCGCGGCGGCGTTCTCGCCGAAGACGACGATGAGGTCCGAGTCCTTGGTCTCGGTCAGGTAGCGTCCGAACGGCTTCGCGCCGCGGCGCTTGTTGATCTCACGGATGTTCGAGAGCGTGGCTGCGCCCTCGAGCAGGATGGAAACGCCGAGGATGAGGAGACCGAGCCACGCCTTCTCGACCTTCTCGGGCGCGAGAACTTTGTGCACGCCCTCGTAGATCGAGAACATTCCGCCGCCGGAGAACAACAGGAGCGCGACCATGAACGACCAGAAGTACGCGTCGCGCCCGTAGCCGAGCGGGTGATCTTCATCGGGTGGGCGCCGCGCCCCGCGCACGCCGATGAGCAGCAGCACTTGATTGCCGCAGTCCGCGCTGGAGTGGAGGGCCTCGGCGAGCATCGCCCCCGACTTGGTGAGAACCGCCGCGATGCCCTTGATGATGGCGATCGCGAGGTTCACCAACAACGACTGGACGATGTGCGCGGTCGATTCGCCCGGAGCCGACATTTCACCCCACCGTTTTGCGAACAGGGACCAGGCGATCGCCCTCGGCGCGACCGCGCAGATCGAACACCGTGCGACCGCGTTCGTCCTTGCCGTTGCGCGGGAGCGCGAACCGGCTCGGCGCGG
>JGI24115J20150_1000766_pt1 | contig 11747 bp, 10 predicted proteins | sample Subbioar_CSW14AB_FD_20150 | JGI IMG/M metagenome (IMG submission 20150)
TCATGGAACTCTCCAGCGCAATCAATGTGCGCCGGAAACTAGTCGAGGCATGCGACAGTTCCGAGTCCTAAATCCGGGACTCTAGGCCGCGATCTTCCGCTCGGACGTCTGTTCGGCCGGGTGCGCGACCCCGGGATTGAGAGTCACCACCCGCTCCGGCGCGCGCGACAGAAGCGAGAGCAGCGCCCGCACTTCCGAACGTCCCGACAGCTCGCTCATGGTCAGCTTGCCATCAGTGGGGGTATCGAAAACGGTGCGGCCTTCCAGCGCCAGGGCGCGATGCGAGACACGGTCGCGCAGGCTCCAGATCGTCTCGAAGCCGGCCTCGGTCGCCATTTTCGCGACGCGTTCGTTGATGATCGTGCCGATCTTGCTCGGCAGGGCGGAAACACGGTTCATCACCACCTGCCAGCGCTGCACCGGCAGGCCAGCGCGGCGGCGGTCGAAGCGCACCGTATCGATCATGTCGCGATAGTTGATGCGCGGCGCGGCGGGCGAGCCGATGGGGGCGAACAGGCCATGCATGTCCGCCGGGCTCTCATTCATGGGGGTCAGGATCAGGTCGGCCAGCAGATGCGCCTCGTAGACGTCCGACAGGTTGCCAGAGGACGTGTCGATGACCATCAGGTCATAGCCATCCAGCGCCGCCATGCGGATCAGCGGCTCCAGCCGGCCGGAATGCTTCGGCTTGGCGTTGGTCCGGGCCTCTTCATCCGTGTCCATCAGCATGACGTGATCGGGGCTTTCCAGCCGGGAGGCCCGGCGGAGTGTCAGGAAACTGGACAGGTTGCGGGTGTTGCGGTCGAGGTCGAGGCAGGCCGTGCGGAAGCCATCCTTGGTGGCTGCCACGCCCAGAAGGCACGCCAGGGTGGTTTTCCCCGTGCCGCCCTTGAACCCGCTGATGGTGACCACTTGCATGGCGCTCTCCGCTCCTGGGGGCCGCCGTTAACCGCGCCAGCCGGGCTGGCATTCGGGTGGCTTCCCGTGGGACGGGTGTTTCAATTCGCGTGCCAGATGAGCGGCCCGAACGGGAATCGATTGAGAGTCAAACGCTTGTGGCCCCTTGCCCTAGCGCCCGCAGCCCCCGATTATGGCGACTTGCAGCGGGGCGGGACGCCCCGCCGGGAGATTCTGGAATGGCTACCATCGCCCTGGTCGACGATGACGAGAACATCGTTGAATCGCTGAAGGTGTTCTTCGAGGCGGAAGGTTACCAGGTCCGCGCCTACCATGACGGCGCGGCGGCCTTTGCCGGCCTGTCGGAAAACCCGCCAGACATTGCTATTCTCGACGTGAAGATGCCGAAGATGGACGGCATGGAGCTGCTGCGGAAGCTGCGCCAGACCTCCAACCTGCCGGCGATCTTCCTGACCTCCAAGGATGACGAGATCGACGAGGTCGTCGGCTTCAACATCGGCGCTGACGATTTCATCCGGAAGCCCTGCTCCACCCGCCTGCTGGCCGAGCGCGTGAAGGCCATCCTGCGCCGGTCGCGCGGCGCCGCCGCCGGGCCCGAGGATGGCGACAAGAAGCCGATCGTCCGCGGCCGCCTGACGCTCGATCCGAACCGCCATGCCTGCCAGTGGGATGGCAAGGTCGTGCGCCTCACCGTCACCGAATTCCTGATCCTGCAGGCGCTCGCCACCCGCCCCGGCTATGTGAAGAGCCGCGACCAGCTGATGGACGCCGCCTACGACGACCAAGTCTATGTCGACGACCGCACGATCGACAGCCACATCAAGCGGCTGCGGAAGAAGTTCCGCGACCTCGACGACAATTTCGACGGCATCGAAACGCTCTATGGCGTGGGGTATCGCTATAAGGAAGCCTGAGAAAACCAGCCGGGCGCCGCCGCGCAAGAAGCGGCCCCTGCTCTGGTCTCCCATCGCGAGACTGATCCTCGCTTCCAACCTCGCCGGCCTGATCATCCTGATCGCCGGCGCGCTGGTGCTGAACGAGGTACGGGCAAGCCTTGTCACGGCGCGCAAGGCCAGCCTCGAGGAAATGAGCCAGCTCATCTCCTCCTTCATGACCGAAAACGCCGTCACCGACCTGCCTGTCGCCCTCGACATCGACACGGTGATCAAGCAGCTCACGTCGATGCCGCTGACGCGAACGACACGCATCATCGTGCACGACCCGCAACACGAGATCGTCGCCGATACGCGCCTGATCAAGGACGTGATCGACAAGCGCGACCTGCCGCCGATCCGCGAGCCTTCATGGCTTGAACAGACCTGGCTCGACGTCGTGCGCGCCATCAACCGCACGTTCGAAACCGTCAGCGCCACCGGCCGCCAGCCCATCGCCGAGGCCCTGTCCCTTGATGAAGAAGTCACCCGCGCCCTCAACGGCGAGGCGGTCTTCTCCGAGCGCTTCAACGACCAGGCCGACCGCGTACTCTCGGTCACCATGCCGATCGAGAAGGTGCTGCGCGTCGCCGGCACGCTCACGGTGGAAACCAGCGACGTCTCGGACATCATCGCAGCCGAGCGCGCGGCCCTCGTCCCGCTCATCATCGTCGCGATCCTCGTGTCGTTCATCACCGCCACCCTGCTCACGCTCGGCATCGCCCGTCCGCTCCGCAAGCTTGCGCTTGCCTCCGACCGCGTGACCACCGGCGCCGCCGAACGCCTCAATCTCGGCCAGCTGCACAACCGCAAGGACGAGATCGGCGATCTCGCGCGCGCGATGGAGGCGATGACCGTCTCGCTCTACGACCGCATCCAGGAGAATGAACGCTTCGCTGCCGATGTGGCGCACGAGCTCAAGAACCCCCTCACCTCCATCCGCTCCGCCGTCGAGACGTCGCAGGCCATCAGCGATCCGGCGATGAAGGAGAAGATGTCCAGCGTGATCGCGCGTGACGTTGTCCGGCTCGATCGCCTGATCTCCGACATCTCCAACCTGTCCCGCCTCGAAGCCGAGATCGTGCGCGAGAAGCTGGCGCGGGTGGACCTGCGCAAGCTGCTCGAGGACATCGTCTCGATCTACCGCGACACCGCGCGCGAGACCGACGCCCGTGTCACCTTCACGGTCACCGATGCGTCATCGACCCACGAGGTGATGGGACGCGAGGGTCCGCTCGGCCAGATCATCCGGAACCTTGTCGAGAACGCCCGTTCCTTCTCCCCGCCCGCCGGCGAAGTGACCGTTACGCTTTCGAACGGAAAAACCGCACGCGGTCCGGTGGTTCGTATCGTGGTCGAGGACCAGGGCCCCGGGATTCCCCCTGACAAGCTGGAGAAAATCTTCCAGCGTTTCTACACCGACCGCCCGGCCGGCGCGAAGTTCGGGAATAATTCAGGTTTGGGACTGTCTATTGTGCGCCAGATTGCCGAGACCCACAGGGGCGTTGTTTGGGCGGAAAACCGCATGACAGACGACAAGGTTGCAGGCGCCCGCTTCATCGTGGAACTGCCACCCGCCCCGCTGCACATCTGAATCACTATTGACCGCGGAACAAACGAGTCCTCACCATGTCCTCTAGGGAAAAGCGGGAGTTCTTCCAATGATCGGTTTGGTCGTGGTCACGCACGGCCGGTTGGCCGAGGAGTTCATCGCCGCCGCCGAGCACGTCGTAGGCCACCTCGAGAATGTGAGCGCCGTCTGCATCGGTCCTGACGACGACATGGACATGCGCCGCCGCGAAATCATCGCCGCCGCCAAGGCGACCGACACCGGCGCCGGCGTCGTCATCCTCACGGACATGTTCGGCGGCACGCCGTCCAACCTCGCCATCTCGGTGATGGGCGGCGCCAAGGTCGAGGTCATTGCCGGCGTCAACCTGCCCATGCTGATCAAGCTCGCCGAAGTGCGCGCCCGCCTGCCGCTGGCCGAAGCCGCGCTCGCCGCGCAGGAAGCCGGCCGCAAATACATCTCCGTCGCCTCGGCCCTTCTGCAGCGGGCCTGATGAGCGACAAGTGGTCCCGTAGTGCTGAGCTGGTGAACCAGCGCGGACTTCACGCCCGCGCCTCGGCCGCCTTCGCGCGCGAGGCTTCGAAGTTCAATGCCAAGGTCACGGTCCGCTATGACGGCATGACCGCGAGCGCCGCCTCGATCATGGACCTCTTGATGCTCGGCGCCCGCGTCGGCCAGACAATCGAGATCGATGCCGAAGGCGCCGAAGCCCACGCAGCCCTTGAAGCCGTGTGCGATCTCATCGCGCGCCGTTTCGACGAACGCGAATAAATCCCCACTGCAATTGTCGCTGAAGACGCGGGAGCCTTACCGCTCCGCCGTCACATTGCGGCTGTCGGTTGGCGTCGTGCCGGCTGGCGGCGAACCGCGCGGGATGATGCGGCCAAGGCCGAAGCCCTGCCCCTGATCGCTCTCCGACGGGCGCGTCAGCGGCAGCAGCAGGTCCGCGAAGGTGAGATCGCCATTCGGCTGGATCTGCCCGGCGATACGCTTCAGGCCCGCGAGGAATTCCGCTTTCGTCACCGCGCGGTCGAGATCGATGTCGAACGTCATGGCGTTGGACATGACGTCGTGCCCACTGCCCATCGCGGCGGCCCAGTCGGTCTGCTCGAAACCGGTGATCACGCCATCGCCATTGCGATCCGCCGCCGCGAACGAAACGTCCGCGCCCGCTTCAATCTCCGCGACCGTCACCCTGCCATCGCCATTGCGATCGAAGCTCGCAAACACCAGCGCGCCTGGCGCGACCACTTTCACACCTTCGGGCGCTCGGCCCAGCCCGCCGGGAGACGGTACGCCGGCCACGCGGTCGATCCGGTCCACCTCCTGGGCGCCCGCCGGCAACGCAGCCGCCAGCGCCAGGCCGATGACACCCGCCAGACCCCAGTTCGGCTTCACTTTCGGCATTCAACTCATCCTTCGCCTGCGCGCATGACGACACGCGGCCCATTTATCGGTCCCGAATGTGGCCTTGAGGCAACAGCCCGCGCAACCACGCGATGCATACAGATGGGAAGCCGAAGGCGGCGAAGTGAGGGCGCCTGATCCCCGCCTTTGTCGCAAAACCTGTTGGCATCCCTGCCGGAACGCCCGTCGGCCGCCCCCCGCGGGCCGGGCGGGAACGGCGACTGGGGAAATCATATAAGGATATCTTTATATGATTTGCCGAGCCGGGTCCGCCCTGCTATAGGGCCCGCGACACGCTCTCCCGCTGACCGGGAGCGCCATGCTTTCAAACACAGGAGTCCGGGCGATGGCCTTTGACGATTTCAAGGTTGCCGACCTTTCGCTGGCCGATTGGGGCCGCAAGGAACTGACCATCGCCGAAACCGAAATGCCGGGCCTGATGGCCACGCGCGCGGAATACGGCAAGGCGCAACCGCTCAAAGGCGCGCGCATCACCGGCTCGCTCCACATGACGATCCAGACCGGCGTCCTCATCGAAACGCTGAAGCACCTGGGCGCCGAGGTCCGCTGGGCCTCGTGCAACATCTTCTCGACGCAGGACCACGCCGCCGCCGCCATCGCGAAAGCCGGCATCCCGGTGTTCGCCGTGAAGGGTGAGAGCCTCGAAGAGTACTGGGACTACACCGACAAGATCTTCCAGTGGGCCGATGGCGGCCTCACCAACATGATCCTAGACGATGGCGGCGACGCCACCATGTACATCCTCATCGGCGCGCGCGTCGAAGCGGGTGAGACCGCGATCATCGAGAAGCCGGAATCCGAAGAAGAGATCTACTTCTTCAAGCAGATCAAGAAGCGCCTCGCGAGCTCGCCGGGCTGGTTCACCAAGCAGCGCGCCGCCATCAAGGGCGTGACGGAAGAAACCACCACGGGCGTCAACCGCCTCTATCGCCTCGTGGAAAAGGGCCTGCTGCCCTTCCCGGCGATCAACGTGAACGACAGCGTCACCAAGTCGAAATTCGACAACAAGTACGGCTGCAAGGAATCGCTGGTCGACGGCATCCGGCGCGCTACCGACACCATGATGGCCGGCAAGGTCGCGCTGGTGTGCGGCTATGGCGACGTCGGCAAGGGCTCTGCCGCCTCGCTGCAGGGCGCTGGCGCCCGCGTGAAGGTCACCGAAGTCGATCCGATCTGCGCGCTGCAGGCCTGCATGGACGGCTTTGAAGTCGTCACGCTCGAAGACGTCGTGAAGACCGCCGACATCTTCATCACCACGACCGGCAACAAGGACATCATCCGCCTCGAGCACATGCGCGAGATGAAGGACATGGCCATCGTCGGCAACATCGGCCACTTCGACAACGAGATCCAGGTTGCCTCCCTGCGCAACTTCAAGTGGGACAACATCAAGCCGCAGGTCGACATGATCGAGTTCCCCGATGGCAAGCGCATGATCCTTCTCTCCGAAGGCCGCCTGCTCAACCTCGGCAACGCGACGGGCCACCCGTCCTTCGTGATGTCGGCATCGTTCACCAACCAGACGCTGGCCCAGATCGAACTCTGGACCAACGGCAAGGCCTACGAGAACAAGGTCTACACCCTGCCCAAGAAGCTCGACGAGAAGGTCGCCCTGCTCCACCTCAACAAGCTCGGCGCCAACCTCACCAAACTCTCGAACGACCAGGCCGCTTATATCGGCGTCGCGCCGGAAGGCCCCTACAAGCCGGAACACTACCGCTACTAGGCTTGGCGGAACTCACATACCAAAAGGCCCGGCTCACCGCCGGGCCTTTTTCGTTTCCGGCCGGCCGGGGAACCCTGAATCGCCCGTCTCAGGCGCTATGTGACACGGAAATTCGCCGCGCCGCTGCCTCTGCTGCAATGCAATGTAAATATCCTGCGCTGAAAATATTCCCGCTTCCATCCCCTCGGCGACAGGCGTACCAGCCGCGCCCCGTTCGGGACCGGAATCCGGTTCGCGGCTGAAGGCAAAACACTATGAGCGATGCTTCGTCTGAAGGCGGCGCAGCTCACCCGGCGGAGAGGCAGCCCGGAGCCGCGAGGTTCTGGCCTCTTGCACTGGCATCGATCGGCGTTGTCTTCGGCGACATCGGCACCAGCCCCCTCTACGCCTTCAAGGAAAGCATCCACCATATCAATGCGGAGCGCGACGGCACGCTTCTGCGCGATGATGTGCTTGGCGTCGTCTCGCTGATGCTGTGGTCGCTGATCATTGTCGTCACGCTGAAATACGTCCTGCTCCTCCTTCGCCTCGACAACCGCGGCGAAGGCGGAACGCTCTCGCTCTCGGCCCTGCTGCAGAAAACGATCGGTCGCCGCACGCCGCTCCTGTTCGTTATTGCGCTTGTTGCCGCTGGCATGTTCTTCGGCGACGCGCTGCTCACGCCCGCCATGTCGGTTCTCTCCGCCATCGAGGGCCTCACCGTCATCCCGGAACTTGAAGGTCGCGTCGAACCCTTCATCGTGCCCGGCGCGCTTGTCCTCCTCATCAGCCTCTTCCTGATCCAGAAGAAAGGCACGTCCGTCGTCGGCAAGCTGTTCGGCCCGGTCTGCCTTGTCTGGTTCCTCACGCTCGCCGGCCTTGGCGTCTGGCACATCGCACAGGATGGCATGGCCATCCTCGCCGCCATCAGCCCGCACTACGCCGTCACCTTCCTGATGACGCACTCCGTGCTCGGCTTCGTCGTGCTCGGCTCCGTCTTCCTGACTGTCACCGGCGCCGAAGCCCTCTATGCCGACATGGGCCATTTCGGCCGCAAGCCTATCGCTGCGATGTGGACGTGGCTGGTGCTGCCCTCGCTGGCGCTCAATTATCTCGGCCAGGGCGCCATGGTGCTCGCGCATCCCGAAACGACGGCAAACCCCTTCTTCATGATGGCGCCGGATGTCCTGCAGATCCCGCTNGTCGTGCTCGCCACCCTNGCCACNGTCGTCGCCAGCCAGGCNGTCATCACCGGCGCCTANTCGCTGACACAGCAGGCGGTCCAACTCGGCCTCCTGCCGCGCCTGCAGATCGTCAACACGTCCGCCAGCGAACACGGCCAGATCTACATGCCGCAGATCAACTACATGCTGCTGGCCGGCGTCGTGATCCTCGTCCTCGCCTTCCGCTCGTCGTCCGCACTGGCCTCCGCCTACGGCGTGTCGGTGATCGGCACGATGATTACCTCGTCCTTCCTCATCTTCATCGCGGCCCGCCGCATCTGGAAGAAGAGCGTCTGGCTCTCCGCCCTCATCGTCGCACCCTTCCTCATCGTCGAAGGCGTCTTCCTCGCTTCCAACATGCTGAAGCTGCCGCAGGGCGGCTATGTCCCGCTGCTGATCGCGGCGGTGCTGATGATCGTGATGTGGACCTGGGTGCGCGGCACCAAGATCCTCCTCGCCCGCACGCGGAGGGACATCTCCGTCATCGACGTCTTCAAGGGCCTCGAGATCAGCCCGCCCCACACGGTGAAAGGCACTGCCGTCTTCCTCACTGCGGACCCAGATGCCGCGCCAACCGCGCTCCTGCACAACCTCAAACACAACAAGGTGCTCCACGAGCACAATGTCGTCCTCAACGTGAAGACGGTGCCCGTGCCCTATGTGCCGGACGACAAGAAGATCGAGGTCACCGAAATCTTCCCGAACCTCGACCGCCTCACCATGAAGTTCGGCTACATGGAGACACCCAACGTCTCGCGCGGCCTCACCCTGGCGAAGAAGTGCGGCCTGTCCTTCGACATCATGCACACGTCCTTCTTCCTCAGCCGCCGCACGCTGCTGGCCGATGGCAAGTGGGGCATGCCGCTCTGGCAGGACCACCTCTTCATCTTCCTCAGCCGCAACGCCACCAACGCCACCGAGTTCTTCCGCATCCCCACCTCGCGCGTCGTGGAAATGGGCACGCAGCTGACCATCTGAGCACGCACTCGCGCGCTGCAGTTCGCGCCAATCTTCCTCTCGCCTCGCGCGCGAATTCGACTAGGTTGGCCCCGGCCTTGCTCAGCGGCAGGGAACCTCCCGCGCCCGGGTCCACCGGGCCGCTCCAGACGTTTTGGAACACGACATGAAGAAGCCCAGCACCGACCTGCAAGCCAATACGTACGAGTTCGAGACGACCGCGTTGGTGAAGGCGACCGGGTTCCGCGAGTATGACGCGCGCTGGTGGTTCGGCGGCCCGCAGTATCCGAAGGCCCCGGAGCTGAACTTCCTCGGCGTCCAGGCGCTCGGCCTTGGCCTCGGCACGCTGATCCGGGAGATGGGCGTCGAGCCGCGCATCGTGACGGGCCACGATTACCGGTCCTACTCGCTCTCGATCAAGCAGGCGCTGACGCTCGGCCTGCTGGAGGCCGGCTGCGAAGTCCACGACATCGGCCTCGCCCTCTCGCCCGTCGCCTATTTCGCGCAGTTCGAACTCGACATTCCGTGCGTCGCCATGGTCACCGCCAGCCACAACGAGAATGGCTGGACCGGCGTGAAGATGGGCGCGAACAAGCCGCTCACTTTCGGCCCGGAAGAAATGGGCCGCCTGAAAGACATCGTCCTCAACGGCAAGTTCAACCCGCAGCCCGGCGGCAAGCTGATCCGCGTTGACGGCATGCGCGAGCGCTACATCGCCGCCGTCTCGAAGAACGCGAAGCTCACGCGCAAGCTGAAAGTCGTCTGCGCCTGCGGCAACGGCGCGGCCGGCGCCTTCGCGCCTGAAGCGCTGCGCGCCATGGGCGCCGAAGTGATCGAGATGGACACCCACCTCGACTACAACTTCCCGAAATACAACCCGAACCCGGAAGACCACGAAATGCTGGTCTCCATGGGCCAGGCCGTGAAGGAACATGGCGCGGACCTCTGCGTCGGCTTCGATGGCGACGGCGACCGCTGCGGCGTGGTCGACGACAAGGGCGAGGAAATCTTCGCCGACAAGATCGGCCTCCTGCTCGCCCGCGATCTCTCGAAGCTGCACAAGAACGCGACCTTCGTGGTCGATGTGAAATCCACCGGCCTCTACAAGACCGATCCGGTGCTGAAGGAGAACGGCGTCACGGTCGACTACTTCAAGACCGGCCACTCCTACATCAAGCGCCGCACCACCGAGCTCGATGCCCTCGCCGGCTTCGAGAAGTCCGGTCACATGTTCTTCCGCAAGCCCTATGGCTTCGGCTATGACGACGCGCTCGTCGCCGCCGCCGCGGTGCTGATGATGCTCGACCGCAACCCCGGCCGCTCGCTCTCCGATCTCAAGGCCGATCTCGGCGACGCGTGGACCTCGCTCACCATGTCGCCGCACTGCGACGACGAAAAGAAATACGGCATCGTCGACCAGGTCGTCGCCGACTATCAGGCGCTCGGCAAATCGGGCGGTGAAATCCTCGGCCGGAAAGTCATCGACGTGAACACCGTCAACGGCGCGCGCGTCACGCTGGAAGACGGCTCCTGGGTCCTCGTCCGCGCCTCGTCCAACAAGCCGGAGCTGGTCGTCGTCGTCGAGTCCATGCAGGGCGAGGACGACATGCGCGCCCTCTTCCGCAACGAGGTGAAACCCCGCCTCGCGAAGTTCGCCGAAGTCGGCCACTACAACCAGGAAATCTGACGCGCCGGAATCCGCCGGCTTCGCCGGCAGCCCCCTCCGTCGCTTCGCGCCACCTCCCTCGCCTCGGGCGAGAGAGGACTACAAACCGCGCGGTAAGTGGTCCTACCCCGCGAAGCGGGGAAGGTGGCCCGAAGGGCCGGAAGGGGCCGCCTGCGAAGCAGGCGGATTTCCCCATCCGATTGCCCCTTCAGCAGACCCCGCTATGCTCTCGACACCGACAGGGGCTGAAGCATGACGACGACAACCTGCCACAGCTGCGGCGCGGAAATCCCGCCTGACGTCGACACCTGCTGGAACTGCAACGCCACCGGCGACGCCGTACGCGGGCCTGCAAAGGGGCGCGGCAGCAAGGCGCCGCTTGTCATCGCACTGACCGTCGTGCTCGTCGCTGCGGCCGGCGGTGGTGTCTGGTGGGGCGTCCTGCGCGAGGGCGCGCCCTATGCCAGCCTGCTCTCGCCCGCAAAGCCCACACCTGCCCAGACAGCCGACGCCTCCGCCCCGCCCGAGCGCATGACGCTGCCCGACTGGATGCGCCCCATCATCACCCGCCCCAGCGCCGCCGCGCCCGGCGGCCCGATCCCCGCAGCGCCCGCTCCGTCCGCACGCGAGGTTCCCGCCGCCGCCGAGGCCCTGATGATCGCCGATCCGATCGACGGTCCGTTCTACATAACGTTCAAGCAGCTCCTGCCCGCTGACTACACCGCCATCTTCGCTCCGCTGCTGGCACAGGTCCCCGACCCGCAGCGCGAGCATGATCGCTTCGACGAACTCCTCTCCGACCAGCTCGAAGCCTTCCAGGCGCGCAACGCCCGCGCCATCATCGCCGCCGAGACGCCTGTGCTGGCCGAGATGGCGGCGAACATGCAGCGCGCCATGCGCACCACGGAGATCTGCCACGCCGCGATGCAGGGCGCGTATCAGCCCCTGCCGCTCACCAACATCGAAGCGCGCCGCATCGCCGCCGCCAGCAACCTCTCGCTGATCCGCGCCGTCGCCTCGGGCCGCAGCGCCGGCGTCGCACGCGTCCCGCCCTCGCCGACCCAGGTGCAGGACTTCAACCGCGAGCTGCAGAAGCGCCTCACCACCCAGCAGTGGACCAGCTTCCAGTCCGGCCAGCTCACCAGCCTCCCCATCAACGACCAGTGCATCGTCATGGCGGCCTACTGGAGCGTCATTGCCAGCTACCCGCCCGAAGAAGCCGCCCAGTGGACGGCCCACCAGATGAGCGGCCTGATCCCAGCCCAGTAACCGCCCGCCGACACGTTTCGGCAGCGAAAACAGATACTTGGGCGCGTATTTCCGTTGTAGATTGGGCCAACCCGGCAAA
>JGI24115J20150_1000767_pt1 | contig 11743 bp, 14 predicted proteins | sample Subbioar_CSW14AB_FD_20150 | JGI IMG/M metagenome (IMG submission 20150)
GGGTTGGGACCGACCTATCCACACAGTCTCAATCGCCGCGACGAAATGGCCGGATTTCACGTGGAAAAAGCCATTTTACTTGAGTTGTCACACGGCTCCCCAGCGTGCTAGTCACCCCGCGCGACAGACGACCCCGTCGCCACCCGTAGTCATGCGGCTGATTTCACTTCAAATTTTGCCTCGACCCGGTACGGGGGATTCGAGGCCCATGTGCGAGATTGTGGGGCTAGCGATTTGGCCGGTTCAACGACCACTTCTGTAAGCGAAGCCGCACAGCGCTATGCCGCTGCCGTCTTCGACATGGCGATCACCTCTGGCGAGGTCGATACGGTTGATGCGGGCCTCACGGCCCTGGGCAAGCTGATCGAGGGCGATGCCGCTCTCTCGCGCGCGCTCAAGTCGCCGCTGCACAAGGCCGAAGAGAAAGCCGCTGTGCTCGCAGCCCTCGGCGAGAAGCTGGGCCTGCCGGAGCTCGCGAAGAAATTCGTCGGCGTCGTCGCCGTGAACCGCCGCGCGGGCGAGCTGCCGGCGATCGCGAAGTCCTTCGCCGACAAGGCCGCCAAGCATCGTGGCGCGAGCCGTGTTACTGCGCGTGTTGCCAAACCGATTTCCAAAGACCAGACGCTCGATCTGGAAAGCGCCGTCTCCAAGGCGCTTGGCCGGACCGTGACCGTCGATGTCGAGGTTGACCCCGCCCTGATCGGCGGCCTGCAGCTCAAGATGGGCTCGCGTCTGGTCGACGCCTCGATCCGCACGAAATTGAACAACCTGACGAACCTCATGAAGGGCGCCTGATCCATGGACATTCGCGCTGCAGAGATCTCCGAGATCCTGAAGAAGCAGATCAGCAACTTTGGCGCTGAGGCCGAAGTTTCCGACGTTGGCCAGGTGCTGTCGGTGGGCGACGGTATCGCCCGCGTGCACGGCCTCGACAGCGTGCAGGCTGGCGAGATGGTGCAGTTCGCCAACGGCATCAAAGGCATGGCCCTGAACCTCGAGCGCGACAATGTCGGCGTCGTGATCTTCGGCGACGACCGCGGCATCAAGGAAGGCGACTCGGTCAAGCGTACGCAAGAGATCGTGGCCGCCCCGGTCGGCAAAGGCCTCCTCGGCCGCGTGGTCGACGCTCTCGGTGAGCCGATCGACGGCAAGGGCCCGCTGACCAACGTTGCCGAGCGTCGCCGCGTCGACGTGAAAGCCCCGGGCATTCTCCCGCGCAAATCGGTGCACGAGCCGATGTCGACCGGCATCAAGGCCATCGACACGCTGATCCCGATCGGCCGCGGCCAGCGCGAGCTGATCATCGGCGACCGCCAGACCGGCAAGACCGCCGTCGCGATCGACACCATCCTNAACCAGAAAGCCATCAACGCNCGCGGCAACGAGAGCGAGAAGCTCTACTGCATCTACGTCGTCGTCGGTCAGAAGCGTTCGACGGTCGCCCAGGTCGTGAAGTCGCTCGAAGAGCGCGGCGCNCTTGAGTACACCATCGTCGTCGCCGCCACGGCGTCCGANCCGGCCCCGCTGCAATACATCGCGCCGTTCACCGGCTGCACGATGGGCGAGTGGTTCCGCGACAACGGCATGCACGCGCTGATCATCTATGACGACCTGTCGAAGCAGGCCGTCGCCTACCGCCAGATGTCGCTGCTGCTGCGCCGCCCGCCGGGTCGTGAAGCCTACCCGGGCGACGTGTTCTATCTCCACTCGCGTCTGCTCGAGCGCGCGGCCAAGCTGAACAAGGACCATGGTTCGGGTTCGCTGACGGCGCTGCCGATCATCGAGACGCAGGCCAACGACGTGTCGGCCTACATCCCGACCAACGTGATCTCGATCACCGACGGCCAGATCTTCCTCGAGACCGACCTGTTCAACTCGGGCATCCGCCCCGCCGTGAACGTCGGCCTGTCGGTGTCGCGCGTGGGCGGTTCGGCCCAGGTGAAATCGACCAAGCAGGTCGCCGGCACGATGAAGTCGGAACTCTCGCAGTATCGCGAGATGGCCGCCTTCGCGAAATTCGGTTCGGACCTCGACGCCGCCACCCAGCGCCAGCTGAACCGCGGCGCGCGCCTGACCCAGCTCCTGAAACAGCCGCAATACTCGCCGCTGCAGACGGAAGAGCAGGTCGTGGTGGTGTACGCCGGTACGCGCGGCTACCTCGATAAAGTGCCGGTCGACGCGGTCGTCCGTTACGAAGCCGAGCTGCTGCGCCACATCCGCGCCGAGAAGCAGGCCCTGCTGGCCGACATCCGCGACCAGAAGGACATCTCCAAGAACGGCAAGGACGGCGGCAAGATCGAAGACGCGATCAAGGCCACGCTCGAAACCTTCGGGAAGACGTTCGGCTAATGCGGTTTGCTGTTCTCTCTCTCGCAGCGTTCGCGCTTGCCTCGTGCGCCGGTACGCCGACGAACGACAAGGTTGCATCCGCTGTTGAATCCGCCGGCGCCTGCAAGGCGCTGCCGGAAGGCGTGACCTGCGACTGCGTCATCACCACGGCGCAATCGCTCGTTCCGTCAATGAAGGTCGAGCGCAGCAAGGATGAAACGGGTTCGCGCCTTGGACGCGGCACGGTCGGCCAGGCCGATCCGCGCGTGCCCATGGCGATTGAAGCGGCGACGCAGTCCTGCGCGGCCGGAAAGGCGGTTGGCTGATGCCTTCATTGAAGGAATTCCGTCTTCGTATCGCCAGCGTGAAATCCACGCAGAAGATCACGAAGGCCCTGCAGATGGTCGCCACGGCCAAGCTGAAGCGTGCGCAGGAAGCGGCCCAGTCGGCCCGCCCCTACGCAACGCGCATGGCTTCCGTCATCGCCAACCTCGCCTCGGGCGCGGCGGCGGGCGGCGGTCCGAAGCTGATCGCCGGCACCGGCAATGACGACGTCCACCTGCTGGTGGTGATGACGTCGGAGCGCGGCCTGTGCGGCGGCTTCAACACCAACATCGTGAAGCTGGCGCGCGCGGAAATCCGCCGCCTGCAACAGGCCGGCAAGACGGTGAAGATCGTCACGGTCGGCAAGAAGGGCAATGACGCGCTGAAGCGCCTCTATGGCCAGCTGATCGTCGGCCACATCGACCGCAAGGCCGAGCGTTCGGTCACCGCCGAAGGCGCCGCCGCGATCGCCCGCCAGATCACCGACCGTTTCGACGCGGCCGAGTTCGACGTTGCGACGCTGATCTTCGCCCGCTTCAAGAACCTGCTGACGCAGATCCCGACCGCGCTGCAGCTGATCCCGGCCAAGCCGCCGGCTGACGCTCCGACGGTTGACCTGCAGGGCGCCCGCTACATCTACGAGCCGAGCGAGGAAGCCATCCTCGAGGCGCTGCTGCCGCGTTACCTGTCGACGCAGATCCTCTCGGCGCTGCTGGAAACCGAAGCCGGCTTCCAGGGCGCGCAGATGACGGCCATGGACAACGCGACGCGCAACGCCGGCGACATGATCAAGTCGCTGCAGCTGCGCTACAACCGCGCCCGCCAGGCCCAGATCACCAAAGAACTCATCGAGATCATCTCGGGCGCTGAAGCGCTCTAACCGAACACGAATACGACCGAGCAGAGGCAGACATGAACGCGAAAACAGCCACGAATGTGAAGGGTCGGGTAAGCCAGGTCATCGGCGCCGTCGTCGACGTCGAGTTCGACGGCCACCTGCCGGCCATCCTGAACGCGCTCGAGACGATGAACGGCTCGACCCGTCTCGTGCTCGAGGTTGCCCAGCACCTTGGCGAGAACGCTGTCCGCACGATCGCGATGGACTCGACCGAAGGCCTCACCCGCGGCCACGAAGTCACCGACACGGGCAACGCCATCTCGGTGCCGGTCGGCGAAGCCACGCTGGGCCGCATTCTCAACGTCATCGGCGAGCCGATCGACGAAGCCGGTCCGGTTGACCGCACCGTCACGCGCGGCATCCACCAGCCGGCTCCGGCCTTCGTGGACCAGAAGCCGGTCCCGGAAATCCTGCCGACGGGCATCAAGGTCGTCGATCTGCTGTGCCCGTATGCCAAGGGCGGCAAGATCGGCCTGTTCGGCGGCGCCGGCGTCGGCAAGACCGTTCTCATTCAGGAACTGATCAACAACATCGCGAAGGCGTACGGCGGCTACTCCGTGTTCGCCGGCGTGGGCGAGCGCACGCGCGAAGGCAACGACCTCTATCACGAGATGGTCGAGTCGGGCGTGAACCAGGCTGGCGGCGGCGGCACGTCGCGCTGCTCGCTGGTGTTCGGCCAGATGAACGAGCCGCCGGGCGCGCGCGCCCGCGTCGCTCTGACGGGTCTCACGATCGCTGAAAACTTCCGCGACCAGGGCAAGGACATTCTCTTCTTCGTCGACAACATCTTCCGCTTCACGCAGGCGGGTTCGGAAATGTCGGCGCTGCTCGGCCGTATCCCGTCGGCGGTGGGTTACCAGCCGACGCTCGCGACCGACATGGGCGCGCTGCAGGAACGCATCACCTCGACCACCAAGGGCTCGATCACCTCGGTGCAGGCCATCTACGTGCCCGCCGACGACCTGACCGACCCGGCGCCGGCCGCCTCGTTCGCCCACTTGGACGCGCAGACCGTTCTCAACCGCGCGATCTCGGAAAAAGGCATCTACCCGGCGGTGGACCCGCTCGACTCGTCGTCGCGTATTCTCGACCCGAACGTTGTCGGCCAGGACCACTACGACACCGCCCGCGGCGTCCAGGAGATCCTGCAGAAGTACAAGTCGCTGCAGGACATCATCGCCATTCTCGGCATGGACGAACTGTCGGAAGAGGACAAACTGGTCGTGGCGCGCGCCCGCAAGATCGAGCGCTTCCTGTCGCAGCCGTTCTTCGTGGCCTCGCAGTTCACCAACCTCGACGGCCAGTTCGTCGCCGTGGAAGACACCGTGAAGGGCTTCAAGGAAATCCTCGACGGCAAGCACGACGACATTCCGGAACAGGCGTTCCTGATGTGCGGCAAGATCGAAGACGTGGTCGCCAAGGCCCAGAAGATGGCTGCCGAAGCCGCCTGATCCCGACGGACAGTCGAAAGTTCGAAGCAGGCGCGGACATCTGTCCGCGCCTGTTTTCGTTTTGGGCTTCGGTCTGCTAGATTCATCAACCAGAGGGGTCGGGGGACATGATGCGGCAGTTGATATGCGGGCTGAGCGCGGCGTTCATGCTGTTTGGCTGCGCGACGCAACGGCCAGCACAGACGGAAATCGAAGACGCGATCATGCTCGGCATCGCCGCCTGCGAGCGGCATCTGGTCGACGGTGTTCCGTTCGCAGATGCTCTTTCCGAAGCGGCCAGCGGCCGCATCTTCCTGCCTGAAACTGACAACATCGAGCCATGGATAAACAGTGGCCTCACCTTTCCAGTGCAGGCAGCCAAAGTCGAGAAGTGGCTGAGTGACGGTCAGCCCTACCGGCTGATGGCGCAACACGTCTGGGCTGGACCGGATAAGATCAGCGATGACGGCACGCCTGCTTGCGATGTGATTGCCGTCGGCGGCGGTGGTCCATCCTTGCGCGATGCGATCGTCAGCGAACACATCGCAAGCATTGAGCGGACATGGACAGATGCCACCGTCAGTCCGCGTGGCAAGAAGGCAGTTTGCACGCACGATCGCGTCGCCACGGGAAAATCGCTGCTGATAGCTGTTCGCGTCAGAGACCTTCCCGGCGTCGAGACAGTCGCCGTCCGGGACTACCGGCAGTTTTTTGTTCGCCTGGAAGTCGCTGACACCTGCCGTCGTGGTGATGACTACTGGCTGTGATCACTGCGAGACGCTGGCAGGCACGCTGGCGGGGCGGTGTGCAGGCCGCTAGGGTGGCTTATCGGGAGAGACGCCATGAGACTTGCCGCGTGTATTCTTGCCGCCGTTGCGGGGTTCGCGTTGCCCGCTTACGCCCAGCGCGCCGCTGTGTCCGCCAACCTGTCGCCGGAAGCGGCGGGGGAGGCGTTCAAGCAGGCGATTGTCGGGGTGTGCGTTCCGGCGGTGTCGGGCGGCGGCGTGAGCTCGCTTCCCGTGGCGCGCGAGGGTAAGGTGCAGCCGACGCAGGATGCCGAGACGCGGCGGCAGTCGGGCGCCGCGGCGGATGAGACCGTGTGGGATGTGGCGGACGCGCGCGGCGTCGTGACCGTGCGCGAGAAGGCTGGCCGCTGCACCGTGTCGGTCTATGGCCCGCCGACGGCGGCGACCGTATCGGACGCAACGCTGGCGCTCCTGGTTCGCGGGTTTGAAGCTCATGTGGGAGCGGCGGGCGGTTTCACGCAGACGCTGAGCAAGACCAGCGATGGCCGCCGCGTGACCGTGCAGCTCTCCGGCGCCGAGCCGGGATCGCCGGGCAACCAGTCCAAGTTCAGCGTCGTCACCGCCGCCGTGTTCGCGATCCAGTAGGGCATACCGCGCCGCATGGCCGACCTTGTTCTGATCCTTGCGTGGGTGGGCGCTCTGGCGTGGCCGGCTTTGCTGGGCTTCGCGCTGTGGCGCGGGCTGAAGTCCGGGCGCGGGCCGGGCTGGATCGTGTGGACCGGGATCGTGCTCGTCAGTGTCGTCTGGGCGCTGGGCATCCGCGCTTTCCTGTGGGAGCCACAGACGCTGGAAGTGCGGCGCGTGGACGTGGCGAGCCAGGCGTGGCGCGGGCCGCCACTGCGCATCGGCGTGATCTCCGACACGCATACCGATGGCCCGCACATGGGTGTCGCCCGGCTTGAATCGATCATTGCGCAGATGAATGCGGAGCGGCCGGACATCGTCCTCCTGCTCGGCGACTTCGTGGCCGGGCATGCGCCGATTTCCGAGCGCGGCGAGGGCGAGCAGCGCGAGATCATCGAGGGCCTGGGCGCCTTCGCGAAGCTGCAGGCGCCGCTGGGCGTCTGGGCTGTCCTCGGGAACCACGACTGGTGGTATGACGGCGGCACGGTCGAGCAGGGGCTGGCCAAGGCGGGAATCCAGGTGCTGGAGAACCGGCGGGTGCGTATCCCGCGCACGGGCGGCGTGTTCTGGCTGGGCGGGCTGGCTGACTTCGACTCGCTGCGGGCCCAGCCTTCGTATCTGGAAATGCTGGGCGACCTGCCAGAGGGCGAGCCCGTGATCGCCATGGCCCACTGGCCGGACGTGTTCTCGACCGCCCCGGAGCGGGTGGCCCTGACGCTGGCGGGGCATTCCCATTGCGGGCAGATGAACCTGCCTTTCCTGGGCCGGCCGATCGCCGTCTCCCCGGGTTCCAAACGCTGGCCGTGCGGGCTTTACGAGGACCGGGGGCGCTGGCTTTACGTGTCCGGCGGGGTCGGCACGTCGGTCCTGCCGGCCCGGTTCAACCAACCCCCTGAAATTGCGCTGGTTACCTTGCGGGCCTTTTAGCCAAACTGCCGCCTTTACAGGGGTTTCAGGCCTGATAGACCCACCGCCGCAACAGGGATGATCCCATGGCCGATACGCTCCATTTCTCGCTGGTTTCGCCTGAGCGCGAGCTGTTTTCCGGTGACGTGAAGCAGGTCGACGCCCCGGGCGTCGAAGGCGAATTCGGCGTGCTGCCGAAGCATGCGCCTTTCATGACCGTGCTGAAGCCGGGCGTCGTCCGTATTCACGAGGACAATGGCGTGACGCCGGTGTTCGTGCGCGGCGGCTTTGCCGACGTGACGCCTGCGGGCCTGACTATCCTCGCCGAGGAGGCCGTGCGCCTCGCGGACGTGGACGCCGCCAATCTCGACGCCGAAATCGCGAAAGTTCGTTCGGACGCCGCGGACCCGGGCGATGAGACGCGCCGCAAGCGCGCTGCTGAGCGTCTGGCCTATCTCGAAGCCCTGCGCGCCGCCCTCAACTAACCCCCTGCGACAAGTCAGCCGTTTTGCCCTGCCCGGAAACCCGGCGCGGGCAGGGAACTCATGCCTAATGCAGGCGCCGCATCTTCTGCGCGTCATCATGCGGGCGTAGGCTCCTCCCGGGCTGAATGGACTTGGGGGGCTATATGAAAACCGCTTTGGCGTTGTCCGTGATCCTGTGCGCATTCGCGCCTGCCGCGTTCGCGCAGGAGCAGCCGGTGGGCAGCCTGCGCCTGCTGACGCAGACAGCTGAACCAGCGCCAGCAACACCGCCGGCTGAAACACCCGTCGCGATGCGAACGCCTGCGCGCGCGGCGTCGGGATGGACCGGGCCGCTCAACTATTCGCCGGCGGGTGTCGTCGATCTCATCGGGCGTCTGTGCCGGCCGGCGATTGCAGGCGATGGCGGCGACATCATCGCGCGTGCGCAGGAGTTCGGCCTTGGCGACCCCGTGCCGGCGCGCGAGGACATCACGCGCGCGCTGCCGCCCGGCGCCGTGACGTGGGCGGTGCCCTCGCTCGATGGCGAGCTCTACCTGTTCGGCTATGGCGAGAACCCCTTGCGATGCGGCGCCGTGGTTGCGCGGCCGATGCCGGAGGCGGGGTTCAACAAGGTGCTCGACCTGCTGCAGGGACCGGAGCAGGGCTTCGTCTCCGAACCGGCGCAGGTGCTGGCGGGCAATGTGCACTGGGCGCGGCTGCGCTCAGCGAAGCATGAGTTCGTCGATGTGATGGAGTATCCGGCTACGGACGATCGTCCCGGCGTGCTGCGCGCCGACTTCCTGCCGGAATAGCCGCGCCAGACGCACCCGTTCAGACCGGCGTGGTCCACTTCGCGAAGTGCTTAGCGACCTCGTGGTAGACGGCTGCCTTGAACGGGATGACCAGGCCCGGCGCATCGGCGAGGTCCGCCCACTTCCAGGCGTCGAACTCCACCGTGTGGCGATCAAGGCGGAAGTCCGTGTCGGAGCCGAGGAAGCGCAGCGCGTACCATTTCTGGCGCTGGCCATAATAGGGCCCGGTGAGCTTCGCCTTCAGCGCAGGCGGGAAATCGTAGAACAGCCACGGCTCGAGCTCTTCGAGCACTTCGACCTGATTGGGCTCGAGGCCGGTTTCCTCGCCCAGCTCGCGGAGGGCTGCTTCGGCAGGCTGTTCGCCACGGTCGACGCCGCCCTGCGGCATCTGCCAGGCGTAACGCACATCGTCCTTGCGTAGCCCGGCGCGGCGGCCGAGCCAGACATGGCCCTTCTTCGAGAAGATCGCGAGGCCGACGTTTGGCCGATAGAGCGAGGGATCACGCCCGCCCTGAAGCGGTTGGCCCGTCTCGCTCACCGCGCCACGACGTTCGCAGCGGAGGAGGCCGGCGCGAGCTGGTAGCCCTTGGCCTTGAGGCCTTCAGCCCACAGGCGGAACTGCTCGATCGTGACCGGATAGGCAAAGCCCACGCCGATCGCCTCGCCGTTCTGGATGGCGAGCGCCTCGAGCGCGAGGAGTTCGCGGTCGATGGAGTCGGCGGTGAGTTCAGAGTCGACGATGCGGTCGGCGACGGTGAAGTCGAGGCCGGTCTGCGTGGCGGCTTGCGGCAGCGCCGAGCGGGCGGCGGCGCCATCGTGGATGAAGACGAGGCCGCGATCCTTGAGCACTTTCATCACCGGCGCGGCAGCGGCCGCATCCGTTGCGAAGCGTGCGCCCTGATAGTTGGTGACGCCGAAATAGCCGGTCGTCTTGCCGAGCAGCACGTTGAGACGGCGCACGTTCTCCTCCGGCTTGGCGCTGGTCACCAGCGTCAGCGGGCCCGTGTCGACGTTCGGATAGTCGTAGGCTTCCATCGGCAGTTCGAGCAGGACTTCGTGGCCAGCGGCGCGCGCCTTGTTGATCCAGTCCTGCAGGTTCGGCGCATATGGCACGAAGGACAAGGTCACTTCCGGCGGCAGTTCGGTGATCGCCGCCATGGTGTGTTTCGAGGTCATCCCGAGACCACCGACAACCAGCGAGATGCGCGGCGCGTTGCCGACACTGGTGAAGGGGCGGGCATACGCTTGCGCCGGCGTGCGGCCATCGGCGGCGATCTTCGGCAGGTCGCCGGCGCCGGTGCGCTCGACGAAACCGGAGATCGGCGCGCGCGGCAGCGCCTTGGGGGCAGCGCCAGCGTTGGAAGCGATTTCGGTGACGGTGATGGAGGCTTCGCCGCCTTCAGGCTCGCCATTCTCGTCGTATTCGATGCCGAGGCTCGGCGCTTCGCCCTCGGCGTGGGCGTCCAGCGCCTCGATCGGCGAACGGTTCTTCAGGAGCGGCGGCGGGCCGTCCTGCTTGGTGTAGAGGGCCAGCTCGATGCGCGGCGCGCCTGCGCCCTCGTCACCGAAGAGATAGGCAGCGCCGACGGCGCCAGCGCCCAGCGTGCTGAACACCGTCAGGCTCAGCGCGACGTGGCTGAGCCCAGTGCGCATGACGGAAGCATCGGCAATTTTGGACGCAGCCATACGGCCCTCGTGATTACTCATCAGACGAACGGCAATTTTGGGCGCGCATCGTTAAGAACGCGGAAACACAGCTGCGGCGATTTGGCGGGGAAGGTTGCTGAAAAGACTGGATATTTTCTTCCAAAAGGTGGCGGTTGCTGCTTTTCGGTCCGCCAACTGCTACATAGGGAAACATGAAGCTGGCCGATCGCATCGTCGCTGACGCTGATACCTGCTCGGGGCATCCCCGCGTGGAGGGCACGCGGATTCGGGTGACCCACGTGCTGGGCTGGCTGGCTTCGGGCATGTCTGAGGCAGAGATCCTTGCGGAATATCCGCAGCTTACGGCTGAAGATGTTCGGGCCTGCCTGGCCTTTGCCTCAGCTGCGGTCAGTACACCGCCCGTCGCAGCGGAATGACGTTTATCGTCGATGAAAACTTGCCGTGGCGGCTGGCCCAATGGCTGAGCCGCTCCGGACGAACCGCGTTTCACGTATCCGAACTTGGCTTGCTGGGTGAAGCGGACGAGGTGGTCTGGCGCAAGGCGGCCAGCCTCTCGGCGACGATCGTAACGCGTGATGGAGACTTCATTGCGCTCGCCCAGCGAAGCAGCGGCGTGAAGGTCGTGCGGTTGCTGGTTGGAAACTGTTCGACCGCCGTCTTGATCGCGCGCGTCGAGGCGCTTTGGCCAGATATAGAGGCGCGACTCGCGGCCAGCGAAACCATTTTCGAGATCGGGTGACGCCGCCAAAGCAAAAGGCCCGCTCGTGGGAGCGGGCCTTCGCCTTGATCGACTCGTTCAGCCTTACGGCGTCGCCGGGGCCGGGGCGGCTTGCACCATGTTGGTGCCGCCCGGGGTGGCCTTGCCTGCACGGAGCAGGGCGACGGCCTGGTCGAGCTGGTAGTCCTCGCCCTTGTAGTCGGCCGGCGGCATGTCGGCCGGGACGTGCGGCGGCTTGCGCTCGGCGCCCTGGTCGTTCTGCAGCGCGTGCGGCAGGTCGGCTTCGCTGAAGCGCGCGGCGCGCGATTTCAGTTCGGCGATGTCCTTGTCCGAAAGGCGGATCGGCGCGACCTCGAAATCGGGGTCGATGCCCGCGCCCTGGATCGAGCGGCCGGCCGGCGTGTAGTAGCGCGAGGTCGTCAGGCGGATGGCGCCCTTGCTCGGGCCCAGCGGCAGCACGGTCTGCACCGAGCCCTTGCCGAACGAGGTCGTGCCGAGGATCACGGCGCGCTTGCGGTCCTGCAGGGCGCCGGCGACGATTTCAGCCGCAGAGGCCGAGCCGCCGTTCACGAGCACGACGATCGGCACATCCGGGAAGCGGTTGGCGCGCACGGCGTTGTAGCGGCGCTGGTCGCCTTCGCGGCGGCCGCGCGTGGAGACGACTTCGCCGCCATTGACGAAGCGCGAGGTGACTTCGATCGAGGCTTCGAGCAGGCCGCCCGGGTTGTCGCGCAGGTCGAGCACGAGGCCCTTGAAGCCGCCGCG
>JGI24115J20150_1000781_pt1 | contig 11620 bp, 12 predicted proteins | sample Subbioar_CSW14AB_FD_20150 | JGI IMG/M metagenome (IMG submission 20150)
TGTGGTAAAGAACCTGAACGTACAACAAGCACTACTTCTACACCTGCTGTTGCCGCTAAAAGTTTTTTAGCATTGGGCGATTCTTATACCATTGGCCAGGGTGTGACTGCGGCTGACCGTTTTCCTGCACAAACAACTGCCTGGTTGCTGCAAAGAGGAATTATCATTAACGCCCTTACTTATATTGCCACCACAGGATGGACAACCACGAATTTGCAAACAGCCATCGACACCCAAAACCCGGTGCCGCATGATGTGGTGACCCTGCTCATTGGTGTGAATGATCAATACCAAACCCGTGATACTGCCGGTTACCGGCAACGGTTTACCACTCTTCTCCTGAAATCCATTGAACTGGCAAGAGGTAAAAAAGAAAACGTAGTGGTGTTGTCTATTCCTGATTACAGTGTAACACCTTTTGCTGCAGGTGGTGATACGGCACGCATACGAACAGAAATTGACTGGTTCAATGCCATCAACAAAAGTGTAACACTTAACTATAACATCCACTACCTGGATATCACTCCTTCAACAAGAGAAGCCAGAACCAATTCATCACTCATTGCCACCGACGGGCTGCACCCCTCAGCACAGGAATATAAAAAGTGGGCAGAGCGATTGGGTCCCTTGCTGGAAGCAGTGCTGAAATGAACAGAACCTCTTTGTTTTTTACCGGCAATAAAACAGGACCCTTTCCTTGCAATTTGCTGCTGAAAGGTCTACCTTATCCCGTCAAATGAAATCAACAAAGCTGCTGGCTTCATTTGTATTACCCAATTTTTATTCATCATTTCAAAACCATTTTTCATGAAACAGACTCTTGTTTTATTGAGCGTTGTATTTGTATTGGCCTCCTGCAATAATAACACCGCTACCAGTTCCGAACCTGCTGCCACTACCACTGCTCCCGCTGCTGATGTACCGCTTCCGTTTGCTTTGGCAGAACCGTATAAAAACTGGGCCATTGGCAGCAATGAAAACGTAGCCGTTGCCATGAAGGGCTTAAAAGCATTTATTGATAATGATTTTACGGCGCTTGCTTCCATCATCGGTGATTCGATCTCCCTTGATTTTGACCAGTACCAGGCCAAACTGAGCCGGGACAGTGCCATCAAATTTTTTACCGGTATCCGCCCCACGTTCAATGATATTACCATTACGATGTATGATTATGTATCGGTGGTATCAGCCGATAAGAAAAGTGAATGGGTAACGATGTGGTACAAACAAAACTGGAAAGACAGCAAGGGCGTGGCAGACTCTATGAATTATGTGAATGATATCCGCCTTGAGAATGGTAAGATGGTGGAGCTGAATGAAAAAGGCAGCCGTTTTATGAAGAAGTAACAGCTATGTATGTTTTAGAAGAAGCCCTCCCTTAGCGGAGGGTTTTTTTGTATACTGATGCTGAGGTTACTGTTAGAAGCAGCAACATACAGCAAAAGGATGTGTGATGGCATAGCCGTGAAATTATATAGGGAACGGAAGATGAAACGCACTTCAACAGTGAGTGAGCTGTTGGCGGTTCTTTAGCTGTTAACCCAACTCATACATTGGCCAACCCGGGTTCACCAACTGCCAGGGAACTCTTGTGTTAGCTGTTCTGTACCTTATCTTAGTACTCTTATCCCGCAAATCCATGTTTCGTTATTTACTCCTCTTCCTGTTATTGAGCAGTTGTGGTACACAACAAATGATGGTGAACTACCCATCAGGTACAACCCCCTTATATTCTCTTGAGCCGGCTCCTCAAAAAATACTGCTCCTTAACCACTTTAATATCAGCGCCCAGAAATACAGGGACAACAAAGAAGAATTGTTCCGGGAAATGATCGACAGCCTGCTGCAGGAAAGTGCCCAACGCATTCAAAGCACCACCGGCATTCCTGCGGTTGCACTCAAAGGAGTTACCTACAGCGCTTCGGCTGATACGGTGTTGCAGTTGCTGCAACAACACGGAGCAACACATGCCATTGCGGTTTCTGATTTTGTGATTGAGTTTGTACAAACAAGGGTGGATGTAACCAAGGAAAGCAATGGTTCCAAATCAAGAGAAGCGTTTTATGATATACGGGCCGCCCTTGGCTACAACCTTTACAGCACGAAGGGCCGGTTACGTACCGATGATGTGGTGCGGCAACAATTCCATTCTTCCCGCAACGTGGCCAGCGGTTTGCTAGCTGCCGGGCCCAATGTGGTGGTGCAAAGGCGTGATGCCTACAGGATCCTTTTTGAAAATGTGCACGAGTATCTCAACCGGTTCTTTCCCGGGCAAAAGACCCTGTACCGGCCGGTATTTACGGGCAAAGGATTTGAAGCCACGGCTGCCGCCCTGAAACGGGGTGATTATGAAGCCGCATTAATTGAAAGCATGAAACTGATCAAAGCCACCGATGCCAAAACAGCGGCCATGGCCCACTATAACTGTGCTGTATTTTTTGAACGCAAGAACCAACCTGCCGAAGCTAAAAAATACCTTGAAGCTTCCCTGCAACTGGCGCCACTGGCACAGGCGAGAAATATGATGATGGATTATTGAGGGTGTTTTAAATTAAAGACCGAGTTGAAAACTCGGGATAGCAAGTTTTATATTATCTCAAACCCAATTTTAGATAAGTAGTTAAATGTTGGGTCGTAATATTCTGAATTTCTAGTAGTGTCTTCCTGATCGCCATTAGGAACAACAATTATCATTCCTTGCCTAGCTCTGGTTAATAAAACCCGATAAGCATTTTTAAGATATTGTTTACGTTCATCTGATTTAATATTCTTCCAAGTGTTTCCAGAAAACGAAAAATGTTTCCATTCTTTTCCATTATAACGAAAATCACCATCCCAAGTAATACAAGACCAATCTAATTCTAAACCTTGGACGTGAAATTCAGTGGCAACATCTTCTAGATAATATGATGAACGTACATCGTCCTTGCCATCCAAAAACCAATGAATAGGATCCATTGGTGATTTAACGTCAATTGCGTGAGGTTTTAATCTTTGTGCTTGAGATGAAACAACAATTCCGTAGCGCTCACTCCCTCTTGCTTTTTCCTTTAGCCATTTTTTCGCTTTTGATAATTCTCTTGTAAGGACAATTGGATATTTGTCTTTAATTAAAAAATAGTTCCTTTTAGCTTCTTCAATATTTAGATCGAGCAAATGCTTTACTAGCAAAGAAAGATTCTCTGCCCTAAATGATCTCAATGAAACGGATAAATGTAGGGAGTCTATAACATTCAGACCAACTCTCCCTTCCAATTTTTGTAATGCATTACCGACGGCATATTCACTATCGGTTAGTTTTGAAGACACATATACATGCCATTTTTGAAAAGAACGATTTAAAGAATCAACCCATTCGCTAATTCCTGCTTCCCCTTTATTTATTTCCTGACCCCCGCCAACTAAACAAATGATTACAGCCCAATCTATATGTCTATCAAGACATGATATTAAAAATTCAGGCTCTGAATAAGGGAAATCTGGTTTTCCTTTTTTCTGTTTCATAAATGAAGCTGTCTGTGTAAGATTCCATGCCCTTTGAGCTTCATCAAATATTGCAACGTGATCAAAGGGTGCCGATTCATCTTTCAAATATTCATCACGAAAATGATGAACGTTTTGAATAATTGACTTGACAGCACCAAACACCTCGCTTTTCTTTAACTTATTCCCTTTTTCTTTTTCTCTTTTAATTCGATCTCTAGTTAATGCTTCCCTAAGAACAGCAACAAGAGGGCCATTTCCAGATAAATAAACACTTGTTGTTTGCTTTTCTTTGTCCATATGTTTCGTGGCAACATCCAGACCAACAAGCGTTTTTCCCGCACCGGGAACTCCAGTTACAAAACAAATGATTTTCTCACCATTATTTTTTGCCTTTTCAATTATTTCTGTTAAAGAATTACTAGTTAAAGTTAGGTTCGTTGCTTCTGCATCACTTCTGGATATATCTGCAACCGAATGATTATTGTATAAAGCGGTGGCTGCTTCAATAATAGTCGGAGTTGGGGAATACCTTCCATTTTCCCAAACAGCCGAGTTTAAAGCTTCGTCATCAGAATATTTTAATACTTCAATAATTATCTCTTTGAAGTTTTCAGAAGTTGCTTTAATTGGGAATAGAAGATTATCGTTATGAGCGGTTGTTTTAATTTCAAACATTTCTGAAGATGCCTCTGTTGCAATTAGGATTGGAGCAATTAAATTATTTTGACTTGTAGCATGAAAGTTCTTTAAGTCTAAAGAATAGTCCCAAACTTGATCCAAAGCGCTTGCATTAAATTCTCTTTCCCCTACTTTGAATTCAACTACAAAAATCACCCCTTTTATTATTAATACAACGTCTATTCGCCGACCCATTCTTGGGATAGAATATTCAAAATATACAACTCCGTCAAATTCATTTAAGATTCTCTTGAGTAAATCAATTTGCTTAGTCCATGCATGAACTTGAGTTTGTTCAGTGGAGAACTGATTGTTTTGAGCTAACAAACCGATAATAGATTCTTGAGAAGAATTTAAAAAATCAGAAATAGAAGCAGAATAAAAATATCTTTCCATAAGGAATCAAATTAACTAATTCCCTCAAGATAATTATCTGTATTCATTTTTTGAATAGTTAGAATAAACAAACTTATACGTTATGCCATTGATTGATTTTAAAGATAGCGAAGTGATAAATAGAATCAATATACTCCGGTTCAAAATTTACACCCCATTCTACATTGCGGTGCAGCCACTCAAACTCCTGTGCCCATTCAATAAACTGTGCAAATTTTCTACGGCTGTCTTCAATTTCATAATCTTCTTTAGCGGCTATGTAAGCAATATCAGCAACCGCTTCACATAATGAGTAAACTTGTTTGTTTGTCATGCAAGAAATTATTTGCTTAAACAAAAGCAATACTACCTACTGTGACTTAAAATACATTTGCCTTTAAGTCACTCTGAAAAACCTGTTTGAATCCTCTCTGAAAATTCAGTTACTTTATAATGTGTACACGCTGGAACAAATACTGAAGATTTTAAGAGCGCATAAACCGGAGCTCCAACGCAAATACCCCGTAAGCAAACTGGGTGTGTTTGGTTCTTATGCCCGTGGTGAAGCAGGTCCTGAGAGTGATATTGATATAGCTGGGGAACTGAATGGCAGTATGGGATTGAATTTTGTAGCTATGGCCGATGAAATTGAGGAACTCTTTGGGATTAAAACAGATGTGGTACCCATGCGATCTATAAAACCACAATATCTTTCTTACGTTCAAAAAGACATCGTGTATGCCTGAGTACAATCGTAAAAGGTTCATCACAAATAATGCAAAAAGCAAAACAGAAAAAGAACGCTAAGCCTGCTGCGAACACAGCCTCAAAAACTGTTATTGTAACCAAATCAAAAGCAAAATTGCTCCCATCCGGATGTGTTATTTTTTGATGGTTTTATCAATTTTCATCAGCGTTTGTTCTGCTTTCCCTCTTTTCAACTGACACTCCCAAATCACTATCACTTTCCATCCTTCTTTCTTCAACGCCTTTACAGCTTTTGTATCATTGGCTTTGTTGGTATTGATCTTATCTGTCCACCATTGGGTTCTTGTTTTGGGAATGGTGAAGTATTTGCAGCGTGCATGTCCATGCCAGAAACAACCCCGCCTGTAGTCGGGCAGGCATGTATGAAGATGACGGTTTTGTATTTGGGTAAAACGATATCAGGTTTGCCGGGCAACCTCACCCCCTTCCCCTCTCCAAAGGAAGAGGGGCGAAATACGGCTTCCTTTTTTCAGACACTTTGAGGTTTGTATGGTAATAGAAGCGGCAAGAGCAATAGCAGGGGATTTATATTTTGAGTTGTACAAAAAAACCCGCAATGAGCGGGTTAAAATGGTGTATTCAAAAAGTATTATGCTTTTGCTGTTTTCTTTGGCAGGCCAACTGCTTTTAAAAGCGCTTTGGCCTCATTCGCCTTTTTAATGAAAAAGGGATGCTTTTCGTAACTGCCCACTTTGGTGTCAATTACGGCAAAGGTTTTTTTACCTGTGCTTTTCTTTTTATTTTCTTTTTTTACGGCCACAAAACAAATTTACAAATTATTTACGTTGTACCAAGAAGGCATCATAGTCTTTTCGTGTTTCAAAAAGTTCCCAAATGCCCTCATAGAGACCGTACACATGAAACAGGGCAGCTATTTCATTAAAATGATTGGTAATTCCCATACGGAAAAGCCTTGTTCTTGATTTTGTGCTGCCCATAGCCACTACCCGGCTGTGAGGGTATTGTTGTGTGAAATCATAAACAATTGCTGCAACTGTTGAAAGCACCTTTTTACTGTCATTATTATTGGTTACAGCAATATCGCTTATTTCGCCACTATGCTCATCAAGGTCACCAAATGCAAGATTGTAAACAGATTTCCTGATCTCCGTAAAACGAACTACTTTTTTAACCCTGCCTTTAGGGCCGCTGCTTTCAAACTCATAATCCAAAAAATGTTCATTGGTTTTGTATGTATAAGCAGGGAGGTGCATGTTTGAAAGCGGTTGTATTGTAAAATACTTATTTTTCAGCAACCAGTTGCTTTATTAACTTCTTCAGTGCTTTCTCATCACTCTCTTTTTTCAACTGACACTCCCAAAGCACGATCACTTTCCATCCTTCTTTCCTCAATGACTTTACTGCTTTTGTGTCATTGGCTTTATTGGTGTTGATCTTATTCGTCCACCATTGGGTTCTTGTTTTGGGAATGGTGAAGTATTTGCAGCGTGCATGTCCGTGCCAGAAACAACCGTGTATGAATATGACGGTTTTGTATTTGGGTAAAACGATATCGGGTTTGCCGGGCAACCTCACCCCCTTCCCCTCTCCAAAGGAAGAGGGGCGAAATACACCGTGCAGCCGAAAGCGAAAACCATTTGCATGAAGAAACCTGCGAACCAGCAATTCCGGTTTGGTGTTGCCGCTTTTTATTTGCGACATGTTGTAAGAACGCTGCTCTTTGGTATGCACATCAGCCATCAGGATACTAAGTTATAAGTTCCGGGTTGTTTGTGTTGGTGGTGTTGCTTTATTAGGAGATTGCCACGTCGTCGTACCTCCTCCTCGCAATGACGTGGGGCCGAATGAGATTACCACGCCACTACCCAAAGCACAAAAACCAGGAGCGGCTCGTAATGACGTACATGGGTTGGGCTGTGTACAAAGATTCAGGAGATTACCACGTCGTCGTGCTTCCTCCCACTCAAAGAGCGGCAAGCCCGCAATGACGTGGGTTGGTGGTGGCGTTGTTGATTAAGGAGATTGCCACGGGTATTCAGACGCACAAGGCTTGTTGATACCCTCGCAATGACGTTCACCTTGGGGTAACATTTTCGTAACTGCTTCTTCATATTGCAATAACTCTTTGGTAACACAAGGCAGTGAGTTTTGGGCTTCCAAAAAATACTTCATTATGTTGAAAAAATTCCTCACAATCAGCGTTGTTGCTGTAAGTGTTTGTGCCAGTTCCTGCGACAAAAGAGATAAGAAAGACGGTCCTGTTAATGAAAAAATTGTATTTGAAAACAAATCAGTCAACCCGGCGCTGGCATTTACCATGCCCGGTTTTGAAGGTGTGAATGTGTACACGCTTCTGAGCAGCGATGATGTGCTGCCGCAATCATCTTCTTTTGTGTATGGCGCACAACCCGATGGAGCCGGTTTGTTAAAAGATCCCAACAGCGACGGCTATATCTTACTGACCAATCATGAAATTTTAAGATCCGTATCACGTGTGTTTTTAGATAAAACCTTCAAACCGGTAAAGGGGGAATATATTGTAGATGGTGTGGGTGGTGTATGGCGTTTGTGTTCTGCCACGTTAGCTACAGAAAAGGAACATGGTTTTGGTCCTTTGTTTTTAACGGCCGGTGAAAGCGGGCAGGAAAGTATGGTGCACGGCATCAGTCCGCTGGCATTGGTGAGTGATAAACAACGTACTGACCGTGTGCTTCCTGCATTGGGAAAAGCCAGTATGGAAAATGCAGTGCCTTTGCCCAAACAGGCTTATCCCGGCAAAACAATCATTCTTATTGGTGAAGATCAGAGTTATGCTACCAGCCATCTCAGTGCCGGCCAGTTAGCCATGTATATGAGCAATACCGTTGGTGATTTGAATAACGGAAAGTTTTATGTGCTCAAACGCAGCAGCGGTGATCAAACAGAAATGAATATGACAGTTGGTAACAGTTACGACGTAGAGTTTACGGAGATACCCAACGCTAAAAATTTAACAGGTGCACAAATCAATACCGAAGCTAATGCCCGTGGCGCTATTCGTTTCTCCCGTGTGGAAGATGTGGATTACAGAAAGGGCAGTGCTGCCAATAACCGTGAAATTTATTTTGTGGCCACAGGTCAATCACCCGACCGTTTAAATCCACAACCCGGTTATACGATGTGGGGCCGTTTGTATAAGTTAACGATGGATGCAAACGATCCGCTCAAAGGAAAATTAGAAGTGGCGGTAGATGGTGATGCTACACCCGGCGTTGGTATTATCAATCCCGACAATGTTTGTGCTACTGATAATTATGTGTACATCCAGGAAGACGGAGATTCATATTACACCGAATCTACACATGATTCTTACATCTGGCAATACAACATCAGCAGCAAGCAAAACAAACCCTTTATGAACATGAACCACAAGCGTGGCGATGCTGCATGGAATGCCAAATACAATCCCGTTGGTGAAAACAGGTTCGGAAGCTGGGAATGGGGTGCTATGTGGGATATTTCTGATATCGTTGGTGTACCCAATACATTTTTAGCAAATATTCACCCGCATACCTGGCAGGAAAATAAGTTTTTGAATGCAGACGGCAGCGGTACCAATACCAATAAAGAAGGCGGGCAAACCATTATACTCCGTAATGTGCCAAGATAATTATCTCTATATACAAAAGAGCCCTCTGTGTTATGCAGGGGGTTCTTTATTTCAATGAACAGGAATCATGAAGCGATTACCATTACTCTATTTTCTTTTTTCAATTGCAACCGGCGCTTTACTTGTTTGTCAATGCAATACCAAACAGTTACCGGCAGATGATGCAAGAACAGGTGTAGTAACAACCATAGAAAAACTGCAACAACTATTGAAAGACAGTTTGCTGCCGGTGGCGGCTGTTACCCATCATAGTGAACCAATACAAAAGCTCTACAGAACAGCACATACAGAGTACAAAACCATAGAATGGGCGGTGGAATATTTTATGCCCACTACTGCACGGTTTGTAAATGGTCCTGCACTGGATGAACTGGAGCTGGAAGAAAACAAAGCGGTACCACCGGAAGGTTTCCAGGTAATTGAAGAATTGATTTACCCATCGTTTGATACGATGAACCGGGCAGAACTGGTTCGTCATCTTAAAATCATGACGGGAACCTGTGAGCGGATGAAACAACATTTCAACGCCATTGTTTTTTCGAAGGAACAGGTGATCGATGCCATGCGTTTGCAATTGTATCGTGTTATCACTTTAGGCATCTCCGGTTTTGATATGCCTGTGTCCCTGGCTTCTGTTGAAGAACTGCCGGTGACACTTCACAGCTTACAAAAACTATTGCATCAAACACTTGCACCTGTACAAGAGGAAAACGAATTTCTCTTTCAGCAAATCGTACATCAATATAATGCGGCGATTGCATTTTGCCAACAACCGGCTTCTTTCAATGATTTTAACCGTGCTGTATTTATTACCAAACATATCAATCCTCTTTGTGAACAATTGTACACTTATCAAAAACTGGAACAGATACCATTTGTAAAAGATGGAAGAGCTTACAGAAGTGATGCACCTTCCTTATTTGCAGAAGACGGCTTTGATGTAAACGGATTTACACCGGCAAAGGAATATGTATTTACCAATGATAAAGCACTGCTGGGAGAAAAATTGTTTTATGATAATGTTCTGTCCATTAACAATAACCGTAACTGCGGCAACTGCCACCAACCACAACTGGCTTTTAGTGATGGATTGAAAACGAGCGCATCACTCAAGGGTGGTTTTATACAACGCAATGCCCCATCCATCAGTTATGCTGCTTTGCAACATGGACAGTTTTGGGATATGCGTCGTACCGACCTTGAAACACAAAGTGCGGATGTGATTGAAAACAAAGAAGAGATGCACGGGTCATTACAAGAGGCAGTTGAAAAAATCAGTAAACAGAAAGAATACCAATCCCTTTTTGCCAAAGCATTTCCTGCAGCCAATAAAATAGAACCATGGCAGGTACAAAATGCGCTGGCCTCTTACATAAGATCCCTTGCCGTTTTCAACTCAAAATTTGATGCGTATATGCGTGGTGATGCAACTGCTATGAATGAAGAACAGATCATGGGCTTCAATCTATTTATGGGTAAGGCCAAATGCGGCACCTGTCATTTCATGCCCCTGTTTAACGGAACTGTACCACCCTCCTTTCAAAAAACAGAAAGTGAAGTATTGGGTACTCCTGCTGATGCTGCCGGAACAAAACCCGGTACAGACAAAGGAAGATGGCAGATGCATCCGCTGCCGCAATTGTTGCATTCATTTAAAACACCAACGGTTCGTAATGCGGCACGCACAGCTCCTTACATGCATAATGGTGTGTATGCTACGATGGATGAGTTGATCGAGTTTTATAACAAAGGTGGTGGCGAAGGTTTGGGGCTGAAGATTGAAAACCAAACACTCCCTCCTGATGCCCTGCAATTAACACCCCTAGAAAAGAAAGCGTTGATTGCTTTTATACAAGCATTGAATGATGAATCAAAGCCGAACGTTGTTAAGCACTGATGAGCAGTTGATTATTTTGAATGGTGATCTTGTATTTTTTTAAATTGTTGAAAGCTGGTCCCATCAACACAACGCCTGAGGAATTAAATTCACTTCCATGTACCGGACAAATAAAACGTTGGGCTGTTTTATCCCAAAACAAAAAACCGCCTGCATGTGTACAGTCTTTTTGTACAGCAGTAAAAGAAGAGGGTTGAAGTGAGGTTGAAAGACGAACAACGATAATATTGCTGCTAACCAAAAAATCTCCCGTGTTTAGTAATTGTGTATTGAGATCAAGACTCAATACAACACTGTTGTTTGATGGCTGTAATTCTTCTTCATTTCTTTTGGTGCAGGAAGCACAGGTAAAACAGATAGCAGCAAAAGCAAAACCTGTTTCCTGTAAAAATGTTTTACGATTCATGATGCCTTAAAGATGATAAAGATGTATTACTTCAATATTAATAAACTGCAGAAAAGATGATTGTGTTTGCCAATGCGAAACCGAAAGAAGAATGAATAAAGTAAAAGGATTGAAGTTTGTGATGGAGTTGAACAGGGAGATTACCACGCCGCTGGCTATGCACAAAGCCAATAGCGGCTCGCAATGACGTGCATGGGTTGGGTTTTGTACAATATTCAACGGATACACATGAATACGAACGTCATTGCGAGGCTTTTGATAAGCTATGTGTGTGGGTAAAAGCCGTGGCAATCTCTTGCTACGGAGAAGGAATGGTTTAATGAATGGCAATGTGCAATGATCAGGAGATTACCACGCCGCTGGCTATGCACAAAGCCAATAGCGGCTCGTAATGACGTAC
>JGI24115J20150_1000789_pt1 | contig 11529 bp, 13 predicted proteins | sample Subbioar_CSW14AB_FD_20150 | JGI IMG/M metagenome (IMG submission 20150)
GAGTATGAAGACGCCCGCCGCAGGCGGGGGAATGATGAGTTCATGCATGTCCATGTCCCACGACGAGATGATGAAGAATCAGGGATGCGCTGACATGATGAAAAAGATGAACATGTCGGAAGCCGACATGTCCAAGATGATGTCGTGCATGAAGATGCCGCATGAGACCATGATGAAGGATCAGGACTGCGCGGCCATGATGGCGAAGCATTCCGCCATGATGAAAATGGACATGCCGCACTGATCTCGAGCTGCACGGGGCGATCGAAAACGGGCTCAGGCTCTTGCTTGATAGCCGGGGACGTCGAGCGTGGACATGTCACGCTCGCACTCGTTCGATGGCTTCGCTGGCGTCTCTGGGAGATCAAAGGTGATTGATGCGTCACGCACGGATGGTCATTTGCGCCGTTCTAGCGGCATCCTGCTCCCCAAGTGAAGCAGGCGGCCAGTTCGACACGTCGCTTTCGACGCAACAGGTGATGAAACACGTCATCGACCCGGCAGCGATCGCCTTGTGGGGGCGCGCCGGGTCGATGGAAACCGAGAAGGGAACAGTCTATCTGACCCCGGAGACGGAGGAGGACTGGGCGGCGGCAGAACACGAGGCAGCCATCGTCGCGGAAGGGGGCAATCTCCTGCTGCTACCAGGTCGGGGACTGAAATTGACAGCGTCGGACAATGACTGGGCGAGATTTGCGCGTGATCTTACGCGCAAATCGCTTGCGGTGAAGACAGCTACCGGAAAGCGCGACGCCGACGGCATGTTCAAGGCGGGCGCCGACTTGTATCAGGTCTGCACGGATTGCCATGAAAAGTACTATGGCCCCTTTTTGAAACCAGATGGCACGTTCGTCCCGCCGAATTGAGCGTTCGATCAATCTCGGCGCGCGAGGCTATATGAAATACACGGGCGCAAACCCGCCGCCTTCGGTCCGGAAGTTGGTCGTCTGGCCTTGATAGAGGCGTGCGGCCGCAAGCAGCAGCGTGCCAGCGTATGTGTAGAGCCGGACATCCAGCTTTCGGGGCTGCGCGGCGCCATCGATCAGCACCTGGCGCTCGGTTGGCTGAGCAAGATCCTGGGCGATATAGTCCGAAGAAATGATTTCAGCCCAGACGGATCGCGTGAGCTTGTCGCCGCGATAGACCGCCTTGCCGCCATGGCCCGCGACGGGTTTGAAGAACAGCCGTTTGCGATCACTCCAGAGCCGGTCTGCATTGTCCTTGCTGACCTCGACAGCGCGGGGAATTGACGAGAGCTGATCGATTGTGTCCGAGGGCAACGACCAACGGCGGAGCGTCTCCGGGTCGGAGAGCAGGGTCAGGTTTCGCTTGTGCGCGTAGAGGGCGTGGTTGTGCGGATTGGGCGTAACAACCGCGGCGCCAGCGAGATAGGCGGCTCGCAGCGCTTCGTGTCGCGGGTCCGACAGTGCGAAGTCGACGAGCCGATTGTAGACCAGGTCGATGACCTTGTCGCCGAAGCGAAGGGCGCCCCCGCTATAGGACAGCGAGTTCGGATCGAGGATGTACGACTCGATCCCCTGCATCGCAAACAGCCGCTGCATGAGCAGGAACTCGGGATAAAGATATTGCTGCTCGGGCTGATCGTCGACGATGGCGATCGTCCGCGGTCGGCCAGCCCCACGCTGGCGACGCCATTCACTTTCGAACATGGCGACGACGTTGGTGTCGAAGTCGCCAAGTGTCGTTCCCTTCTTGAGAGGTTCGACCATATCGCAGCAGGCAAGCTGGGCGCGCGCGCTGAAGGCGTTGAGAAGGGCGCCCCCCGCGTTCGTGTTGATTTCGATCAGGCGTGGGGCGCTGTCGCCAAGATGAAAGTCGTATCCCATGAAGACGCCCAAGGGGCCAAAATCCGCCGCCGCGACGTCCGGAGCCCACCCCAGCACCGCCTCCTGATACTCGCGGCGTTGAGCCGTTCGCTCGATAGCCGCCACGATGGCCATCATCGCGTCGCCCTCCGCCCGCGGAAGGAAAACGGGAACGTTGGAGAAGAGATGCGGGCGGCTCTTGATGTGCGCGTCATAGAAAGCGGGGTCGCTGGAAGCGTCCCCGAGAGCATCGGCCAAGGCCGCCCTGTCCAGCGTGACGCAGAAACAGCTCTGGTTGAACTGAGCCGCGAGATCGCGCACCGTATCGGCAACCGTCGAGCACGAGCGGGCGGCGCAGGAGACAGGGTCAATTGGTGCGGTCATAGGTTCGCGCTTCTGCTAGGTCTTCCATACCATAACCCATGGCGGCGGCATTCCGAGCAGCCTTCACAGACCATCCCACCATTGGCGTCAGGGCCGCATCAATCGCTTGTGATGAATCAAGTTTCAGGGGCAGTCGCGCCGTTACCGTACATAGCGTGATGGTCCGGAATTGCGCGCGCGATCATGCCTGCCGCAAGCCGGACACGCATTCTTGCATTTTCGAACGGATTGAACCGGGAGTGTGACGACGTGAAACTGGATCGGAAGTGGGCGCTCGTCATCGTATCGCTGGGAATCGTGGCCGGGTTCTTCGTGCTCCGGGAGCATTGGGCGCACGCTCTGGGTCTGGCGCCCTACGCGCTGCTGCTAGCATGCCCCCTCCTTCACCTCTTCCATGGGCATGGAGGCCACAAGAAGCACGAAGATCACCACACCGGATCCGACAAAACGGCATGACCTACGCTTATGCCGCAGACGCGGTCGCAGAGGTCGCGGCGACCACGGAGGCGCTATTTGATTGTCTCGACGACCAGGCCAGTCTGGGTGCTCACATGGAGAAGCCGTCCGCCATGATGCTGGGTGGCCGTATGATCTACCAGCTCGACGCCGCGCAGGGACGGGCGGCAGGCGCCGTTATCCGAATGCGCGGCAACATTCTGTGGCTGAAGATCTCTGTCGAAGAGGTCGTCGTTGAACGCACGAGGCCCTTGCGCAAGACGTGGGAAACCCGAGGGCGGCCAGTTCTGCTGATTATCGGTTCATATCGCATGGGATTCGAGATCGAGGCTGCCGGCCCACGCCAGCGGCTCCGGGTTTTCATCAGCTACGACCATCCCGCGTCGATTGTTGGGGGCATGCTCGCCAAATTGCTTGCCGGCGCCTACGCCCGTTGGTGCGTCACACGGATGACAGATGAGGCCCGGCGACACTTTTCTTGATCGCGAAATGCGGTAGCGATTGCCCCCGGGAAAGCGAAGCGTCGTTGAGGGATCCTGCCGTTCGCTGCGTAATGTTCGTGGACGCGCAATCGCGCGACACGTTCTGACGAGGAGTTGCGGATGGTTGACAGGGTGGCGAGAGGCCTTGGCCGGCGCCAATTTCTGATCGGGACGGCCATCGCGGCCGTCGCCATCACCACTGGTCCCGGTGCGTGGGCGCAGCAGCCCCCCGCGGCGGCAGAGAAACCGCAAACCCTGTCCGGCCCTGATATCCACCTGACGATCGGGCACGGCCAGATCACGATAGATGGCAGGACAGGGCACGCCATCACCATCAACGGAACCGTCCCTGGGCCGATCATTCGGCTCAAGGAGGGTCAGAAGGTTCGACTGCATGTCACGAATACGCTGGAGGAGGACACGTCTATCCATTGGCACGGACTGCTGGTGCCGTTCGAAATGGATGGTGTACCCGGCGTCAGCTTTCCGGGCATCCCTCCCGGCGAGACCTTCACCTACGAATTCCCGGTGAAGCAGTCGGGCACCTACTGGTTCCACAGTCACTCCGGCCTTCAGGAGCAGGAGGGGCATTACGCCGCAATGATAGTCGATCCGGCGGGCCCCGATCCAGTGGCCTACGACCGCGAGCATGTCATCGTCTTGTCGGACTACAGCTTCATCCATCCACACCGGCTGTTCCAGAAACTCAAACAGCAAGCGGGCGTGTTCAATTTTCAGAAGCAGACCATCTCGGGGCTTCTAACCGGTAAGGATCAGTCGCTTGGCGAGCGTTTGACCTGGGGTCAAGAACTCATGGATCCGTCCGACATCTCGGACATCACTGGGGCGGTCTACACCTTCCTCATCAATGGCCGCGGGCCTGGAGACAACTGGACCGGGCTGTTCACGCCCGGCGAGCGCGTGCGTCTTCGCTTCGTCAACGCCGCCGCGCAGACCATATTCAATGTGCGCATTCCCGGCCTGAAGCTCACTGTCGTTGCAACCGACGGGCAGAACGTGCGCCCGGTTACGGTCGATGAGTTCCAGATCGGCAACGCTGAAACGTACGACGTTATTGTCACCCCAACAGAAGATCGGGCGTTCACGCTCGTCTCTGAAGCCGTCGACCGCTCTGGAATGGGGCGCGCGACGCTCGCGCCACGGTTCGGCATGACGGCCGAGGTTCCGCCGCTGCGGGAGCGTCCGCTCGGTACGATGAAGGACATGGGCATGGCGCACGACATGGGCGGCATGGCCGCAATGCCGGGCGGCGAAAGTGCTGAGATGGATCACAGCGCAATGGCGGCGATGGCCGTGCCAGGCATGGCAGCCCCTCGTGTGCGAGGGTCTGATGTTATGGGCGACATGGCGGGTATGGAAGGCATGGACATGTCCATGCGAAACTGGATGAACGCCCCGCAGGTCGAGATGGGCCCCGGTGTGCAGTCGATTGCGCCTATGCCGACGGACCGTACGGGCGAGACCGGGCAGGGCCTTGAGAGCGTTGGCCATCGCGTCCTCGTCTATAAGGACCTCATCGCTCTTGAACCCAACGCCGACACGCGTGCGCCATCGCGCGAACTGGAGATCCGCCTCACCGGCAACATGGAACGCTTCATGTGGGGCTTCGACGGCAAGAAGTTTTCCGACAAGCCGGCGCCCTACGCCTTCCGGAAAAACGAACGTGTCCGCGTCAGCCTCGTCAACGACACCATGATGGCGCACCCCATTCACTTGCATGGTCACTTTTTTGAATTGGCCCACCGGGCCCCTCTTGGCCACATGCCGCGCAAGCACACGGTGATTGTCGCCCCGGGCGGGATTGTGAAGTTCGACTTCACGGCCGAGCCGGGTGACTGGGCGTTCCACTGCCACATGCTTTACCACATGCATGCCGGGATGTTTCAGGTCTTCACTGTGCGTCCGCTCGATGGAGCTGCCGCATGAACCGGTATCTTCTTCTTGCCGCTCTATCCCTAAGCGCAGCTAGTCCAGCGTTTGCCCAGCACGAAGGCCATGGCGCGCCGCAGACACCGGCTCCCCAGGCGCCCGCGCCGCAAAGACCCGCGCCACAGCAGCAACCCGCTGCGCCTGCCGATCAACACGGCGGGCATACTCTGCCAATGCCTCCGGCTCCCGCGCCCCAAACACGCGCCCCTCAGGCGCCCGCTTCGCCCCAGCAGCCTGCGCCTACCGATCCGCACAGCGGGCATACGATGCCCGAGAGGCCGGCTGCGGCTGCAGACGAGCAGGCTGGTCATGCGATGGATGCCGAAGCCATCGACCCACCGGAAGCCGGTAACGACGTGCCGCCGGATGCACCCAGCGAGTTTGCGGCCGACCGCTTCTTTGCAGCGGGTGACATGAACAGGGCGCGCGGCATCCTGCGCGACGAGCATGGCGGCGCTCTCACTTACAAGATCATGAGCAACCTGCTCGAGTACCAAAGCCAGAACAGAGAGAGCGGCTATCGATGGGATGGACAGGCTTGGTTTGGCGGCGACATCGATCGTGTGGTTTTCAAGACCGAAGGCCGGGGGAGCGGCGACAAGATAGATGATGCAGAAGTGCAAGTGCTCTATTCGCGTGCTTGGGACCACGTGACGGACTTGCAGATTGGCATCCGTCAGGACATCGAACCCAGTCCATCGCGCACGTACCTTGCGCTCGGTTTTCAGACGCTGCTGCCCTCCTGGTTCGACGTCGAAGGGTCATTCTTCGTCGGCCAACGCGGCCAAGTGCTGGGACGCCTCAATGGCAGCTATGATTTTCATCTGACGCAACGCCTCGTCCTCCAGCCGCGCACCGAGGTTAACTTCGCCGCCAGGGACGATCGGGCGATAGGTCTTGGCTCCGGCCTCTCCGACGCGGAAGTGGGACTGCGCCTGCGTTATGAGTTCCAACGCGAGTTCGCCCCCTACATCGGCATCAACTGGGATCGCAAGTTCGGGGATACGGCCGACTACGCGCGGGCGGACGGCGAGCGTGCCGAGACGACTAGTTTTGTCGTGGGCCTGCGAGCCTGGTACTGACCTCTCGCGCGAGCGATCCTCTGGGAGCCGCACTGTAACTGCACGAGCAAGGCTCGCTGATGGGGCGACTTGGGCGCCAGCGCCGCAAGTAGCGGCGAAATCCCTTTGCCTTCAGTAAGGGGCGGAGCGGACAGGTGCGTATCGCCTATTGGCGGATCCGGCCGCCGGGCGCACGATCAAAGTGAATGCGGGGAGTGGGCATCTTGAGCGACATTGTGAGTATCCTAAGGTGCCCTTCATCCCATGAGCCGCTTTCGTTCGATCGAGACGAAAAGCGGCTCGTTGCTCCCGGCGGAGCAGCGTATGCGTTCGAAGCAGATATCGGGTGTTTCCTTGCGCCGGTGGCCGCCAATGATGGCAATCTCAGCACGCGAAATTTCTACGATGAGGGTGGATGGTCAACTGACGCCTCGGGTCTCTACGACGATACAAGAAGGTTCGTCGATACACGACCCACGCCTATGCGCTTCACACTCGCCTGCATGAAGAGGCTCCGGAAGTATTTCAGCAAGGGCGGAAAGTACCTGCTGGATGTGGGCAGTGGGCCTATCCCGCATGACGAGCTGCTAACGTACAGCGACAGGTTCACCAAGCGGATATGCGTTGACCTGTCGGTGCCTGCGCTTCGTGAAGCCCATAGAAAGCTTGGCGATCGTGGAGCCTACCTACAAGGCGACCTGACCAATCTACCTATCCAGACGGGCGTCATCGACGCGGTCATGTGTTTTCACGTCATCTACCAACTACCGCACGAGCAGCAGGCGACCGCCTTTCGCGAATTGTGGCGCGTGCTTAAGCCCGGCGGAATCGCGGTCATTGTTTACTGGTGGGCCAATCCAAAGCTGCCGGAGCAGGTGCAGCGCATCGCCAGCACACTGCGACGGAAAAAAAACAACTCCGCGCCGCAATCGCTGCAGATGGCGGCTAACGTTCCTGACCACAATCCGCTTTCGCTGGAATGGTTTCAGTCTCAGAGTTGGCCGTTCAGCTACAAGTTCGACAGCTATCGCATTGTCGGCAACTCGTTTCTACAATCCATCCCCGATGATTGGCGAGGCGCTCTGTTTCTGCGGGCTCTGATGGTTTTTCAGCGGCTTGCCCCCGACTATTGCGGCAAGCATGGTCTGATGCCAGCAATTGTCGTCCGCAAGCCGTCTTCCTGAAAACAGCCACAGGGGTGAACAACCATGATGCAAAATCTCTTCCGCGCGATGCTCGTCGTTGTGTCTCTCATGCTCGCGCCTGCCGCCGCCATCGCACAGAACACTCATGCTTCTGCCGCGGTCATGTCTCCGGAGACGCTTGAGGCGGCGAAGGCGGTCGATGCCTTCCACGCCGCCCTTTCCACCGGCGATGGCGGCGGCGCGGCAGCAATGCTGGTTGATGACGCGCTGATTTTTGAGAGCGGTCGCGCTGAACGCTCACGAGCCGAGTACGCTTCACATCACGCTGGCGCTGATGCCGCCTATGCTGCAGCTGTTCCATCAAAGCTCACGCAGCGCACCGGCTATGTCGAAGGCGGTACTGCCTGGATCGTCAGCGAAAGCCGCGCGACTGGAAAGTACCAAGACAAGCCTGTTGATCGCGTGACCACCGAAACGATGATCCTGCGCAAGACTGCCGAAGGTTGGCGCATCGCTCATATTCACTGGTCGTCGCGCGCCGCGAAGTAATTCCCTTCAAGATTCGTCGACATCAAGACCGTCAGCCTTGAGGGCTTCTGCAAGCAGCTTGCGGGCGCGGTAGACGCGGGTTTCGACCGCTTTCGCCGAGATTCCGAGCGCCTCGCCAGCCGCCGCTTGAGACAAGCCTTCGAATGCCGTGAGGAGCAGAGGCTCCTTGAGCTGGCCGGGCAGGGCCGCGATCGCGCGGTCGAGACGGGTCAGCGCGATCTCATTTGCGTTGTCTGCGCTCGCTTCAGGCGCCTCAGTGGTTTCATCAAGCGCTCGAGCGCCATAGAAGAATCCCCGCACGCCCCGGCGTCGTCCCCAGTCCCGGCATTTGTTGAGCGCAATCCGGCGAAGCCAGGTCGCCGCCGGGCGAGCGGGATCATAACGTCCGAGCGCTTGCCAGGCCGAAACGAAGGTTTCCTGAAGGAGATCATACGCCTCATCGGCATCGCCAACGTAGCGGCGGATGAAGCGGTAGAGCGGCTCCTGATGACGCCGAACGATAAGGTTGAAAGCTGAGCGATCCCCCTTTTGCGCGCGCGCCGCTAGCGCGGCGTCGCTATCGTCCGGGTTGGTCCGACTCATTTGGCGTCGGCGGTCAACGCCTCGCCAATCCTGTCGTCGAATTGCTTGCGCTGTTCCAGTGTGAGTACTTTGCGCATCGCGAAAACGTGCGCGATCGTCTCCGTCTGAAGCGCGCCCATGGCGTCATGGAAGTGGTGCACAGCCGCCTCTACAGCCGGGCCTGCCGTCTCGCTTGCCCGGATTGCAGCGGCCAGCTCAGCATTGGCCTCGCGCATCTCGTCTTCCAGCGCTTGCCGCCGTGCTGCGAAGTCCGCCTCGATAGTGTGAAGCGCTTCTTCCTGTTCGGCTGTCAGCGAAAGTTCGTTATGCACCATCGCGTGGAGGGATTGGTCGTGCGCGGGAGCAGTGAGCAACTGGTGCCCAAGCCACATGCCAGCGATCCCGGCCGTGAAGGCGAGGACAACCGTTACGATGGCGCTGCGCACCGAAACCTTCACTCCGAAGGCTCCAGCAGGGTTGACGGCGCAAGGCTGGACCAGGCGGCAAATGGCGATGGCGAGGGCGCCACGGCTGATGCGGTCGAGGCGCTTACGGCAGCGCCGCCCATAACGAGGAGCGCCATAGCGGCGGTGCGCAGCTGCCAGGTCTGGCCGTCAATCTTCGCACGCTCCGAGAGCTGCTCGCCGATCTCGGCGGTTATGCCGCCAAGATCACGGTCCAGCGACTGCTGGTTCAATTTCGCCAGCAAATGGTCGAGTTTTGGCGACATGCCGGTCTCCCAATAAGTCCGTCTCTCCAGTCTATACGCAGGGGAGGTGGAATTCACGCAAGGATTGGACAGGCATCCGATTCTTGGCCGCTGTCGGCGGGATTGCCGGCCCAGCGAACCACCCTGCACGGATGCTGAGCCTCCGTTACTCGGCAGGACCACCAATCGTGGTGGCGGCGGAGACGGCAATGATGGCCGCTGCAAACAGGGTCGCCTCGCACAGCAGCGTTACGCGCAGCCACTTGCGGCCGATGGCCGGATCAGTTGCGACCTTGGCCGTTATGATCTGCTTGTTCAGGGCGCCGAGGCCCATCGCGACAATGCCGATCGCGAGCTTGGCGAGCAGAAGAAGACCATAAGTCGTGCCGAATAGCTTCTCCGGACTGCCGGCCAACGTCCAGGCGAGCCATGCGCCGAGCGCGATCAGAACAGGAATGGCGACGACGGCGATTGAACTGAAGCGTCGGAGACGAGAAAGGAGTGCAGCGTGTTCCTGCATCGCGGCCGGGTAGAGACTGACCGGAGCCGCCGCCCAGAAGCCAGCGATGAAAACATGCACGGCGACCCCAAGCGGCGCGAGGCCAGGATCGGCCAGACCCTGCGCGTGTCCCGCGAGGCCGAATCCAAAACTGAGCGCGGCTGCTCCAAAGGCGGCAGTGAGTGGTGAACCGAACCAGACGCCTCCGACGGAGATGGCGGCTCCTGCAAGGATCGCAAGTGTCGAATCGCCGAGGACCATCCACGCCAGTGGCATCAGTTCGGGATCGAAGAGATTCGTCCCATCCCCCATCTGCGCGATCAGAATGCCGAACCGCACCATGGTGAAGAAAGCGAGGGCAAGACCGGCCAGCGCGATGCGTGACCGCAGGCCTCGAAATGCATCGCGCTCCACAATGCCCAAAGCAGCATGGAGCGCGAAGCCAACCGTCAGAAGCGCAAAGAGATTGAGACCGATCCGGTCGGCGAACTGTAGCAGAGACAGTCCGTCCCCGGTCACGGTGCTACTGGCCTGTCACCGTGAAGCGCACGGCGCCCGGCATGGCATGGCCATCCTTCGCCATCGACTTCCAAGACAGCGTGTAGGAACCTTTTGCGAGCGTCGGCAGCGGGATCGTGAACTCCTTGCCCATCGTCTTCGAGGGCTTGAAATCAACCGCGATCATCTTCTTGTCCGCTGTCATCAACATCAGGCTGGTGATGGCGCTCTCGTGCTGGAAGGTCACTTTGAACTCGGCCGGGGCCTGCGCAAGGCTGGCCTTGTCGTGAATGCTGGTTTCCATCATGCCGCCGTGGGCGAAGGCGGGCGATGCGCCCAGGAGCGTTGCCGCCAGCATGAGAGTCAGAAGCTTGTTTTTCATCGGATGCTCGTTGATCTAGCCGCAGATTGTGCGGCGGGGAGGGGGTCATACATAGTACGCAGCTTGTGGGCAGAACCCTCACCAAGGGCTCCGCCCCGGACCGCTAGTGGCAACTAGCGCCTGACCGGGTTGGCGCCGGAAGCGGTGGCTGGCCCGACCCGTGTGCTCCGTCGTTCGGCGTGGCCCCCAGCCTCAGCGAGTTCACGATTACCGATACCGAGGACAACGCCATGGCGAGCGCCGCGATCATGGGGGACAGCAGCTGACCCGTGATTGGATAAAGGAGGCCAGCGGCAACAGGGATTCCGAGGGCATTGTAGCCGAACGCAAAAACCAGATTCTGCCGGATGTTCGCCATTGTCGCGCGCGACACAGCCCGGCCTTTCACAACCCCGCTGAGATCGCCCCGGAGCAATGTGACGCCAGCACTTTCGATGGCGACATCCGTGCCTGTTCCCATCGCGATCCCGACGTCAGCCGCCGCCAGAGCCGGCGCGTCATTGACGCCGTCTCCCGCCATCGCAACGATGCGGCCTTCTCGCTTGAGCCTTTCGACTATGCGCGATTTGTCTTCAGGCAGGACTTCTGCCTCGACATTCGTGATGCCGAGGGTCCGGCCGACGGCTTCGGCTGTCGTGCGATTGTCGCCGGTCAGCATCACCAGTTCGATGCCTTGGGCGCGCAGCGCCTTGAGCGACTCAGGCGTGGTCGCCTTGATCCGGTCAGCGATGCCCAGAACGCCAGCTAGTCTGCCGTCGATCGCAACAAAAATGGCCGTGACGCCATCCGCGCGCAGACGTTCTGCTTCGGAGTGAAGGGAAGATGTCGCGATACCGAGTTCATCCAGATAGCGCTCGGCGCCAAGCGCGACGGTCTTGCCGTCGACCTTGCCGATGACGCCCTTTCCAGTCGGCGAATCGAATTCCGTCGGCTCGACCAGCGAGACGCCACGTTCTTTAGCGGCTGCGACGACGGCAAGCGCAAGGGGGTGCTCGCTGCGCTGCTCAAGACTTGCGGCTGCGCGCAA
>JGI24115J20150_1000797_pt1 | contig 11461 bp, 9 predicted proteins | sample Subbioar_CSW14AB_FD_20150 | JGI IMG/M metagenome (IMG submission 20150)
ATCTCGCGCGCAGGCCGGCGCTGATGGAGGCGATGCTGGAGCCTTCGTTCCGTGCGCCGGTGCAGGGCGACAAGCCGGGTGCGCGGCTGAAGCGGCTGGAAGCGCAACTGGAACGCGCAGGGGACTTCGAGGGCAAGCTGAACGCGGCGCGGCGCTTTCATCGCGATGAGGCGTTCCGCATTGGCTACCAGTTGCTGCAGGGAGCGTTGAGTGCATCTGATGCGGGGCTGGCGTATGCCGATCTCGCGGATGCGTGCGTGATCGCGCTGGCGGCGGTCTGCGAAGACGATGTGAAGACGCGTTTCCAGGGCAGCATTGGTCGCTGGTCGATCTGCGCGCTGGGCAAGTTCGGTGGGCGAGAGCTCACCGCGACGTCTGATCTCGATCTCATGCTGATCTATGATCCGGTGGATGAGTCTGGCGGCACGCTGGCCGCGCGCTTCGTGCAGCGTCTGGTGGCGGCGTTGTCGGCGCCGACGGAGGAAGGAACTCTTTACGAAGTGGACCTGCAGCTGCGGCCGTCGGGTAAGGCGGGGCCGGTGGCGGTGCGGCTGTCATCGTTCGAGCGGTACTATCGCGAGGATGCGTGGACGTGGGAGTTCATGGCGCTGACGCGGATACGGCCGGTTGCGGGGGATGCGGATCTCGGGCGGCGCATCATCGAGCTGGCGCGCGATGCGCTGCGCATGAAGAGTTCCGACCCCAAACTCACGGAGGATGTGGCGGACATGCGCCGGCGCATGGCGCGTGAGCGCAAGCCTCGGTCCAACTGGGATATCAAGCTCGCGCCGGGCGGGTTGGTGGATATCGAGTTCATCATCCAGCACGCGATTCTGCTCTCTGCGGCGGATGCGCCCGGGGCGGTGCAACCCGCGTCGCTCGATGCCGTGAAGGCGCTGGCTGCGGCATCGCGGCTCTCGCCCGCGGACGCTGCGACACTGGTCGAAGGGCTGATCTTCCAGCTGCACCTGCAGCAGGCCCTGCGTATCGCCTCAGGCGATCAATTCGAGCCTGCGAGCGCTTCGGACGGCCTCAAAAGGTGGTTGGCCAACCATATGGGCCTAAAGGAGTTTTCGGCGCTGGATGCGCGTTTGTCTCAAATCCAGACAGCTGTGGCTGCCCTGCGGGGGCAAAAACTGGGATCGCTTTCGACGGAAGCCGAGCCCCCGGGCGTTTGAAGCCTGATAACGAGGAAGAGGTCGAGCGCACGGATACGGCTCTTCGGATGAGCAAGAAACGCTCGGCAAACGCCACGGCAGGATGCATAAAGTGGAGAGCGGTTCGGTCCCTGGTTTTCTGCCGTTGGTGGCGGCGCACCGCCTGTCGGAGATGGCTGTCACGCCATGCGTGATCCGGACGAGGAACTGGTTCGGCGGGTCGGCGCGGGCGACAAGCGCGCGGCGTCAGAACTCGTTCGCCGTCACCTCCCGCGCATGGTTGGCCTCGGACGACGCATGCTCGGCGATGCAGCCGAGGCAGAGGATGTGGCGCAGGAAGTCTTCCTCCGAGTGTGGAAGCACGCTGCAACCTGGAAGCCGGGCCAAGCCAAGTTCGAAACGTGGATGCACAGGGTCGCCATGAACCTTTGCCTCGACAGATTGCGGCGCGCCGGACGGAACGGCGGAGAGGTCTCTCCTGAGTTCGAGGATGGCCGCGCCTCCGCCACGCGGGCGCTGGATGATCGCCAGCGCCGTGAGCGGGTGCGCGATGCGCTGATGCTGCTGCCAGAACGGCAGCGGGCGGCTCTTGTGCTTTGCTACTACCAGGACAGGACGAACATCGAAGCGGCGGAAATCCTGGGCGTGACCGTGGAAGCGCTGGAGAGCCTGCTCTCCCGTGCGCGGCGCACGCTCAAGACGGAACTCGCGGCGGAAAGAGCAGACCTGTTGAGCGGTCTGGAAGCGGGTTGAGGCCAGCAATGAACGAATCACGTTTCATGGAACTGATGGCGGCCTACGGTGCGGACCTTGCCCGTTGGCCTGATGATGTGCGCGGCGACGCTGGCGCTTTCCTTGAAGTTGCCCCGCATCGCGTGAAGGATGTGTGGGAGAGCGAGCGCACGTTCGATCGCCTGCTGTTGCTGGAGCGCGACAGCCCGGCGTCGATTGCGCTGGAAACGCGGATTATCTCCTCGGCGCCTGATCGCCGCATGGTGCGCAGGGGGCCGCGGGTTCCGGCGTTGTGGGACATTCCGAAATGGGCGGCTGGCGGCGCGCTCGCGGCTTCGCTGGCGCTGGGCTTTGCGGTCGGCTATGCCGAGCCGGAACATCCGGTGCCGCCGGACTACGCCAAGATGCTGACCCTGTCGGGCGGCGGGGCTGGATCGGTGTTCCTCTCGGCGATGACCGAGAAAGAGCAATAGGATTTTCATGCCCTCGCGGCTTGCCCTCTTCCTGATCGCGTCGCTGGTGGCCAATGCCGCACTGCTGGGCATTGTCGGCGGCCGGCTGCTGAGCTCGGCGCCGCAGCACGGGGCTGCGATTGCGATGGAACTTTCCGGTCCGACATCTGATGTCGTGGACGCGGCCTGGGCCAAGCTGCCGGAGGAGGACCGGGCGATCCTGCGCCAGCAGCTTCGCGATAGCTGGACGCAGATGGCGGATGAGCGGAAGCGCCTGACGGAATCCGGCCGCCACGTATATGAGGCGGCGCTGGGCGAGCCCTATGACGAGGCCCGCCTGCGTGATGCGGTGGCGATCTTCCAGATCCGCGAGAAGCGCCTGCAGGAGTTGGCGGAAGACATCCTGATCAGCCATCTCGGCAGCATGCCGCCTGAGGCGCGCGCCACGGCCGCCGTGGGCCTGCTGACGCCATTCAATGCCCGCATGCAGCGCGCTGATGAGCAGGCGCGGATTGCTGCGCGCGAGAGCGGCGATGCGCTGATCGGTGAAGCCGTGCCGGCGCCGGAATCGCCGCTGGCGGCGCCGCCGGCGAAACGCGACTGACTTGCTGAAAACACTGTCTTCTGAAGTCTAGGCGTCGGCCCGTTCGCGGCCGCGCTCCTGTACCGCGCTTGCGCCGGTCGACGTGACCTTGCCGGCTGGCAGGAAGATCGACACCTGCGTACCGACGCCGAGCGTGCTCTCGATTGCCAGGTGTCCGCCATGCAGTTCGGCGAACGACTTGGTGAGGGCGAGGCCGAGGCCGGTGCCTTTCAGGTTGCGGTTCTTGGATTCGGTCGATGTCACCTGCTCGAAGGGTTGAGCGAGGCGAGGAAGGTCTTCGGGCGCGATGCCGATGCCGCTGTCCTTCACACGGATCACCACCCACTTGTTTTCCAGCGCGACTGTGACGCGGATCTCGCCACCGGGGTCGGTGAACTTGATCGAGTTGGTGATGAGGTTGAACGTCATCTGCTTGATCGCGCGATGGTCGCCGATGATGTCCGGCACATCGTCGTCGGGATCGTAGCTGAGCGAAATTTCGCGGTCTGCAGCACGCCGGCGCGCCAGCTTTACGGCGCCATCGACGGCGTCGACGGGGTCGATGAGTGCCGAGGTGAGGCGCATCTTGCCGGCTTCTACCTTCGACATGTCGAGAATGTCGGCGATCATCTCCTCGAGGTGGCGCGCGGCCTCGACGATGTCTTCGGCGTATTCCTTGTAGCGCTCGTGACCGAGCGGGCCGTACATCTCCTCGGCCATCATCTGCGCGAAACCGTTGATGTGGTTCAGCGGCGTGCGCAGTTCGTGGCTCATCTGGCCGAGGAAGGTACTCTTGGCCTGGCTGGCGCGTTCCGCCTTGGCCTTGGCTTCGGCGTATTTCTGCGCCAGCTCCTGGGCTTGGCCTTGTGCGCGCTGCAGCTCTTCCACCATCGACTTCAGGCGGCGTTCGCTGCGCTGGAGGCTGACTTCCTGGCGCTTCAGGTTGCTGATGTCGATGCCCACCGTGATCAGGCCATCGGAAGCAGTGCGGCGATCGACCAGCCGGATCCACGCATCGGACAGCAGCAGCATTTCGCGAGCGTTGGCATCGTCGCCCAAGGGGCGCTCGACGCGCACGAACTTCGCGACTTCCGCCATGACGAGATCGTAGGACGCGCCGGCGTGGAGCAGGTCCTTGCCGAGATTGAAGGCGCGGCCGAAGGCGGCGTTCCAGTGGGTCAGGCGCTTGCGGCTGTCCCACGCGGCGAACGGGCCCGGGTGGGCATCCAGCGCGGTGCGGGCGAGCGCTTCGGCGCGGCGCGAGACGGCCTGCGCCTGGACGCGATCGGTGACATTGAGGAGCGCACCGGAGAAGACCTCGCCATTGCTGGCGCCGATCATTTCGAAATGGCGACCGGCCATGCGGCCGATGCCCTGGAAGTTGACGTGGATCTGCTGGTTGGGCCGCGCTGTCTCCAGCGCGTCGCGGACCCGGCGGCGGCAATCCTCGGTGACGCTGGCGGTGAACTCGTCGAGCGACATCTCGCCGGCATGGTTGGTGTCGACGAGCGCGCCGGCTTCCGGCCCGATGATCAGCAGCTGCTTGGCCGGGTTCCAGCGCCACAGGCCGATCATCCCGGAGACTTCGAAACTGGCCCAGGCGCCTGGATCATCCGGCGCGGGCTTCTTCGCTTCGGCTTCGGCGGCAGCCTTCTCGCGCTCGAGCCTGCGGATCACGTTGATAAGGCCGAACACGGCCAGCAAGGGCGCGGTTAGCAGCAGGCCGTAGATGATCGCGCGGTGGAGGTCGTCCTGGCCGAAGAGCGGGGCAGGGCGAAACACGCAGGCCGCGATACCGGCATTGCCCACGGGCGCGCACGCGGCGGCGGACCGCTCGAAATCGACGCTCTCGAAGCGAGGCGCCATCGGGAGACTATCGGCGGCGACGAGTTGGAAGGTCCGGCCGTCCAGCGCCTCGGGCAGGAGGGCGGTCGATGTACGCATGCCGGAGATCCAGCGGTCCTGTGTGCTGACGGCGTAGATGCGCACGCTGTCCTTGTCGGCCAGCTGCACCCAGACGCCCGCCGGTGGGGTGCGTTCGGCCACGGCGTCCAGCTGCGCGCCACGACGGATGGACTCCAGCGATGCGCCGGCCTGCAGCAGGCCTTCCATGCGCGCACGCGAGCCGATGAGGTCCGCCCGCACATGGCCGGCCAGCGCTTCCGCCTCGCGCAGTTGCCGGGTCAGCATCGCATTGTCGGCGAACTGGCGTTCCTCGTAGGCCTTGAGCGCCAGGGAGCCGCCGAAGGCCAGCATCAGGAGCGTGAGCACGGCAACGGGAACCGCGCCATGCGGCTTCCGCTGAGGCTGGGTATCAGCCTTCTTTCCGGGCGCGATTGCGTGCGCCGGGATGCCCTTTCTAGCCCTTTGTCCCAACAGGGTTCCCCGCGAACATTTCGGACTCACCAGTTGTGGAGTCGAAACGCTGTGAAAGGGTTAACGGGGCATTAATTGTGAGCCATCGCGGCCTAGCCGATGTTGTAGACACCCTGGCGTGGCTCTGGGGCCACGTCATCGCCGTAGGGGTTCACGCGGCGTTCCTGTCCGTCGAAATCGGCGCTGCGACGGCGGCGGTCCGGGCCGAAATACATCTTGGTCCGCACGAAGGAGCGGGGCGTGTTGATGATCGCGCAGACCTTGCGGTAGAGCGCCGTTGCGGTGACCGGTTTGACGCAGAACTCGGTGACGCCGGCATCGCGTGCGGCTTCCACGCGCGACTTCTCGGCGTAGGCCGTCAGCATGATGATCGGGACGAAGGTGTTGGGGCTGTCGAGGTCGGTGCGGACCTTGCGAACGAAGCCGCAGCCATCCACCGGGTTCATCACGAAATCGGTGATGATGAGGTCGACCGGATTGCCGCGGAAGAATTCAAAACCTTCCTCGGCGGAGCTGGCGTCGTAGAGGTCCTTCACATCGAAACCACGCAGGATCGTCTTCACGATCTTGATCATGTGGGAGTTGTCATCCACCACAAGGATCTTGACCTTTTCCAGGCCGCTGCTCATTCGCGCCTCCTAGGCGGCTGTGCGCAGTGCGCGGGGTCCGCGCATGAAAAAGTCGTTGTCGATGATCGGGCGTCCGTAGAGATAGCCCTGCGCATAGGTGACGCCGGCTTCGATGAGCAGGTTGCGGTCAGCTTCCGTTTCGATCCGCTCGCCCACCGAGGCGATCCCGAGTTCTGCGCACATGCGGGCAACGCTGCGCATCAGAGCGAGGCCGCGGCGGTTGGTTTCGGAGGGCTGGAGGAAGCTGCCGTCGAACTTCAGGCCATCCACATCGAGCGCGCGGAGGTAGCCGAACGAGGCCGAGCCGGCGCCGAAATCGTCCAGCGAGACGCCGACGCCGATGGCGCGCAGCAGTGTCACGGCGCGGGCGGCGGTTTCGATGTCGCTGATCTGCGCGGATTCCGTGACCTCTATGATGAGGCGGTTGCGCGAGAAAGTGTGGCCGGAGATGGCGGCGCAGAGCTCGCGGATCACATCGAGGCGCTGCAGCGATTCGCCCGAGATGTTGACGGCCAGGCGATAGCCGGGCTCGGGCCGGCTTTCCAGTTGTGCTGCGGCGGCCGTGACCATGATGTAGTCGAGATGGGCGATCTGGCCGCTTTTCTCGGCGGCCATGATCATGCCGACGGGCGAGTCCTCACCGCTGAAGCGGGCCAGCACTTCGAAATGGCTGACCGCGCCCGAGCGCGTTTCCACCACGGGCTGGCGGGCGGCCATCAGGCGACCGTTCATGACGGCATCGCGGAAGCGTTCGGCGAGCAGTTCTTCCGCTTTCTCGGCGCGGATGCGGGCCGAGGCGGGGGCGCGCGAAATCATGAAGTTGAAGCTGTTGGGCGAGGCGGGCGAACGCTGCGCCACGATGCGGCGGCCGCCTTCGATGGAGGCGGCGTCTTCCCACGACAGGCGGCGGCCCGGCCCGAGCGACCAGAGATCCTCGCGCAGGCGGCTGCTCTCGGCGCCGCTGATAAGTTCGATGGCGTTGCGGCCAATCAGGCGATCGGCGCTGGGATAGAACAGCAGGGAGGCGTCGCCTTCGGCCTGGATGATGCGGCCGCCCGCATCCGTCGCGACCATGAGGTCTGCGGCCGCGTAGGCGAAGTTCCTGAAAACTGTGCCGTCCCCTGTCGTAGCCGACATTCCAGCCGCCATTCCACGATCTGTACTGGTGGACGCTATCGGGGGGCTGTTAGCAGTCGGTTAACGATAACGGCGCTGGCGGGGCAGGGAAAAACTGATTCCCGACAGGGGGTTAGGCGGGGTCGGCCAGCGCGCGGCCGACGATGTCGAGCGCATTTCGTGAAAGGCCCGCCTCCGACAGGCGTTTCAGCTCCGCGTGGGCTTTCTCGCGACGGTCCGGGCTGAACGAGCGCCAGCTTTCGAAGGCAGTGCAGAGCCGCGCCGAGAGGGCGGGGTTCAGCGGATCAACCTTCAGAACGAGGTCCGTGAGGAAGCGGTAGCCCCAGCCATCGGCGGCATGGAACGCCACCGGGTTGCTCATGGCGAAGGACGCCGCGAGCGAGCGGACACGGTTCGGGTTGCGCAGGTCGTAGTCCGGCCGCGCAATGAGTTTCACGAGGCGCTCGCGCAGGTCGGCGCGGATCGCCATCGCCTGCACGCCGTACCACTTATCCATCACCAGCGGTGACGCTGACCATTTTGTCTCGAACGCGACAAGCGCCGCATCGAAGGCGCCGGTCTCGATGTTTGACAGCGCTGTCAGGGCGGCGAGCGATTCCGTCATGGTCGTTGCGGCGCGGAAGGCGCCGGAGACCAGCTTCTCGTGCCGGTCGTCCAGCATCGACAGCAAGGAGAGCGCGGAGGACCGCAGCGCGCGCCTTCCGGCCGCCTGTGCGGACGGGTCGAACGTTGTGGGTTCCGCTTTCAGCAGAACGTCGAGCAGCAGGCCTTCCAGCGTCGTGGCGATTGCGCGGCGGACATGGGCGCGGACTTCGTGGATCGCGCTTGGGTCGGCGTCCTTCACGTCGAGGATGAGTTCACCCACGGTCGGCAGGTAGAGCAGCAATGCGGCATAAGCCTGGTCGTTTGTGGCCGCGCGCTTCACTGAATTGTTCAGCGCGGCGACGAAGGCGTCGAGGCGCTTTGCATCCGCCTTCTTCTCACCGGCGCGCACGGCGTCGAGGATCAGCGCGCGGGCTATGGATTGCAGGGCTTCCCATTGGGCGAACGGATCATCATCCGCTCCGGCAAGCGCCGCGCGCTCGCCCTCGGCGATGTCGTCGGTCAGGCGGATCGGGGCGGAGAAGCCGCGGTTCAGCGAATAGCGAGGCGGAGAGGCGACGCCGGAAAACACGAAGGTATTGGACGCCTTCTCCAGCAGCAGCACGTGATCGGAAGCCGGCGCGCTGCCATCGAGCCGGGTTTCCAGTTTCGCGCCATTGTCGCCGAACAGCGCGATGCGCATCGGCATGCGCAGGGGTGTCTTGTTCGGCTGGCCGGGCGTCGGGGCGACGTGTTGTGTTACCGTCAGGCGGTATTCCCGGTTCGCCGCGTCGTAAATGCCATACGCGTTCACCGCAGGCGTGCCGGCCTGCGCATACCAGCGCGAGAAGGCGTTGAGATCGTGGTTTGTGAAGGGTTTGAAGGAGGCGATGAAATCCTCGATCGTCGCGGCTGTGCCATCCTGCGTTTCGAAATAGCGGTTCATGCCTTCGAAGAACGCCTTGTCGCCCAGCATCAGGCGCAGCATGCGGATCAGCTCGGCGCCTTTCTCATACACAGTCGCCGTGTAGAGGTTGTCGATGCGGGCGTACTGATCCGGTCGGACAGAGTGGGCGAGGGGGCCAGCGTCTTCCGGAAATTGGCGCGTACGCAGGCGGATCACTTCCTTGATGCGCGCCACGGCGGGCGAGCGCATTGCCTTGGTGAATTCCTGGTCGCGATAGACGGTGAGGCCTTCCTTCAGGCACAGCTGGAACCAGTCGCGGCAGGTGATGCGGTTGCCGGTCCAGTTATGGAAGTACTCGTGCGCGACGATGCTCTCGATGGCTTCGAAGTCTGCGTCCGTCGCGGTTGAGCCATCGGCCAGCACATAGGCCGAGTTGAAGATGTTGAGGCCCTTGTTCTCCATCGCGCCGAAGTTGAAGTCGCGGACGGCGACGATCGAGAAGACGTCGAGATCGTATTCGCGGCCGAAGACTTCCTCGTCCCAGCGCATGGATTCCTTCAGCGAGCGCATGGCGTAGGCTGCGCGGGGCGCATCGCCCTGTTCGACATAGATCGCCAGCTTCACCGGCTTGCCGGAAGAGGTGGTAAAGTCATCGCGCAGCACGTCGAACGCGCCGCCGACGAGGGCGAAGAGGTAAGACGGCTTCGGGTGCGGGTCGGTCCATTCGGCGAAGTGGCGGCCTTCGCCGAGATCGCCGTGAGCGCCCGGGTTTCCGTTGGAGAGCAGGTAGGGGTAATGCGCTTTCTCGGCCTCGATGCGCACGAAGAAGGGCGCGAGCACGTCCGGGCGGTCCGGGTAGAAGGTGATGCGGCGGAAGCCTTCGGCCTCGCACTGCGTGCAGAAGCGGCTGGAGGACATGTAGAGGCCGGAGAGCTCTGTGTTCGTCTCCGGCGAGATGCTGGTCTCGATCTCGAGCTTGAACGATGTGCCCGGGTCGGGGAGCGTGAGGCTGTCCTCATCCAGCGCATAGTCCGATGCGGAGAGCGGCTGGCCATTCAGCTTGATCGCCTTCAGCGTCAGCTTCTCACCATCCAGCCGCAGCACGGAGCCGGTCGCGCCCATGCGCTTGACCGTAAGCTCTGTCACCACCCGCGTGTCGGTGGGGTGCAGTCGGAACAGCATCCGCACGCCTTCGATCCGGAACGGATAGGGCTGGTAGTCGGCAAGCTTCACCGGGGGCGGCGTTTCAGTGCGCATGTTCGGAACGCTCTATCGGTCGCGCCGCGTCAAGCCGCGGCCCGAGAATGGCTACAGGGTTTGCAGCCAAGATAAAGAGCGGGAGGCCGGTTTTGTAGGGCGCCCGGCAACCGGCGCCTGCGACCTATTCCGCCGCGACGGCCGGCATCGGGATTTCGCCGGAGGTTTCATAGATCTGGCGCAGCATGGCGGTCGCCTTCTTGGACAGGTCCAGAAGCTCCGTCGGCAATTCGTCGGAATAGTTGTGCCCGAACTGGGCCAGCACCTTGGCCATTTTCATCAGGTGCGGCGCGGCCTCGATGATGCGGGCCTGGAATTCGATGCGTTCCGGGTCGCGATCATACTCCGAGCTGGGGACGCGCCAGCCGCCCCAGTTCTTCTCGTCCGTCACCACGACCGGGAAGGTGCCGGGAACTGGATGGCTCGGAACTTCGCCGGATTCGGCCCAGCGGTTGCGCGCGCGCTTGATGCGCCAGTTCTCGATATTGGCCAGCTCATCCACGGGCACGGCCGACTTGTCGGCCACCAGTTCGCCCGCCGAGAATTCGCGGCCGAGGCCGACATCGTAGTGAACCTTGAGGGGTTCTTCGAGACCCTTGACCCATTGCGGCAGTACTTGCTCGACAACAGCCCATGTTCCCACGGGCTTCACGAACACTTTCTGGTTCTTGTGGAACGCAGCCTTGGCCATCGGGCAGGGTCTCCAGTTAGGGGACCCTGATACCATGCGATGGTTAGATCGATGTGAATCGGCCGGCGCACATTGCTGTACGCCGGCCTAATCATTCCTAAAGACCTGTTACCTGCCGCGGGTTGCTACCTGCAGCCGACGTCGTACGGGAAGAGCTGCTCTTCCGGCACGTTGAACTTCGCTTCCTCGACCGGCTTCGTCCCCATGCGGGCGTCGAAGTACTGGTAGGTCATCGAGGCGTAGGCGATCTCGATGCTCTCGCTCGGCGTGTTGCCGTTCATCGCATCCGGAGCGACGCTGATCGAGCGCACTTCGGCGCCATCGACGATCCACTTCGACGTCACGGCCTTCGTGACGTTGTCCGTGAACGTGATTTCGATACGGCCCAGCGGCGCGCCTTCAACGGCGAGCGAGGTGAGTTTCGGCGACGAGCGGTCCGGCGTCTTGGTGACGTAGATCGGGCCGACCGTAGTCGAGCGGACAGTGTCCGCCGAACCGCTCGGGTCAGGCGCGGTCCAGCTCGCGACGCTCATGCTGGCGCCCGAAATCTGGATCTGGCCCTCGAAGCCCTTCTGCGTGGCGTCGCCCTTCAGCGACGAAACCTTCAGGAAGACGTCAGCGTTCGCAGCGCCGGCGCCGGCCAGCGCGATGGCCGACAGAATGCTGATACGCGCGATCGAACGGAAGCTCATGTGTCCCTCCAGGCCGCGAACCTTCCGGGGATCGGTAAGGGGAGGCGGCCGACTCGCGGGGGTGTGTACCCGCTTGACGGTGTTTGTGAACGCCGCCCGCGTCGGCCGTTGGGCGGCGGTTCTACTTGATTGGGGCAATGGTGTCGGCATGGTGGCGGAGCCCCCGAAACCGGGGGTTTTGCAAATACTTAAGGCCGTTTTGCTAGCTTCCAGCCAGTTTGATGGATGGGCAGGCGAGCATGGACCTCCAGCGCGGGGAAGGCGGA
>JGI24115J20150_1000814_pt1 | contig 11291 bp, 10 predicted proteins | sample Subbioar_CSW14AB_FD_20150 | JGI IMG/M metagenome (IMG submission 20150)
GCGCTGTCCGTGGCGCGCCAGCAGGTGGAAAACGGCGCCCAGGTCATCGACATCAACATGGACGAGGCCATGCTGGACAGCCAGGCCGCCATGGTGCGGTTCCTCAACCTCATGGCCGGCGAGCCCGACATCGCGCGCGTGCCGGTCATGATTGATTCGTCCAAGTGGAGCGTGATCGAGGCCGGCCTGCAGTGCATCCAGGGCAAGGGCGTGGTGAACTCGATAAGCATGAAGGAGGGCGTGGACGAGTTCAAGCGCCAGGCCCGGCTGATCAAGCGCTACGGCGCGGCCACCGTGGTCATGGCCTTCGACGAGCAGGGCCAGGCGGACACCTACCAGCGCAAGGTCCAGATCTGCGAGCGGGCCTACCGCATCCTGGTCGACGAGGTGGGCTTCCCGCCGGAAGACATCATCTTCGACCCCAACATCTTCGCCATCGCCACCGGCATCGAGGAGCACGACAACTACGCGGTCGACTTCATCGAGGCCACCCGCTGGATCAAGCAGCACCTGCCCGGCGCCAAGGTGAGCGGCGGCGTGTCCAACGTGAGCTTCAGCTTCCGTGGCAACGACCCGGTGCGCGAGGCCATCCACACCGTGTTCCTGTACCACGCCATCCAGGCCGGCATGGACATGGGCATCGTCAACGCCGGCATGGTCGGCGTGTACGACGAGCTGGAGCCGGTGCTGCGCGAGCGGGTGGAGGACGTGGTGCTGAACCGCCGGCCCGACGCGGCCGAGCGCCTGCTCGAGATTGCCGAGACCGCCAAGGGCGCGGCCAAGGACGAGTCGCAGAAGAACGCCTGGCGCGAGCTGCCGGTGCGCGAGCGCCTGAGCCATGCGCTGGTGCGCGGCATCAACGACTTCATCACCGAAGACACCGAGGCCATGTGGCGTGAAATCGAGGCCACCGGTGGCCGTCCGCTCAACGTGATCGAAGGCCCGCTCATGGACGGCATGAACGTGGTGGGCGACCTGTTCGGCCAGGGCAAGATGTTCCTGCCCCAGGTGGTCAAGAGCGCCCGCGTGATGAAGCAGGCGGTGGCCCACCTGCTGCCCTACATCGAGGCCGAGAAGAAGGCCCTGCTGGCCGCCGGCGGCGACGTGAAGCCCAAGGGCAAGATCGTGATCGCCACCGTCAAGGGCGACGTGCACGACATCGGCAAGAACATCGTCACCGTGGTCCTGCAGTGCAACAACTTCGAGGTGGTGAACATGGGGGTCATGGTCCCCTGCCACGAGATCCTGGCCAAGGCGCGGGAAGAGGGCGCCGACATCGTCGGCCTCTCGGGCCTGATCACGCCCAGCCTGGAAGAGATGCAGTTCGTGGCCGCGCAGATGCAGAAGGACGACTGGTTCCGCAACCGCCAGGTGCCGCTGCTGATTGGTGGCGCGACCTGCAGCCGGGTGCACACCGCAGTGAAGATCGCGCCGCATTACGAAGGTCCGGTGGTCTATGTGCCCGACGCCTCGCGCAGCGTGAGCGTGGCGCAGGGGCTGCTGTCGGAGCAGGCGGCGGCCTACATCGCCGAGATCCGCGCCGACTACGACAAGGTCCGCCAGCAGCACGCCGCCAAGAAGCAGACGCCGCTGTGGCCGCTGGCCCAGGCGCGCGCCAATGCCACCCCGGTGCAGTGGGCCGGCTACCAGCCCCCGGTGCCCAAGTTCATCGGCCGCCGGGTCATCCGCAATGTCGACCTGGCCGAGCTCTCGCGCTTCATCGACTGGGGCCCGTTCTTCCAGACCTGGGACCTGGCCGGCCCTTTCCCCGAGATCCTGAAGGACGAGGTGGTGGGTGAAGAAGCCCGCCGCGTCTTCAGCGACGGCAAGCGCATGCTGCAGCGCCTGATCGATGGCCGCTGGTTGAGTGCCAGCGCGGTGGTGGGCCTGTACCCCGCCAACCAGGTGAACCACGACGACATCGCGCTGTATGCCGACGAGTCGCGCGAGCAGCCGGTGCTGATCTGGCATGGCCTGCGCCAGCAGACCGAAAAGCAGGAGATCGACGGCGTCATGCGGCCCAGCCGCTGCCTGGCCGATTTCGTGGCGCCGCACGGCGTGGCGCGCGACTATGTGGGCGTGTTCGCCGTGACCGCCGGTCTGGGTGTGGAGAAGAAGGAAAAACAGTTCCTCGACGACCACGACGACTACTCCGCCATCCTGTTCAAGGCCCTGGCTGACCGGCTGGCCGAGGCCATGGCCGAGTACCTGCACCACCGGGTGCGCACCGACTTCTGGGGTTACGCCCCGGACGAGGCACTGTCCACCGAAGAGCTGATCGCCGAGAAGTACCAGGGCATCCGCCCGGCCCCCGGCTACCCGGCCTGCCCGGACCACACCGTCAAACGAGGCCTCTTTGATCTGCTGCAGGCCGAGGAGATCGGCATGGGCCTGACCGACAGCCTGGCCATGACGCCGGCCGCCAGCGTCAGCGGCTTCTACCTGGCCCACCCGGACAGCACCTATTTCAACGTGGGCCGCATCGGCCCCGACCAGCTGGCCGATCTGGCGCAGCGCAGCGCCGTGGCGCAGGACGAACTGCAGCGCTGGCTGGCGCCCAACCTGTAAGCTGGCCACACCCTTTCTTCCACAGGAGACCCGCCATGCGCAGCATCCGATTCAAAGGTTTCACCGGCCTCGCCCTGGCCAGCCTGCTGGCCCTGCCGGCGCTGGCCCAGCAGCCCAAGCTCTCGTCCCTGTGCAGCACCTGCGGCATCGTGCAGTCGGTGCAGGCCGAGAAACGCGAAGGCGAAGGCGGCGCCATGGGCATCGTCGGTGGCGCGGTCATCGGTGGCCTGCTGGGCAACCAGGTGGGCGGCGGCACCGGCAAGACGCTGGCCACCGTGGGTGGTGCGGTCGGCGGTGGCTACCTGGGCAACGAGGCCCAGAAGAAGCTCACCAGCAAGACGGTCTGGGTGACCCAGGTCAAGATGAAGGACGGCAGCATCCGCCCGTTCGAGACCGCTGCCCAGCCGGCCTGGGCCAGCGGCAAGGTGGTCCGGGTCAACGACCAGGGTCAGCTGGTCCCGCTCAAGTAAGCGCGCCGCGCGGCTCAGCCGCCGGTCTGCAGCACGCGGCGGTATTGCACCGCTTCGGCCACGTCGGCGGTGGTCACGCGGTCGGCGCCCCGCAGATCGGCCACGGTGCGCGCCACCCGCAGGCAGCGGTGCAGGCTGCGGGCGCTCCAGCCCAGCCGCCGCGCCACCCCCTGTAAAAAGGTCAGGGCAGCCGGATCGGCGGCCAGGTGGTCGTCCAGCCGCCGGCCTTCGAGCTGCTGGTTGGGCAGGCCCTGGCGGGCTAGCGCCCGGTCCCGGGCCAGCAATACCCGTTCGCGCACCGCAGCCGTGCCCTCGCCGGGGGGGCCCTGCAGCAGCTCCTCGCCGTCCAGCGCCGGCACCTCCACCTGCAGGTCGATGCGGTCCAGCAGCGGCCCTGAGAGCCGGCCCTGGTAACGCGCCACCTGCTCCGGTGTGCAGCGGCAAGGCCGCGAGGGGTGGCCCAGAAATCCGCAGGGGCAGGGGTTCATGGCGGCCACCAGCTGGAAGCGGGCCGGGAACTCGCACTGGTGCGCCGCCCGCGAGATGCGGATCTGCCCGGTCTCCAGCGGTTCGCGCAAGGCTTCCAGCGCCTGCCGGCCGAATTCCGGCAGCTCGTCCAGGAACAGCACGCCGTGGTGCGCCAGCGAGATCTCGCCCGGGCGGGGCGGTGACCCGCCACCGACCAGCGCCACCGAACTCGCGCTGTGGTGCGGTGCGCAGGTGGGTCGCTGGCCCCAGTGTTCCGGTCGGAAGCGCCCGGCCAGCGAGGCCACCGCCGCGGTTTCCAGCGCGGCCTGGGTGTCCAGCGGGGGCAGCAGCCCGGCCAGCCGCCGGGCCAGCATCGATTTGCCGGAGCCCGGGGGGCCGACCATGAGCAGGCTGTGGCCGCCGGCGGCCGCGATCTCCAGCGCCCGCCGGGCAGCGGCCTGGCCCCGCACATCGGCCAGGTCCGGGCCCGGCGGCGTGTGGCCCAGCGGGCGCGCCACCTGGCGCGACCAGCCGGCGGGGGCTGCACCATCTTCGTGCGCGGGCGGGTCGGCATCGGCCGCCGGGGCGAAGCGCTGCACCACGTCGCGCAGGTGCAGGGCCTGCCAGACCTGGGCATCGGGCACCAGGGCGGCCTCTTCCGCGCTGCCGGGCGGCAGCACCAGCCGGGCGCCGGTGGCGGCCGCTGCCAGCGCCATGGCCAGCGCGCCGCGCACCGGGCGCAGCTCGCCGCCGAGCGAGAGCTCGCCGGCAAACTCCCAGCCGGCCAGGGCGGCGGCATCGACCTGGCCGCTGGCCGCCAGGATGCCCATCGCGATCGGCAGATCGAACCGGCCGGAGTCCTTGGGCAGGTCGGCCGGCGCCAGGTTCACCGTGATGCGGCGGTTGCCCGGGAATTCGAGCCCGGCATTGGCAATCGCCGAGCGCACCCGTTCACGCGCCTCCTTCACCTCGGTGTCGGCCAGGCCCACCAGCGTCATTGTCAAGCAGTATGTGCACCGCTATTTCTACGAAACAATCGGTCGGGCAGTTTGTGCACTTCTGACAACGCCTCGAGCACTTCGACGGCCAGGGTCCCGAGCACGGCTTTGGTGCGCTCGGCCTCTCAGTGTGGCACCACCTCGGCCCAGCTGCACCACGTCTCCAAGTTGTTTAAACGCCATTCGCTATACGCAGAGTCAGCGAAACCAGCTGGCGTATCTCAACAACTATTGGAGACAAAAATGAGGCTCACACGCCAATACCTCGAAAAGCAAGTGAAGGCAGTGGACTACGCCTACAACGGGCAATTCACCATCTGCACAGTCACCACCGTCAGCGGCATAAAGCTGGTTGGCACGAGCGGTGTACTGGACCCTGCCAACTATGACAAAGCCATTGGCGAGGCAGTGGCACACGAGAATGCCGTCAATCAGCTGTGGCAGCTGGAAGGGTACTTCTACGCGAAGCTTGGCTTGAACGCGCTACCTGTTGACCCGAGCAAGGTGCAAATCACCGAGGGCGTTTCTGACAACGCCGTGCACATGGTCTGGGTTGCCTGCGAAAAGTAAGCAGACCTCAAACAACGACAAACCCGCCAATCGGTGGGTTTTCTTTTTCTAGGGACTTTCCCCTATTTTTGCATTGTTTCCCATTTTCAATGCGTCGCAGCCGACTAGAAATTTAAACGGTCGCTATACGGTTTTGTAGTGGACTTCTTCACTACCGTCTGACGAGACGCTAACCCCCTCGGTATTGCAAGTGCCGAAGGGCGCAGAGAACCGAGGAAACTTCGAAGGAAACAGCAATGCAAGTCATCACCACCGTTATCTACCTGGCCATCACCCTAGTCGCTCTGTTTGCAGTCAAAGCCCTCGCGCTCGCAGCCCTGGACCTCATCCGTGCCGTGGCACGTGAGCGAAAGCAAGTTGTGAAAGCCTTGTTCGCAGGAGCAGCAGTCGGAGCAGGTTTGGGCCTATTCGCAGCATTGCGAGCAGACTTGAACGTACCGGTGCTGATGCTTGCGACTGCGACGAGTGTTGTGCTGGGTCAGGTCTGTTCCGCCGTAATGGTTGGCCTGCACCGCAAACAAGATTGGGCGTGGGTTGCGCTTGACGCAATGACCGCTCGATACTCAAAAGCCCAGTGATTGTTAGGAGCCCTGATTCTTGATTCCAAACCCCGCCTAGTGCGGGGTTTTTTCTTTGCGTACGCCAGGGGAACGGTGGCGGTCGAAAAGGCGGTCAACCGGGCGAAACAAGGAAGGGTGGAGTATCGGGAGGGCGATTGCAACCGGAAGGCCAAGAACGATGCCACGCCAAACGAAACCCCAGAAGCCATAGGCCTCGAGCCAGTTCATTCGTCTTCGTCCTTTGATTTCGTGAGCGAGAACGTGTCGGGCAGTGCGTACATGAGCAGTCCGCCGAGTACGAAACCGAGGAAGCAGAGGTCCAGCAAATGCATTTATTGAAGCCTATGTAGAGGGTTGAAATCGAGGGGGCAGTAAGTCTACTGCAGGCGTTTAAATTCGTGTTGCTATATGAAGGGTCAACAACAAGAAAAGGAGACTCTCCATGAACCCCCAACATCAATTCGCCACAGAAGAAAAGGTCGCACAGCTTCTTTCAGAGGCTGTTGCCGCTGCAAAGGCGAAGGGCCGCCACTCAGACGAGCCCTCAATGGACGAGAACATCGCGTACGTGGAGCGCAAGGCGCCGAAGTGGTACGCCAGCCACTACGCGTTGCCGACGCTGTTCAGCTTGGTCCCGCTGTTCGGAGTGGCCAGAAGCGACAAGGCAGACTCAGAGAGCGGCTCGAGGAACCTGGACGTCACCTTCCCTGAAACCTGCCACGGCGGGCTCCATTACGAAGGACCTGTGATTACTCAGTATCACAAGCGAGTGCTCGGAGAACTGGTCAGCTACATCAACAACCGTCCCGTGGACGGCGTCATCTCCTTCAACCCGTACAAGCTGATTGAGGCCATGGGCTATGGCGCGTACCCGCGAAACCGAGAACTGCTGCGCGACGCTATCAACCTCCTTATGAAGCCGCTCATCACGGTCTGGAGGAAGGGCGGAAACCGTCGCCAAGGCCTCAAGTTCCGCCTGGTGGCCCAGTTCGACGGCGAAGACAACGAATGCTGGTTCGTGCAGCTGTCGAGCGCAGCAACGGTGATGCTGCAAGACATGCAGCTGACCTACCTCTCGCGCTCGGAGCGCTCGAAGCTGCGGGACGGTCTGCAGACGTTCCTCTACGACTACTACCGAGCGAAGCCCCAGGCGCACGAAGCGACATACGAGGACCTGCACGCAGCTTCGGGTTCCCGTGCCACAGACATGAAGGAGTTCGCGCGAGAGGTGCGAGAAGCGGCGGCAACCATCAAGGCGAAGTGCAAGTGGGGCATGGAGACGCCTCGTGGCAGCTTGAAGATGCACAAGACGACACTGGCAAAAGCAGCGGCCTGAGCGGACGCAGTAGAGGAATGAGCGAGGCGGCCAGTGGCCGCCTTCTGCGTTTCTGGGGTCAAACTGCTGCTGACATTTACCCCACCTTGACCGTGTGCGCCCCTATGAACGAGAGAAAGTGGAGGCCTAACATTTGCCCCACCTTCGCTGACATTTACCCCACCAGACCCCGCCAGAACCCGCATGAATACTGGGCATTCGAGGTGCCGTTAATTGTTCTTAATGGCTTCGCCATTTTCAGCTTTCTGTACAGCGCCTTGGGCTCTCGTCCAGCTTCGCTGGACGTTCGCAGCTTCTGCCGCCTCCCGGCGGGGTCCCGTTCGCCGCTGAAGGCGGCGACCTGGCCCATCCCTTTGCGCCCTGCGTGCGCGTCGTTCGGGCTGATGAGGGTGCCGTTGGCTGGTCCAGCAGGCTGTACGAACTAAGAACGGCCCTACGGGCCGGTATGGGCCAAGGAGCAGCCTGTGGCTGCTCTACGCTCGCTTGCTGAGGTCGCGCTGGACGCGCGACGGTTGTTCACAGTGCCGGCCGTTCAGGCCGGCTGGAGCGGCAATCGCCGCGTTCGCTCGCTAGGAATGCCAGAGAACCCTTGGCCACCTACGGCCCGCAGGGCCGATACTTGTCGAGATTGACCCGGTACCGCTTCGCGCGGGTGTAGCCGTCACCCGCTGAGGCCTATGTTTCTCAAATTCGGTTTAAACGCTGGTGCCTATACGAAGCATGAGCACCTCCGCTCGATAGGACCCTTCATGAAGAAACCTCTGTACGAAGTTCTCCAAGCCAAGTCGCGCCGCCCCATCGTGATTGTTCAAGCGGAAGACATTCCGCAGGCGTACCAGCGCGCATCGCTAGTTCTCGACAGCCTCGAGTTGCAGTTCGACCCAATGTCCGAAAACTGGACCATCCGGGAGGCCTCAGCGCCTTTTCACTGCGCCGTGTTCGCTGACGGATTTTTTCAACTGATGCACGAAAGCCAGAGCACCCAACTGCACTGACCTACGGCCGCCTTCTCTCTCGCAAGTTTGCTTCTCATCTGATTCTCCCTTCGGCCTGGCACTTCGTGTGTCGGGCCTCTTTTTCTTATTCGTCGTCCGGCGGCTCGAATGCTCGCTGTGCAGCGCGCTCCTGCAGGTTGTTCATGGCTCGAGTGAGCAGCCAGTCGCTGAGTTTCTGGACGGCTGACACCGCAAGCAGCGCTTCCGTAGCTGTCGACGAGAACAAAGCCGCGTGCCTCGGGGTGACGTTAGCCAGGAACTCATGCAGCGCACGGGCTTCGCCAATCGACAGATAGCTGCTGAATGCGTCTTGGCTCAGGTCGATGATGGGGCGAAAGTCTTCATCAGAAGGCATCGAAGCCTCCGCACCCGCCACCGAAGTGGTCATGGCCCGTGCCCCAGCTGACATCGGGGCTGCTGCAATCCATCATGGCCCCGTTTGACTCATGTGCAGCGTTCGTTCCCATTCCCATCAAGTCATTCGCCAGGTCGAGCCCGAACCGGCTGATGTAGTCGGTGTACGTCGACCATTCCATGTCGGCCGGCTTGTTGTCCTCGTCCATATTTCTCCTTAATCAAAAACAAAGAGGGATAAACAGCTTACGGGGTCTGTCAAGGGTTTCTCGGCGAATAGTTTTGTTGAAGGCTGACCAGCGGCCTTAGCTACACGAGGGGATATCCAACGAAAACGGACCCCTCCGAATGCCTACGAAACGAACCAAAGTGAAGGCTGGCGCAGTTGCGCTGGCTGTAGCCGACACCTTCTCGACTCAGTCCATCGCAGAGGCGTCTGCCGGTGCGCCCGTCATCGTCGTCTACGCCCTGCCAGTGCTGCCTGCTGGCCCGAACACGCAGCCGGTGGACGGCCGACCAACCCTCATTCACGACAACGCTGCCATCGCAGCGGCATTCAACGCCAAGGGCCGCAAGGTCCCGCTCGACATCGGCCATCTGACCGAGTACGACGGTGCCGCCCCTGCAGTGGGCTGGGTCCGCGAACTCTACGTAGCTGACGACGGCGCTCTGTGGGCGTGGTGCGTGATGACTTCAGAAGGCGAAGCCCTCATCGATGGCAAGCGGTTCGGCTACACGAGCCCGACCCTGCGCGTCATCGAGACCGAGGCCGGCTGGCAAGTCATGTCGCTCAAGTCGCTTGCGCTGACGAACAACCCCGCGCTTGAGATGAGCGCGACGTTCACCGCCGAAGACGAGGCTGACAACGACCTTTTCGATGATTCGAGCCAGGTTTTCTCGGAGTTCAGCGCGTGCGTCGAGGCTGTCAATCGAGCGAACCTGATTGGCGATGCTGTCGAATACGTCGTCGGAGTCCTCGTCGATATCTGCAATCTCGGCTCGAACAGCAGCCAGGGCCTTCTCAGATTTCTGCAGCGCCTCCTCCGCTTCGTTCAACTTCTTTAGGAGAGCGGGAATGGATGCGCCGCTGCTACCAATCGCTTCCACAAACCTGTCCCTAACCGTGCGATGGGCAGAGGCCTCAACTTCGAGCACTTCCGCGTTCGCTTTCAGTTCCTCAACGCGGGACGAGCCTTTGAAGAAGGCTGGTGCCACGTTCGACACCACGTACAACACCGCTGACTCCAACTCTTTTGCATTGGCGCCGGGGCAGAGCGTGCCATCAGCGCGGAACACCTTGCGATTCCGGGCGGTGCAGTAGTAGCGGGCGTATTCAGGCTGCGCCTTGGAGTCCTTGTTTTTGCGCACGAAGGAGTGGCCACAAGTACACCGCAAGAGGCCTTGCAGCCAATTCTTTAGTGAAGCATCACGCCGACCCGGAAACCGCCCGCTGCGCTCGGCCTTGGCTAACGCCCTGAGAAAGGTCTGTTCATCCAGGATGGCGGGGTAGTAGCCCTTGATAGGGTCGCCAACAGGGATGCGCTTGTTGTCGTCTTCGGGGTCGTTTTCATGTGGCTGGTATTCACCAAGCACGGCACGATTTCGGAGCAACCGACCGACCGTGGACGTGTGCCATGTGTTTGGCGTGGCACAGCGCAGGGCGAAATCCTCCTCGCTCTCACCCGATTTCCTCACCGGTGGTTTTCCAGGGCAGGGCCAGCCTTCCTTGTTTGCGAGCGCGACGATGGACGAGATGCCATACCCTTCAATGCGCTTGGCGAACACTTTCTTGATGCTTTCCACGCGCTCAGGGATTGGCTCGAAGCCGGTTTTGTCGTCGTTCGGTTTCAGCCAACGCGGGCATTCGCTCGTGACCACGCGCCGGGCAGTACCGGCGGCAGCGCTTTTCTTCTTCTGCGTCCACACCTCCGAGAGGCGCTTTGCCTTGGCCGCGCTCTCGTTGTTCGCCCTGGACATGTACACGATGGCGATGATGAGGTTGGTCGTGTCCTTGATGCTCTCCTCGTCCCAAACCTTCTCATCCACCAGCGTCACGACCTTGATTCCGGCGTCGACAAGGTCGAGCAGTAAGCGCAACGCTTTGTTGGTGTCGGCTCGGCTCAGCCGGTCGAACTGCTCAATCACCAGATAGGAGCCTTTGGCGACCTTTCCGGTGCGTACGGCCTCGATGAAGGCAGCGAGTGCACCCTTTTCGATGTTCTTGCGCTTGAACGCGCTCACGCCGAGGTCACGGTAGCTGACAGGGTGGAGGTCCAGGCTGTGCTTCTTGCAGTATTCCTCCGCCATTGCGACCTGGCGACGGAGCGAGTCACCAAGTTCCTGCTTGACCGTGCTGAAGCGGACGTACGAGTAGGCGATGCCTCGCGTCTCAGGGGAAAGAACTTCGTTGATGCTGGTGTCTGGGCTCACGGCAACTCACTTTCTGTGGTGCCATTATCGCCCGACCATGGTGAAGCCGGGCAGCCCGTTGGCCAGGTGCACCTCCACGCACACCGGGCGTGCCTGCAGCCCCAGCAGGGCCCGGCTGTGCACCAACGACAAACCCATGGACCGGTCCTTTCCCGTTTCTGGTGCAGAAAGCCGCCCGGCGGACACCCTGGGGGGTGGGGCGGGCAGCACTTTGTTGGTGCATGGTGCGGGGTTCGGCCCGCACCGCCGGTGCTGGACCGGGGCCGGGATGGTAGGCAGCGGCCCGGAGGGACACCGGTCGGGGTATGGGGCTGGCCGTTACCGATGGTTGCGGCTGGCACGGTCCGTGCTTGGGTGTCCCGGCGATTGATCAGAGCCCGTGGAGTTCCCGCGGTGCAGTCAGCAACACGCGGCGCCGCGCCCCCGGGTCGGCACCCTCCAGAACCCAAAGAGGAAACACAGCATGAAAATGGTTTCAGCCATCATCAAACCGTTCAAGCTGGACGAGGTGCGCGAGGCACTGTCCGGCATGGGCGTGCAGG
>JGI24115J20150_1000821_pt1 | contig 11144 bp, 8 predicted proteins | sample Subbioar_CSW14AB_FD_20150 | JGI IMG/M metagenome (IMG submission 20150)
CCCGCTCCCGCCCCCGCCGCCGGGCGTTGCGGTCCTGACGCGCGAGGAGGCCGCGGCGTTCATGGGCCGGTCACTCAGCGCCTTCGCCGCGTGGGAGCGCGACGGCCGCGTGACCATCCCGCGCTACCGCGCCGGCGCCTGGAACGGCCACCCCGTCCTCTACAGCGTGGATGACCTCACCCGCCTGCGCGAGGAGTTCCGCCAACAGGAAGAACCCCACCCTCACCCGGACATGCCCAACTGCATCCGCGTCCCCATCCGGAGCCGCCTGCACACGCTGTTCGCGACGATCGACGCCATCGACCTCCCCAAGGTGCAGGGCAGGCACTGGAACTGGAGCCCGCAGCGCCGCGTCAAGGGCGGCGACCGCTCCGGCGAGGTCCTGCTCGCGATCCCGTGGGGCTCGGACGAGAAGCAGACCCCCCTCAAGCGCATCATCCTGGGCCTGGAGCACGCGGGCAAGGACACCAACATCGTCTTTGCCAACGGCGATCCGCTCGACCTGCGCCGCAGCAACCTCGTCGTGCGCAGCAGCGCGGACAAGTGCGCCGCCACGGGGAAGATGGAGAGCCGCGCGGGCCGCGCGTGCAGTTCGAAGTACAAGGGTGTGCTGTGGGACAACCCGCGAAGGATGTGGAAGGCGCAGATCGGCGGCCGCGGGGGCAATGACGCCGGCAACCCCCGGGCTCTGGGCCGCTTCAGCGACGAGGTCGACGCCGCCCTGGCCTACGACGCCGCCGCGCGGGAGGCCTTCGGCGAGCACGCGTACCTCAACTTCCCCGGCGGCCCCGAAACCGCCCCGCCCCGCACGGGCCTGGGGCCCGACGGGAACCCCGTCCGCGGCAAGCAGAAGTACACCGTCACGCCCCCGCTCCCGCTCCCGCCGCAGGGCGTCCCCGTCATGGACCGCGAGCAGGCCGCGGAGCTCTTTGGCGTCTCCATCGGGACCTTCCACAAGTGGGAAAGCGGCGGCCGCCTGGGCGTCCCGCAGTACCGCCTCAAGCCCGTCACCGGCACGCCCATCCTTTACGCCGTCGCCGACCTCACGCGCCTCCGCGACGAGTTCGCCAAGGAGGGCCAGCCGTACCCGGACCCGATGGACCCCAACTGCTACCGCGTGCCCATCTGGACGTTCAAGGGCTTCATCGAGGCCCTCATCGACGCGGTGGACCTCCCAATCGTGCAGGGCCCAAACAACGAGGGCAGGGTGTGGAACCTCGTGCGCGCGAAGTCGGTCCACGGCGACGACCACGGCTGCGTGGTCCTCAACGGCCCCCGCGACATCGAGCATACCCCGCTCAAGCGACTCATCATGGGCGTGCAGGACCAGGCGAACACCCTCTTCGTCGCCCACGTGAACGGCGACCCCCTGGACTGCCGCCGCAAGAACCTCGAGCTCCGCACCCCCGCCCAGACCGGCGTCCGCGACTTCAAGCACACCCACCGCTGCGGCAAGCCCTGCACCTCCATCTACAAGGGCGTCTACTGGAGCGAGCGCTACGGCCAGTGGGTCGCCCAGATCCGCGTGAACAACGACAACCGCCGCCTGGGCAAGTTCGACGACGAAGAAGCCGCCGCCCACGCCTACGACGAGGCCGCCCGCGAAGCCTGGGGCAAAGACGCCCGCGTCAACTTCCCGGAAGAGGGCGAACTGAGCACGGCGTTACTCGCGACCAACCCCCACACCCCCGCCGTGGTGAAAGCGGCCGAGAGCAGAAGGTGGGCGGCGTAAGCGTCACAGTTGGCTTAACGTGCTCCCCGGCAGCGCCATCGTCAACGGCATGGACACTGCACACCCAACCTCACACCCTCTGATGTCATCGCGGACGGTCCGATTGCGGACGGCACGGAGACGATTGACAGGGAATTTTGGCGGAATGCAGCCGAACGTCCAATCCGCCCGGGACTTTCCCCTTCCCACCGGTCGGGGATACAGTATACTGGTGGACTCAATTAGGAGGCTAACGGATGACTGACACGGGCGGCAAGCAGTCTACGGTGGGCGGGGTGGTGGACATTGTGTTCGTGATTGACTGCACTCGCAGCATGCATTCCTGCATCATCGCGCTCAAAGACAACATTCGAACGTTCATCGACTCCCTCACGACGAAGGACGCCAATGACACGAACCCTGTCCGTGATTGGCGAGCATCGGTCGTGGGCTATCGGGACTTCAAGGAGGAGGGGCCGAGCAGATGGCTAGAGAATCACCCGTTCGTGAAAGACCCGGCGGTTCTTAAGGACCATCTCGCCAGCCTCAATGCTGAAGGAGGTGGCGATGAGCCGGAATCGCTCCTTGACGCGCTCTTCGTAGTCGCCAACATGGAGGAGTGCGATAAGGGAGACCAAACCCCCGATCCGAGGAAGTGGCGGCACAGGCGGGACGCCGCCAGGGTTGTTATTGTGTTCAGTGACGCAACCTTCCATGCGACCATGTCGGTTCCGGGCGCAACGGGCGGCGGGGTGAACGACCTCGGCATGCTCATCGCGGCCAAGCGGATTTTCCTCTCCATCTTCGCGCCCGAGTTTGACTGCTACGCCGACCTCGCGGCCATCGATCGTTCGGAGTATGAGTCAATCCCATTCGACAAGGCGACGGGACCTCAGCAAGCACTCGCAAACTACACGTCGGATAAAGAGAACTTCAGCCGCGTGATGAAGCAACTTGCGGCGAGCGTAACAAAAACCGCCTCGGTCCCACCCCTCTGATTCCGGAGTTCACCTATGCGTGGCAAGGCCGACGTGATCTTTTGCATTGACGTCTCTGGCTCGATGCAACCAACAATCAAGGCAGTGTGCAGCCACGTCTCGGAGTTCGTAGGCGGAATCACTGCGGGCAACCAAGCCAGTTGGGATATTCGTCTGGGGCTGCTTGGCTACCGGTCCGACGGAAGTGTCTACGAGTTCGAAACGCTCGACAAAAAGGAAGGCTTCTTCGGACTATACGGGCAGGGGAGTGCTGCAACTCTCTTCACGACGAGCGTCGCCGAGTTCCAGAACGCGGTACGTGGCCTCGAGGCTAATGGGGACGAAGCGACGTTCATTGCGATGGATGTGGCTCTCGACTTCCCCTGGCGCGACGCGGCGGACTGCCACCGCATTCTCATCGTCCTGACAGACGAGGCACTCGAGACAGGCGTGAACGTTGGAGAGCAGCAGAAGAAAACTGGGGACCTCATTCAAAAGATCCAAGCCCTACGCGTGATGCTCTTCCTCGTTGCTCCCCCCTCAGCCGCTTTCACAGAGTTGGCGAGCGTCGACAAGAGCGAGTACGTCGAAGTTGAGTCAACCGGAGATGGTCTGCGTAACGTCGACTTCTCGGAGGTCCTTCGCTCCATCGGAAAATCGGTGTCCGTGTCTCAGACCGGAGGTCGCCATGCCGCAACGGCGCGGAAGGCCCTTTTCGGGCAGGACAAGTGGGTGCGTTCGGCGCAAAAGCTGATTGCGAAGGAGTAGACGTGGTAACCCGAATCAAACCCGGGACTGTGCTCCAAGGCTTCAAGGTTGAGAAGCACCTCAACAAGGGTCAGCGTGCGAGCTCGTATCTAGCATTCAAAAATGGACAGAAAGTTTTTCTGAAACAGTGCAGTTCGCCAACCATTAAGGTCAGCTGGTACAAAGCTTACATCAAGTACGAGGAAGAGGTGAAGCGACGGCTGGAGACCACCCGAGCCAAGAACTTCTGTGTAGCCGCTATCGAGTTCTTCGAATCCGACGTACCACCCCCGCGCGGCTACTTCCAAGCGTTCGAGTTCATCGAGGGGGGCACCGATCTTCAAACGGTCATCGACAAGGCCCGTACCAATCCGCGCTCGCTGGGGTGGGACCAACGGCTCACTTTCGCGCGAGTGATGATGGCCGGGGTAAAGGAACTCCACGCGTGCCAGATTATCCACGGCGACCTCAAGCCAGCCAATCTGCAGATGATTCACGACTCGGGCATTGGGGCTGGGTACCAGCTCAAGCTGATCGATATGGACGGCTCCGTGCTCATGGACAAAACTCCGCCATGGGAGGGCGAAGGCAACCTGGGATCCCCGAACTACTTCTCACCTGAGCACCTTCAGGGCAAGTCCTTACGCGCGGGTTCTGATGTGTTCACCTGCGGTCTGATCCTTTACCAGCTTCTGGGGGGGCGGCACCCATACTGGTGTGACGACCCGGATGCGTACGAGCACGCCATTAAAGCCTATAGAGCTCCTCTTCCAAATCTTCTTGGCGATCTCGGGAGCCCCGAAGCGACGGCGGCACTCCGCGAGTACATACGAGCATGCCTGCACCCCGACGCTTCACGCCGTCCTGCGGCCGCCGAGGTTCACGCTTCTCTGATCGCAAAGGGCCGCACGCCACCTCCACGGCCGCCCAAGACGTCACCCCTTCCAGATCCACCGTTGGGCCCGGCACCCACAACTCCGACCAAACCGCCCACGGCACCAGCCAAAGTGGTCCCGGTGCCGCCTGGTAGCACGGAGCCGGCGCCGATGACGAGTCGGGCGCTGAAGCTCGTCGCAGTCGACTCAGGGAAGAGCGTCGAGATGCGCATTAAGATGCGAGCGTCTCGTTATCTCCTCGGACAGCTTGGGCCCGACTCGTTGTACTTCGGCGACGCTCAGTTCGACCTATGCCCGGACGGTACGGGAGGGTGGAGTCTTGTACCGGTTGCCGGCGCGGTCCACGCTACCTTGCTGAATGGAGCAGCGGTGGATAAAGCGGTCACATTGCGTTCTGGCGATCGGGTTGCCGTTGGACGCCCTGGTGGCCCGGGTGCCCCTGCGATTGAGAAGCTGCCCATGACTGTTGAAATTGGGGGGTGACGTGCGGAAGTGCGGCGAGTGCGGAAATCCTGACGTGGCGGCGGGGGCCTGTGACGTCTGCGGACATTCACCCCTAACAACTCTCGTTCTGCAGAGCGTTGAAACAGGGCGCGAGGTGCGTGTCCGATTAGAGCGGCTGTCAGTCGGGAGAGCAAATCTCACCGCAACTCTAGAATCTGGGCTTGAGCACTGGTCCAACCCGCAGTTCACCGTTGCACGCGAGGCAGCAAATTCGACCAAGTGGACAATCACACAGCACAAGGAAGCGAGGCACGCGACGCATCTCAATGACAAGCCACTACGACCCTCCATTCCAGAAGAGCTACCGTCCGGGTCCACCATCCGAATCGGACCTACAGCGGTCCTGAGGGCAATGATTGAGCCATTCTAAAGGCGGATACCTGTGGCACTCGATCCCTTGGCTCAACGAGGGCCACCCTGCTGTGGGCGCTGCAGTAGTGTTGGTGTTGTTTCCACTCCTATCCCGAGGTGGAGTCACTCCGGGTGATGCGCACCTGGTCGATTTGGGGCTGCGTTACTGCGGTATTTGGCCGGGATCACCGATGTTGGCGGAGGTTTGTCCCGGTTTCTCGGACGACGATGCAGTTCGAGAGATCAATAGGTCGCTGAACGCACTGTTCACTGGTCAAATTGAGAACGCCGTTCCACGCGTTGGGGTCGTGAAGAGGGAGGTCTTCCACTTCCATCATCATCTTCGGGCCAAGTTTCGCGAGGAACTTAACGATTGGGTGGGCGCTCTCGAGGCGGACTGGAGAGGGAACCTCGAGGGTGGCGTTGCCCGACTGCGGAGCAGATCGGTGCCCAAGCCGTCGTCGGAACGGGTCCAAGGCGATGCTTACTCATCATTGATGAGGGTCTTCGAGGAACGCTCGAAGTCTCAATCCCTGCCGTTGTCGAACTTCGGGAGGGTCGCCCCGGTGCTTCCCGACCCCAGGCTGGGCCCGTGGATCGAGACAATGTCGCTTGGGCCTGGGAGTTCGGCGACTCCGTCTGCTAAACGGGAAGCTGCGCCAGACGTTGCGAACGGCCTTGCCATCACAATGGCGACTAAAGCTCCGCTGCGGTTGCCAGCGCCACTGGTGTTCCTACCTGATCCGATAGAAGAAGACCTGAGCCAGCCTTCAGCTGCGGCGTGGCAAGTTGCTTCGATGAGTGATCCGGTAGTGCCAGACGAGGATCTTCGGCGGATCGAGGACGCGATCGCCAGCAGATCATCATCTACACAGGAAGTATGTAAGCACGAGTCTTTCGTCAAACGGCCGTGGAATGGCCCCAAGGTTTGCGAATTGGCCGAAGGGGTCGACAAGGTTTGGTTTATCGGTGATCTCCACGGTGATCGGCGTGCGCTTGAGGCCGCACTCCTCACCATTGACCGTCACACGGGGCTCAAGTCCTCCACCATTGTCTTCTTGGGGGACTTGGTCGACGACGGTGGTGACAGTCACGGCGTTGTGAGCAGGGTGCTCGGGCTTTGGTTGGAGCGGCCGGATCACACCATACTCATAGCCGGGAATCACGATGTTGCGTTGAAGGAGCGGCCAGACCAGGCCGGTTTCTGGTCGGAGGTACAGCCAGCCGATTACAGCGAATGGCTGAATGACGCCGCCTCTGATCACCAGAAAGCGGAGGCTAGAACCTTCATTAGGCTTGTTGGCATCGCGCCGCGGGCCGTCCGACTGCCTGACGGGCTTCTCGCCGTTCACGGCGGTGTGCCGCACGTCGACTTGCACGCGGGAGTCAATGCCCCAAGCTCGCTTGAGGCCCCGGAGTGTTTGCAAGACTTCACGTGGCTGCGCGTTGCGCCCAGGGCCAAACGGCGGATCCCGAATCGGACGAACCGGTCATGCGAACTTGGTGCAGATGACATCGTTCAATTTCGGAACGTGGTTCGCGAGCGATTGGACCGGGACATCTCACGCATCATCCGGGGCCATGACCACCTCGATGTACGGTTTGAGTTCCATCCCGCTCACCGAGAGGTGCCGGTCCTTACGATCAACACGCTCTCTCGCAGGCTTCCGCGCGAGATCACGGGCCCTGACGAGCGTATGCCTTGCATCGCAAGGTGGACTCCTGGCGCGATGCCGACTGTCTATAGACTCAAACTCGTGCGCGATGCCGAAGGGGTGGCCAGCCCCGAGGTGAGCCGCGGATGAGTGGATCGCCAACAGCACGGTGTGCGAACTGCGGAACGGCGGCATCCGACAAACCTTCGGCCACCTGCACCGCGTGCGGGCATCCCTACTTCACCCTAGGGGGCGAGCTGTTCCAATGGGTCGATGGCAGCTATGTGGCAGCGGCCACCGAGCCTGCTGCTTGTTCATCAATGACGCCTCCGGCGGTCGCGGGCACCCGACCGCGCATGGTGCCAGTGATACGCGGGACGTGGTCGATTCTCCCCGCGACCGCCATCTTCGCCGTGGTGGGCTGTCTCGTGGCGTCGCTGGTGGCTGCCGGCGTAGCACTAACCCGGGAAAGCGCCGTGGACAGAGCGGTCCGAGTGATCATCACCAGTACTTCGGAAGGGGCTGACGGATCTGACACGCTCACAGTCATTGAACACCTGGACGACCGGGAGAGAGCGCAAGTCGCGCGAGTGTTGAGGGAGCGGGCGACCGGGCTCGCGACTGCCCCGGCTGGCACGCCGCGGTCTCGGGCCGAAGCAACGGCCATTTTTACCATTGCAGCTGACCTCAATGACGCCGAATCGGCCAGGTCCGCCGCGGAACTTGCGGTCAATGATGCGAACAGTATTGCTCGTAGCGACCCGCAGGGAGCGCTCGCCGAGTACAGGCGAGGGTCCGCGCTCTTCCACCGAGCGGCAGAGCTTTACAATGCCGATGGGATATCCGAGATCGCTGAAGCATGCAGGCTGAACGAGCAGGCCTGCCTGAGGTCCATCACAGAAATTATGAATGGAGGAGTGCCATGAGCGGAGGGATTACGTTCGCGCTGATCGGATGCGCCGCCGCCCTCGCAGGACAAGCGTGGCTCACCAAGGCGGCTTGCGAAAGCTTCAACGCCGTTCTCTCGAAGTGGAATGACACCTTTCGTCCACTTGAGCGGCGGCGCGGTGTAGATCGCGATGCCGCGAGGAAGCACCTGCTCTCTCAGCTCTGGGCTGTGTGGCAGCACGGTGTCCTGCAACGGCTCACCATCATCTTTCCATTGCTGGGTGTGACGATCACGGCTGCCTCCCTGGCGAACTTGAAGCTTGAAGCCGTTCCCGCCACTGCGACCGGAACCGCAGCAGATGGGCTTTCGTTCATCCGGTTGGACCTCTTTCTCGGGGTTTTATGCGGGGCGGCACTGGCTCTCGCCAACCAGGTCTTTGTGATGGTTGCGACCAGACGCCTCCACCAGGCGGTCGCTCGGGCCGATGAGCTGTATCCGGAGTGGTTCCAGGAAGCCCCTTCCGCGAGGCTTGACGCGCTTGTAGATGCGATCTCTGCGGTCACCTCGGGGTTGAGTGACCGCGTGACAGGCGCACTCTCAGCGTTCGAGAAGGGATTCACGGCGATTGCTAGTTCATTGGACGGTGCTGCCGCGAAACTTGATGCCGCGGGACAAAAGGTGGATGTCGCAACAGTGAGTCTATCCAACGCCGCCGAGAAGCTCTCCCAAACGCTGGATCCTGTGCGCGACCAACTTGCGGGCGCGGCGACGGACGTACGGGCGAATCTGAACACCGCGAACCTCAGTCTCGCGTCCCAAGTCACCGCATTCGCCGAGACTTTGGCGGCCTTTAAGGACACACCTCGCGGTTTCGTGAAGGCTTCGGGTGAGCTTCGCGCAACTGTCGCAAGCCTCAAGGAAGATGCCGAAGGTCTGCAGGCGGTAACGGCGCAGATGGCGGAGAGCGTTCGAATGATCTCGGGTCAGGGTCCGGCAGGGCTGGGCACCGTGGTTCAACAAGCGGCCGAGAGGCTGAAGGTCGCCTCAGACGGATGGAACGAGTCGGCCTCTAAGGTGACTGCTGCGGCCGCGGCGTTGTCGGGTGTCCTAGCTCCCCAACACGCGAAAATCGTCAAGCTTTCGGAGAGCACTGCTGAGGCCGTACACGGCGTAGCTTCTTCGCTCCCCGCGAGCATCAGGCAACTTGAGGAACTTCATCGAAAGACCGACGGCCGCATCGAAGATTTTCAGAAGCGAACGGACGGCGTGTCGGCGCGGCTCGTGCGCCAGGGCGAGGAGCTATCAATGCAGATCGGCACGGTTCAGCACCAGGTCGCTGATCTCAAGGTGCAACTCCCGACTGGACGGTCCATGCTGACCAAGCTCAAGACCTCTGTGTTTGGCCAGCCAGCTCCTACCAAGAACTAGCCATGACGCACGACCCACACTTCCAGAGCGAGCACCAGGAGGCGTCATGGATCTCGATGACCGACCTATTTCTGCTGACCGCCGTTCTGCTGATCGCAGGCATCTGCCAGCTCGGACTCGGGATCAGTCGCAAGGAGCAGAAGGTGCAGTCGCTTCTTGTACAGTCGGAGACCAATGCTACCCGAGCGAGGGAGGTCGCGGCGCAGCTTGCAGCAGCGCTGGCGGAGGTGTCGCGTTTGAGTCCACTTGCAGAAATGAGCGAAGCTGCAGCAGCAGCGCAGCACGTCGTAGAGGAACTTCGTGGCCGCCTTCAAGAGCTGGAAGGAAAGTCAGCCACCGGGAAGATCACCGTTGATGAGCTTGAGAGGCGGATCGCGGCATTGAAGGAGTCTGCCAAGCAAGCAGAGCTGCTGACGATCGATCTCGGCAAGGCGAAAACCGAGCGTCAGCGGCTCCTCAATGAAATAGCGCGGCTCACAGCCGAGCTACAGGCCGCTTCGACAGAAAGGCAGAGGCTCGCACCCGAGATTCAAACACTCAGGGCTGAGCTCGCCGCCGCCGTGGCGAAAAACGCAGATCTGGTAATATTCGCGAATCAAGCCTCGGAGTCGCGTGACCGCAGCGATGCTGCATTCGCACTATACCGGTCATCACAGGGTGCCTTGAGCCAAGAGCTTCTTGGCTTCAACGGAAAGATGGACCGCGTTGTATTCATCTTCGATGGCTCAGGCAGCATGAAGGACGATGGTCGTTGGGAGCATACGCGAGCGACCATGCGAGCATGGCTGCGTGCGTTGCCCGTGCGTGAGGCAGCGGTCATCGTGTTCAATGACACGGTGCGCACAGTTCCGGAGGGCGACCAGCTCCTGCCGCTCACGGCTGCAAACCTCAAGATGCTCGAGGAAGCACTAGAAAAAACGTCGCCAGACGGAAACACGAACACCCTTGCGGCGCTTGAGCGTGCCTACACGTTTGCACCGATCGATGCGATCGTGCTCGTCACGGACGGTAAGCCCGAAGATCCAGGAAAGGTGAAGCGGTTCGTGAAAAGTATCCGGAAGCGATACCCCGACACACGCATTCATGCGGTCGCGCTTGGCGAGTACTTTGATAAGGACTTCGGGGGACTACTAAAAGACATTGCGGCGGAGACGGGTGGTGCTTTCATCGGTCGCTGATTTGTCAGGCCCCCCTCACCATCCCCGCCACCATCGCCCCAACCAACCCCGGCCCCAGCAGCCACGGCCAGATCCCCATGATCTTGGCCGACTTCTTGAGATTGCAGTTCATGCAGAGGAGCTGGACGTTCTCTGCGGTGAGGCTGGTGCCGCCCTTGCTGAAGGGGAGGTTGTGGTCGTAGTGGATGTTTTCCTTCTTGCCGCAGGTGACGCAGGCCCCCTTGTCGCGTTTGTAGACCTCGACCTTGACGGCGGTGGGGATTTGGCGTGAGAGGGCGAGTTCGCGGTCTTCTTCGGGGTTGAGGACGACGCCCGCGGCGGGTTTGAGGGAGAAGCGGCAGACCTGGCGGGTCTTGCCCTTGCCGGCGGGGACGGCCTTGACCTCGGCGTCGATGAGCTCGTGCTTGCCGCGGTCGCACCAGATGCCGTCGGCGATCTTCTCGTAGACCTGCACGATGCGGGCGGGCTTGGTGCCGGCCTTGTACTCGTCGGCGGCCTGGAAGAAGCGGCCGTTCTCGGTGAGCTTGCCGCTGGGGAGGGCGAGGGGCTGGTCGGTCTTCTTGGGGTCGGGGCTGCGCGCGCGGCCGGACTTGGGGAGGTCGTGGCCCTCGTACTCGAGGACGCCGGTGGCCGCGTGCCACTGGTCGTGGTAGGGGGCACCCTTGCGGACGCTCATCAGGATGATGGAGTAGGGCTTGTGGGGGAGGAAGTTCATGCCCTTCTGGAGGGTCATGCCCTCGCGGTAGGACATCTCGGGGTAGGCGATGATGGCGTGGTAGCGGGGGTGGGGGGGCACGGGGGGGGAGGG
>JGI24115J20150_1000822_pt1 | contig 11138 bp, 8 predicted proteins | sample Subbioar_CSW14AB_FD_20150 | JGI IMG/M metagenome (IMG submission 20150)
GGTGGTCGAGCCGGGTGGGGCGGGCGCTGGCGGCCCGATGGTCTTCGGCGTGGCGCCAGACCCCGTGTGCCGAGGCCCGCAGCCGCCCATGATCAAGGCGAACGCGGCCGCGACCAGGTACCGCATGTCCCTTCGCATCAGTTCCGCAGCCTAGGCCGAAGGTCCCGAAACGGGCGAAACCCTGACGGACCGTGCTAGAACCGGGCCGTGGCCCGCCGTTCCCTCGAGGGTCGGCCCGTGGCGCAGGCGGCATGCCCGATCTGCGCCCGGCCGGTCCCCGCCCCAACCCCCGAAGCGATCGAGAATCCAAAAGAAGCCGGGCACTTACATACCCGCGTCCCGCCTTCGGCGGATCCGCGGAAATCCTCCTATCCCTTCTGCTCCGCCCGGTGTCGTGCCATCGACCTCGGCCGGTGGCTCTCGGAGACGTATCGAATTCCCGGCGAGTCCGTCGAACAAGAGGACGAGCTCGCCCACGCGGGGGCAGGTCGGCCCAAGGAGGACCCGGAATCATGATCGTCGGCAAACGAACCGTCGCTGCGAGCCTGTCCGCGGCAGTGCTCTCCGTGTTCGCGCTCAGCGCGGGAGCGACCGAGCTGACGCCGGATTCGCCCAGCAGCGATCCCAACGGCCCCCCGCCCATGCCGCCGCCGATGCCTGCGCCCGGTGCGCCAGGCAGCGCCGCGCCGCCGCCTGCGGCCGGGACGACCGAGGCCCATCTCGGACAGTCCGACACCGAGGACAACGGCATCGGTCTCAAGCTCTTCTACGTGCAGCCCGAAATCGGCTTCGGTTGGGCCTCGATCGGCGGCAGCATTCCGTTGCCCGCGAGCTCCTCCCAGGACTTCTCCAAGTTCCGCTCCGGCGCTGGACCGATGCTCGGCCTCGGTGTCGGCGCCGAGTTCATCACCTTCCAGTTCGGCGCCCGGCTGCGCACCATCTCGACCCCGAGCTGGAACCTGTGGAACGCCGGCGGCGAGGTCATGTATCAGCCCGGGTCCGGCCGGTTCTGGCCTCGCATCGGCGTCTCGGTCGGCTACGCGTGGGCGGCTCGGTTCGACGAGGCGATGTGCGGGGCGGCGTGCGGTCTCCTCGACGTGTCGGGCCTGTCGGTCGGCCTCCGCGGCGGCTTCCAGTACTACGTGACCAAGACCATCGAGATCGGCGCCGACGCCACCCTCGACTACCTCAAGCTCTCCCGACCCGGCATCAACGGCAACAACATCTACTCCGACGACGGGTCCGGCAACGGCGGGATGTTCGGCCTGCTCGGCCACGTCGGCATGCACCTTCCGTGACCGGGGCTGAGTAATTCTTCGAGCGCCCGCGCGGGCCGTGGCATCGTCTGCCTCGCCGATCCGATGTCCTTCGCGCTGGTCCCGCCCCTCCTCATCGCGCTGACGACGCTCGTGCTCGTCGCGCTGGGGCGTCGGCTGCGCGCGAACCAGCGGAGCTGGACGGCGATCGGTTGGATCGTGCTCGTGGTCGGCGGCGTGGCCTCCGCGCTCGTCGTGCGCGCCGTCGAGACGCTGATTGTCGACCTCGTCGTCGGCGGGCGCCTCGCGTCTTCCGAGGGCGTGCTGCCCCTGTTCTTCACGTTCGGCATCGTCGGCCCCTTCACCGTGTTGACGTTGGCCGCAGTCGTCTGGCCGGCCGTGAGCTCCCAGACGGGCACACGCGACGACGTCGATCCGCCGCTCGCGGCGGCCGCAGCAGCCGCCGGCTTCGGGATCGGTCGCCTCGCCACGTTGGTGCTGCTCGAGCACGCGGCCCTCGGCAGCGGAGTCCGCGCGGCGATCGGCGTCACCTGCGACGTCGCCCTCGCGGCCACATGGGGGTACGGCCTCGCGCTGTCTGGGTTCGATGGCCGGCTCGGAGGAACTCCATTTGGTCGTTATGCACTCGTCGCGATGCTCCTCCGGGGCGCGGTCGAGCTCTCGCTCCGGTCGCACGGACCGTTCTCGGTCGCGTTCCCGGTCAGCGTCGCCGCGGTCCTCGGGGTCTTCGCCGTGCTCGGCGTGTTCCGCCTGGCGCGACACGCGGCCTCGCCACCGACGTCGCTCGCGTCCCTCGGACAGGAGACGATTCGCGAGATCGCGCGCGACGAGCTCGCGCGCGGCGTCCGCCCGGTGTGGATCGTCATCGGGGCGCTCGGCAACCTGGGCGGGATCATCGTCGGCTTCGCGGCCGCCGTGGCCATCGGATGGAGCGCGAAGATCGACTTCGGCGAGATCGACCGTGCGGGTCCCGGCGCCGAATACGCCGCGCTGCTCCTCGCGCTCGGGGTCATCTTCTCGTTTCCCTTGAGCGCAGCGGTCGTCGGCATCGCGAGCGGAGGCCGTACGCGTGCCGCAGGCAGCGCGCACGTGCTCGAGGCAGGCATCGCAGCCATCCTCGCGTTGAGCGCGCTGCTCTTCGTCCTCGGCGTGGTCGCTCCCGTGGCGGTGGCGCTCGGTGCGGCCATCGCGCCGATCGCGTTCGCGCTCGCCGGGCTCGGCGCCTGGATCGCCGCAGGGCGGCGGGTCTGAGCGTCGGCGGTGGTAGGCTCGGACCGATGCTCCGGCCCCTGCTGAAGAAGACGCTCGGCCCGATCCTCGTCGATGCGGGCGCGAGCTTCGACGTCGCCGTGGTGCGCCTCGCGCAGGAGATCGCCAAGCGGGGGACCGATCCGAAGCGGCACGACGACGTCCGTGGTCGCAAGGAGTACCTCGAGCGCGTCGCGGCCACCTACGGCGCCATCGATCCCGAGACGTTCTTCGCCAGGCCTCCGGCGATCGATCACCTGCACGTCGCGCGCGTTCGTGAGCTCGACGCTCGCGAGCCCGGCGAGGTCCTCGATTGGACCTGGCACTCGGGGTGGCGCTGCGCGACCCCGGAGCAGGCCGAGAAGTGGTCGCGCTGGCACGAGAACGACACGGTGCACGTTCGGCGGTTCCGGCACCGCCGCAAGCAGGCGCCGGCGATCATCTGCATCCACGGCTACCGCGCGGGCACCTTCAGCTTCGAGGAGCGCGCGTTCGGTGCGCAGTGGCTGTACGGGCTCGGCCTCGACGTGGCGCTGTTCACGCTGCCCTTTCACGCCTTGCGCGCACCCGGCCACCGGCGCGGCACCCCGTTGTTCCCGACCGCCGACGTCGCGCGCACCAACGAGGCGTTCGGGCAAGCGATGTGGGATCTCCGCCGGCTCGTTGCGCGCTTGCGCGAGGACGGCGCCCCCTCGGTCGGCGTGATGGGCATGAGCCTCGGCGGCTACACGACCTCGCTCTTCGCGACCGTCGAGAAGGACCTCGACTTCGCCGTGCCGTTCATCCCCGTCGCTGACCTCACCGACGTCGTCGTCGATCACGAGGCGCTCCGCGGCGTGACGGTGCCACCGAACCTGATCGAGGCCGGTAAACGCGCGATGGACCTGGTGCGACCGCTCGCGCGTCGGCCGACCGTCCCTGCGGAGAAGATGATGGTGGTCGGCGCGGTCGGCGATCGCATCACCCGCACCACCCACGCCGAGTGCCTCGCCGAACATTTCGGTTGCGAGCTCGTCACGTTCCAGGGCGCACATCTGCTCCAGTTCGGCCGGCGTGAGGCGTTCGCATCGATCGCGAAGTTCCTCGGTCGGCTCGGAATCATCGGGCCGCGCAGATAGCCGGCTCGTTCACGCCGAGCTCCGCGACATCCACGTCGACAGCCGTTTGGACGAATCGAGCGAGGCTTCGCCCTCTTGCCCGACGGCGCCGATGTCCGTCGTCTCGAGGATCTGATTCAGGCGACGCAGCCGCTCGACCGATCGCCGAACTCGTTTGGTCACTCGTTCGACGTTCGGATCGCGGTTCTTCTCGAGGAGGTGGACCGAGATCTCGAGGGTCTGCAGAGGGGAGTTCGCCAGATCGCGCACTGCGAGGAAGACCCCAGCCGCCTTCTCGCGGAGCGCATCTTCGGTCCGCAGGCGGACGACCTCGTCGTGCATGGCCTGGTTGCGGAGGCGAAAGACCATGAGCACGACACCGATCACGCTGTAGCCGAGGGTCGCCCACGGCTCGCCTGCCGCCATGTGCAGGCGGACGTGCGGCGTGAACAGAGCCTGGTGGAGGAGCGCGCTCCCGAGGTAGAGCCCCTCGGCGGCGAGCCCGACCCACATGCGCGGCGGGCCGACGAGCGCGATGGCGAGCATCGCCATCTTGTTCGCCTCGTACGGCACCCAGAAGATGCCCTGGGCTGCGCGCGCGTCGTCTGCGATCCAGGCGAAGACGGCGAACGGTACCTGCGAACAGAGCAGTAGCACCGACGCGGCGGACGTCGACGTGGTGTGGCGCTGCCACCAAAGCGAGAGGAGGACGATCGCGTCGACGATCAACGCGACGACCCCCGCGGGGACGAGCGCGGGTGCCGGAAGGTCCTTCCAGTTCAGCAGGCCGAGAACCGTGCCGGCGAACGCGAGCCCCGTGCCCATCGTCGTGGCCCGCAGGGCCCGCTGCGCGACCACGAGGTTCACGAGGGCGCTGCCTTCGTCGGCAGGACGAGGGCCAACAGCTCGTCCATCGGCATCGGTTTCTCCATCACGCGCACCCCAGACAAGCGCCTCGCTTCTTCGACAAGGGGGTGGCTCTTCGCGTGACCCGTGAGAAAGACGATCTGCCCACCGAAGTGCTGGGCTTGCAGCCAGCGGAACGCATCGAGGCCACTCTGGCGCTCGGCTCCGAGGTTGATGTCGAGGAGGGCGACGTTGCTCTCGAGCGAGCGCGACGGCAGCCGCTGCAGCTCCTCGACCGACGCAGCGGGGAAACACTCGCATCCCGACGAGTCGAACAACTCGACCAGCGCTTCCCGCAGGTCGTCATCGTCGTCGAGCAGCACCACGGTCGGGCTCATACGGACCCTCTTCGATCGTTCGATGTCGTCGCGGCCACGGGTTGCGAACCCCCGCCCGAGCACGCCAGGGCAGAGCCCACTGGCGCCCAACGCGTCGCGTCATACAATGGAGGCCTTGGAAAGTCGGAAGCTCCAGACGCTTCTCGAGGCGAGCCAGTCGCTCTCGAATGCGCTCCCGTTCGAGAGCCGCCTGCAGCGCGTGCTCGAGATCCTCGTGCGCCACCATGGGGTCGTTCGCGGGACGATCGCGCTCGTGGACGAGCTGGGCGAGCGCATCGAGGTCCGGCATGGGCGGCCCGACGATCCCGAGCACCAGGCACGCTGCCAGGGCATTCTCGACGAAGCGTCGCCCCGGCCGCGCGTCGAGCCGCTTGGCGACGAGGCCAGCTTCGTCGCGCTGCCGCTGGTGGTCGAGAAGAAGCTCACCGGCGTGTTCGGGGTCGACCTCGCGCATCGGGAGGGATCCAACCTCGAACCGGTGCTGCAGTTTCTTCGGGTGCTCGCGTCGTTGATCGCACAGGCGGTGCAGGTGCACCGGTTGATCGAGGGCGAACGTGCGCGCTTGCTCGAGGAGAACCGCACGCTGCGGCGCGAGCTCGGCGAGCGCTACGAGCTGCCGAACCTGGTCGGCAACGGCGGTCCGATGCGCCAGGTCCTCGACCAGGTCGCCCAGGTCGCCGGCGGCACGACGACCGTGTTGATCCGCGGCGAGTCGGGCACGGGCAAGGAGCTCATCGCGCACGCCATTCATTACAACTCGCCGCGCGCGCAGCGGCCGTTCGTGCGCGTGAGCTGCGCCGCGCTTCCCGAGACGCTCGTCGAGTCGGAGCTCTTCGGCCACGAGAAGGGCGCGTTCACCGGCGCCCACGCCCGAAAGAAGGGCCGGTTCGAGCTCGCCGACGGCGGGACGCTTTTCCTCGACGAGGTGGGCGAGCTCCCGCTCGCGACGCAGGTGAAGCTCCTCCGCGTGCTCCAGGAGCGCGAGTTCGAGCGCCTGGGCGGCACCGAGACGTTGCGGGTGGACGTGCGGCTGATCGCGGCCACCAACCGCGACGTCGAGAAGGCGATCGCCGCCGGAACGTTCCGCGAAGACCTCTACTACCGACTCGACGTCTTCGCGGTCTTCGTGCCTCCGCTCCGCGATCGTAAACCGGACATCATGCCGCTCGCGGAGCACTTCCTCGCGAAGCTCGGGCGCGAACAGCGCAAGAAGATCCGGCGCATCTCCACCCCCGCCATCGACATGTTGATGGCGTACCACTGGCCCGGAAACGTTCGCGAGCTCGAGAACGCGATCGCGCGCGCTCTGGTCGTGTGCGACGGCAGCGTGCTCCACGCGCATCACCTGCCGCCGACGCTGCAGACGGCGGAGGCGTCCGGTACCGCGGAGGCGCGCACCCTCGCCGACGCGACCGCGGCGTTCGAGCGAGATCTGATCGCCGACGCGCTCAAGAGCACACAAGGCAATCGAGCAAAAGCGGCGCGCCTCCTCGGAACCTCCGAGCGGATCCTCGGTTACAAGGTCACGAAGTACGGCATCGACTGCACTCGCTTCCGCGGCTGAGCTCGATCCGCCAATATTGTCGGATGCAGATCCGATGGACCGGGAGCGGAGGACCGCGGGCGCGAGCCGCATTGTCCGAGGTTTCGTCACCTGGACGTTCGGGAACGGGAAGGTTACCACAATTTCGTAGGCCTAACGCGTCGCGTTACTACAATTTCGTAGGACGCAAGGTGTCGTGACGGTTACGGCACCCCTTTTATTCGTGTGGTCCGTGGATTGCGACGCGGTGCGCCGTGGTCGCGACCCATTGCCCCTACTGCGCCTTCCAATGCGGGACGGAGATCACTCCGCGCCCCGAAGGGAGCGTCGTGATCGAGGGCGACCGCACGTTCCCGGTCAACCGCGGAGCGCTCTGCATCAAGGGTTGGACAGCGGCCGACACCCTGGTGCACCGCGATCGATTGCGGACGCCGCACGTCCGCGATCGCCACGGCGTGCTCGTCCCTTCGACGTGGGAGCACGCGCTCGAGCGGATCGCGACCGGCATCACCGCGGTGCAGGCGCGACGAGGCCGCGATGCGGTCGCGCTCTTCGGAGGCGGCGGCCTCACCAACGAGAAGGCGTACCTCTTCGGCAAGCTCGCGCGCGTCGCGCTTCGCACGCGCAACGTCGACTACAACGGTCGATTCTGCATGGCGAGCGCCGCAGCGGCGGGCATCCGCGCGCTCGGCGTCGATCGAGGCTTGCCCTTCCCGGTCGAGGACATCGCCCGATCCGACGTGCTGATGCTCGTCGGCGCCAACGTCGCCGAGACGATGCCGCCGTTGATGCAGTGGATCGAAGAGCAACGCCAGAGCGGCGGTGCGCTGATCGTCGTCGATCCGCGCAAGACGCCGACCGCCGCCGGGGCGACGCTGCACCTCCCGCTGCTTCCGGGCAGTGACGCCGCGCTCGCGAACGGGATCCTCCACGTCCTGCTCCGCGAGAACCGCGTCGACCACGAGTTCGTGCGCGAGCGGACCGAAGGCTTCGACGAGGTGCGTGCCTTGGTGGCCGGCTACTGGCCCGAGCGGGTCGAGCGCCTGACCGGCGTGCCCGAAGCGAAGATCCTCGAAGCCGCGCGTCGCCTTGGTCGGGCGCGACGCCCGATGATCCTCACGGCGCGCGGCGCGGAGCAGCAGTCGCACGGCGTCGCGAACGTGCTCGCGTTCATCGACGTCGCGTTGGCCCTGGGTGCGGTCGGTCGAGAGGGCGCCGGTTGGGGGTGCATCACCGGGCAGGGAAACGGGCAGGGCGGTCGCGAGCACGGACAGAAGGCCGACCAGCTCCCCGGCTATCGTCGTCTCGACGATCCGGCCGCGCGCGCGCACGTCGCCGGTGTCTGGGGTGTCGAGCCCGACTCGCTGCCCGGACCGGGCAAGTCCGCCTACGAGCTCCTCTCCTCGCTCGGCGAGGACATCGCCGCGCTCATCGTGATGGGCTCGAACGTCGTCGTCAGCGCGCCTGACGCGATCACCATCGAGAAGAAGCTCCGCGCGCTCGAGCTGCTCGTCGTCGTCGATTGCTTCCTCTCGGAGACGGCCAAGCTCGCCGACGTGGTGCTGCCCACTGCGCAATGGGCCGAAGAGACCGGGACGCTCACGAACCTCGAAGGACGCGTGATCCTGCGGCAACGCGCGCTTGCTCCCCCCGAGGGTGTGCGCACCGACCTCGACATCCTGTGTGCGATCGCCCACTCGCTCGGCGAAGGCGCGCGGTTCTCGTACGACGGGCCCGAGGCTGTCTTCGAGGAGCTCCGTCGCGCGACGGCGGGCGGCGTCGCCGATTACGCGGGGATCACCTACGCGAAGATCCGCGAGCTGCGCGGCGTGCACTGGCCGTGTCCCGACGAGGCCCACCCCGGCACGCCGCGGCTGTTTGCCGATCGCTTCCCCACGCCGAGCGGCCGTGCGCGCTTTCACGCGATTCATCACGCGGCGCCCGCCGAGGAGCCCGACGTGGACTACCCGCTGTGGCTCACCACCGGACGCGTGCTCGCGCAGTATCAATCGGGCACGCAGACCCGGCGTGTCGGCCGTCTGCGTGAGCTCGCGCCCGAGCCGTTCGCGGAGCTCCACCCGTCGACGGCGCGAAGGTTCGGCATCGTCGACCGCGTGAAGCTCGACACGCGTCGGGGGAGCGCGGAGTTCGCCGTCCGGATCACCGAATCGATCCGGAGCGACGTGGTGTTCGTGCCCTTCCACTGGGTGGGGGCGAACAAGCTGACCAACCCCGCGCTCGATCCGATCAGCCGCATGCCGGAGTTCAAGGCGTGCGCAGTACGCATTGCACCTGGTGGTGATTCCACGGATCCGCCGAAGGCGGGACCTGGGTATGTGAACTCGAGAGGAACGTCATGAAGGAACGTCTAGTGGTCGTGGGCAACGGCATGGCCGGTGCTCGCTTCGTCGAAGAGCTGATCGCCCGCGGTGGCCGCGAGCGATACGAGATCTCGATGGTCGGCGCCGAGCCGTACGGCAACTACAACCGCATCCTCCTGTCGGGCGTCCTCGCCGGCACGCACGGCGCGAAGGACGTCTTCCTCAATCCGCTCGCGTGGTACGAGAAGAACGGCGTCACGCTGCACGCCGGCGTTCCCGTCACGCGGATCGATCGCGACACCCAGGTGGTCGAGGCGGGCGACCTGCTCCTCCCGTGGGATCGCCTGGTGCTCGCCACCGGGAGCTCCGCCTTCGTGCCGCCGATCCCCGGCGTGAAGAAGAGCGACGGGCGGCTCCTCGACGGCGTCCACGTCTTCCGCACGCTCGACGACTGCGACGCCATCCGCGCGCGGGCCGAACGGGCGAGCCGCGCGGTCGTCATCGGCGGCGGTCTGCTCGGCCTCGAAGCGGCGCGCGGCCTCCTCGGCTTCGGCGTCGAGGTGCACGTGGTCCACCTCGCGTCCCACCTGATGGAGCTGCAGCTCGACGCTGCGGCCGGCGCGATCCTCGCGAAGACCTTGGGCAAGATGGGCGTCCGAGTGCACCTCGCGCGCCAGACCAAGGCGCTGCTCGCGAACGAACGGGAAGAGGTCGAGGCGATCGTCTTCGCCGACGACACGGCCATCGAAGCCGAGCTCGTGGTGATCGCGACCGGCATCCGTCCCAACGCGGAGCTCGCGCGTGCGGCAGGGCTGAACGTCGCGCGCGGCGTGGTGGTCGACGACACGCTCACGACCAGCGATCCGCGCGTGCACGCGGTCGGCGAGTGCGCCGAGCATCGAAACCGCTTGTACGGCCTGGTCGCGCCGCTGTGGGAGCAGGCGAAGGTCCTCGCGGAGCGACTCTGCGGACGCGCGCCCACGTATGTCGGCTCGAAGACCTCGACCAAGCTCAAGGTCGCAGGGGTCGATCTCGCGGTCATCGGCGACGGCGACTTCACCGAATTGGGCGACGAGGTCGTGACCTACAGCGAGCCGTCGCGTGGCGTGTACAAGAAGATGGTCGTCCGCGAAGGCCGCCTCGCGGGTGCGATCCTCCTCGGCGACACCGGGGCGGCAACCACGCTGCTCCAAGCGTTCGACCGCGCCGAAGAGCTGCCCGAGGAGCGCGGTGAGCTCCTGTTTCCCTCCGCGGGAGGCGCACCGCAGCTCCGCGTCGAAGACCTCCCCGACGAGGCGCAGATCTGCAACTGCAACGGCGTCAGCAAGGGCACGATCGTCGCTGCGGTGCGCGGCGGCAAGCGGAGCCTCGAGATGTTGTGCGACGCGACCCGCGCTGGACGCGGATGCGGTTCGTGCAAGACGCAAGTCGCGCTGTTGCTGGCGGACGCGGCCGGCGGCGCGGTCACCGAGGACCCGTCCATCCACTGGTACGTCCCCGGCGTGCCGCTCCCCAAGCCCGATCTGGTGCGCGAGATCCGGGCGCGGGGCCTCAAGAGCGTGTCGGCCGTCTTCCGCGAGCTCGCGGGCGGCAAGGAGGACGCGACGAGCAAGCCCGGTCTCGCGTCGCTGCTCAAGACGATGTGGGGCAAGGAGTACGTCGACGAGCGCGACGCGCGGTTCGTCAACGACCGGGTCCACGCCAACGTGCAGCGCGACGGAACCTTCAGCGTCATCCCGCGGATCCATGGCGGCGTGACCAGCGCGGCCCAACTTCGTCGGATCGCCGACGTGGCCGACAAATACGACGTGCCGATGGTGAAGATCACCGGCGGCCAACGGATCGATCTGCTCGGCATCCCCAAGGAGAAGCTGCCCGACGTGTGGCGCGATCTGGGGATGCCCTCGGGCCACGCGTACTCCAAGGCCTTCCGCACCTGCAAGACGTGCGTCGGCACCGAGTTCTGTCGCTACGGCGTCGGCGACAGCACAGGGCTCGGCATCGCGATCGAGCAACGGTTCCAGGGCCTGGAGTCGCCCGGCAAGCTCAAGCTCGCGACGGCGGGGTGCCCGCGCAACTGCAGCGAGGCGACCACCAAGGACATCGGCGCGGTCGCCATCGAGGGCGGGCGCTGGGAGATCCTCGTCGGCGGCGCCGCGGGCTCGCGGGTGCGCAAGGGCGATCTCCTCTGCACGGTGCAGAGCCACGAGGAGGTGCTGACCGTGATGGGGCGGTTCCTCCAGTACTACCGCGAGCTCGCGCGCTACGGCGAGCGCACGTTCGACTTCGTCGAGCGCATCGGCATCGAGGAGATTCGGCGAGTGGTCGTCGAGGACGGCGACGGGATCGCCGCGCGCCTCGACGCCGACATCCAGGCCGCGGTCGACGCGTACGTCGACCCCTGGCTC
>JGI24115J20150_1000829_pt1 | contig 11056 bp, 10 predicted proteins | sample Subbioar_CSW14AB_FD_20150 | JGI IMG/M metagenome (IMG submission 20150)
CATATGCAACAAGGCAAGAAAAAACCCCTGCAAGAGGGGTTGGAGTAGCTTCCGACAGTTAAACCATACCAACTATGTATTGATTGTTGGGGGGAATAACTCACAGCACCGGGGGTTTTTTCTTCAGGTCAACGCAGGTTCAGACCGACACGCCCTTGGCCGTCTCGGCGTACTCCTCGATCTGGTCGAAGTTCATGTACTTGTAGACGCTGGCGGCATCCTTGTTGATGATGCCCATGGCCTCCTGGTACTCGGCCACGGTCGGCAGCTTGCCCAGCTTGGAGGCGATGGCCGCCAGCTCGGCCGAAGCCAGGAACACGTTGGTGTTCTTGCCCAGGCGGTTGGGGAAGTTGCGGGTGCTGGTGGACACCACGGTGGCGCCTTCACGCACCTGCGCCTGGTTGCCCATGCACAGGCTGCAGCCCGGCATTTCGGTGCGGGCACCGGCAGCGCCGAAGTTGGCGTAGTGGCCTTCCTTGATCAGCTCGCTCTCGTCCATCTTGGTGGGCGGTGCCACCCACAGCTTGACCGGGATGTCGCGCTGGCCGCCCAGCAGCTTGGCCGCCGCACGGAAGTGGCCGATGTTGGTCATGCACGAACCGATGAAGGCTTCGTCGATCTTGGTGCCGGCCACTTCGCTCAGGACCTTGGCGTCGTCCGGATCGTTCGGGCAGCACAGCACCGGCTCCTTGAGTTCGTTCAGGTCGATCTCGATGACGGCGGCGTACTCGGCGTCCTTGTCGGCTTCGAGCAGGTCGGGCTTGGCCAGCCACTCCTCGACCTTGCGGATGCGGCGCTCCAGCGTGCGCTTGTCCTGGTAGCCGTCGGCGATCATGTTCTTCATCAGCACGATGTTGCTGGTGAGGTACTCCTTGATCGGCTCCGGATTGAGCTTGATGGTGCAGCCGGCGGCGGAGCGCTCGGCCGAGGCGTCGGACAGCTCGAAGGCCTGTTCCACCTTCAGGTCGGGCAGACCTTCAATTTCCAGGATGCGGCCGGAGAAGATGTTTTTCTTGCCGGCCTTGGCCACCGTCAGCAGACCGGCCTTGATGGCGTACAGCGGAATGGCGTGCACCAGATCGCGCAGGGTCACGCCCGGCTGCATCTGGCCCTTGAAGCGCACCAGCACGCTCTCGGGCATGTCCAGCGGCATCACGCCGGTGGCAGCGCCGAAGGCCACCAGACCGGAGCCGGCCGGGAACGAGATGCCGATCGGGAAACGCGTATGCGAGTCGCCGCCGGTGCCGACGGTGTCGGGCAGCAGCAGGCGGTTGAGCCAGCTGTGGATCACGCCGTCGCCCGGGCGCAGGGCCACGCCGCCCCGGTTGCTGATGAAGGCCGGCAGCTCGCGGTGGGTCTTGACGTCGACCGGCTTGGGGTAAGCGGCGGTGTGGCAGAAGCTCTGCATCACCAGATCGGCGCTGAAGCCCAGGCAGGCCAGGTCCTTCAGTTCGTCGCGGGTCATGGGGCCGGTGGTGTCCTGGGAACCCACGGTGGTCATCTTCGGCTCGCAGTAGGTGCCGGGGCGCACGCCCTGACCTTCCGGCAGACCGACCGCGCGGCCCACCATCTTCTGGGCCAGGGTGAAGCCGGCGTTGGTGGCCTTGGGAGCTGACGGCAGGCGGAACACGGTGGACGCCGGGAGGCCGAGGAATTCGCGGGCCTTGGCGGTCAGCGAGCGGCCGATGATCAGGTTGATGCGGCCGCCGGCGCGCACCTCGTCGAACAGCACGTCGCTCTTGAGCTGGAACTCGGTCACGGTCGTGCCGTTGCGGGTGATCTTGCCGTCGTAGGGCAGCACCTCGATCACGTCACCCATCTCGAGCTGGCTCACGTCCACCTCGATGGGCAGCGAGCCGGAGTCTTCCTGGGTGTTGAAAAAGATGGGGGCGATCTTGCCGCCCAGGGTCACGCCGCCAAAGCGCTTGTTCGGCACGAAGGGGATGTCCTGGCCGGTGGCCCAGATCACCGAGTTGGTGGCCGACTTGCGGCTGGAGCCGGTGCCCACCACATCGCCCACGTAGGCGACCAGGTGGCCCTTTTTCTTGAGGTCCTCGATGAACTGCATCGGGCCGCGCTTGCCGTCTTCCTCGGGCTTGAAGGCCGCGTCGGGGCGGGTGTTCTTCAGCATGGCCAGGTAGTGCAGCGGAATGTCCGGGCGGCTCCAGGCGTCGGGCGCGGGCGAGAGGTCGTCGGTGTTGGTCTCGCCAGGCACCTTGAACACGGTCACGGTGATGGACTTCGGCACTTCAGGACGGGTGGTGAACCACTCGGCGTCGGCCCAGCTCTTCATGACTTCCTGCGCCTTGGCATTGCCGGCGCGGGCCTTCTCGGCCACGTCGTTGAAGAAGTCGAACATCAGCAGCGTCTTCTTCAGGCCCTCGGCGGCCACCGCGGCCACGTCGGGGTCGTCCAGCAGCTCGATCAGCGGGTGCACGTTGTAGCCGCCCACCATGGTGCCCAGCAGCTCGGTGGCCTTGGCCTTGGGGATCAGGGCCACCTTCAGGTCGCCGTGGGCCACGGCGGCCAGGAAGCTGGCCTTGACCTTGGCCGCATCGTCCACGCCCGGGGGCACGCGGTGGGTGAGGAGGTCGAGCAGGAAGGCGTCCTCGCCGGCCGGCGGGTTCTTGATCAGCTCGATCAGCGCAGCGACCTGCTTCGCATCGAGCGGCAGCGGCGGAATGCCCAGGACAGCGCGCTCGGCGGCATGGGCTCGGTAAACGGCGAGGAAGTCGGACATGGCGTTCTCCAGAAAAAGACAGGAAATCAGTGGGTGGCCAGCAAGGGCCGCACCGCGTCGGGAATGACCCGCCCGGTGCGGTGGGCGCGCTCCAGCAGCTGCCAGTAGTAGCGGTAGCTGGCGCGGTCGTGCAGCCGGCCGTCCACCTGCACCGGCGCCCACTGGGCAGCGGCGGCGCGGTCGATGACGGTGGCGGCCTGATCGATCTCGTCATCGGCCGGCGCGAAGGCGGCCAGGATGGGGCGGATCTGGTCGGGGTGGATGCTCCACATGCGGGTGTAGCCCAGCTCGCGCGCAGCGCGTCGGGCAGCGGCCTGCAGGGCAGCGGTGTCGCGGAATTCGGTGACCACGCAGTGCGACGGCACCTTGCCGTGCGCATGGCAGGCGCTGGCGATGTCCAGCTTGGCCCGCAGCACCAGCGGGTGGCCGAACTGGCCCTGCACGCCCATGCCGTCGGACGGAATCGCCCCGCCGTGGGCGGACACGAAGTCCATCAGGCCGAAGCTCAGGCTCTGGATGCGCGGGTGGGCGGCGATGTCGAAGGCGCGGTGCACCGCCGCCGGCGACTCGATCAGGGCATGGAGCATGAGGCCGGGTGCGCCGGCGGCGTCCAGCGCGGCGGCGGCCCGCTGCACATTGGCCACCGACTCCACCTTGGGCAGCATCACATGGCACAGGCGGTGGCCGGCGCGGCCGACGATGGTGGCCACATCGGCCTCGAAGGCGGCATGGTCCACCGGGTGGACCCGCACCGCCACCCGGGCCTCGGGCGCCGACGAGAGCGCCAGCTCGGTGACCAGGGCGGCATGCTCTGCCTCCCCGCCGACCGGGGCGCCGTCTTCGCAGTCCAGCGTGATGTCGACCACGCAGGCGCCGAACTCGGCCTGCAGTTCGGCCTGCAGCAGCAGGCTCTTGCGCATGCGGGCCTCGACGCCGCTGTAGTGGTCACATACCGGCAGCGCAAACGCCCCCGCCTGGGCGTCCAGGAGGATGCTGGCGGGGTTGGCGCGCACCGGAGTTACCAAGCGGTTACAGCAGGTGCTTGACGCCGTCCTGCTCGCCCTGCAGCTCGGCCAGGGTCTTGTCGATGCATTCCTGCGAGAACGCGTCGATCGGCAGACCTTCGACGATCTTGTACTCGCCGCCTTCGCAGGTGACCGGGTAGCCGAACATCACGTCCTTGGGGATGCCGTATTCGCCGTTGGACGGCACACCCATGGTGACCCACTTGCCGCTGGTGCCCAGGGCCCAGTCGCGCATGTGGTCGATGGCGGCGTTGGCGGCCGAAGCGGCCGACGACAGGCCACGGGCGGCAATGATCGCGGCGCCGCGCTTGCCCACGGTGGGCAGGAACACGTCCTTGTTCCAGGCGTGGTCGTTGATGGCGTCCTTGACGCTCTTGCCGTTCACGGTGGCGAAGCGGTAGTCGGCATACATGGTGGGCGAGTGGTTGCCCCACACGGCCAGCTTCTCGATGTCGCCCACGGCGATGCCCATCTTGGAGGCGATCTGGCTGGCGGCGCGGTTGTGGTCCAGGCGCAGCATGGCGGTGAAGTTCTTGCGCGGCAGGTCCGGCGCGCTCTTCATGGCGATGTAGGCGTTGGTGTTGGCCGGGTTGCCGACCACCAGCACGCGCACGTTGCGCGAGGCCACGGCGTTCAGGGCCTTGCCCTGGGCGGTGAAGATCTGGGCGTTGGCGGCCAGCAGGTCGGCGCGCTCCATGCCGGGGCCGCGCGGACGGGCACCCACGAGCAGGGCGTAGTCGGTGTCCTTGAAGGCGGTCATGGGGTCGCTGTGGGCCTCGATGCCGGCCAGCAGCGGGAAGGCGCAGTCTTCGAGTTCCATGATCACGCCCTTGAGCGCGTTCTGGGCCTTCTCGTCCGGAATTTCCAGCAGTTGCAGGATCACGGGCTGATCCTTGCCCAGCATTTCGCCCGAGGCGATGCGGAACAGCAGGGCGTAACCGATCTGGCCGGCGGCACCGGTGACGGCAACGCGAACAGGCTTCTTGCTCATGTGAAAACTCCAGGAAAAGGGCGGTTGTGAGAGGTCGGGAGTGTACCCTCGCAAACCCTGATACGTCAATTTGTCTTATGTCTTATATAAGATATGATTGAGGGCATCCGGAACTTCGACGGCCCACCTTCCCATGCCCACCACCCAGCCCCCAGCCGACGCCGCCCTCGCGGGCGCGGACACGGCCGCACCGGGCGCTGGAGCGCCTGCCGAAGCCGCACCCGCGTTCAGCCCGCTCTACCAGCAGATCAAATCGCTGATCCTGCGCAGCCTGCAGGCCGGCGAATGGAAACCGGGCGACATGATCCCCAGCGAACTTGAACTGGCCGCCCGCTACCGGGTCAGCCAGGGCACGGTGCGCAAGGCCATCGACGAACTGGCCACCGACAACCTGCTGGTGCGCCGTCAGGGCAAGGGCACCTTCGTGGCCACGCATGCAGAACAGCACATCCAGTACCGCTTCCTGCGGCTGCTGCCCGACGGCGGCTCGCTGGACGAGCAGGGTCCGGCCGAACGCCGCATCATCGAATGCCGCCGCCTGCGGGCCCCGGCCGAGGTGGCCCGGGCGCTGAACCTGCGCACCGGCGACGCGGTGCTGCAGGCCCGCCGGGTGCTGTCGTTCGGCGGCTCCCCGACCACCGGCCGAGGTGGCGCGGGCCCTGAACCTGCGCACAGGCGACGCGGTGCTGCAGGCCCGCCGCGTGCTGTCGTTCGGCGGCGCCCCGACCATCCTTGAAGACATCTGGCTGCCCGGGGGACCGTTCAAGGGCCTGACCGTCGAGACCCTGGCCGACTACCGCGGCCCGATGTACGCCCTGTTCGAGGCCGAATTCGGTGTCCGCATGGTGCGCGCGGTCGAAAAACTCAAGGCGGTGGGCGCCGAAGCCGACGCCGCCACGCTGCTGGCGGTGGCGCCGGGCAGCCCGCTGCTCAGCGTCGAACGCACCGCCTACACCTACAACGACGCGCCGATGGAGCTGCGCCGGGGCCTCTACCGCACCGACAGCCGCCATTACCGCAACGAACTGAGCTGACCAGACCGATGCGCAGCGGCAATGACCTTGATAGCCCCGTCACAGCGGTGACGTCAGTTTTTGTCATGGTGCGTTGCAATAGAATTTGCGGCTGCCGGGCCTGAGTTACCAACCGGTTACAGCCGCCCGACTCCCCCAACCGCTCACCCAGCGCCTGCCCCTCCCCGCCCCACGGAAGAAAGCCCCTCACCATGTCCGAGCTGTCTCGCCAGCGGCCCCAGTTCCGCAACATCAACGCCTTCAAGGACCTCACCACCTACCGGCTGCCGGCCGCTGGCTGGGTGTCCATCCTGCACCGCATCAGCGGCGCCCTGATGTTCGTCCTGCTGCCCCTCATCGTGTGGCTGTTCGACACCTCGGTGTCGTCGGAAATCTCCTACGAGCGCTTCTCCAGCGCCTTCAGCGCCGGCATCGGCTTCGTGCCCGGCTGGCTGTTCAAGCTGGTGGTGCTGGCCATCATCTGGGCCTACCTGCACCACCTGATCGCCGGCGTGCGCCACCTCTACATGGACGCCCGCCACGCCGTGACCAAGCAGTTCGGCAAATCGTCCGCCATCGCCACGCTGGTGCTGAGCATCGGCCTGACCGTGGTGCTGGGCGCCAAGCTGTTCGGTCTGTACTGACACCCGCCGTTCCGGTCACTCGAAGGATTTCCGCACATGTCTGTCAACTACGGTTCCAAGCGCGTCGTCACCGGCGCCCACTACGGCCTGCGCGACTGGCTGGCCCAGCGCATCACCGCCGGCCTCATGGCCCTGTTCACCCTCATCGTCCTGCTGCAGGTGGTGTTCACCAGCGGCCCACTCGGTTATGAAGGTTGGGCGAGCATCTTCGCTCCGCAATGGATGAAGGCGCTCACCTTCGCCATGTTCCTGGCCTTGACCTACCACGTGTGGGTCGGCATCCGTGACATCTGGATGGACTACGTGAAGCCCGCCGCCGTGCGTCTGGTGCTGCACGTGTTCACCATGGTCTGGCTCCTGTCCTGCCTGGGCTGGGCCGTTCAAGTTCTCTGGAGAATCTGACCCATGACTGCTACCGCCTCCCTTCCCAAGCGTCAGTTCGACGTCGTCATCGTCGGCGCCGGTGGCTCCGGCATGCGCGCCTCGCTGCAGCTGGCCCGCGCCGGTCTGAAAGTGGCCGTGCTGTCCAAGGTCTTCCCGACGCGTTCCCACACCGTGGCTGCTCAAGGCGGCATCGGCGCCAGCCTGGGCAACATGAGCGAAGACAACTGGCACTACCACTTCTACGACACCATCAAGGGCTCCGACTGGCTGGGCGACCAGGACGCCATCGAATTCATGTGCCGTGAAGCCCCGAAGGTGGTCTACGAGCTCGAACACTTCGGCATGCCGTTCGACCGCAACCCCGACGGCACCATCTACCAGCGTCCGTTCGGCGGCCACACCGCCAACTATGGCGAGAAGGCCGTGCCGCGCGCCTGCGCCGCTGCCGACCGCACCGGCCACGCCATGCTGCACACCCTGTACCAGCAGAACGTGGCAGCCCGCACCACCTTCTTCGTGGAGTGGATGGCCCTTGATCTGGTGCGCGACGCCGAAGGCGACGTGGTGGGCGTGACCGCCCTCGAAATGGAGACCGGCGAGGTCTACCTGCTCGAAGCCAAGACCACCCTGCTGGCCACCGGTGGCGCCGGCCGCATCTATGCCGCCTCCACCAACGCCTTCATCAACACCGGCGACGGCCTGGGCATGGCGGCCCGCGCCGGCATCCCGCTGGAAGACATGGAGTTCTGGCAGTTCCACCCCACCGGCGTGGCCGGTGCGGGCGTGCTGCTGACCGAAGGCTGCCGCGGCGAAGGCGCCTTCCTGGTGAACTCCGAAGGCGAACGCTTCATGGAGCGCTACGCCCCCACCCTGAAAGACCTCGCACCGCGCGACTTCGTCTCGCGCTGCATGGACCAGGAAATCAAGGAAGGCCGTGGCTGCGGTCCCAACAAGGACCATGTGCTGCTGAACTTCAGCTACCTGAGCGCCGAGACCATCCACAAGCGCCTGCCCTCGGTCTATGAGATCGGCGTGAACTTCGCCAACGTCGACATCACCCGCGAGCCGATCCCGGTGGTGCCCACCATCCACTACCAGATGGGCGGCATCCCGACCAACATCAATGGCCAGGTGGTGGTGCCCGACGGCCAGGGTGGCCAGAAGCCGGTGAACGGTCTGTACGCGGTCGGCGAATGCTCCTGCGTCAGCGTGCACGGCGCCAACCGCCTGGGCACCAACTCGCTGCTCGACTTGCTGGTGTTCGGCCGCGCGGCCGGCAACCACATCGTCCAGTTCAACGACAAGAACAAGACCCACAAACCGGTGCCGGCCGACGGTGCCGACCGCACCCTGGCGCGCCTGGCCCGACTGGACTCGGCCACCGACGGCGAGTACGCACAGGACGTGGCCAACGACATCCGCGCCACCATGCAGCAGCACGCCGGCGTGTTCCGCACCCAGGCCAGCATGGACGAGGGCGTCGGCAAGATCAACGCCATCCGCAGCCGCGTGAACAGCATCGGCCTGAAGGACAAGTCCAAGGTGTTCAACACCGCGCGCATCGAAGCCCTGGAGGTGGAGAACCTGATCGAGGCCGCACAGGCCACCATGACCTCCTGCCGCCGCCCGCAAGGAATGCCGTGGCGCCCACACGGTGTACGACTACGAGCGCCCCGCCGACGATGCGCAGTTCCCGCTTGGCCGCAACGATGCCGAGTGGATGAAGCACACCCTGTGGCACAGCGCCGACAACAGCCTGACCTACAAGGCCGTCAACCTCAAGCCGCTGACCGTGGAATCGGTCCCGCCCAAGGTCCGCACCTTCTGATCACGTACCGGAGCAACGACATGAAACGCACCTTCAAGATCTACCGCTACGACCCCGAGAAGGACGCCAAGCCGTACATGCAGACCATCGAGGTCGAGCTCGACGGCAACGAGCGCATGCTGCTCGACGCCCTGATGAAGCTCAAGGCGCTCGACCCGTCCATCTCGTTCCGCCGCTCCTGCCGCGAAGGCGTGTGCGGTTCGGACGCCATGAACATCAACGGCAAGAACGGCCTGGCCTGCCTGACCAACATGAACACGCTGCCCGGCGTGATCACGCTAAAGCCGCTGCCCGGCCTGCCGGTGGTCCGCGACCTGATCGTCGACATGACGCTGTTCTTCAAGCAGTACAACAGCATCAAGCCGTACCTGATCAACGACACCACCCCGCCCGAGAAGGAGCGCCTGCAGTCCCCCGAAGAGCGCGAAGAGCTCAACGGCCTGTACGAGTGCATCCTGTGCGCCAGCTGCTCCACCAGCTGCCCGAGCTTCTGGTGGAACCCGGACAAGTTCGTGGGCCCCGCCGGCCTGCTGCAGGCCTATCGCTTCATCGCCGACAGCCGCGACCAAGGCACGGCCGAGCGTCTGGACAACCTGGAAGACCCGTACCGCCTGTTCCGCTGCCACACCATCATGAACTGCGTCGACGTGTGCCCGAAGGGTCTGAACCCGACCAAGGCCATCGGCAAGATCAAGGAAATGATGGTGATGCGTTCGGTCTGAGACCGCACCAGCGCCCTGCCCCGCCATGACCAGCACCCCTTCCGTCGACGATGCCTTGCTCGACGAGCGCGCCCTGAGCAAGCTGCGCTGGCGGTGCCGCCGTGGACTGCTCGAGAACGACCTGTTCATCGAGCGCTTTTTCGCCCGCCATGCCTCGACCCTGACGGTGCGTCAGGCCGAGGCGATGGGCCTGCTGATGGACCTGTCCGACAACGATCTGCTCGATCTGCTGCTCGGACGCCGATCACCGGAGGGTCAGCTGGCCCGCGACGACGTCATCCAGGTGCTCGGCTTGCTGCGTGCAGCAAGGTCCACCGTTCATTGACCACCAGAGGAAAAACAGCATGAAACCCGTCGACAACAAAGCCACCCTGTCGTTCTCCAACGGAAGCCCGAGCGTCGAACTGCCGGTGTACGGCGGCAACATCGGTCCGGACGTGATCGACATCCGGAAGCTGTATGCACAGACGGGCATGTTCACCTACGACCCGGGCTTCCTGTCGACCGCATCGTGCCAGTCGGCCATCACCTACATCGATGGCGACAAGGGTGAACTGCTGTACCGCGGCTACCCCATCGAGCAGCTGGCCACCCACTGCGACTACCTCGACACCTGCTTCCTGCTGCTCAACGGCGAACTGCCGAACGAGCAGGAGCGCACCGACTTCCACAAGCTCGTGACCAACCACACCATGGTCAACGAGCAGATGCAGTTCTTCCTGCGCGGCTTCCGCCGTGACGCCCACCCCATGGCCGTGCTGACCGGCCTGGTGGGCGCGCTGTCGGCCTTCTATCACGACAGCACCGACATCAACAACCCGGAGCACCGCCGCATCGCCGCGATCCGACTGATCGCCAAGATGCCGACCCTGGTCGCCATGTCCTACAAGTACGGCATCGGCCAGCCGTACATGTACCCGCAGAACAACCTGAGCTACGCCGGCAACTTCCTGCGCATGATGTTCGGCACCCCCTGCGAGGAGTACCAGGTCAACCCGGTGCTCGAGCGCGCGCTGGACCGCATCTTCATCCTGCACGCCGACCACGAGCAGAACGCCTCCACCTCCACCGTGCGCCTGTGCGGTTCGTCGGGCACCAACCCGTTTGCCGCCATCGCGGCCGGCGTCGCCTGCCTGTGGGGCCCCGCCCACGGCGGTGCCAACGAGGCCTGCCTGAACATGCTGGAGGACATTCAGCGCAATGGCGGCATCGCCAAGGTCGGCGAGTTCATGAACCAGGTGAAGGACAAGAACTCCGGCGTCAAGCTGATGGGCTTCGGTCACCGCGTCTACAAGAACTACGACCCGCGCGCCAAGCTCATGCAGGAAACCTGCGACGAGGTGCTGAAGGAGCTGGGTCTGGAAAACGATCCGCTGTTCAAGCTGGCCAAGGAGCTGGAAAAGATCGCCCTGGAAGACGAGTACTTCGTCTCGCGCAAGCTCTACCCGAACGTCGACTTCTACTCCGGCATCGTGCAGCGCGCCATCGGCATCCCGGTGAACCTGTTCACCGGCATCTTCGCGCTGGCCCGCACCGTGGGCTGGATCGCCCAGCTCAACGAGATGATCGGTGACCCCGAGTACAAGATCGGCCGTCCGCGCCAGCTGTTCACCGGTTCACCCCGCCGCGACATCGCCCCGGCCCAGAAGTGACCCCGCATCGGCCGACAGGCCGGCGCCGGCGCCCGCCACGCCTTCGGGTGCGGCGGG
>JGI24115J20150_1000831_pt1 | contig 11015 bp, 7 predicted proteins | sample Subbioar_CSW14AB_FD_20150 | JGI IMG/M metagenome (IMG submission 20150)
CCGCCGCCGCATCGTACGCCACGCCGTGGTCTGGCGACGTACGAATGAAGGGCAGGCCAAGCGTCACATTCACCCCACCCCACATGTCCAGCGTCTTCACAGGGATCAGTCCCTGATCGTGATACATCGCGATCACAGCGTCCCAGCGGCCCGCGCGTGCTTCGTGGAAAATCGTGTCGCCGGGCCGCGCATCCGAAACGTCGATCCCTCCAGCACGCAGAGTTGCAGCCGCCGGATTGATGATCGCGATCTCCTCGCGGCCGATCTCGCCCTCTTCGCCCGCATGCGGATTGACCCCGCACAGGCCGATGCGCGGCGCGGCAAATCCAAAATCCCGCTTCATTGCTGCGCCGACAATCCCGCCGACTTCCACGATCAGTTCGGGTGTCAGCGTCGGCACGACACTCGCGAGCGGCCGGTGGATCGTCACCAGCGCCACACGCAACCCACCGCCCACCAGCATCATCACCGGGCGCGGCGCCACGCCGTTCTGAGCCGCAAGCTCGGCGAGATATTCCGTGTGCCCCGGATGCCTGAACCCGGCGCGATAGAGCAGCGCCTTGGCGATGGGGTTGGTGACAACGCCCGCCGCCTTGCCGCCCTGCGTGTGCTCGACCGCTAGCCGGATAGACTCGATGATCGCCGGCGCCGTCGCTGGATCAGGCTTCCCCGCCGCAGCGGCGACACCCTCAATCGGAAACACCGGCAGCGCATGCGCAAACGTCGTCAGCGCGTTTCCGGTTTCGGGAATGATCTCGAACTTGCCGGCGTTAGGCGCACGCGCCAGCACCTCTGGCGGCGCGATAACGTAGAACGGTCGCCCGCCCGTCTTCAGCGTATGCTGGTAGGCCTGCCACGTGATCGACGGGCAGACCCCGGCCGGGTCGCCCATCGTCATTGCAAGCGGCAGTATTGGCGCAGCCATCAGCTTTCCCGGGCCCTCCCGGGGGCTAGCGGCGGACGATCGTGGCCTCGCGCTTGAGATCGCGCAGGTAGCGCTCGGCGACCAGGGTCAGCTCCTGGTTGAACAGGCGGTCCTTGATCTCCGCGCGGGTCGGCAGGTCGGCGTCGCCCGAACGCGTCTGGCAGACGAAGAACACCATCTTGCCGCCATCCGGCGTGTCGATGATCGACGTGGACTGGTTGGCCTGCACGCCTTCCAGCGGCGTACGGAATTGCGGGGCGATCTGGCTGAGGCCGAGATTCTTCATCGGCGTGCGCGTCACGCCTTCGACGCCTTCCAGCGCCTTGGTCAGGCTTTCGCACGACTTGGCGTTGGCCTTCGCCGCTTCAAGCTTGGCGGTGGAGCCTTCGCCCCGCGCGACCAGTTGTTCCATGTCGAGGATCAGCGACTTGGACGGGTCTTGCGGCTCGCGCTTGCCGGTAAGGGCGATGACGTAGACGCCGCCTTCGCTTTCGATTGGCGGCAGGATCAGCGGCGGTTCCGGCGCCTTCAGCACGGCCTCGGCAACTTCCGGGCGCATGTCGCCGGGCGAGAGCCAGTTGAGGTCGCCGCCGGCCGAAGCCGACGGGGCCGCCGAGAACTGCTGGGCCAGCGTCTGGAAGTCGGCGCCCTGCTGGATGTTCTGGATCAACGTCGCCGCACGCGTCTTGGCGAGATCGCGCGACGCCTGGTCCGGCGCGTAGAGGAAGATCTCGGCGATGCGGTATTGCGGCTTGTCGAGGCTGGTCTTGAGGCGGTGGAGCATCTCGTCGATGCGCAGCTCCGACACGCGGACCGTCTTGTAGTAACGGCCACGGATCAGCGCCGACCACGAGATGGAGGCCTTCTCCATGTCGCGCAGGTGCTCCATCGGGATGCCGGCTTCGGCGACGGCCTGCGTGAACTGCTCGCGGTTCATCCGGTACTGGCGGGCGACATCGTCGATGGCCTCGTCGATCTCGGGACCGGAGATCTCCTGGTCCTTCACCAGCTTCTTGAATTCCTGGATCTGGATCTTCTCGTCGATCAGGCTTTCCAGCGCCTGGCTCTGGAGTTCGAGCAGGATCTTCTCGTCCTTCGGCGGCTCGGGGAAGCGGAGCAGCATCCAGCGCATGCGGTTACGCACGTCCGAATGCGAGATCACCTGGTCGTTGACGCTGGCAAAGACGCCGTCGATCGCGCGTCCGCGCGATCCTGCCGCAGTTGGCTGGGACGGCGTTGTGGTCTGCTGGGCAATGGCTGCCAGCCCGGAAGCAGCGACCGTGGCCGCCAGCGCAATCGCGAAAAGTCGTTTCATCAGCTCACCCTGCAGCCCACGACCCTGATCCAGGGTGAAGGCGAAAACATGGCGCGCCCAAGGGGCGGCCGCCTGCGGATATACCGGCTGGACCGGCGAAATGCGAGCCTCTGCTAGCAGCCCGGAAAAGCGGAAAATCAGTCGAATGCGCTGGGGGTGGCGCTGCCGAGGCCCGTCAGGGCGAAGGTAATGCCGATCGACTCGGACGGGCCGAGGGTCCGGTCCCGCCCGCCTGAACGCTCATAGGCGATCATGAAGAACGAGCACTCATCCTGATAGCGAATCCCCAGGGTCAGGCGGATATCCTCGGCCTGGGTGATATTGCGAGCCTGCTGGACCACGGCCGCCCAGCGATTGTTGATGTCGAGGGTGCCGTTCCACACCACGCCCTCGTCCTCGTCATTCGCGCCCGGGACCGTCTCGGAAACCTTGAAGTAGCGGGCATTGCCGCGGAAGTTCCAGGCATTGAGGCCCGCATCCACGTCGATGCGCTTGATCGACGCCTCGTCATCCACGCGGAAGCGGGCGCCGACATTCACGATCTTGCCCAGGTCCGCGCGAACCGACGCCACGTAGTCGGACTCTTCGCCGGACAGGTTGCTGAGGCTGTTGAAGGCCGGATCGGCCTCCTCGCGCCAGCGGCGGCCAACGGTCGCGGAGAGTTCGACATCGCTGCCGACCCGGGCGATGGCGTTGACGCCCACCGCGCCGCGCGCGCCGCCTTCCCAGAGGTCGTAGTTGCTGACCGCGTTGGGCTTGAACAGGTTGGTCTCGTCCGCCTCGAACACCAGCGAGTCTTCGTTGGGGATCAGCGGGTCGTTCGCATCCGGCGTGCCGTAGGCCACCATGGCCACCGGCTCGATGATGATGTCCATGCCCGGCTGGCGGCTGATCAACGGATAGCTGACCTGCGCGCCGGCAATGCCGAGGAAGCGCGAAAGGTCCTGCGCGCCGGCCGCGCCACCATCGTCGATGCGGTAGACGTCGCCACGTCCCGACGCGAACGGCTCGACCACGAGGCCGGGGCCGACGATGTACTGGGCTTCCCACTGCGCCGATGTCGTGGCGCGCGCCGTGTCGAGCACGATGTCCGCCGGGCTGGTGCCAGGCAGCGTCTGTTGCTCGTCGCGGAACAGGCCGACCGCGCTGAAGTCCGTGGCAAGCTGCCCACCGAGGCCGAAGTCGAAGTTCTTCTGCACGAACAGCGACGGGGCGACTTTCGGGATCGCGGCGTCATTATCGCTGGCGCGCAGGCCCTGGAACGCGAAAACACCGGCTTCAAAGTAGAAATCAGGCTCCTGGCCAGTCGCATACACCTGCGACAGCAGCTGGCGCGGCTGGCTGGCGATGAGGCCGCGCAGCTCGTCCTCGCCGTCGATGTCATAGCGCTGGTCGTACAGGTCGTCGGTCTGGCGCTCGATGCCGAAGCCCCATTGCCAGTCCTTGTTGATGTCGAACTTGCCGACCGCGTAGAGGTGGCTGCGCCACGTGTCATCGCCGAACTTGTCGCCGTCGGAGTTGAAATCCTGCTCGTGCGTGAAGCTGCCTTCGGCTTCGATGAAGCCCGAGAAGAAACGGCGGCGCCAGTCCACCTTCACCAGCGGGTTCACGTTGGTGGAAACCATCGGCGCGACCACCAGGTCTTCCGACGGCGAGATCACGAAGAGATAAGGCTGCTCGTAGAACGGGCCCAGCTTCGACGAGACGCCGAGGTCCGGGATCAGCAGGCCGGAGCGGCGCTCGGAGTTCGGATCGGGGTGCGCGAACCACGGCACGTACAGCACGGGGATGCCCGCAAGCTCGAGCACCGCGTCCTGGTAGGAGATCATCTGGTCTTCCTGGTCCAGCGTCGCGCGGCGCGCACGCAGGGCCCAGGTCGGATCGATGCCTTTCTCCTCGCACACCGGGCAGTTGGTGAAGACTACCTGCTCCAGCGAGTTGCGCGTGCCGTCGGTGCGAATCGCCGACGAAGCGGTGACGAGCCCCTGCGTCCCGTTCGTCTCGCCCAGCCGGGCGGAGAAGCGGGTCGCGAAACCATTGCGGAAGTCCTCGTCCGCCTCGATCTCGTCGGCGAACTGGACCTGGCCGTTTTCGTCCATGATCTGGACATGGCCCTGCGCGCGGACCGTTTCGGTCGCGCGATCATAGATCACCTTGTCGGCCATCAGCGTGCGCGGACCGACACGGATCTGCACATTGCCGGACGCGGTGATCACCGACGTGTCGCGGTTTTCCTCGAACGTGTCGGCCTTCAGGACGACCTCGTCGTCGGCCGGGGCGCTGGGCGGGGCAGGCGCCGGGGTGGGGGTCTGGGATTGTTGCGCAAAGGCGGGGCCACTGGCCGCAAGGGCTGCGATTGCGACCGACGCCAGGCAGGTTAGTCGCAAAAACATTACTCTCCCCTCGCGGACAAGTTGCGAGCGACTCCCAGCCTTGAACCGATACGCAATGGGCAGGGGGGCGTAAAGGCGGCGACTGGCATTGGGGAAATCCTGTGGGCGGCGCGGCCCGGAAGCCACAGCCGGAAGCGGGAAATCAGGGCCTTAGCCGTCCTCGAGGTGCGCCAGCAGGGTCAGCACAGCGAACAGGGCAAACAGGGGCGGACACCAGGCCGCCGCCTCGGGCGGGGTCGCCCCCGAAGCCGACATGCCGGAGGCCAGCCGGGTCGTGAAATAGAGAACAAAACCCGCCAGCGCGCCCGCGCCGACCAGCCGCGACAGGCCGCCCGATCGCGCCAGCCTGAGGCAGACCACGGCCCCGATCAGGGACATGGCGAGCATGAAAACCGGCGTCGCCAGCAGGGTATTGTACTTCAGGACATAGTCGCCAACGTCCATCCCCGCAGCCTTGCCGGCCTGGATAAAGGACGGAAGTTCCCAGAATGCGATGGTCTTGGACGAGGCAAACCGCGACAGCAGCGTGTCGCTGCTGAGGTTGGTGGGCAGGGCCAGGCTCTCGGTCCGCTGGATTTCCCCGCCGAGGCGATTTTCAACGATATCGGTCAGCTGCCAGAAGCCGGGGGTGAGTTCCGCCCGCTTGGCGTCGATCCGGTGGGTGAACTCCCGGTCGGACGGGCCAGCCGGCCCCGGACGGAAGTACCAGAACGTCACATTCTCCAGCGCCTGCCCGCGGCCGACCACGCGGCGGCCGTGGATGATCGCCTGCTGGTTGGACCCCGGCAGGGCGGCCCCCGCCTGTTCAGCGTCCGCTCCCGCCTGCAGGTCGCCCTGGCTCAGCCACACGCCTTCATTGCTCGGCGCCGTGTTCCCGAGCAATCGCGCCCGCGTCGCCTCGAAGTCCTGGCTCAGTCGTGTCGCCAGCGGGTCCAGCACCGTCACCATCAGGACGCCCACCAGCACGGCCAACACCATCACCGGTCCGAGAAACCGCCACGCCGACACGCCCGAGGCGCGGATGGCGGGAATCTCGCTGCGGCGGCCCAGCTGCGAATAGGTCAGGATCGATCCGACCAGCATGGCGAAGGGCAGGGTTTCGAGGATCAGGCCCGGCGTCTTCATCATGGTCAGCGAGAAGGCGACATCGATGCCGATCTGCGTGCGATCGCCGATCGTCCGCATCTGCTCGACCACGTCGACGAGGATGATGGCGAGCAGGATAATGCCCAGCGTCAGCACCAGCGAGGCGACGCATTCACGGAAGATGTAACGCTGGATGCGGCCGGCGATCACCATGTCAGGCCGCCCCCATCAGGGGCCGCGACACCGGATTGCGGGCGCTGATCCGCCTGCGTTTCAGGATCGGCTGGATGAAGAAAAGGAAGCCGATGACCATCACCACGCCAATCGGCAGGGCATATTGCAGGACGTTCAGGTCGGGGTCTTTCGCGGCGGACGACGTTGCGCTGAACGCCGCAATGCGCACGACAAGCGCCACGCCCGAGGCGATCGCAATGCGCCGCGCATAGCCCCGGCGGCTGAAATCCCCACCCAGCACCGCGAAGATCGCCAGCATCGCCATCGCGATGTTCAGTAGCGGCGTCGCGATCCGCGCATGGCCCTCCGACAGGAACTTTTTGACGTTCGCGTTGTCGTAGTAGTTCGTCATGTCCGGGAAGAAGAGTTCCGGAAGATAGCGGTCGGACTCCTCCAGGATGATCGCCTTCTGGTCGTTGACGAAAGCGCCCAGCTCGAGCGGCGACTGCTGGAAGGTCAGCGATTCCAGCGCGCCATTGGTGCGCAGCGACTCGCGCTGTCCGTCGCGCAGGATCAGCGCCGGCTTGCCTTCAAGCTCCGACAGGAAGGCGGACTTGGCGATATACGTCACCTCGTTCTTGGGATTGCGGCTGTCATTGGCGACGAGGAAGGTGATCTCGGAGCCATCGACACTGCCGGCGAAAGTGGTGAGGCCGTCGCTGTGCGTCATGAACGTGCCCTCGCGCACCAGCGAGGAGGCAAGGTCGGTCGACGCCGTCGTCAGCGTCGTGCGCAGCTCGCGCGAGGCGCTGGGTTGTATCCACAGGTTGAGGCCGAGGTGGAGGATCGCCGCCAGCGTCGCGAGTCTCAATACAGGCGAGGCGACCTGCCAGTTCGACATGCCCGACGCCTGCGCGACGACCACCTCGTTTTCGCGGTGGGCCACGTTCAAGGCCGCCGCCGTGGCGATGAAAAGCGCGATCGGCATCAGCAGGGCGATGATCTGGGGGGTCGCGAGAATCGACACCCACAGGAAGGCCAGCATCGACTGGCGATTCTGCACAATGGTGTCGTCGATCTGGCTAAGGCCTTGCGTAAGCAGGGCGATAAGCGCAAGACCCCCAACGATCGCGATGAGGGTTCTCAACACGTTACGAAAAAGATAGCGTTGAAACCCTGACATGCGAAAACCCGGTGCCGGCGCTTGTCGCCGCGACAATGGCCTCCCGGCCTTGGTGCAGTGCTAGCGGCGTCCGGGCGGTTCGTCGATGACCATATGTAGAGAATAGTCAGGGCAATTCTTTCCTCATGCAGATCAAGTTTTCCGCCGAACCCACCGGTGACGCCATCGCCTACCTCGCCTTCGAGGGCGACAAGGGTGTCGAGTTTGCCGCAAGCCTCGACAAGCCCGCCGAGACGGCCATGCGTCGCGCCATCGCGACCGGCTCGTTCAAGGGCGGCGCCGGGCAGGTGATCGAAATTCTAGCGCCGGAATGGAGCGATGCAGGCCGCGTGCTGATCGTCGGCGTGGGCAAGAAGTCCGCCGCCACCGATCTCGGCTGGCAGAAGGCTGCGGCCGGTCTCGTGAAGCGTGTCCTGCTCAGCGGCGCCAAGGCGCTCGCCATCGTTGGTGCGCCGGACCGTACGGTCGCCGCCAACCTCGGCCTCGGCGCCCGCCTCGCCGCCTACCGCTTCGACAATTACCGCCTGAACCTGAAGCCCGAGAAGAAGCCGACGCTCACCAGCGTGTCCATCGTCACCGACTCGGCCGCCGGCGCACGCTCCGACTACGCGCCGCTGGCCGCGAAGGCTGAAGGCGTCGAGCTGGCCCGCGACCTCGTCAGCGAGCCGCCGAACATCCTCCACCCGGAAAGCTATGCAGACCGCATCGCTGAACTCGCCGAACTCGGCCTCGAGATCGAAGTGCTCGACGTCGCTGCGATGACCAAGCTCGGCATGGGTTCGCTGATCGGCGTTGGCCAGGGCTCGGTGCGTGGTTCCCGCCTCGTCGTGATGAAATGGATGGGCGGCAAGGACAAGAAAGCCACGCCCGTCGCCTTCATCGGCAAGGGCGTCACGTTTGACACCGGCGGCATCTCGCTGAAGCCGGGCCCCGGCATGCAGGACATGAAGGGCGACATGGGCGGCTCCGCTGCAGTGGTTGGCGCTATGGTTGCGCTCGCCAAGCGCAAGGCCAAGGCCAACGTGGTCGGTCTCGTCGGCCTCGTCGAGAACATGCCTGACGGCAACGCCCAGCGTCCCGGCGACATCGTGAAATCCGCCGCCGGCAAGACGATCGAGATCCAGAACACCGATGCCGAAGGTCGTCTCGTGCTCTGCGACGTGCTCTGGTATGCGCAGAAGAAGTTCAATCCCAAGACGATGATCGACCTCGCGACCCTCACCGGCGCCATCATCATCTCGCTGGGCAACGAACACGCGGGCGTCTTCTCGAACAATGACGATCTCGTCGCCAAGCTCACCGCCGCCGGCAAGGCGGAAGGCGAGCCCGTGTGGCGCCTGCCGCTCGGCCCGGGTTACGACAAGCAGATCGACAGCGAGTTCGCCGACATGCGCAACATCGGCAATGCCGGTAACGCCGGCTCGATCACTGCCGCGCAGTTCCTCCAGCGCTTCATCGACGATGGCCGCGCGTGGGCGCACCTCGACATCGCCGGCACGGCCTGGAAGCCGGGCAATGACAATCCGCTGGAGCCCGCCTGGGCCACCGGCTGGGGCGTGCGCATTCTCGACCGGCTGATCTCCGACAACTACGAGGACTAGGCGGATGGCGGCTGCCGAATGGTGGTTCTACCATATCGAGCAAGGCTCGGTGGACGCCGCCATCGCACCGCTCATCGAGAAATGCCTCGAGCGCAAGTGGCGCGTGCTCGTCGTCGCGCATGAGGAAACCGTGCAGCGTCTCGACCGCGCGCTGTGGACATGGCGGGATGAAAGCTTCATCCCCCACGGTCGCACGCGCACCGACGCCGCCAAACATCCCGTGCTGCTCTCAACCGAACCCGTCCCCGAGAACGGCGCGAAAGTCGCCGTGCTGCTCGATGGCTCGGATGCCGATCCCGAGAAGTTCGACCGCATCATGGTGGTGTTCGACGGCGGCGATGAAACCGCCCGCGCCAAGGCGCGCCAGCAATACAAGACCGCGCTCGATGGCAAGGTTGGCGCGCGCTACTTCCAGCAGGAACGCGGCGGCTGGAAAGAGTTCAAGCGCCCCGTAGCAGACGGCCCGGACGCCGGCTGACTACTCCGCCGCCACCGCAGCATTCCCGCGGATGATCTGCGCCAGCGGGCCTTTCACGTCATTCAGCGCTTGCCGCATGTCGTTGTAACCGGCCTCGACGGCTTCGTCGTATTCCTTCCAGTCGCGCAGTTCGACGTCCTTCATCTGCGGCACGACGAGAATGTCGGTCAGGCTGCGATGCTTGTTCGGATCGATGCTGATCGTGGCGGCGCGCATCAGCAGGTTGGCGATCGGCGGGGCCGACTTGAAGCCGTGNTTCATCGTCCAGCCGATGAATCCCGGCGGATCGATGAAATCGTCCGCCAGCAGGCCTTCCGGCGCCACGGCCACGTCAACGCCGATGATCCGCCCACGGTGCATCTCGCGCATCACGTCGACGGGAAAATTGTTCAGCACCGCGCCATCCACCAGCACCTGCTTGGACGACACCACCGGCGGCAGGATGCCGGGCAGGGAGATCGTCGCTCGCAGCGCCTCGCGCAGCAGCCCTTCCGTGTGCACCTGGAAAGCGCCCTGCGTGAGATTGGTCGACACCGCAAAGAATGGAACGCGCAGGTCCTCGATCTTCAGGTCGTCGAAATGCTCCTTCAGCCGCGCATCGACCTTGTGACCCTTCACGAGGCCAACGACAGGCAGGCGATAATCCGACAGCGGATTGCTTTCCACGAACGCCTTGCGGATGCGCCGGTCGATCTCTGCATCATCCCAGCCGCATGCAAGCGCCGCCGCGATGATCGCGCCCATGGACGCGCCGCCGACGAAATCGATCGGGCAGTTCGCCTCGCGCAGCGCACGGATCGCGCCGATATGCGCATAGGCCCGCGCCCCGCCACCCGACAGCACAAGACCGACGGATTTGCCCGCCATCGTCCGCGCCAGCCTGCGGCACTCGTCTTGGTCCATGCCGTTCCAGTGGAACACGCGCGCCGCTTCCGAGGCGTATTTCCATTCCAGCGTCGATGTCGCCGGCTGCTCGCCGCCATGATGCAGCAGCACAAGGTCAACCAGCCGGAACTGACGGGCAGGCGAGGTGTCTTCCGGCAAGAGCGGGATCGACGGCCGCGCGTTTGATCGCGCAAACAGCCAGATGCGATCCGAATGGCGCTGGGTCATCTTGAACCAGGGCGAGTCGCCCAGCGTGGAGAGCAGCAGCACGATCTCGTTGCGCGTCTCCAGCTCGTCGAAATAGGCGGCGGGCATGCCCACCGCTTCTTCGCCCACGATGGCCACGCGCATGCCGATTGCCTGCAGCTCGTCGGCCAGCGCTCGCGCGCGCTGTTTCAGGTCGATCGTCGGCGAGGTCGAGACAAGGCCGAAGACACGCGGCTCGGCCGAGCGGGCGACCTTCTTCTTCGCCTGCCGCATCCGGATCATGATCAGACGTGTCAGCCGCTCCAGGATCGCCGGGTCGGACCGCACCAGCTGCATGAAGCCGGACCGCGACATGGCAAGTATCTCGGTGTCACGCAGGGCGAACACCGCGTTCTCGTGCGGCTCCCCGGCGATCATCGACATCTCGCCCACCGGCTCGCCGGTGCGGATGTGGCCCAGCAGCTCCATCCCGCCATTGGGATTGACCCGGAAGGCCCCCAGCGATCCGGACAGCACGAAATAGATCTGGTCGGATGGCTCGCCCGGACCGAACAGCTGCCAGCCGCCCGGCAGGCCGAAATACCGGGCCTCGGCTTCGGCGGCTTTCAGGGCTTTCGGCGGGGCGTCGCGAAGGAATGGAATCGTGCGCAGCGACGGAAAGACGGGTGTGGCGTCCTCGGCGACCTTGGTCTTCGTCTTCAAGCCCATCGGTTGAACCCGCGCATCCACTTTGCGCTCCTGACCTGCAGACTACCCCACAACCCTGAA
>JGI24115J20150_1000836_pt1 | contig 10956 bp, 9 predicted proteins | sample Subbioar_CSW14AB_FD_20150 | JGI IMG/M metagenome (IMG submission 20150)
CGTCTCGTCGTGCGGCGCGACGATTTCCTCGTCCTCGTCCTCGTCCTCGTCCTCGTCGGCGCCGCCCTTCGTGATCGGCTGCTCCTCGCGACGCGCCACGCGGCTCTCCTGGCGGCTGCCCGAGAGGTACGCGTCGAAGTCGGCGGGCTTGATCAGATCCTCGACGTGGAGGAACGCAGCGCGCTCCTCCCCGATGTCGATGAACGCTGCCTGCATGCCAGGCAGTACTCGCGACACCTTGCCGAGATAGATGTTGCCGACGATGCCCTTCTGCGAGCGTCGTTCGACGTGCAGCTCCGCGAGGATGCCGTTCTCGATCAGCGCGACCCGCGTCTCGCCCACATCGCAGTTGATGACCAGCGTGTTCTTCTTCGCCACTTCGCTCGTTCCTGCGCCCGGCCTCTACTTCTCGAATCCCTAGCCTGCCGTGGGGGAAGACGAGGCGGCGCCCGGGCTGCGCGCCTCCCCCTCCCGCGAGTCGATCAACATCGTGATCGGCCCGTCGTTCAGGCTGAAAACCTTCATGTCCGCGCGGAAGCGTCCGGTCGCGACCGGCACTCCCTTGGTGCAGAGGAGCCGTACGAAAGACTCGTAGAGTCTCTCTGCGGGCTCGGGGGCCATCGCCCCCCCGAAGCTCGGACGGCGGCCCTTGCGGCAGTCGCCGAGCAACGTGAACTGACTGATGACGAGGACCGAACCGCCGACGTCACCGACGTCGCGGTTCATCTTCCCCTGCTCGTCCTCGAAGATGCGCAGATTGCGGACCTTGTCCGCGAGCCACTCGAGGTCGCGCGTCTCGTCGCCTTGGGCCACGCCCAAGTAGACGAGGAGCCCGCGATCGACGGCGCCGACGACCTCGCCGTCGACCTCGACCCGTGCTCCTGCGACGCGCTGTACGACCGCCTTCATGCCTTGATCCCGAGCTCACGCGAAAGCTTGGTCATCACGGCGAAGTATTCGGTGCGGCCGTACGGCTCGTTGAGGATGTGAAAGTCCTTCCCCACGAGCCCGACACACCCGAAACAGTAGCTGCAGTCGCTGCAGCTCTTGCTCCGCACGAGGTAGGCGCTGCGCTGGCAGCTCTCGCTGTCGACGCAGTGCTGACACTCGACGCAGCCCACACAACGGGTGCACGAGGTGCAACCGAGACAGTCGCGACACGCCTTGCAGTAGCTGCAACGGCGCAGCGCGGTCGACTCGCTGCAGAACGTACAATCGACACAACGCTCGCAGCGCGTGCACTGCACGCAACGGACGTTGTCGCGCACGCCGTCGTGCGCGCGCGTCAGCTCGGAGAGCCGACGCTCGAAGGTCGCCCGGTCCATCGGACGACCTAGAGCTTTCGCCGGAGAACGGCCGCCGCGTCGCGGGTCGACACGTCGTCGGCACACTCCTCGAGGCGCTTGAGGCGCTGCTCGAGGACGGGTCGACGACGCGCGGGCTCGCGCGCGAGGATGACCGACAACGCCTCGATGGCCGTGCGGACCCGGGCCTCGTCGGCGTGCTCGAGCAGCTGCAGCTGCACGTCCTGGGTCTCGGGCAGGTCGTGGCCGGCCGAGAGCAGGGTCGTCGTGGCGGACGTGACCGCCGGCCGACCCTGGGCCGCGACGAGCGCGGCGACGAGACGCTCGCGTTCGAGCACCTTCGGGTCGGTCGAGGGGCCGCGAAGCGCCACGATCTTCGGTTGGAACAGCTTGGTGAGCTTGGGCTGCGGCGGCGCGGTCACCGGCGCGCGGCGGCTTCGCTGCGGGGCAAGGCCCTGCGTGACCTGTGCTGACTTCATCGATCCTCGTCGGCCGTCGCGAGAAGTCACATACCCCGGTCCCGCCTCCGGCGGATCCCGGGATCTCGCGCTCAGACCAGAAAAAAAACTCTTGCCGCGACCGGCCGAAGTTCGACCGATGAACGCGCCCGGGGCCCAAAAAGGGCAGGGCACCACGACCCCCCATACCTAGCACATCCAACCCCGTCGAGCTTGTGGAAAACCGGTGGGTATCTCTCCTGCCCGCTCCCGCTCCCGCTCCCGCTCCCGCTCCCGATCTTCTCTTGGATCCCCGAGCAATTTCGGGCGCGGGACTGGGTAACCGCCAACCGCGGCTGGTGGTAGGGTGCCCGAGAAATGGCACTTCCCCGCAAAATCGCGATTCTTCCCGGCGATGGCATCGGCAAGGAGGTCGTCGCGGTCGGCCGCGACGTCCTCGAGCTCTACCGGACCAAGGCGGGACTGCCCCTGGAGCTGTGGGACCTCGACCTCGGCGCCGACCGTTACCTCCGGGACGGCACCACGATGCCCGAGGACGTGTTCCAGGAGATTCGCGACAACTGCGGCGCGGTGCTCCTCGGCGCGCTTGGCGATCCGCGGGTGCCCAACCTCGAGCACGCGCGCGACATCCTGCTCGGCATGCGCTTCCGGCTGGACCTGTTCGCCAACATCCGTCCCTGCAAGGCGCTCGACGATCGCCTCGTGCCGCTCAAGGGCAAGGCCGCGAAGGACGTCGATTTCGTGGTGTTTCGCGAGAACACCGAGGGCATCTACGTCAACGTCGGCGGCAACTTCAAGAAGGGCACGCCCGACGAGATCGCGATCAACGAGGACATCAACACCCGCAAGGGGGTCGAGCGGATCATCCGCGCGGCGTTCGCGCACGCCCACAAACACGGCAAGAAGACCGTGCACATGGCCGACAAGTCGAACGCCATGCGCCAATCGGGCGATCTCTGGCAGCGCACGTTCCAAGAGGTCGCGCGCGATTATCCGGGCATCGCGGCCAAGCACGTCTACGTCGACGCGCTCTGCCTCTACCTGCTCCAAGCGCCCGAGCGGTTCGAGGTGATCGTCACCAACAACCTCTTCGGCGACATCATCACCGATCTGGCAGCCGCGCTGCACGGCGGCTTGGGCATCGCGTGCTCCGCGTCGTTGCACCTCTCGGCCGAGCGCGTCGGCCTGTTCGAGCCGGTCCATGGCAGCGCGCCGGACATCGCCGGGCAGGACAAGGCCAACCCGCTCGCGACGGTGCTCACCGTCGGCCTGATGCTCGGCCACCTCGGATTCCCCGACGAAGAGAAGCGGCTCGAGTCGATCGTCGAGGCCGCCGTGCGTGAGAAGGCGTGCACCGCCGACGTCGGTGGCACGCTCGGCACCAAGGCGACGGGCGCGTTCGTGCTCGAACGCCTCGCGCGTAGTCTCGGATGACCAGGCTCCGTCGCGCCGCGATCGGGCTCGGGGCGACGATGATCGCCTTGTTCGTGGCGCGTGCGGCGTGTCTCTCGGCGAGTCGAATCGCGACCCCTGCGCACGTCGTCATCCCGTCGGATGCGATCGTGCAGGACGGCGCGATCACGCGCCTCGGCCCGAGTTGGCTGCGCAAGCGCGGAGCCATCTACGAGGTGGCGATCGAAGGTGAGCCCGCCGCGCGCGGCGCTGCCGTGTCGCGCTTGATGCGCGAGCCGATGATCGCCGACGAGGGCGCGCTCTACGACGCGTTCAAGAAGGGCGTGCCGTTCGCGCCGGCTCGGCAGGCGATCATGGATCTCGGCCGATGGCGGTTCCGCAGGGTCGACCAGCAGATCCCCGCGCACTATCGCGACGAGGTTGCTGGGATCGCGCAGGGATTCCAGCCCGATCCGTTCACCGCGGTGCTCCCGAGCTACCACCGGTTCGTCTTCCTCTACGCGGTGTACGACATCGCGCTCTCGTTCGAGAAGAGCCCGCTCATCGGGTGCACGACCTTCACCGTCCCGCCCACTCCGCGCGACGCGATCCAGGTCGCTGCCCACGTCACGCCCGAAGAGCTCGCCGAGCGCGCCGGTGATTGGGAGGCTGCGACCCGCGGTCATGCGTTCCTCGCGCGCGCGTTCGACTTCGAGGCGGGTGAGCCGTTCGACAAGGACAAGGTCGTCTTCCTGGTGCGCGAGCCGGGCCGCATTCCGTTCGCCAGCGTCGGCTGGCCGGGGTTCGTGGGCGTGGTCTCCGGGATGAACCGCGAGGGCGTCGGGCTGGTCGTACACGGCGGTCGGGCAGGCGTGCCGCGTCCCGAGGGAATCCCGGTCGTGTTCTCGCTCCGCGAGGCGCTCTCGCAAGCCCATGACACCGAGCAAGCCGTGAAGATCCTCTCCGCGCACCCGGTGATGGTCTCGCACATCACCATCGTCACCGACGCCACCGGCAAGACTGCGGTGGTCGAGCGTGCACCCGGACTTCCCGCGCACGTTCGCTGGTCGACGACGCCGCTCGCGACCACCAATCACTTCGAGGGACCGCTCGCCAACGATCCCCGCGATCACGAAGTGCGCATGCACACCTCGACCCTCGCGCGTCGCGCGCGCGGAGACGTCCTCGTCAAAGACCTTCCCAAGCCGCCCGGCGTGGTCGCGATGGTCGGCGCGTTGCGTGATCGCAACGGCCCCGACGGCAAGCCCCTCGCGCTCGGCGATCGACGCGCGATCGACGCGATCATCGCGACCCACGGCGTGGTGATGGACGCCACCGCGCGAACCATCTGGGTCAGCGAGTACCCGCATCTGCTTGGGCGGTTCGTGCGCTTCGACCTCCGACGCCTCCTGGCCGATGGGTTCGATCCCGCGAGCGACGGCAGCGCCGCCGGTGGACCGGGGTTCGCCGCGGTCGCGGCCGATCCGATGCTCACCGATGGCCGCTACGAGGCCCTCCCGAAAGGAGCGCACTGAGATGCGCCGGCTCCCGCTCACGGGCGTGCTCGAGGGCACGCGTACGCTGCCGCCCGATTCCGCGCGGTACGTCGCGCGGGTGCTCCGCATGCGCGTCGGCGAGGAGCTCGAGGTCTTCGATCCACGCGCGGGTGTCGCCGCCTTCGCGCGCATCACGCGCGTGCAGGGAGACGACGTGGAGCTCGCGATCGCTGCGCCCCGCGCCGAGCTCGCCGCCCGACCGTTGGTCCTCGTCCAGGGCTATCCCAAGGGGGACAAGCTCGGCGACATCGTTCGCGATGCCACCGAGCTGGGAGCGACCCTCGTCGTCCCGGCGATCTGCGAGCGCTCGATTGCCCGCCCCGACGCCGGCAAGAGCGCCGCCAAGGCCGAGAGACTCTCGACCATCGCGGCGGAGGCCGCTCGTCAGTGTGGCCGTGCCCGAGCGCCGGAGATCGCTCCGCCGATGCCGCTCGCCGAAGCCCTCGAGCTGGCTCGGGTGCACGCTGCGAAGGGCTTCGTCCTCTGGGAGCGCGCCACCGTGCCGCTCGGTCCGGAGCTCTCTTCCCTCGATCCTTCGCGGGGCGTCGCGTTCGTCATCGGCCCCGAGGGTGGGCTCGCCGACGCCGAGGTCCAACGGGCCGAGTCGCTCGGCTTCGTCACCCGCTCGCTCGGTCCGATCGTCCTCCGCACCGAGACCGCCGCCACCGCGGTGCTCGGAGCCTTTCGCATCCTCGGCAGCTGATCAGGCGAGGCGGAAGCGCGACGCGGGGGCGGCCTCGGCGAGTCGCTCCCAGACCCGCGCGTCGACGAACAGTCGCACGAGCTCAGCGTCGAGCGCGCCGTCCTTCACCTCGTAGCCGAGGATGTCGCAGGCGCGGTCCACCGGCACCGCGCGCTTGTACGGACGGTCGCTCGCCGTCAGCGCGTCGAAGATGTCGGCGATCGACATGAGCTTCGACTGGAGGGGGATCTCCTCGGATTTGAGCCGATTCGGATAGCCCGAGCCGTTGAGCTTCTCGTGGTGGCAGCCGGCGATCTCGGGGATCCGACGGAACGCCCGGCCCCACGGGATCTGGCTGAGGAAGCTCCGGGTGTGCACCACGTGCGAGCGGATCTCGTCGATCTCGGAGGTGGTGAGCGACCCGCGCGTGATCGACAGCGACTTGATCTCCATCGGCGTCAGCAGCGGGTGCACGTCGCCGTTCATGTCGGTGTAGGTCTGGCGTGCGATCTCCTCGATCACCACGAACTCACCGGCCTTGAGCACGGTGGGCTCGTTGGCGGCGAGGATGGCGTTCCACGCGGCGTTGAGCTCCTGGCGGCGGGTCTCGATCTCGAAATCGAGCGCCTCGAGCTCTGCGCGCGACGAGCCGCGCTCCATCAGCCGGCAGCGACGCGCGAGTACATCGGCCTCGTGCGCTTTCGACGCGAAGTCGAGGCGTTTGCGGATCGACTCGAGCTGCCAGCCGAAGAGCTTCTTCGCCTTGACCAGCACCTCCTCGCGCACGCCGATCTTGCCGAAATCGTGCAACAGCGAGGCGATCTCGATCTCTCGCAGGTCGTTGGTCGAGAACTGAACGTCGGCGTACGGGCCGGTGACCTCGCGATCGACGAAATCGGCGAGACCGACGGTGAGCGTGGCGACGCGGCGCGAATGGCCGCTCGTGGTCGGATCGCGCTGCTCGATCGCCTCGACGCTGGCGGTGACGAACCCGGCGAAGATGCGGTTGATCTCGGCGTAGAGGATGGCGTTCTCGAGGGCGATGCCCGCTTGGGCGGCGAGCGACGAGAGCAGCTCCTCGGAGCGGTCGTCGAACGAGAGCACCTGGTCGTCGACGTCTTGCGAGGACCGGAGCTTCTGGCGCGGGTCCTTCTTCCGGTTGATCAGCTGCAGCACGCCGATGATCTCGCCTTGGGCCGAGACCATCGGCGCCACGAGCATCGACTTCGACCGGTAGCCCATGCGCTGATCGAACGAACGATCGAACCCGAACGGCGTGCCCGGAGGCAGCTCGTAGACGTCGGGAATGTTGAGCAGCTGTTTGCTCAGTGCGACCGACCCGGTGATCGAGCGGTTGGAGATCGGCAGCGTGAACTCGCGCGATTGGTAGTCGAGCGAGTCGTTCTGCGAGGTCTTGAACCGCAGCATCCGGCGCGTCATGTCCGGGTCGTCGCCCTCGACGACATAGATGCTTCCCGCGTCGGCACCCGTGACGAACCGCGCCTTCTCGAGCACCAGCGGCAACAGCTTGTCGAGGTCGCGCTCGGTGGTGAGGGACCGCGCGATCTCGATCAGCTCACCGAGCTCGTATCGGTAGCGCTGCAGCCATTTTCCGCGCGATTCCGCGCGGGCCTTGATCTCGAGGTGCTCGAACGCCCCGTGCACGGTGACGAACAAGACGTCCGCGTCGACATCGGGCGGCGCGATGCTGAAGACGCCCTTGGCGAGCACCGAGGCGAGATCGAGGTCGCGCGGCTTTCCGAGGAGGACGATCGCCGCCTGGCCCTCGACGACCTTCTCGAGCGTCGGCTTCAGCAGCGCGGGCTCGTCGTCCCAGACATCGCCGGGGGCGAACGTCAGGAAGTACTCGCCTCGCCGCACCATCAGCAGTCGCTGGTGAGGTCGCGACACCACGTCGGCCGAGAACCGACCGTCGACGGCCATCACATCGGCGAGCCGCGACAGCCCACCCCGCTTCGCCTCCTCGGTCATCGAGGCGGGAGCGTAACGCATTTCCGTGCAGCGCCTACTTGACCAGCGCCTGCACGCCGACCTGACCGGCGCCTCCGGTGATCACGACGTCGGCGCGCACGGTGGTGCTGACCGGCGGGCAGAGCTGCTGCTTGCCCGGCGCTCCGAGAGCCGGACTCGCTCCGGAATCGGTCGCCAGCGCGACCGAGGGTGCGGGAGGCGTCGAGAGCATCGACAGTGTCATCTGAGTGACGCCGGGGCCGCCTACGGCGATGAACACGTAGCACTTGCCCTGCTGGACGTTGACGTTCATCCCGGCGTGCTCACCGGCCTTGAGCGTCGCTTTGCCGACCGAGCCGATCGGCGTGTAGCCGGGCGCGTTCTTCGCCGCGCTCGCCTTGAGGGCCGCGTCGATCGGGTCTCCGGCGGCGGCGGGAGGCACGGCGCCGCCAGGGATGGGGATGCCCATGTCCTGCGCGGTCTTCGCGATCAATGCCGGATCGAAGCCGGGAATCGCGGTCGGCCACGCGGCGACGGGCGGCGCGGTCGCCGTCGGCGGCGCGGTCGCGGTCGCCGTGGCCGTCGGTGCGGCCGTGGTCGCGGTCGGCGCCGCGGTCGTGGTCGCCGTCGCGACTGCCGTCGTCGCCGGCGGCGTCGCGGTCGTGGTGGCTGCCGCGGTGCCGCCCGTCTTGGCGGTCTTGCGCGGCTCGCAGCCGAACGAGAATGCGAGGCCGAATCCGAGTGTGGACAGCGTGAGGGCGAAGAAGCGAGGGGAGAGTGACATGGAGGATCCTCTACGCACCAAACGAATGCGCGACGACGGAGCTTACACGCGAAGGCCGAGCCCATGCCCGACCTTCGCGTTCCGATCGATCGCGTTCGATCACTTGGGGGGAGCGGCCGGCGGGACGCCCGGGACACCCGGGACACCCGGAATCCCCGTGGGCATGCCCGGCACCGACGGAAGCGGCGCCTTCGTGGGGTTGCCGTTGCCGGTCACCGCGCCCGGGTGCGTGAGCCGCCACCAGTCCGCGGTGTTCTTCACGATGGGCGCACGCACCTCGGGTGCCGGGTGCGTCATCATGAACGTGAAGAGGGGCGCGCCGGGGCCGCCGAGATCGCGCAGCTTCTTGAAGAAGTCGATGACGAGCAGCGCGCCCGCCTCGGACCACTTGTATTCGGTCTCGTTCTGGCCGGCGGTGAGGAGGTTGTTGGTGCCCTCGATGTCGGACTGGATCTCGTTGGCCTGGTTGACCGCCGGAACGACCTTCTTCGCGAGGCGGATGATGTCGCCGGGCTTGATGGTGCCGCCCGCGCCGCCGCTGCACACGCTTCCGAGGTGGCCCTTGTAGTGGTGGGCGAGCTCGTGACCGAGCACGTAGGCGATCGCCTCGTCGAACAGCTGACGCTGTCGCTTGAGCTTTCGCTGATCGAGCGACTTGGTCGGGTCGAGCATGCCCGGAGGCAGCGGAAGGATCTTGGCCTTGCCCTCCTGCTGCTTGGCGAGCTCCTTGATGTACTCGTCGTAGTACGCGGTGCCGAAGATCTCGTCGGTCGCGCGCGTCTGCGCCATCAGGTCGAGCATCTGGTACATCGCCGCGGTCACGACGACGAAGGTCTTGCCCGTGTCGTCACAGCCCGCGAAGGCGTTGACCTCTTCCTTGTTGTCCTCGAAGAGCAGCGGGATCTTCTCGACCACCGTCTTGTTCGCGGCAGAGAGCGAGTCGATCTCCTTCTGGTAGATCTTCTTCGCCTCGTCCTTCATCACCGGCATCAAGAGGAAGCCGGTCGGCGAGAACAGCTTCGGACCCGGGAGACCGGGGATGTTCGGGATGGCCGGGGTGCCGCCTGGCGCCGGGAGGGTCGTCGGAATCGCCGTGGGGATCGCGCCCGGCGGGAGGCCGGGGATCGGCGAGGTCGGGGGTCCGCCCGGCATGCCCGGCGGGATGCCCGGGATGGTCGGCGTCGCGCCGGGGATCGGAACGCCGGGAACGCCTGGGATTTGTGCGCCAGCGGAGGCGGCGATGACCGTTCCACCCGCGAGGGCGGCACCGAGAATCGTGCGGCGGATGAACGTGCGGAGCGACATCAGAACCTCCGGAAATCCGGTCCGCGACGTCGCGGAGCACGGCCAGTGATCGGTAGCCCAAGTCGGGCTCGCGGGAATGGGACGTCGGTCGACCCGCCGGCATTCACCTCGGCGCGAACGCCATCAGGTACCGAAGAGGAACGGGATGTTGAACGTACCGCCGGACTCGCTGGCTGGGAACGTCCAACCCTTGGAAAGTCGCTGGACGCATTGGCCAATCGCCGGCTCGCCCGAGGTCGCGGCGATGTCCGAAGACTGCACTCTGCCGTCCGGACCGATCTTGAGGGTGATCTTGACGCTTGCGCCACCCTTGTCGGCCCAGGGCTCGAAGCAGACCTTGCGGACGCCGACCCGCTTGGACGCGACCACGCCCTCGACGGCCTTGCCCTCGAGCGCCTGACCCGAAGCGCCGCCCCCGCCCCCGCCCCCGCCGACCGTCGGACCCTCGGGGCCGTCGAGGCCTCCCAACTTTCCCTTGGTCGTGGAGGTGGTGGTGGGCGCAGCCGCAGAGGCTGCCGCGGCCTTGGCGGCAACCTTGGGTGCCGCTCCGGTGGGCTCGGTGGGAGAGACCACCGCGATGGTCGGGGCCGCCGTCGCCTCGCTCGCGACCGGCACGTAGACCGACACGGGGACGTCGACGCGCTTCTCGACGACCTTCTCGACGATCTTGGGTTTGACGGCGAACACCGCGACGACGACGCCGAGCAGGATGCACGCGGCCGCGATCAACGCGACGGTGCCCTGCGACATGCCCCTGGCGCGGGTGGCCGGCGCGGTCTCCGCGGTGACCGCCGTCGCGGGCGGTCCCGCCACGGTGGCGGGCGGGGGAGTCTCGGGCAGTGCGCCGAAACCGAATGGATCGCCCTTGCTCTTGGCGAGCGAGCCGGAGATCGGCGCGGCCTCTGCAGGCTTCGGTTGGACGAAGGGCGAGGCAGCGATTTGGGTCGCCTCTTCCTCGGGCTCGTCTTCGAGCTTGCGCGCCGCGACGCCGCCGCGTGTCTGCACGAACGGGATGACGTTGCCGCCCCCACCGCCGCCGCCGCGTGCGCTCGCACCCTGCGCGCCCGCGGGACGCGGCGAGGGCGAGCTCGTCGTACGAGCCGGCTGCTGCCGTGCAGACGAGACGCTGTTCGGGAGCAGCGACGATCCACGCGGCGGTACCTGCGCGCCCGAGACCTCTTCGCGGACGACGGTATGGAGCTCGTGGAGCGTGCGCAGCGGACGCCACTCCTCGTACCCCTCACGCCACACGAGGGAGTCGTCGGTGACCGCGCCCTGTGCGTACTTCGCGCGGAGCTCCGTGAGGCGAATCGGACCGACGGGGACGTCGTCGATCGCGACGTACCACTCCTCGGCGGGAATCTCGGGGCCGGTCGGCGTCTGGGTGACCGGTGCGTTCGCGTCGCCGACCTGCTTGTTGAATGCGCTCGCCAGCGACGACGAAGGCGCCTTCGGCTGGGGCTTGGCGGCAGGCTTCGGGGCGGCCGCCGTCGCAGGACGCGGC
>JGI24115J20150_1000838_pt1 | contig 10913 bp, 11 predicted proteins | sample Subbioar_CSW14AB_FD_20150 | JGI IMG/M metagenome (IMG submission 20150)
CAATGGGGGATGCTCTACCTCGAGTGAGGGCTATGAATGAACGGTCCACGCTGCACGATTGAATCTGGCCGGGTATGTGGCTTTCAAGGGATCCCGTCAGGTGCTACTGACCTGGTTTTTCCAGGCCTTGCTGCCTTCGGCGTTCTGCCTCGGCTCGTGCTGCCTCGGCTTGTGCTGCAGCCTCCTGCGCTCGCCGACTGCGGGGACTGTGCTCATCTTGGATCCGGCCCCGGCAGGCGTTGAAAGCCCGTTCGCTCTGTGGCCAGCACTGCGTTACCTCGGAGCTGTTTACGCCACGAGCGTCGATGCAAGAGGTCAAAGCTGCCGAGGCAATGGTCTTGCATTCTCGAAACTGGTTTGGAGTTGGTGAGGCCATAGTCAACTGAGGCCCAAAGAGCATGGCAAACCCAAGGGCTTGGAGTGACCTGATTGCCTCGTGTGGACTCATGAATCTTCCTCTTCAGGTTGGTGTTAGTACGCGGGTCATTTCTGAATGGAACTTAACACTTGAGCGGCTGGCTCGACGACATACCCGCTCGATGACTGCTATCGCTGCAAAGCAGTCAGTCAAAGCAATCGGATTCGTAGTGAGTCAAAGCCACGAATCACCGCCCCCGCACCCTCTCCACCTCCACCCGTCCCCCCTCCCCCACCCTTCCCCGCACCTGCGCCCCCTCCCCCGCCCGGGGCATCTTCTCCACCCGGGCCCCGGGGCCGATGTGCAGCGGCAAGCCGTCCAGCCGCCCCTGCGCGTCCATCGTTCCGCCCAGTCGCACCTTGGCGCCCACGGGTACCGGGGCGGGCTGGCCTTGGGCGTTGCGGGCGCCTTGGGCGATCCAGTCTGAAATGAGTTGTGTGTCTTCCGCGCTGAGCCAGGGCGGGCCGTTGTAGGGCATGCGCGGGCGGGAGTGGCCTTGCACGCGGCGCAGCAGTTCACTGGCGCCGGGCTGGCCGGGGACGACGCGCACGCGGTCGGCCGCTGCCAGGGTGGCTTCGTAGCTGGTGAGGCGGTAGCCCTCGGGCGGGGGGCCCATGGCGCCGTTGTCGGTGTGGCACTGGGCGCAGCGGGTGGCCAGCAGCGGGGCCACGTGCACCCACGTCACGGGTTGGCCGGGGGCGGGGCGGGTGGCGGCTGTGGCAGGGGCGGATGCCGATGCCGGGTTGCCTTCGGGCAGGCCGGCGGCAATCCAGCGTTCCAGGCGGGCCACATCGGCATCGGGCAGCCAGGGCGGGCCGGTCATGGGCATGCGGGGCAGGCTGCTGCCTTTGACGCGACGGATGATTTCGCTGTTGGCGGGGTTGCCGGGCTGCACCACCGGGCCGCGGGTGCTGCCTTTCTTGACTCCTTCCAGGCTGTCGAGCCGCAGGCCGGCGGCGGCGGCGCTGGCGTTGTGGCACATCACGCAGCGCTCGGCCAGCAGGGGGGCCAGGGTGGCCCAGGTATCGGTGGGTTGGGCTTGGGCTTGGGCGGCGGGGCCGGTGAGTGCGGCACCGGTGAACAAGGTGATGAGCAGGGTGGCGCGCAAGTTGGCAGCAACGGCGTGGCGTGGCATGGGTGTTCTTCCTCAAAACGCCAGGATTTGCCCAAGGGCGTACCGGCAGGTGGCCCGCAGTTCTTCGGGGTCCACCTTGCGGTCTTGCGGTATGCGGGCGGCACCGCGAATGGCGTCGGTCAGGGTGTCGAACGAGGCTGCGCATTCCTGCACCACGGTCCTGGCCAGATCGGTGCCGAGCGATGGCGCTATGGCGGTTTCCCAGTCGGCTTTGAACTGGGGTAGCAGGTGCCCGAACAGCTGCACGGTGTCGAACACGTACAGCAGATCCTGGCGGTGTTTGTCGGGGGTGCGCTGCTTCTTGATGAGGAATTTCTGCACCATGAAGCACAGCGGGTTGGCCACCCGCAGGCCCACGGGCTGGTGCAGTGGCACGCCGTTGGCGGGGCCTACCTGCATGACCCAGGGGTCGGTCAGCAGGACGTCGAGGTGGCGGATCTTCTGGGCCGATATGCCGCCGGCCAGCAGGGTGGCGTCGGGCTGGCCGCTGCGCTTGATGCCGCTGCCGGCCAGCGGCGTGAGGAACTCGGCGTAGAAGCCGCCGGCCTCGTGGCCGAGGGTGTAGTGGGCCACGGGCGGGCGGGTGTCGCCCGAGAGTTGTTCTTCAAAGCCTTGCCGGCTCAGAGCGGCCTTGATGTCGCCCTCCAGCGGGACGCGGGTATGAAACGCCAGATCGGTGTCCTTGGTGAACACGGGCTGAAAGTCCAGCCGGCTGGCCTGCGGGTGCAGTGTGTGCAGCCGGTGCGACCAGCCGCCGATGAACACGAGCTGACCCCGCCACGGGTCCAGCGCCTGCACCAGCTTCGCGAAGGCTTCCAGGTCGTTCATGCGTCGCCTTGTTCCACGATGGGTTGCAACACCGTGCTGTAGATGTGGTCGGCCTGCTCCTGCCCCCGGGCGGGATGGTGCGACACATCAAGCCACACCTGAATGATGTCGGCACACCAGGTGCCCCCCTGGTTCACCGCGCCTCTGAAGGTGGCCAACGGGGCCATGGGCTGGCGCAGGATCAGGTCGGGGGTGCCTTCGGGGTGGCTGTTGAGTGCAGCCCACGGGGGGTTGTAGCGGCCTTGGGCCAGCGCGGGCAGTCGGGGCACGTAGACGTGCGGGGGCACGCCGCTGACATGCCCCACGCCCAGTGCGTCGGCGGCAGCAAACAGGCCCAGGCAGGTCTGCACCTGGTCTGACTGCAGCAGCGCCTTGAGTTGCTGCGGCACAGCGGCCCGCACGGTGAAGCGCATGGGCATGTCAGGGGCGGAACGCATGGCGGCGGCACGCCAGCGCTTGAACAGTTCCTGCCGCCGCACCAGGCGCAGGCCGGCGCTGTATTCGTCCAGAAAGCCTTCCCGCCGCAGGTGCTGCAGCAGGCGCGATGCGCTCATCTGGGAGCATTGGGCGGCATGGGCCAGCTCGGTGCCGGAGCGGTAGGCCTGCCGGGGTGCGTTCAACAGGTCTGCCCGGATGTCGGGCGCCAGCAGCAGCTTGAGCAGCCACTGGTTGAGGTCTGAAAACAGGTTGAACGCCTTGGGCGGCGCTGTGCCCACGGCCCCCTGGCGCCTGGCCCCATGGCGCAGGCTGGTCGGTGCAGGGGCGGCCATGTCGCAAGGGCCTTTGTCGTTCCAGCGAACCAGGCTCACGCCTTGCGGGGTGACGATGGCGATGGCGGCTCGGGGTCGATAGGCGTCCAGAAACGCCGTGACCCTGCCGAACAAGGACTCCGGCGCCTGTTCAACCCACAGCACGGNCATGGGCCTGACGCCTTTCAGCTCGGCAGCATGGCGCTGCGCCTCCAGGATGGCCTGGGACAGCAGGGGAATCACGCGGTCCGACCGCCCCTGCGACGCCCGTTTGATGGCCACGGCATACCGCACCCCGGCCTGAACGATCTCGGCATCCGGGCCGGTCTTTGCCTCGGTGTAGCGAGCGCCGATCTGTCCGAAGTGATCGGCCAGCCGGGCCGCGTCAGCGCTCTCCCGGTCGCGATCAAGGTGAATGGGCATGGGGCGATTCCTTTAAACACGCCCATGTTATCAAACGCGCGCATGTTAGAAAACATGGCCATGTTTGATGGGATGTGTTCCCGCTGGGCGGAGTACCCGCCAGTGGTGCACCTCAGCGCCCGGCCAGCCGCTGGGCCACGGCCTGGTTGATGCTGGCCAGGCCCTGGTACGAGAGGCGGGCCAGCGCGGGGCCGTCCACGTCGACCTCTTTCTCGACCTTCAGCACCTTGTTGGCGCCCTGCCCCATGAGGTTCTGCAGGGTGCCGACCACGCGGCTGGTGGCGTCTTTGTCGCTGTCGAAGGTCTTGACGGTTCTGAAGTTGGCGAACGCGCCGGGCACCGGCAGCGGCTCGCTCATGCGGATCAGGCCGCTGCCCATGTGGGACTGCACCAGAAAGTCGCCGGGCGATAGGCCCACGGTCAGGCTGGACGACGCTTCGGCCGACGAGCCGCGCCGGAAGATGGACGAGCCGGAGCCCGATGTTTCCAGCTCGGCGATGTTGATGGTCTGGGTGACCGAGAGGGCTTCCCAGTTCTTGCCGCCCCACTCCACCCGCTTGCCGATGTTGCCGGCCCCGATGCCGGCAAACCCGCGCGAGATGAACCTGGTGCCGGTGGGGGTGAGCACCAGCAGGCGACGCTTCACGCGGCCCAGGTTCTGGTCGACCCACACCGGGGCGCCGGGGGCGCTGCCCGCTTCGGTGGCGGTGTAGATGCCGCCGCCCTCGGGTTCGGTGGTCTGCACGGTCAGGCCGGCGGCGGCCAGGCGGTCTTTGAAGTCGGCGTAGGCGCGGTCGGTGATGGCCTGCAGGGCAGCGATGTCGGGCTCGGGCACCTTGTAGGTGACGGTGGCGCGGGTGGAGCCGTAGTCGGTGCCGAGCAGGTAGCCGCCCCGGGTGTTGGCGTTGACCTCGCCGCTCATGTCGAACAGCACGCGGTATTCGGTGAGGAAGACGGTTTTGCCGGCGAGCGTCAGCTTGCCGTCCAGCAGCTGGTCGGCGGGCAGCAGGCTGGGGGCCTCCGCCAGGGCCGGGGCCACGCTGGCGGCGCTCAGCGGGGTGATGGCCAGGGTGCCGGCAGCGGGCGCGGCGGCCAGTTGTTCGAAGGCTTGTGCGCTGAGGGCCTGGCCGCTGCCGCCCGCCGCGCATGCTTTGGCCTCGGCCAGGCGGGTGAGGAATTCGTGCCGGGCGGTGGCGCGGGTGGCGGCCTCGCGGGCGGCTTCGGTGGGGCCGAGGGCGGTTTCTGTCTGCACCTGGGCGGTGGCGCCGGCCAGCTTGGCCGCAATGCCCCCCAGCGAGCCGAACAGCCCGGCCGCCACCTGCCCGGTGGCGACCTGGGTGCCCACGTTGGCGGCGGTGCCGGCGGCGGCGGTGCCCAGCGTGCGTTCGCTGTTGCCGGCGTCCATGAGGGCCTTCATGCGCTGCTGTTCGGCGGCAATGCCGGCGCAGTCGAGCTGGGCATCGGCGGGCTGCACCCGCTCCTGGGCCTGGGCGGGGCCGTGGGCGGCGAGCAGGGCCAGGGCGGCGGTACCAAGCAGGCTGGCTGCAGAACGGGGCATTTCTCTTCCTCCTGATGTGTTTTGAGGCATGTTAGGCGGGGAAGGCGGGCAGATCAATACGAAAGGATGCATTTTGAGGCTGTCGCTCGGGCAACTGTGGCGGTTTGACGCCAGCCGGGGCGGCGTGCCACCCTCGGCCCTGCCCCGTTGAAACCTTGGCTTTCAGGACACCGCCTTGACCACACTTCCCGACCCCATAGCCCTCACCCGCACCCTGGTGCGCATCAACACGCTGCCGCCGGGCGGTCTGGAGTCGCGCTGCATCGAGCCGCTGGCCGACCTGTTGTCTTCGGCCGGCTACCAGTGCCGGGTGGTGGACATGGCGCCGGGGCGCGGCACGCTGGTGGCGCGCATCGGTGGCCGGCCGGACAAGGCGCCCATCGCCTTCACCGGCCATGTGGACGTGGTGCCGCTGGGTTCGGCCGGCTGGACGCAGGACCCGTGGGGCGCCGATGTGGTGGACGGCCGGCTGTACGGCCGGGGTTCTTCCGACATGAAGAGCGGCGTGGCCGCCTTCACCGTGGCGGCGCTGGCCTGTGCCGACATGGCGCGCGATGGCGCGGGCATCACACTCATCATCACGGCGGGTGAGGAAACCGGTTGCGACGGCGCCTTTCACCTGGCGCGCCAGCCCGAGGCGCGGCAGTGGGTGGGCCAGGCCGGGGCGCTGGTGGTGGCCGAGCCCACGGCCAACGCGCCGCTGCGCGGGCACAAGGGCGCGTTCTGGCTGAAGGCACTGGCGCAGGGCAAGACGGCGCACGGCTCCATGCCGCACCTGGGCGACAACGCCATCTACAAGCTGGCCCGCGCCGCCCTCGCCCTGGAAAAACACGACTTTGCAACCCCGCCCCACCCGGAGATGGGCTCGCCCTCGCTCACGGTGAGCACCATTCAGGGCGGCATCAACATCAATTCGGTGCCCGATGCGGCGGAGATGACGGTGGACATCCGCACCGTGGCCGGCATGCCGCACGCGCAGGTGCTGCGCTGCCTGTGCGCCACCGCCGGGGGCGAGGTACGGCTGGAGCCGCTGCTGGACCTGGAGGCGGTCTACACCGGCCCGCAAGACCCGTGGATGCAGCGGGTGCAGGCGCTCACCGGGGAAACCTCGGCCCGGCACCCGGCCCTGCCCATCGAGCCGGCGCGCGCGGCGGTGGCCAGCTACTTCACCGACGCCGCCGCCCTGCGCCCGCTGCTGGGCATGCCGCCCACGGTGATCCTGGGGCCGGGCGAGCCTTCCATGGCGCACCAGACCGACGAGTACTGCGTGGTCGACCGCATTCCGCAGGCGCAGCAGCTGTTCGAGGCGCTGGTGGCCGACTGGCACTCGGCCTGACATTCAGCCTGACCTTCAGCGTGACGGAATCAGCCATGGACCACGAACACGATTACCGCAGCCCCGCCGTGGCCCAGGCCCGGGCCGACCTGGCGCTGGCCTTGCGGGCGGCGGCGCACTTCGGCCTGTCGGAAGGGGTGTGCAACCACTTCAGCGTGGAGCTGCCGACGGCTCGGGCCGTTTCCTGCTGAACCCGCGCGGCCTGCTCTGGAGCGAGGTGCAGGCGGACGACATCGTCATGGTCGATGTGCAGGGGCAGGCGCTGGCCGGGCGGCACCCGGTGGAGTCGACCGCCATGCACATCCACAGCGGCATCCACCGCATTGCGCGGCAAGGCGGTGGTGCTGCACACCCACATGCCGTACGCCACCGCGCTCACCCTCACCCGGCAGCGGGCGTTGGACACGGCACTGTCGCAGAACGCCATGCGCTTCCATGGCCGGCTGGCGGTGGACGCGCACTACAACGGCCTGGCGCTGGACACGTCAGAGGGCGACCGCATCGCCCGCGCCATGCAGGGGGCCGACGTGGCGTTTCTGGGCAACCACGGTGTGGTGGTGTGCGGCCCGCGCATCGACCACGCCTTTGACGACCTCTACTACCTGGAGCGCGCCTGCCAGGCGCAGGTGCTGGCGGCCTCCACCGGCAGCCCGCTGCAGCCGGTGGACGCCGCGCTGGCCGAGCGGGTGGCCGCGCAGATGCAGGGCGAGCGGCTGCAGTCGGAACTCTTTTTCGAGGCTTTGCGTCGGACGCTGTGAGGCGGCGAACATCGCCGCTCTGAACCACGGAGGTACGCCATGTCCGAACACCACCTGCCCAGCCGCCGCCGCCTGCTGCTGGGCACCGCCGCCCTGCCCCTGCTCGCCACCACCGGCTGCGCGCTGGTGCCGTTCGAGGCGCTGCCGCCGCTGGCCCGCAGCCCGCTGCCCGGCCCGGGGCCGGCCACCCGCATGCGCGCGCCGGCGGTGGGCCAGCGCTGGACCTATGCGCAGTTCAACCAGTTCAACAGCGCGCTGCTCGACACGGTGACCGAATCGGTCGCATCGGTGGGCAGTTCATCGGGTGATAGCACCGTGGTGGCCCGCCGCTCGGCCAGCGGGCGCGACCTGCCCCAGGAAACCCACCGCGCCTGGGGCCAGCTGCTGCGCGACGCCGCCTGGGACTACCCCCTCAACTTCGAAGAAGCCGTGCCCCTGTGGCCGGCGGCCTGGGTGCCGGGCAGCCGGCAGGCGCTGTTCACCCGCTACCGCATGGACGGCGGCTCGTTCCGCTTCTCGATCCAGGTGCAGGCCGACGCCATGGGGTGGGAACGCGTGACGGTGCAGGCCGGCACCTTCAGCGCGCTGCGGGTGGAACGGCTGATCCGCCTGCAGCATGAAGATTTCACCCGCCTGGACACGGTCCGGCGCGACCGCCTGTGGCTGGCACCCGAGGTGGGCCGCTTTGTGGCCCGCGAAACCTCGGGGCGGTATCTGCTGGGCGGCAACGGGTTCGAGTCGCAGGCGGAGTCGCTGGAAGACCACTTCCGGTGGGAGCTGACCGGCTGGGCTTGAGCCGGCGGGACTCCAAGGGTTAACCCGGTTCTGCCGGGTTTTGTTTTGCCCGTATTCTTTGTATACAGAGCTTTGTATACAGAATACACAAAGCCAAAACCACCCCACACCCCCGAGGAGAGACGCCCCGTGAACACCCGCGACAAAAACACCCTGGCCGAGCCGACCGAGAAGAAGCTGATCCCCTACGGCGGCTACTTCACCAACAAGGTGCCGGGCCACGACCCGGAGCTGACCGAGGTCGGCCCGGGCACGCCCACCGGCGAATACATGCGCCGGTTCTGGCACCCGGTGTGCATGGCCATGGAGCTGACCGACACGCCGCGCTTCCTGAAGATCCTGGGCGAGGAGCTGGTCTGCTTCCGCGACGGCAGTGGCCGCATCGGCCTGCTGCACGCGCACTGCGTGCACCGCGGTGCTTCGCTGGAGTACGGAAAGATCGAGGAGAAAGGCATTTCCTGCTGCTACCACGGCATGCAGTTCGACATTGACGGCACCTGCCTGCGCGTGCCCTTCCCGCAGGGCGAGGAGGAAGAAGGCGAGCGTTACCGCTGCAGCATCCGCCAGGGTGCCTACAAGGCCTTCGAGAAGCACGGCCTGATCTTTGCCTACATGGGCCCGCCGGAAGAGGAGCCGCCCTTCCCCGAGTGGGAAGGCAACTTCACCGTGGCCGAGGGCGACGAGCTGGTGCCCTACAGCAACTTCCAGCACTGCAACTGGCTGCAGGTGCAAGACAACGCGGCCGACAACTTCCACACCATGGCGCTGCACGCCAAGCGGCAGGTGACCGGTGAGCATTACCAGGGCACCACCTTCGACGAGGTGGGCGCGGCCAGCATGGAGGTGCCGCCGGACATGCATTTCGTGCAGATCCATGGCGGCCGGGGCTGGCCTGTTCGGGCGCCCGCCGCTCGGACGACGACCACATGTTCATCCGGGTGCAGCACCAGGTGCTGCCCAACCTGAGCCTGCACGCCTACACGTCGGAAGACGGCAAGGCCAAGAAGCTGTTCAGCCGCTTCCACATGATCCGCTGGACTGTGCCGGTGGACGACCAGAACGCCAAGATGATCGGCTGGCGCGTCATGGGCCCGGGCATCGACACGCGCGGCGTGGGCGACAAGAGCATGGTGGGCTACGAGACCATCGACTTCCTGGAGGGCCAGGTGGCCATGCGCCGGCCCGAGCGCTTCGGCAAGTACAAGCTGGAAGACATGCCGCCGATCCCGAGCGACCACCGCGCCCGCGCCAACTACAAGGACTGCCAGTACGCCCCGGGCGACTACGAGGCCATCATCAGCCAGCGGCCGATTGCGGTGCACGCGCTGGAGAACCCGACCAAGTTCGACGCCGGCCTCTACATGTTCCGCAAGCTGCTGCGCGACGCGGTGCGCGGCACCAACCCCAAGGCCACGCCGCAGGAGTTTGCGAACTGGCTGCGCGAGAACGGCGGCGCGCCCAACAGCTACTGCTCGGGCAATGTGTTCGACCTGCCGGTGGGCCGCACCCGCGAAGAAGAGGTGACCCTGCGCCGCCACCTGGCGCGCGAGGTGGTGGCCATCATCACGCAGGCCGAGGTGCTGAAAGGCCAGGAGCGGGCCGACTTCGTGAAGACCAAGATGGAAGCCCTGCAGCAGGACGTGCTGGCGCGGAGGGCTGCTTGAGCACCCTGAGCCTGCGGCTGGAAGCGGTGCGCCGGCAGGCCGAAGGCATTCATGCCTTCGAGCTGGTGCGGCCCGAGGGCGGCGACCTGCCCGAGGTGCAGGCCGGTGCCCATGTGGATGTGCACCTGCCCGGCGGGCTGGTGCGCTCGTATTCGCTGGCCGGCGATCCGGCCGACCGCCGCCGCTGGACGCTGGGCGTGCTGCGCGAAAAAGCCGGGCGCGGCGGCTCGGCCGCCCTGCACGACCGGGTGCGGGTGGGCGACCTGCTGGCGGTGGGCCAGCCGCGCAATGCGTTTGCGCTGGCGGGCGCTGCGCGCCACAGCGTGCTGCTGGGTGGCGGCATCGGCATCACGCCGCTGAAGGCCATGGCGCACACGCTGCGGCAGCAGGGCGCTTCGTTCGAGCTGCACTACTGCGCCCGCACCGAGGGCCATGTGGCGTTTCTGGACGAGCTGCGGGCGCTGGTGCCGGCGGACCGGCTGCACCTGCACCTGGACCAGGGCAACCCGGCGCAGGGCCTGGACCTGGCCGCGCTGCTGCGCACGCCCACTGAGGGCACCCACCTGTACTACTGCGGCCCGGCCGGCTTCATGCAGGCCTGCGCCGAGGCCAGCGCGCACTGGCCCGCCGGCACGGTGCACTTTGAACACTTCAAGCCACCGGCCAGCACGGCATCCGCGCTGGAGGCCGGGGCCTTCGAGGTGCGGCTGCAGCGCCAGGGCATCACGGTGGCGGTGCCGCCGTCGCAGTCGATCGTGCAGGCGCTCGAAGCGGCTGGCCGTGGTGCCTGCAAGGTGGGTTATCTCGAAGGCGAGGTGGAACACAATGACTACATACTCGGCGACGACGAAAAAGCCCACTGCCTGACGCTGTGCGTGTCGCGCGCACGCAGCCCGGTGCTGGTGCTGGACCTCTGAGCCGCTCCCTGTTTTTGAAACCGATCACCCTCACGACATGAACCTGGCCCGGATCAGCAGCCGAACCGACTATGTGGACGAGGTCTACAAGACCTTGCTGGACGCCATCAGCGCCGGCACGCTGGCGCCGGGCGAACGCATCACCCAGGAAGACCTGGCCGAGCAGATGAACGTGTCGCGCTCGCCGGTGCTGCAGGCCCTGCGCCTGCTCAAGAAGGACGGGCTGCTGCAGGAAGCGCCCGGGCGCGGTCTGGTGGTGGCGCGGCTGGAGCCGGAGCGCATCGGGCACCTGTACCGGGTGCGCGGCGCGCTCGATGGGCTGGCCGCGCGGC
>JGI24115J20150_1000843_pt1 | contig 10853 bp, 9 predicted proteins | sample Subbioar_CSW14AB_FD_20150 | JGI IMG/M metagenome (IMG submission 20150)
CCGGCCCGCGCCGCGTCGGTCGGGTTCGCGTTCGTCCTGTCGCGGGCGGCCTCGCGAGCCATGCTCTTCCCACCCGGAGGGGCGTTCCTTCGCGCCTCGCCGCTGCCGCGTTGGGTGCAGCTCGCGGCGGCCGCGGTGACGGTGCTCCTCGTGCAAAGCCCATGGCTCCTGGTCTTCGCCGCGGGCGGCGCTCCCCTCGAAGGGCTCGGGCTCGCCGTGGCCCTTTCGGCCGCATGTCTCGCTCCGAGTCTCGTCGAGCTCGCGGTTGCCTGTGCGCTCGCGCTGTTCGCTGCACCGCTCTCCCTGCTCGTGTTCCTGCCCATCCTCGTGCGCGCGTATCGCACCGCGCCGGTGTGGGGTGCGTCGTCGACGCGCTTTCGCTTGAGGGTGGAAGTCCCCTTCGCCCTGCAGCTCGTGACGGCGCAGCTCCGCTCGCTCGTCCGCGGTGGAATCACCCGGGTGGCCCTGTCGCTCGGAGCACCACTGGTCGGGCTGTTCCTCGTCTCGGTGGCAGCTCCCTCGGAGCGCGCGGAGCGGACGGTGTCGCTCGCCGCGCTCGTCGCCGCGCTCGGCGCTGCTCCCCTGCTCGCCCCCCTCTCGCGAGTCACTCGCGCGATCGCGCCCTGGGTACGAGCGTCGGCGCGCGGTCGACGCGGGCCTCTCCTCGTGGCGTTGGCCATCCTCGCGACCCCCTCGATCTCGTTCGCTGCGGGAGCTTCGACCCTCGCGCCGCCGGTCACGATCGCACCCTTCGCGACAGCGGTGGCGCTGGCCTCGGTGCTCCTGGTCTCGCACGCGCATCTGTCGGCCCGTCGCAGGGACGCTGCGTTGCTCTCTGCGCTGCTCACCCTCCCGCTGATCGCAGTGTTCACGATCCTCGCGCGTTCGGTCGCATTCGCGGCGCTCGCGCTCGTGGTCTCGCTCGGATGGCCACAACCGGAGGTGACACGTGCTGACGATCGCTGAGGTGCACAAGTCGTTCGGCCGTCAGCGGGTGCTCGACGGCGTCACGATCGACCTCGCGCGGGGGGAGACCTGCCTGTTGCGCGGCGGGAACGGGGCCGGAAAGAGCACGCTGTGCGAGGTCGTCGCCGGCGTGCTCGACGCGGACGCGGGAACCGTGACGGTCGATGGTCGTTCGATCCGCGAGGGCTCCGCGCGCGCAGCGATCGGCTACGCCCCGGCGCATGCCTCGCTGCCCGAACACTTGTTCGTGCACGAGTGGCTCGACCTGCTCGCCGCGCTGCGAGGCGCGACTGCGCCCGAGGTCGATGCCGCGACTGCTCGCTGGGGGCTCTCCACGTGCACCGATTCGCGCCTGGCAGCCCTGTCGCTCGGCCAGCGACGTCGGCTCGCGCTCGCGGCGGCCGAGCTTGCGAAGCCGACGTGGTTGCTCCTCGACGAGCCCACCGTGGGCCTCGATGCCGAAGGCCGGGCGCTGCTCGTGCAGTGGGTTCGCGCGCACGTCGAGAACGGCGGCGGTGCGCTGGTCGCGAGCCACGAGGAGTCGCTCGCCCACGAGCTCGACGCCCGGATCGTCAGCCTCGAGAGAGGTCGAACCCGATGGGAAATCCCATCGAATAGCGCGCGTTGATTTCGCTCCTGGGCTGGAGGCGGAGCGAGCCGTCGGCCGCGCGATAGGTGAAGGCGTCGACGCCGAACGGACCGAAGTAGCCGGCATGGTGCAGCGCGACGGCCACCGACCGAACCTCGCGTTCGAGCTCCGAAGCGACCGCGGGATCGTCGGCGGGCTCGGTCGAGAGCCATTGCCCATGGGCGTCGCAACGCTGGCGAACGAGGCGACCGATCGTCAGCGAGCCGCCTTCGGCCAGCATGCCGTGACGACCGTACTCGTCGACGATGGGCACGTTCGGCTCGATCATCACGCCCTCGGCCACCCACGCGCGGAGGAACGACAGATCTCCCCGGGCGAGACGTTGTCCGCGGCCCGCCATTCCGAACGCACGTTTGATCCGCCACGCATCCCCGACCGGCGGAGGTCGCGCGAGGAGCGCCCGAGCTTCGTCGAGATCGCGGACGAACGCAGCACCGGGGAGCGTCGGTCCGAGCCCATGGGCAAACTCGCGCGAGTTCACCCGACGCAGCACCGAAACGTCAGGGTGCGGCTCGGGGACGACGCCCGCCCGCTGCATCGCCGAAAGCGCGCGCGGCGTCGGACAGAACGCCCGACCGGTCATCCCGGGCGCGCTCACCTCGTCGAGCCAGACGTCCCCCGGTGAAAGCAGCCGCTCGGCGAGCCAAGCCGCGTGCGAACGCATCGCTGCGAGCACCGTGCGCGTCGGCGCGTAGCGCGCTCCGGCCTCGAGCTCGAGATCGGCGTCGAGGTTCAGGACCCAAGCGGTTGCCATGCTTCGAGCTCGTCGAGGAACGCGTCGGTCTGCCCGGCGCGCTTGCGGGTGGCGCGTTGCACCGGGCTGCCGCGCATCAAGAGCGGCGACAACGGCGCGGGCAGCGAACGAGCCCACGCCGAGAACTCGAGCCCGCCGGTGAAGTGGGTGAACCAGCGGACGCCGAAGCGAACGTGGGCGATCTCCTCGAGCCCGACGAGCTCCTGCACCCGCGCGCCCTCTTCGTCGCCCACCTCGCGAAAACGCGCGGCGAACACGGTGCAATGATCGAGGTTCGCGCTCTCGAGCCCGAGGCCCATGACCGCGACGAACGACGCTGGATCGGGGCAACGCGGCACGCGGGACCAGAACCAATCACGAACGGGGAACTCGCCCACCCGGTGGCCGAGCCGCTCGATGTGACGCGCGTACATGTTCATGTGGCGCACCTCGTCGAGCGCGATGCGCACGAGGCCATCCTTGAACTCGCGCGGCGTGTCGGCGAACGCGAGCAGCGCCCAGCACATCAGCTCTGCGGCCTGCAGCTCGTGGTGGAGGAACGTATGCAACGCGCGGGCACGACCGAGCGCGCCCTCGAGGCCACGGGTCTTCTTCGCGCGCTCGACGACGTTCAGCTCCGGGGGACGACCGGGCGCAGCAAGGCGACGCGCCGGCGGGCTCGGCTCCCAGGCCTCGGGGAGCTCGGGAGGCGCGAGCTTGTGCGCGAGCGAGGACGAGAGGACGTAGTCCCACGCCCACCGTTCGACCGTGCCTTCTGCCGGAGTGTCCATGGCCTCCATTGGGAGGAGCGCAGGGTAGCTCACCGCTCGAGCGCGGAAAGCAGCCGATCGACGTGTGCCTCGTCCGTACGATGATTGTTCACGCACGCCCGGAGCACGCGGGCACCGCTCGCGAGACGGGTGACCGAGATCCACCCTGCCCCTTTGGCGATCACCGCGCGGGCGACCGAGTCGAGGTCGCGACGGGTCGGGTCGACGAAGCACACGAGCGGCAGCGGCGTGTCGTTCACCACGGTGAGCCCGCGGGCGACGAGCCCTTCGCGAAGGCGTTGGGCGAGCGCGATTTGTTTGCGGAGCGACGTCGCGTAGCCATCGAAGCCCTCGGCAGCCAGCGCCGCGAACACCGGCAACCCGATGAACCGCCGGGACCATTGCGCGGAGTGCGCATACGGGTCGAGCGACGCATCGCGCGGCATGTAGCCCCCGCGATCGTCGAACGCGCGGGCGAGCGCGCCGATGCGACGCGACAGATACATCCCCGCGCCCATCGGGGAGGAGAGCGCCTTGTGCGCATCGAAAGTGATCGAGTCGGCGCGCGCGATGCCCTCGAGCGCTCCGCGAAGCTCGGGAACGAGCGCTGCGAGCCCGCCCCACGCCGCGTCGACGTGGAGCCACGCGCCCGCGCGTTCCGCGATGGTGGCGATCTCGTCGAGCGGGTCGATCGCCCCCGCGCTGGTCGTGCCCGCGGTCGCGACGATGAAGAACGGCGACGCCCCCGCTGCGCGATCGCGCGCGATCGCCTCGCGAAGCGCCACCGTCTTCATCCGCGAGTGGCGATCGGCTGGAATGACGCGCACCGACTCGCGCCCGAGCCCCGCGAGCCGCGCGGCCCGGGTGACCGTGGCGTGCCCCTCGGCCGAGACGTAGAGCGTAGGGTTTCCCGACAAGGCGCGGAGCCCCCGCTCCGAGAGGTCCGGAAACGCCTGGAACAGCGCGGTCGAGAGGGCCGTGGCGTTGGCCTCGGCGCCGCCCGAGGTGAACGTGCCCTCGACCTCGGAATAGCCGAAGCGGGTCCCGAACGCAGCGAGCACCTGCCGCTCGATCTCGACCGGCCAGGGCGCGTGACTGTGGGTGGCGAGCTGCGGGTTGAACGCGGCGGCGAGCGCGGCCGAGACCACGCCCAACGTGGCAGGCGCCGGGTTGAACAGGCCGAAGTACCCCGGGTGCCCGACGTGGACGATCCCCTCACGGAGCCCCCGCGTCATGGCCTCGAGCACGACGGAGGGATCGCGTGGACGCGAGAAATCCCAGGGTTCCGCGGTGGTCGAAACCGGTGCGAGGGGCAGATCGCCCACGTCGCGCGCGTACTGCTCCACGAGCTCGCCGAGGCGCTCCCAGAGAGCCCTCCGCGTCTCGCCATCGAGCTCCAGCGTCACCGGCCCACCATCGCAATGATAACGCGTGCTTGACAAGATCGGGCGCTCGATGGACGCATGAAGTGTGCTCCGACTCGTCCTGGTCCTCCTGCCGTGGATCGCCGTGGGGTGCACCCTGGTCGAGGATCTCGACGGGTACGCCGGTGGCCCCCGCGATTCCGGGTCGGCCGACACGCAAGTCCCTGCGCTCGACACCGCGGCGTTCGACACCGCCGTGGCCGACACGAGCGTCGTCGACAGCGCCGAGACGCCCGATACGAGCGTGACGGTCGACACGAAGCCCGACACACAACCGACGGACGTCGCGACCGACGTCACGGTCGACACGGCCCCCCCGCCCTATCGGCACACCGTCACGATCGACGGAACCAACGACTTCAACGCGACCGCAGAGAAGCTGACGACCACCACCGCGGGGTTCGACACCTACGTCAGCTGGGACGACAACGCGCTCTACTTCGGCTACGTCGGCAGCGACCTCGGCGCCGGCGCCACCGCGAACAAGTGGGTGCTCGTCTACGTCGATGTCGACCCGGGCACTGCCAACGGCGCGACCAAGACCGAGGCCTACGGCACGCAGCAACACACGCTCCCCAGCGGGTTCGCCGCCGATGTCTACTTCGCGCTCAAGACCGACGAGAGCTTCCAGCAGTTGAAGAAGTACTCGGCGGGCACCTGGACGACGGTGGCGACGAGCGGCGTCACGTTCAAGCGCACGGCCTCGAGCAACTTCGTCGAGATCCGCATCCCCTTCAGCGCGCTCACGGCCACGCCCAGCAGGCTCGGTGTGCTCGGGTTCATGCTCAACGAAGAGACGACCGGACCATGGACGTGGGCCGGCACGTGGAACGGCAGCTTCATCGACGGCAACTCGCCCATCGCCACGCCCAAGGCGATCGGCAACTGGCTGCAGGTCGATCTCTCTTCGGCCGCCTCCCCCAGCGCGGCCGCCAACAAGAAGCCTTGAGTCGCCGCGCCCTGCCCAGGCAGATGTTGCTGCTGAGCAATCTTCGCGTAGAGTTCGACCGATGAAGTCGCTCTATCTCGGCGCGCTCGCGCTTTTGGCCTCCGGACTCGTCGCGTGTTCCACCGGTGATGACACGGTCAGCAGCACCCCCGTCACCGGGGACGGCAGCACCGGTGACGACACCTCCACCACGATCGATCCCGACGGCGGCATCAGCTTCGACGCGACCGGCGAGATGGGCGGCTGCACGCCGAAGACCTGCACCGAGCTCGGTGTGAATTGCGGTCCGGTCGCCAACGGCTGCGGCGGACTCGTCGAGTGCGGCACGTGTACCGCGCCGCTCTCCTGCGGCGGCGGCGGCAAGCCCAACGTCTGCGGCACGAGCTGCAAGGGCCTCACCTGCGCCGATCTCAAGGCGGAGTGCGGCAAGCAGGGCGACGGGTGCGGCCTGATCGTCGACTGCGGCTCGTGCACGGCGCCCGCCACGTGCGGCGGCGGCGGTCCGAGCAAGTGCGGCACCCTCGGCGGCGACGCCGGCCCATGCACCGCGCCGAAGAAGTGCTCCGACTACGGCGCCAACTGCGGCTACGTGAGCGACGGCTGCGGCGCCGTCGTCAAGTGCGGCGACTGCACCGCGCCCGAGACCTGCGGCGGCGGCGGCACGCCGAGCGTCTGCGGCAAGCCGGCGACGACCTGCGTGGGCCTGGCGTGCAAGCAGGTCACGTGCACCGCGCCGGCGACCAGCTCGCTCAGCGGCAAGGTCTACGACCCGGCCGGCGTGAACCCGCTCTACAACGTGTTCGTCTACATTCCGAACGCCGCGGTCGCCGCGTTCACGGACGGGGCGACCTGCGACAAGTGCGCGGACGCGCTCTCCGGCTACCCGCTCGTGCAGACGGTCACGAACGAGAAGGGCGAGTTCAAGCTCAACAACGTGCCGGTGGGCACCGACATCCCGGTCGTCATCCAGACCGGCAAGTGGCGTCGGCAGATCAAGGTCACCACGGCATCCTGCGTGGACACGCCGCTCGCCGCCTCTCTGACCCGCCTGCCGCGCACCAAGGCCGAAGGCGACATCCCGAAGATCGCGCTCGCCACCGGCGGCTACGACTCGATCGAGTGTCTGCTCCGCAAGGTCGGCATCGCCGACAGCGAGTTCACCGGGCCGACCGGCACCGGTCGCGTGCACCTCTACAAGGGTCAGCCGGGCACCGGCCCGCAGCAGGCCGCGTCGAAGTATGACGCTGCGTTGGGCGGCGCGAATTTCCCCGATGCGACCACGCTCTGGGCCAACGTTGCGAGCCTGAAGAAGTACGACAACGTCGTGCTCGGCTGCGAGGGCGACACGTACACGGCGACGAAGACCGCCGCCAATCTCAAGGCGATGTTCGACTACGTGAACCAGGGCGGTCGCGTCTTCGCGTCGCACTATCACCACTACTGGATCAGCGGGAACACCAACGGCAGCGGCACGGCCAGGTGGAGCACGCTCGCGAGCTGGAACTACCCGTCGCCCGGGATCACCACTTCCACGGGGTCGCTGACCATTCCCGAAAAGATCAACACGACCTTCCCGAAGGGCCTGGCGATGGCCAATTGGCTCCTCAACGTCGCCGGCTCGACGACCCTCGGCACCCTCAACGTGCTCGATGCCAAGCAGAGCGCGCCGAGCATCGACGTGTCGCGCGTGACCGAGTGGATCTACGCAGAGAACGCCAGGTACAGCACCACCACGTATCCGCGGCTGACGCAGTACATGTCGTTCAACGCACCCGTCGAGGCGACCGCGGGCAGCCAGTGCGGCCGCCTGGTGTTCAGCGACATTCACGTCGCGACCGGCGACCGTGGCACCTCATTTCCGAGCGAGTGCAAGTCGACCGGAATGCAGCCGCAGGAGAAGGCGCTGGAGTTCATGCTCTTCGACCTCTCGTCGCGCGTCTGCGACGAGACGGTCCCCCCGCCCCCGCCCACTTGCACGAAGCTCACCTGCGCCGCGGCCGGCGTGACGTGCGGGCTCGGTGGCGACGGCTGCGGCGGCATCCTCGACTGCGGCCCCTGCCCGTGTACCCCGCAGACGTGCATGGGTCGCTGCGGTCCGCAGGGCGACGGCTGCGGCGGCGTGCTCGCGTGCACGCCGTGCGACGGTGGCAGCGGCTGCACGCCGAGGACGTGCACGGAGGCGGGCGCCGAGTGCGGAATCATCGGCGACGGCTGCGGCAGCACCGTGGACTGCGGCATGTGCGTCGCGCCGAAGACCTGCGGCGGCAGCGGCACGCCGTACAAGTGCGGCGGCGTGATGTGATTCATCGAAGACCCGGATGGGGCGCTATTTCGCGAGCCGGATGGCGGCGCGGACGCCGGCCTCGAGCATGGCGTCGGACTCGGCCCGGTCGGGTGTCGCGCGCGCGAGTTGCAGCGTCCCGGCGAGGAGCCCCAAGAGCGCCGCTGCTTCGGCGCGGCTCACGTCGTTGCCGCGATGTGACGAGAGCCAGGCTGCGAGCGCATCGAGGGCCTTCGCGTTGTGGGATGCGAAGGCGCTTCGCGTCGCTCGCGGATGCCGCGCAACCTCCGAGGCCAACGCCGCGACCGGGCATCCAGTAGCCGCCGCATCGCGGTGCTCGGGGCTCAGATAGGCGCGAATCACCAACTCCAGGTCCGCTCCATGAAGCGCCTGCTCGAGTGCCTCGTGCCGTTCGTCGAGCGAACGAAGAAGGGATTCTCGAACCAGCGCCTCCTTCGATTGGAAGTGTGTGTAGAACGTGCCGACGGTCAGGTCGGCCTCGGCCATGATCTTGGCGAGGCCTACGGCCGCGATGCCGTGCTCACGAAAGAGGCGCGACGCGGCGTCCAGGATCCGTTCGCGTGTCGCGTCGTTGTGTTCCGGGGCGTACCGCATGGGTGCAACTTGTCCTCAATTTACCTTGATCACAACCTTCCCTTTGGCTCTCCCCGTTTCGACGTACGCGAGCGCCTCATTGGTCGACTGGAACGGAAAGACCCTATCGAGCACCGGCCGAACGGCGCCGGCCTCGATGAGGGCAGCGATCTGCCGCAGCTGATCGCCGCTCGCCTTCATGAAGAGAAACGAGAACGTGGTGTGGAGGCTCTTTGCCTTTCGCCTCGCGCCGAAGCTCGAGAGCCGGGTGAAGAGCTTCACGAACCAGGGCGCGCCGATCTCCTCGGCGAACTGCGCGTCGGGCGGACCCGAGATCGAGACGAGACGCCCGCCGGCCCGCAATACGCGTAAGGACTTCTCGAGCGCATGGCCGTCTTGGCTATGCAACACCAGGTCGTAGTCGCGCAGCTTGGTCTCGAAATCATCGGTCTTGTAGTCCACGACGACGTCTGCGCCGAGACCGCGAACCAAGTCGATGTTCGACGTGCTGGTCGTGGTCGCGACCGTGGCGCCGAGGTGCTTTGCCAGCTGAATGGCAAACGTGCCCACGCCGCCCGAGCCCGCTTGGATGAAGACCTTCTGGCCCGCCTGCAACGCCCCTCGGTCGACGAGCGCCTGCCACGCCGTCAAGCCCACCAGAGGGATCGACGCGGCCTCCTCCATCGTGAGGTTCTTCGGCTTCAGCGCCAGGTCCTCCTCTTGGACGGCGATGAGCTCCGCGAACGTGCCGATGCGATGGTCCGCCGGCCGAGCGTACACCTCGTCGCCAGGCTCGAAGCTCTTCACGTTCGCGCCGACGCGAACGACGACGCCCGCCAGATCGTGACCCAGGACGAACGGTACGCGGTAGGGCAGGATGAGCTTGAACTCACCACTCCGAAGCTTCGAATCCAGAAGGTTCACGCCGGCCGCGTGGACCCGGACGAGAACATCCTTCTCCCCCACGTCCGGGTCTGCCAGCTCACCGGGTCGTAGAGCGACCTTGCTCCCATAGCGATCCAGAATGAAGGCCTTCACGATGTCCTCACTTCGCCACGCGGGGCCCTCGGCGCGTCGAGTCGGAGGTCCTTTCGGATGCCCGCGTCGACCATCCCCGCGGGGGCGAACCGCCGAAGCGCGCGCAGCCGGCCCGCGAGCCCGCCCGCCGTGTATCGGAGCTTCGGACGAGCCGCGAGGGCAGCCTTCAGCACGACCTCGGCCACGACGCTCGGCTCATCGCCACTTGCCATCACCTCCTTGATCCTTTCGTTCAAGGCCGCGCGCTCCGCGCGGTACTCCTCGAGTTTCGCGTCGGGCTCGAGGAGGTTCGAGTCGAACTGCGTCTTGGTGTACGCGGGCTCGATGACCGAGACTCGAATGCCCCTCGTGCGGAGCTCGTGGTCGAGAGACTCCGAATAGCCCTCGACCGCGTGCTTCGTCGCGGCGTAGAGCGCGCCGAACGGCATCGGCAGAAAGCCCAGCACGGAGCTCATGTTGAGGATGCGACCGCCCCCATTTCGCGCCATGTGAGGAACGACGGCGCGGGTCGTGCGAATGATCCCGAAGAAGTTCGTCTCGAAGATCGCCCGGGCTTGGTCGATCGAGCTCTCCATGGCGCCGCCGGGAGCGACCCCGAAGCCGGCGTTGTTCACGAGGACGTCGATGCGGCCGGAGCGTCGCATCACCTCCGAGACGGCGCTGTCGACCGATTCGTCGCTGCTCACGTCGAGGGCGATCATCTCGAACGACCTCTGCGCGGCCTTGGCCCCTCGTCGGCTCGTGCCGTACACCCTGTAGCCCGCCGTCGCGAGCCGCTCCGCGGTGGCTTCGCCGATGCCTGATGAGGCGCCCGTCACGAGTGCTGTCTTGGTCGTCATGAGGTGCTCCCTGCCGCGCCTCGAGCGCGGAGCTCGCCGGTTGATGGCAGTATAGTCGTACTTCCATCACGCGAGCGCAAGGTGCCGACCTTCGATTTCTTGCCGTCGGGCTCGCGGGATGCCCCCGAAGCGAAACTGCGCACAGCAAGGAGGCCGGAGCGATCGCCGAGTCAGCGATCGCACCGGTGGAGCCGTGAGCCGTCGATGCGGCGCGCTCGATTGACGTGGGCCCGCCCGGTTCACGGCTCGAAGGGGGACGGAGCGGCGGGGTGTCTCAGGTGGCGAACCTCTTCTTCGCCCAGGCGAAGAACTCGTCGATGAGCGGACGTACATGTGGCGGCACGTCGAGCACCAAGCTCTCGAGCGCCGAGTTGTTCGATGGGACGAGCACCTTCGCCGCGACCGGCTCCATGACCATCGCACGCTACAATCACGACACGACCGGGGCGTGCGTCGCGGTCAAGTCAGCCGACGATCCCAACACCTGCACCGGCAGCAGCTCGTGCGATGCCGCCGGCGCGTGCAAGCTCAAGAACGGGCAGGCCTCGACCAGCGGGCTGTCGTGCGTGGCCGGTTCTCGTCCGACGGCGTGTGCTGCAACACGGCGTGC